>Ga0172379_10000623_pt1 | contig 86296 bp, 78 predicted proteins | sample GrowelOW334metaG_FD_119756 | JGI IMG/M metagenome (GOLD analysis project Ga0172379, IMG submission 119756) | Groundwater microbial communities from an aquifer near a municipal landfill in Southern Ontario, Canada - Groundwater well OW334 metaG | ecosystem: Environmental > Aquatic > Deep... | reverse complement strand
GGAAATACAGGAAGTCGCTTGGTTACAAAAGCGCATATGAAGTTTCGGTGGAAAAAGGTATCATTAAAAGAGTTCCGAGAGTCTCATTATTAAAAGCAATTGCATTTCGCTAGACAATTTACCATCTTTTTAATTTGACATACAGTAAGAATAGTTGTATGTTAGAAGTAGTATGAATGCACCAAAATCTCAGCCCGAAAGGCCTAAAGCCACCTTGAAGTGGTACAGGTCATACGACCACAGGATCAGATTTAATAAGACTGGATCAGTAACCTTCATCGATACAGTAGTTCATGCTATTACAGGAGGTAGGCCTCCCCAGTTTACTATTAGTAGGAAAACTTACGAAAAGGCTAAGATGGATCCGAAGTTTGAATTCTGAGAGTTCCAATTTCAGAGTGGGTCATGGAGAAATCCATGGCTCACTTTTTCTTAGATCTTAAATTCAATCACATCCCCATCCTTAACCACATACTCCTTCCCTTCTGTTCGTAGCAAACCCTTCTCTCTCGCACTTCCAAATGACCCAACTTCTAATAGTTTGTCCCATTCTATAACCTCCGCTCTTATAAATTTTTCCTTAAAATCCCCATGAATAGCAGTGCCAGCCTCGGGCGCCGTCCAGCCCCTCCTTATCGTCCAAGCTCGAGTCTCATCTGTTCCAGTAGTAAAATATGTAATGAGTCCCAATATCTCATAACCCTTTTTTATAAGAGCATCTGTACCATCATCATGTGACCCCAATCCTACTCGCATTTCCCTTTTTTCCAATTCATCCAGATCTTTCATTTCCTGTTCTATACCGGCATCCACTATCACGTGCCCGGCTTTTGTATTTGCAAAAAATTCATTTAGTTGTGTCCAGCGTTCATCACGAAGTTCATCCATATTCTTTGCTCCAGCTTTTTTATTCAAAACATATAGGAAAGGTTTGGTTGTGATAAGACATAGTAGTTTGAGGAATGGTGCTTCAAATTCATCTACCTCAATGGTTGAAGCCAGTTTACCTGCCTCGAGGGCGGGTATCAATCTCTCCAAAAGCCCCATCTCTATTGCCGCTTCCTTCTTACCTGCTTTGAATTCCCTGGAAAGTGAACCCTTTCTTTTTGTTACTGTTTGAAGGTCTGCCAATACCAATTCTAGGTTTATAACCTCTATATCTTTTATTGGGTTTATCTTACCGTCAACATGGATCACGTTTTCATCTTCGAATATTCGTACTACTTGGGCTATAGCATCTGTCTCGCGTATATGGGAGAGAAACTGGTTACCCAAACCTTCACCCTCCGAAGCACCTTTCACGAGACCAGCAATATCTACGAACTCTACAGCCGCAGGCACAGTCTTTTCCGAAACAGAGAAAGCCGAGAGTTTACCGAGACGTTCATCTGGCACGGCAACCACACCAACAGAAGGATCGATAGTACAAAATGGATAGTTTTCTGCAGGAACACTCTTCTTTGTAAGTGCGTTGAAAAGCGTAGATTTGCCTACGTTTGGAAGGCCGACTATACCGAGTTTCATTGATGACATGAGACTCAGCATAGCAGGTTCTTAATACATAAAAAAGACCCACACCATTACTGGTGTGGGGTTGCGCATACAACATCAACTTAACTGCCGCCTAGGGATTCCCCGCAGTTCAAACATTTCCAGCATGCACCAGTCGGTACAACTTTATGACCGCAATGAGGACAATTCGGAGCCTCCTCAACAAGCGGCGGAAAATACGCTTCAGTTTGACATGGTAATTGTACCGAAGAGGACTGCTCCTTGGTTTTTCCATATCGTCTAACATACACAGGAAATTCCAATTCGCGGACACCGCCATAAGCAATCCAATTCAGTAGATTTTCAAGGAGTGTCGTGTCTTCATTTTTCCCCTCGCATTCCCATACGAGTCGGCGATTTCCAGCTTCCACAAGTTCCTCAAGCCGCCGCGAGGTGATTTTCTGACCTTTCTGGAGCATCACAAGCCCTGTGGTAGGATCCGACACATCAAAAGGGGCAATTTTTCCAAGCAGTTGCTTCAACTCCTGAAGCACACGGTCGCCGTCACCAAAGATATCGAACTCTGGAAGTGAACGTGGGTCGAGTGAGCGAAAAAAGTCCCGAAACTGGTCGACACAAATACGCTCTTTAGGCACAGTGCCGACATCGACTATGAGAACATCAACCGTAACGAGAAAAGTGTTGTGATTTTCCTCAAGTCTAGCGTCCTTGAGAGTTACAAGTCGCTTCTTGCCTTCTGGTGTTTCTGATACATCAGGTCCTTTGAGATAGGCATCAAGCCTTCCCAAACCATCGGCAGGTACTCCGCTAACTTTGATTATTGCTTTCACAAGGTACTCCTTATGTTTTAGGTTTTGGGCACTGCCCAAGTGTTTGAAACATTCAAACTCCGCATATAATCTACAATATATATAGTACATTGGTCAAGTCGCCGTAACGGTTCAATAGCTTGGAATCACACCAGTGATTTAAGCTATTGAACCATTACGATTCCTTGACATATCACCCAATCTCTAGTAGGATGAAAAAAAGCACACCAGTAAACAACAACATAAACTAAAGAGACCCATGAAAAAAACGTGGACACTTCTCGGAGTCGTGGTTGCGACTATGTCAGCTCTCGCCTATCCAGGTGAAGCGCTATCGCAGTCGATCACGATTCGTCAGAGCAACGGCAACGGGATGAAACAGAGCATTGTCATCAAAGGCAACAAGCCCTGCCCACCTCCGGTCACCAAACAGAAGCCTGTCTGTGTGGTTCCTCAACAACAGCAGGTTCAACAGGTGGTCGTGATACCACAGTATGTATACGTCGCACCACCACCGACTATCGTTGTCTACTCGTCCTCCGGTCCATGGAATATCGCAAGTCCCTATTACTATGTTCAGGGACCCTACGGACCCCGATACCAGTACACTCCGGGCTTCTGGCCGTGACCAACCCTTGCCCCGACCCTCACAGTTCAGGCCCCGAAATCAAATGATCTCGGGGCCCTTTTGTATACAAATTCAATTCCCATCTCACACTATTCTATTTCCTTTATCCCCTGCGGATATTTTTTTAGCAAAACCTTTTTTAGGCCAGCCAATATAGGAGTAACATACTTCCACGAAGCCATGATCTCGTCTGTAGAGGCGAAAAGTGTCTGGTCACCTATGAAAGCATCGTGCAGGAGTCTCTCATAGTCGTTTGGCAAAGCAGAAAACGACGGTACGTCCGAATACTTGAACTTCAGGATCTTTGGCTCAGTCTTGAATTCATAGCCGGGAGTCTTTACAAAAAATCTTATTTTTATGCCCTCATCGGGCTGTATACGGAAAGTAAGCACGTTTTGTCCTTCTATACCGAGCGGAGCACTGTCACGACCGAAGAACATCATTTTTTGTTTTTTTGCTTTCTGTTTAAAATATACATCTATCTCAGTCTTGGATTCTGACATAGCCTTGCCTGATTCCAGGAAGAAAGGCACACCTTTCCATCGTGGCGTATTGAGCCGAGCTTCTATACGGAAAAAGGTCTCCGTCGCAGAGTCGGGCGCTACGCCAGTTTCGTTTACATAGCCGTCATACTGACCGCGGACCACATATTTTGTAACCAACCGCTCGGGTATCGGCATCAGTCTCTCCAATGTCTCTGCCCTACCACGACGAACATCCGCAGGGGTAAAAGATCTCGGGTGTTCCATGGCTATGAGGGCGAGCATCTGTAAGATATGATTTTGTCCCACATCTTTTAGGGCGCCGATCTTGTCATAAAAAGCACCACGGTCTTCCACGCCAGATTTTTCATAGAGCTTGATATGCACCTTGTCTATATTTTCTTTATTCCAAACCGACTCGAATATCGCATTCGATGCACGGAATGCCAGGATATTCTGCAGAGCCTCCTTTGCGAGATAGTGGTCTATGCGGAAGATCTGCTCTTCTTTGAAGAGCTTGCTCAAGAGTTTATCTAGTGACTTGGCTGTGTCTATATCATTACCAAAAGGCTTTTCTATGAGGATACGTGTCCAACCTACGCCATCCGCACAGGATTCTGTGAGACGAGAGCCAGCCAGGTTCGTGAGTATACCCTCATAGAGGTGGGGCGGCACCGACAGATGAAAAAGCTTGTTCGTACACTGTCCCCACCGGTCATCTATGGCATGGATGCGCTCGGACAGACGTGTGTATGCCAGAGGTTCGTTGAATATACCCTGCTCGTATGAGATGTGGTCTAGAAAATGCTTTATCTCTTCTTCCTTGAATTGACCGGGACGCACATTTAGCTTGCCCCGGATGAGTTCACGAAAATCCTCTCGGGAAAAAGGTCGGCGAGAAAATCCGATAATGCTAAATCGCTCCGGTAAAAGTCTTTTTGAATACAGTGACAAGAGAGCTGGCAAAACCTTGCGTGAGGCCAAGTCTCCGGTAATGCCAAAGATGGTGAAGATTGTCGGTGTGAGATCAGACATGCGACTATTATACTATATATTAGAAATCCTCCGCCCACTTTTCCCACATCGGATATATAGTACCAGCAACAAACACACAAGGGAGTATGATCACAGCCGACAGTACCCACAGAGTAAACAAAAAACCGGTTTTTATCGCTGGCCATAGAGCCTCCGCCATTTCCTTGGCTAGTTCGTAAAGTCCGAGCGTGAGCGTGGATATTATCTCCATATTGCCGATACTATTCCAAAATGAACTATTTATCAACATATTTTTCAGTTTTGACATGGCAAATAATGTATAATGCTACTGTACATCACAAATATGAATATATTGCTCCTAATTCATAATATAGGTTTTATATTTTCCGCTATCGCCACTATCGGTTCTAGTCTTTTCACTTTTTTCAATAAGCGCGACTCTACGAAAAATGTGACTATGGCCTTGGTTTTCTTTACCGTGGCAATATTTATCATATCGCACGTAGCGGGAGTAAATACAAAAGATCCAGAAGTTTCCAAGAACATACTTATGTTCAACTGTATAATCTTTTTCATTGGCGCATTCAATATGCATGCAGTGTTTGCTTTTACGCGTGAAAAAGTCGACTACGTATTCATTCAGTCTTTACTATATCTCACGGCTATAGCATTGACGGTTTTCTTTTTTCTAAATCCAGAATTATTACTTTTGCCGTCTGTACCAAAGATGTACTTTCCTAACTATTACAATCCTGGTGTTCTAAACTGGATCCGTGTCGCTTTTCTATATGGCATATTCATACCATACGCCTGGTATGAGCTGATACGAGCATATATCCGCACCACAGACCCCGCAAAAAAAATACAAATCAAGTATTATACACTTGCCATTTCCTTTGGTTACATTTTCGGCTATATACCAAACTTCCTCGTCTATGACATACCTATAGATCCTCTTTGGGGAATGCTTTTTATGGTTTTTTGCGCCATACCTTTTGTCTTTGCTGCCATAAAATATGAACTTTTCGATGTGAAAGTTGTTGCAAAAGGAGCTTTCATGTATGGCATTGCAGTAGCGGGTATCGGCGGGATTGTCGCACTTTTCAATCTATCGAACCAGATCATTATAGAACTGTATCCTGAATTCCCATTTTGGATAACACCTCTTGTGACCGCCGTCCTCATTCTGGTAGTTAGTTACTTCGTATGGAACAAGCTTCGCGAAGGAGACCTGATGAAATACGAATTCATAACGACAGCCACACACAAGTTCCGCACGCCGCTCACACATATAAAGTGGGCTACAGACAATCTTTCACAAAAGAATCTCGACAATGACACAAGACTGCAGGTGGAATACATTCAAAGTGCAAATACCCGCCTCGTGGAGCTTACCGATTCGCTCGTGAATGTCTCCGAAGACGAACCGATATCTTTTTCCTACGATACCGGTGCAATCAATTTCAAAGATATTATGGAAGATGCCACTTCTCCGCTTTTGGAACAAATCAGAGCCAAAGGGCTTCTCTACAGACAGGATATTTCTCCAGATCTGCAGGTACTCGCAGATCGCACCAGGATAAAGTCGGTGTTACAGATACTGATAGAAAATTCCATACACTATACCCCAAAAGGCGGAGAAATATCCGTATCAGCAACACAGGACGACGCTAACAAAGAAGTCACCTGCATTGTTCAGGACACCGGCATAGGTATACCGAAGGAAGAGGCTTCATATCTTTTCTCAAAGTTTTACCGAGGCGACAAAGCACGTCTCGCTGACACTGAGGGTATGGGTATAGGACTATTCATCGCAAGACAGATCATCGAAAAGCATCACGGCAAGATCCATGCCGAATCAGAGGGTGAAGGCAAGGGCAGTAAGTTTATCTTTACCCTTCCCTTGAGCAAATAGACTACTCACTCAACCATGCGAACGATTGACAGAGAATGATCACTTACCGAAATTTCTCTGCCTGTCGGCATATTCGCGCAACATTTCTCCAAATTCTTTTTTACTTAGATCGGGCCAGAGTGTATCAGTAAAAAAAAGTTCGCTATAGACCGTCTGCCATGGCAAGAATCCAGACAAACGCTTCTGGCCACCGGTACGTATGACCATGTCCGGATCAGGCAGATCTCGCGTCCACAGAGATTTTGAAAAACTTTCTTGTGTGATTTCATCACCGTCTCGAACAGAAGTTTTACGCACAGCTTCCACTATCTCTTCCCTACCGCCATATGATACCGCTATGGCCAAAATAGTCCCTAGATTGGCTTTTGTGTCCTCTTCAGCATTCTGCATCATCTTTTGTATATCCTCCGGAAAAGTCTCCTTGTCGCCGATGAATAAAAGTCGAGTTTTTTCCCTGACCAAGGAATCTATTTCATTACTCAAAGCAAAACGAAATAGGTCCATGAGGTAGCCGACCTCTTCCTTGGTTCTCTTCCAATTTTCGGTAGAAAGTGCGAAAGCTATCACAGCCTCTACTTTCTCTGCCTTGGCCCAAGTCATAAATTCCTTGAGTTTGGCATAGCCACGCCGGTGACCTTCTAACGTCGGCAGACTTTGCTTCTTGGCCCAGCGCCTATTGCCGTCCATGATCACGCCGATACATTTTGGCATGCTGACTATATTCTGTCCCATATATTTTTATAGATGATATTAAAATTGTGGAATTCCCCAGTAGCAGATGACCAAGTTTCCTTTATATCTCTGACTCTTGCCAATACTGGCCCCTTCCGTAGTTTTTCCGAGAAATTTTTTAACATATTTTCCGGACCTTCGGCTATAACCTTCACTGATCCATCATCCATGTTCGTGACATAGCCGGAAAGGCCTAAAGTGAGGGCATGCCTCTGTGTGAAGTCGCGAAACATAACCATCTGGACTCGACCAGTGATGACACATTCTAGGCGAAATGTGGAGTCTGTTGGTTCGGTGAACATATGCTACGGGTATCTATGAATCATAAAAAGGTATTTTAGCAAAGGTAGGCTAAACTAGCTATCCAGGATCATATGTTACAAATATAGAACGATTTTAGGGGAAATTATGAGATGTTGACAGTGGTAGTCTAATTGTGCTATAATTGACACAGCTTAATGTTCTTTGTCATGAGAACTGAAGGCACAGACAACAATAACCCCGAGGCTTATCGGCCTCACACAACGAAAGGAGATTTGCTTGAATACGCAAAATCTCGCAGTTACCATCCGGCAGGTCGTACTTCACATCAACGCTCACCTCGACGAATTCCTGGCCCTCTTTTTGCTCCGCACTTATGGAGAAGAGTGCTTTCCGGGAATCAAGACTGCCGCGATACGGTATTCCGAATCGGACATCAAAGGTTCCGACGAGAAATACGACCGAGACGGCATCTTGCCTATCGGTTGCGGAGGGGGGCGATTCGACGAACACACCCCCGAGGGTGAACGGATCGAAGACGAGACCGCCACAACTCTGGTCGCTGACTATCTCGGTATCGAAAGCAAAAGTGAGCTGACTAAACTTCTCAACGAAGCGTACACCTGCGACACGCAGGGACGTACTAACACCACTCAGCTCGCCGAGATCATCAAAGCAGCAAATCGTTGCCACCGTCAGAATGGGACAAACCAGGTGATGCAGATCGCATACAAGGCTCTGGCCGCGATCGTAAACCAGGAGGAATACCACTTTGCCGCCACGCCGGGTGAAAAGACCCTGCTCGAAATTTTTCGAGCCGAAGTCGACAAAGGAAACTACTCAGCAAATCCGAAGGTACGCGCGACGCTGTTCAACCTCGTCCACGCCAGCATGAAGGCAAAGGATGATCGCGTGACGGAGCTTGCACACATCGTCGAGTGCCTATACAGGCACGGACATAGAGACGAGGACGTCCAGGCCTGGGTAGAGTTCGTTCTCTGTGCCCTCGAGACTGATCAGATGGAATTCCAGGAACAAGTCGAGATCGCAAAACAGATCCGACCCATCCCAGTCTACGTCCAACAAGGAGTTCGCGAAGAAAGGATGCGGCTCCTCGTCGTACGCTCGGACAGTCCACTCGCTCAGAAAGCGGCTCGTTACCGTGGCGCGGAGATCATTCTCCTCGCCAAGTCTTCAGGCAACTACCAGATCTTCATCGACAAGCGTATCGAGGGACTCAACCTCGCAAATGCTATTCGAATGATCCGGTGGCTCGAACTCCCCCAGGGGGACAAAGCGGACGCCAACTGGCTCGATCTCGACAAGGAAGGAAAACTTGAACGGGTTCCTCATTGGTACTACTTCAAGCGAGCCGAGATGATCTTCAACGGCAGTGAAACCCACAAGGTTCCACCGACGGAGATCTGTACGCACGCCCTGGTAGAAGTCCTTCGTCACGCATTCTGCTACAGCAGAGTCAAGAAGTGGTGCAATCACCACGACCGTCAGATCAACATGAACTAGATAACGGATCACATCACTGGTGTCCGTACGCAAAGAGGCTGCTATTATAGGGCCTCTTTTTTGCTGCAGTGCACCCTATAGGGTTCGAACCTATGGCCTTACGCGTGTGAAGCGTACGCTCTAGCCAACTGAGCTAAGGGTGCCTACCCTAAACATACTCTACTTTTTCATTCCCATACTCATTCGACTTCCACCTTCCTTGTCGGGGCGCCGAGAATCGAACTCGGACCTCACGCACCCGAAGCGTGTATACTACCACTATACTACGCCCCGATATGGAATGAGAGTAACAATTTTTCGGAGATAAGTCTATTTGATATTATTTCAAAATTTTGCCATTGTAGTCAAAATACCAAAGAGTTCGATTTGTATTCAGTATGAAATTACCGATCCTTTGGATATTCTGTCGTATTGACTCTAATATAAATTCTCCCAGAATAGGTATCCGTCCCGCTCGGAGAAAATATTTTACCGCTTTTGACGACTAGATAACTGAAACTGTCAGAATCAGCGACAAGTTTTTTGAATTTAGTATATGTACCTTCTGTATCGCCCTCGCAATATGAATACGAACCAAGGTCTTTGACCACCTTAGTTGTGAGAGTAAAAGATTGGTATGAACCCCATGCACATCCGGCGTCGCCATCGCTCCAGCTTAGAATAAGCGAGTCTCCCGTCGCACTGAACCCATCAATGTCTCTTGCTATTATTCCACCTGCTAAATTCTCACTTATTCCTGATTTTATATTGTAACTAAAAAGATTCATATCTTTGCATTTATTACGATATTCTTTACAAAATGTTCCTGAAAGGTAATACAATATGTCACCCCTAATGAAGAATGAATGAATTGGTTTTGTTGCATCATATGATAATGGTACTATCATATTTTCACCGTTTAAAATATCAACAGTTTTAATTATTGTATTAGTTGCTGATCCATCCGTATAAAATATTTTTCCTCCGCTCAAAAAGGGGTCAGAGATTCTTTGAATATTCGAGAAGGTTGCTGACACGATTGACTCCTCTTTCCCTGTTGAGAAATTATCAAATAGAAGCATATTTTTTTGCGGAATATCGGCTTCTCTCTCAAACCACGACGACACATCTTGAATCGACAGAATACCGTTTGATTGGTTCGATAACCTTGCAGATGGATAATATATTGATCTGCCACCGAGGATGCCGTCAAATTCTTCGGCACACGCTTCAACTAGCGGCTGCTTATCTCCACTTGTTATGAGGAAACCGAATGGGCTTGAACTATATGGGAAATGTGGTATGGCAACAATTTTTGAGTTAGTGTAACCAGCCGCTTTTTCTTCATTACTGAGTTCTCTGTCAAAAGATAAAATAATTTTACTTAATCTTTTTGTTTCAGAAGCAACGTTTCCAGATGCTTGATAACCGAAACTTACCGTACTTGTTGAGATGTTACTAGCTGATAAAAGTTTATTTTCATCAACAAGACCGTATACAAGGGCACAGGAAGCCCCTTGACGCCTGAGTGAGACTTTTGGGTCAATTATAAAACCATAATTCAAAGGTTGTAAATCTATTTGCCAAAGTGAAGGATAGAATACCGTGAACTCCGCCGAATTATCGTAATAGGTTTTGTATGAATTATAATATTGATAGACAAAACAGTCTCCACCAAAATCAGCGTATTCATAACCTACCCGTTCACAATATGCCTGTCGCAATCTAGTTAAGGGACTTTCTTGGTAACCTGAAAATCTTACTCTTTGATTTATCGGCCATTCTTGTCTCGTGTTCCAAAATCCCCGCAAAAAAACCAAATCGTCGGGAACTCTATTTAGTTTCTGTTTATGCTCTAAAGTAATTGATTGTTCATTTATTTTTGAACTATATGAGTAGAAATACAACCCACCTATTACAACAACCACAATCACTGTTATAATTATTGAGTAAAAATAGAATCTGTTTGTATTTACTTTACCTAGTATAACCGGAGCTGGAAAAACATTCTTATCAGAGACAGTATTTTTTCTATTGAATTCTTCATTCATGCAAATAATTATATCATTTTTTTATTCAATAGTTTGCTATAGGAATGCTTTTGATGTAATTCAAAATACCATGGTGGAAATAGTGGGCACGAGACTTTGGCAAGTAAACGGACGATCTTTCTTAACAAATGAAATCTGTGGACCATACCGGGATCGAACCGGTCACCTCACCCATGCCATGGGTGCGCTCTACCAAATGAGCTAATGGCCCCTAACGAAGTCGGGCTGCCGGGAATCGAACCCGGACCGCATCCACCCCATGGATGTATACTACCACTATACTACAGCCCGTTTCTATCATATTCCCAATATCGTGGATTTGAATAGCTTACGATATTTTTTATCTTTTCTCAATAACGTTGAATAAAATGCTGTTTTCAGTTATGCTACTAAGACCCAAAAATATGGGCCCGTAGCTTAGTTGGTAGAGCGCCTCATTTGCAATGAGGAGGTCAGGAGTTCGAATCTCCTCGGGTCCACAAAAATAACGAGCACACGCAGTGTGCGACTATATTTTTGTGAGATGCCGGCGCCGTAGCGCCGGCGCCACAAAAATAATCGATAAATAGTTGTATTTGGCTTATATATCTGAGACAATATTCGCCAATGAATTCAATCATGAAAAATTACGCTTTTATTGACAGCCAAAACCTAAATCTTGGCGTTCAAGAGCTTGGCTGGAAAATTGACTACAAGAAATTTAACACATACTTGTGCGAAAAATATAATGTCGAAAAAGCATACATGTTTATAGGTTTTGTTGCTTTAAACCAAAGTTTGTATGACAAACTTCAGGAATCCGGTTTTATTATTAGATTCAAACCTACTATCTCAGATGTTGATGGTAAGATTAAAGGAAATGTCGATGCCGACATTGTATTACGAGCAATGATCGAGTGGAACGACTACGACAAAGCTATAATTGTTTCAAATGATGGCGATTTCTATTCTCTTGTAGAACATCTGTATGCAAATAACAAACTGGAGATTGTGCTGAGTACTAACAGAAAATTTTGTTCTGGCCTACTTACTCACTCAGCCCTTGAGAAGATCCAGTATGTAGATGACCTCAGGGAGAAGATCGAGTATATAAAAAAGAAAAGCACCGCTTAAGGACGAACCTTAAGAAGTGCTTTCCCGTATTGATACAGTGATAGTATATGCTTTTTTCAGTACCTCTGTCAAGGAAATTTGGTTCCTTTGTGAATAACCGGCTTTAAATATCTATTCATAACGAACTCCCCTGCACCAAACCCCCTCCTCCACAGGTACTAACATGGTAAGTAGGCACAAAAACTATTATACTTACATGGTCGTATTATGAGCATTAACTTGTAAAATAATACCATGGATGAAAAAAGAACTTGTCCTGACTGCGGGCACGAACACGAGAAGAGTGAGAAATGTGCTCAGTGCGGTTGCACCAAGTAAGCAAACAAAAAACCATCCATGAGATGGTTTTTTGTTTGACAATGCACATAAATAATCGTAGCATATATGCAGACCCCAAATAGTAAGAATACTGATGAAAACGATCATAACGAGCACAAAGACTCTGGGCGTCGGTGATATTGCTGGTCTAGCATTCATTCTTAACACCTCAGTGTCACACGATCCAACGAAACCAAACGTCGCCATCGCCGACGGTGATGTGAGGAATCGCATGCGTGACTCAAAAACACGCTCACGATTCCGGCTCACGTTGAGGAAGTAGAAAAAGAAAAAAGAGAAATCCGGAGCAGCACAAGATTGTGCTGCTTTTTTTATTACACACACCGTGTAGCACCGATATGAGCGAAGCTGTGGCGCCGGCATCTCGAAGATCCAGAGCGTAGCGTGGGACACAAAAATGTGGCGCCGGCGCTACGGCGCCGGCATCCACAAAAATATAGTCGCACACTGCGTGTGCTCCTTATTTTTGTGGACTCACCGGGAATCGGACCCGGACCTCGGCAATGCGAATGCCGTATAATACCATTTTACTATGAGCCCGCGAGAGAAAACTGGGGCACACACATGTTTTTTTATGAAAAGTAGAACTGCCTCGAACGTTGACCCTGCACATCTTCTCACTTTTCATGAAAAAACATGTGTGTGCCCCAGTTTTCTATTTTAGCGCCTTATCGCCAACTGTATCAAATGATCTATAAATTCAGGCGTATCACTCCCTACCGCACGTAGCGACTTCGGAAAGAGAGATTCGCCCGTAAGACCCGGCAAAGTATTCACCTCCAATGCATATATACCACGAGACGGATGAATAATAAAATCAGATCTAGAATAATGCCTCAATCCTAGCGCACGATGTATCTTCTTTGCCAGATTTTGAATATTATGTTTTATGATATGTGAAAATGTGGCAGGCACTATCTCGCTAGACTTGCCCGCATATTTTGCCGCATAGTCGAAGAATTCCGTATCTGGTCGGATCTCTACCGGTGGCAGAGCATATAGCTCCTCGCCTCGGAAATCATCTATCACACCGCATGTAGCCTCTATACCCTTCACGTAGTCTTCTATCATTACTGTATCGTCAAAATGAATTGCTTTCAAAAGTGCATGCGGTAGCTCGTCATATTTCCTGACAATAGTCACACCCACAGACGAACCACTCTTTATCGGCTTTACAACTACAGGCAAAATGAGAGTATCATAAAATTCATTGTGGATATCACCAAACTCTTCCTTGATCCTCTGACTGGAAACCGTTCGCGACAATGGTGTCTGTATGCCATGAGAAGCAAAAACTTTCTTTGTGAGCACCTTATTCATACCTATAGCAGACCCTAGAGAACCGGAGCCTGTGAAAGGTATTCCGTGTAATTCGAAAACATGCTGGATCTTGCCATCCTCACCGTAGTTACCATGTAGAGCATTCACCGCAACATCGAGCCTATTCGAGAGGTCACCAATATTCACTGGCACACCATCATAATGCCACTTGCCTTCCTGGTCTATGTGTATGTCATGCGCTTCATATTTGCCGACATGATGTTCTCCGAGAGCAGAGAGGACATTCGCTCCGGTCTGAAGCGAGATATCATATTCGTGGCTCGGGCCACCTCGTATGACTCCTACGCGCAGTTTGTGTATCACCTAGGAATTATATCACGTCTCCTCTGCCGGTGATAAGCGATAGCGAAGCGATGACACTCCGCATTGAGAGCAATAATATCCAGTTTGTATTCTTTTATAAGCTCGTCATTACCTATGAGCCTATCCGCCTTGTGCTTATCATCCTTGGTCACTGCGACGACAGGTATGCCTATGCGCCTGGCCTTCAGTACCGCTTCGGCGGCGGCCTTTTGCACTTCATTGCCATCTAGTACTATTAGGTCTGGATATTGCCACTCGGTATGGTTCAGACGCCTAGACAAAACCTCCGCCAGTCCAGCTATGTCATGACTCCTCTCTTCCGATATCTTGAACTTCCTATATTGGCTATTGTCGAGCTGGCCATCGGTGAGGACGACCATGGCACCGACGACATTTGTGCCACCCATATGAGCTATGTCGTATGCCTCTATGCGGAATGGTCTGGCATTTTGTCTGAGGTCACGTTTGAGGAGTGCTATGTCATTTATGTGGTCCAGAGCATATATGAGCTTCTTGGCTTTGTCCGCCTCTTCAAATTCCAATTTCTTCACATACTCTTTCATCTCTCTTTCGAGATCCCTCTGTAGCTGATTCTTCTTGCCCTGGAAAAATAATACGAGATGATCGATAGTCTTTTGGTATTGCTCTCGGTCTCTATCACTATCACGCTCCGGAGACCGGCCTAGTGCACGATAAAATGCTTCGTGTTTGGGATCATTTGCCTTCTTGTCCCGGAATGGGAAAAGTCGCCTGAGGATCTTTAGTGCTTCTTTTATTAGGCCGGTATGTAAAAAAGGTCCAAAGCAGTGTTTGACATCATATGGCAATACACCCTGCTCTTTCTTTTGGTCATAGTCCCTTACCCGCTCGAGGAATACCCTAGGCCACTCCTCATTTGTAATGATGAGGTAGAGCGAGCTCTTGTCATCTCTCTCGTCGACATTGTAGTATGGCTGGTACTTCTTTATGAGCGCGCTTTCGAGAAATATCGCCTCCAGCACCGAGCTCGTCTCCTGCCAGGTGATGCCTACAGCCTTTGTCACCATATCGACGATCCTGGGGCCTCTAGTTTCGATAATATCCGGAGAAAAGTAGCTCAATGTCCTGTCATGGAGCGAAGTCGCCCGCCCTATATACAATGGACGCTTCTTTGCGTCCCGGAATATATAAATGCCAGAATTGTCTGGAATATCTAGTTTTGTAAGCTTTTGACGCAACATGATAATAAGAGTATTGTAAAGGCAGACGGTTTGCAACACTCCGCTACTGTCACCTTTCACCCTAGAACAAAAGGAGGAAAATGAGACTGACTCAACATGTTTCTGACTGCATGGCGATCAAAGCTCTCCCCAGCGAATGGCACCCAGCACTTAGCTGGCCGTTGCGACAGCTACTGCTCGTACTTGGGGTCACTATCGCGCTACTCTTCGCTGTCACCTTCAAGTTCGCAAATCGGTTCTTTGGGAGATGATGATGTCAATGCAAACACACACTCGGCAGGACATACTGCCGAGTTTTTTAACTATTGGAACAGTCGAACGCGATCAGGATGTCATCCTTACCTACACGGATTGTTTTCAACCACCATCGTTGTCCCATTAAAATAGTAGGAGATATCTGCACCGGCAAGATTTTTAGTATTAAAGCAAGCTTTGCTGGTTAGGCTGCCAAATTCACCGACATTGATAGTGGTTGTGGCAGAGGCGCCGTTCGATACATGGAGTTTGGAAACAGGGGTGGTAGTGCCAATACCCAAATTACCCGAAGAGTTGTAAACCAAGTTTTGAGCTCCAGCAGTAACCTTGAAAACATCGATACCAGGAGATGTTGTAGAAACGTGCAAAAGGGCTGTAGGAGCCGTAATACCAATACCAAAACTTCCTGAAGATTTGTATATTAATGTATTACCTGTTGAGCCATCTATTCTAAACAAGTCAGAAGACGGGGTACTCGAACTAATATGCACCAGAGCAATAGGTGTTGAGACGCTGGGACCGATACCAATTAACCCTCTTAGGTTTGCAATATTTATTCGTCCAGAAGCACTTGAAGCGTTCCTGCCCGGGTTAATTTCAATATTTTCATCTACACCTCCAGCAGAACGAATATTTGAAGCATTTGTAAATCCACTACTTGCAGCAGAAGTGCCTTTACCTATTAATAAACCGTGATTAAAATTTTGTCCTCTTGAAAAGTATATATAATGACTACCGTTACCCGAAATTATAACGCCGTCGTTTTGACCTGAAACTGGATTGTAAATATTCAAAAGACCAGTCGGAGTTGTTGTTCCAATTCCCACCTTTCCCATAAATGTACTCGTGCCTGTAACATTTAGTGTCCCTCCCGTGCTGATGTCCGTACTTATTGTCGTAGCCGCAGATACTATTCCAGCCATAAGCACAACAGAAAGAACCAAAAAAGATATTGTTTTCATAGAGGTATTATTCCACACACACCGCAATGCAAACTGTGGATAGTTGATGGTCCAGGCTTCGAAGGGTCAGCGAACGACCACCCCCGCCTGCACATGCAGTAGAGGGACATTTGGAGTCCGAGCCGGATACAGTGTATCTGCATTGTCACCATAGGGCGAGGACGAAACTAGCTCAAAATCCGCAACAGGCGTTCTATGAGCAGTTGCGGATTTTGAGCGTGTCCCGATACTGCTTGTGCAGGTGGGGGCGGGAGATCACGGACCTTGCGAACACCACCCTTACCTCTTCAGCACCTTCTTCAAATACTGCCCCGTAAATGACTTCGGATTATTCGCCACATCTTCTGGTGTCCCCTTTGCCACGATCTTCCCCCCACGTTCACCACCTTCCGGGCCGATATCTATAACATAGTCCGCACTCTTTATGAGATCTAGGTTATGTTCGATAACCACCACCGTATTCCCTTTATCCACCAGCTTTTGCAAAATATCAATAAGCTTCTTCACATCTTCGTAGTGCAGTCCCACCGTCGGTTCATCTAGAAGATATATACTCTTTTGCACATGAGGACGATATAGCTCAGATGATATCTTCACACGCTGTGCTTCTCCACCCGAAAGCGTCGTCGCCGCCTGACCGATCTTCACATAACCGAGACCAACTTCTAAAAGAGTCTGGAGCCTATCTTCTACTGCAGGTATATCAACAAAAAATTTTAGAGCTTCTTCTATAGTCATTTCCAGCACTTCATGCACATTCTTTTTGCGGTACTTTATATCCAAAGTTTCTTTCATAAATCTCGTGCCATTGCAGACATCACAAGTGACATAGACAGTTGGCAAAAAGTGCATCTCCACAGCTATTTCGCCATTACCCTCACACGCTTCACAGCGTCCACCAGGCCTATTGAATGAAAATCTACCCGGTCCCCAGCCACGAGCGCGGGCTTCTGGTTCGGAAGCAAAGAGGTCACGGATATGCGTCCAGGCTCCGGTATATGTAGCAGGGTTGGAACGTGGCGTCCTACCTATTGGCGACTGGTCTATGAGTATTGCTCGACCCAGATATTCTGTGCCATTAAATTCCTTTGCATTTACTACTTCATTACTCCTATGAGCAGGCTCGAGCCTCGCCTGGAGATTCCTGTATAGAATCTCATACATAAAGGAAGATTTACCGGAACCGGAAACACCGGTAATGACATTTAGACTACCCAATGGTACATCGACATTGAGATCTTTTATATTGAAAATATTCCCCCCACGGATCATGATTTTACCTTTGGGGGCACGTCTCTCTCCAGGAAGTTCTATCTTCTTTTCTCCACGCAGATATGACAAGGTTAGAGAATCACTGTGGTTGGTCTTTGCAGTAAGCAGATCCTCCAAATATCCGGAGACCACAACTTCCCCGCCATGGACTCCAGCCCCTGGCCCAATGTCGATAATATAGTCTGAGGCATACATTGTATCCTCGTCATGCTCCACAATGATTATGGTATTCCCAATATCCCGGAGATGGAGGAGTGTACCTATGAGTTTGTCATTGTCACGCTGATGCAGACCTATCGTAGGCTCATCGAGGACATAGAGAGCGCCCACGAGCCCAGAACCCAGCTGAGAAGCCAGACGGATACGTTGTGCCTCTCCACCAGAGAGAGTGTTCGCTCTCCTGTTCAGGGTCAAGTATTCTATTCCCACATTTACCATAAATGAAAGACGTGCACCGATCTCTTTCAGGACCACCTTTGCTATCTCCCTCTCTCCAGGTGTGAGGACCAAAGTGTCAAAATATGCCACAGCATGCTCTATAGAAAGCTCCGTGATATGAACAATATTCTTATCACCGATAAGTACATGCAAGGCTTCTTCGCGGAGACGTTTACCTTTGCAAGTCTTGCAAGGATCATCGGAAAAGATACTTTCCGTGCCGAGACCATTACAAGCGGGACAAGCTCCATATGGAGAGTTGAAAGAAAATAATCTCGGCTCTATTTCCGGGTAGGAAAATCCGTCATACGGGCACATAAACTTTACCGACATGAGAACTTCATTACTAGGCAGCTCGTGCTCGTTTTTTTGCTCTTTATTTTCTGCACCGCCCGGATATGCGATCTTTATGAGTCCTTCGGATTCCAAAATGGCACGTTCCAAAGACTCCGAGAGTCGCTCACGGGCATTGTCACCTTTTTTTGCATCTTTTATTTCGCTTACAAATATTTCATCCACGAGAACATCGATATCGTGCTTTTTATTCTTTTCTAGAATGATCTGTTCCCTGAGTCGGAATGTTTTGCCGTCCACTCGCACACGGTCATAACCTTTGCCGAGAAGGTCATACAAAAGTTGATAATATTCACCTTTCCTACCCACAACGACCGGAGAATATATAGTAACCTTGGCATCTGTAACATCCACACCAAAGACTTTCTTTGCTCTAGTTGTCCGTTCTCGCACAGTCTTTATTATAGTATCCATGATCTCTTCTTTGGATATGCGGTGTATGGGCCTATTACAGACCAGACAGTGTGGCTTCCCCACACGTGCAAAAAGTATACGGAGATAGTCGTATATCTCTGTGATGGTGGCCACGGTCGAGCGAGGGTTGTTGGAACGAGATTTTTGGTCTATAGCTATAGCAGGAGAAAGCCCAATGATCTCATCGACATCGGGCTTTTGCATCTTGTGCAAAAACTGCCTGGCATAAGCGGAGAGAGACTCTATGTACCGACGCTGACCTTCTGCGAATATCGTGTCAAAGGCCAACGAAGATTTGCCCGAACCAGACAGACCAGTAATGGCTATCATTTTGTTTCGGGGCATCTCAACCGTAATATTCTTGAGGTTGTGGGTGCGCGCACCCTTCACTATTATCTTATCCTCCGGCACCTTCGCACCGCTCTTTATTTTTATTTCCCGCTTGTGTGGCATGACGGGAGGATTTTAGCACATTTTTCCTATTTCGCCAAATTGCGAACCTCGGCGATGATCTGGTCGAGTGAAGCGGTCGCCTTTACGAGGAATTTCTGGGCACCCAATACCTTTGTACGATTTATATCGCCCGGCTTGCTCAGGTTAGAGAGGATCATTATCGGAAGATCATTGTACCGGGGGTTGTCGCGAACTTTCTGTAATATGTCAAAGCCTGTCATACCAGGCAACAAAAGGTCTATCATCATAGCGTTGGGAATAGTTTGTTCTAGCTCTTTCATCGCCTCTTCACCATTCTTGGCATGTACCAAGTCGAAGCCAGACGATATTAGTTTCTTGCCTAGTATGCTGCCTATGAGTTTGTCATCTTCTACCCATAATATCCTTTTGACTTCGCCAGTTTTCGCCTGATTGGATTTTGGTACGCAACCAAAATGTTTGTTTACTCGGTTACTGACATCTTCCACATCTGCCTTTAGCGAGACAATAAACTCGTTCACACTACCTTCCGGCACGCGACGCATGTTTATGGGCACACCCTGTGTTGACATGAGAAATACAGGGATCTTTGCGAGGAGAGGTTCCGCCTGCTTCTTTTCCAAAATATCATACCCTGATAGGCCGGGAACATCGACATCTATGAGAGCCAAATGCGGCAACACATCATACATAGCTTTCAGGCCTTCATTACCCTCTTTTAGAAGCTTTACTTCATAGCCTATTTCCACGAGCTTGTTGTGTATATTGTCACCAAAAGCGGCATCATTGGTGATCACAACTATCTTCTGTCCACTACAAACTACTTTATTGTCTGATTGCATGGCACCATTTTAGCATACTTCACGGGAGGGGTGTTGATAACAGAGGTATATAGAAAAAACGGCTCTAAAATTGTCCTACTGCCCTTTCTTTTTCCTTCTGGGTTTATCTTCCAGACCATATTTCCGACGAAGCAAAATAAGCTCGTCACGAATGAGAGCCGCCGTCTCAAAGTCGAGCTCCTTCACTGCATCGGACATCTGCTCTTCTTTGTTACGCAGGAGTAATTTTGGATTTGTTTTCGCCAGTTCTTCGTCTATTTTAGCGATCTCATTCACCGCAAGCTCGTGCTCAGACCGGATAGTATCGGTGATATCGTGTATTTCTTTTTTTATCGTGAGAGGAGTGATACCGTGCTCGACATTGTATGCTGTCTGCTTTTTCCTTCGACGCTCTGTCTCAGATATTGCCTTCTCCATAGAGGGAGTCCTCCTATCAGCATACAAGATGACTCTACCAGCAGAGTTGCGAGCCGCGCGACCAATAGTCTGTATGAGTGATGTCTCCGACCGTAGAAATCCTTCCTTGTCTGCGTCAAGTATACCTATGAGCGATACTTCCGGTAGGTCCAGTCCTTCTCGGAGCAGGTTTACACCAACCAGACATTCATATTTGCCACGGCGAAAGTCTGTGAGCGTCGTGATGCGGTCCATAGTTTTTACATCACTATGAAGAAAATTCGCCTTCATACCTTTTTCTTTTAGAAACTCCGCCAGATCCTCCGCCATCTTTTTTGTAAGAGTTGTAGCGAGCACGCGATCACCTTTCTTTATCGTCATTTCCGCTTCGCGGATAAAGTCATAGACTTGACCGGGATATTTGCCCCCTTCCGATGAAGAAAGACCAACATCAGCACTGACCGGCTTTATCTCGAGCAAAGGATCTACGAGTCCTGTCGGGCGTATGACCTGCTCAGCTATTTGCTGTGAGTTTTTCCTCTCATACTCTCCCGGGGTTGCAGAAGTAAAGACGATAGGTCCCACCCTCTCCAGAAATTCGTCAAATTTGAGCGGTCTATTATCCTTCGCCGATGGCAGTCGGAAACCATGCTCTATGAGTGTACCCTTGCGCGAAGCGTCTCCTGCATACATGCCGTTTAGTTGCGGTACGGTGACATGAGACTCATCTATGACCGTGAGGAAATCTGCTTTGCCATTTTTGTCATGAGGAAAATACGAGAGGAGTGAGTCCGGCGGCTCACCCGGCGTCTTGCCCGAAAAATGCCTGGAATAATTTTCTATGCCATTGGTATAACCTATCTCCTTTATCATAGAGAGATCATATTTCACACGCCTCTTCAGCCTCTCTGCCTCCAACATCTTTCCCTCTTTTTCCAGAACCTTTAACTGCTGAGCAAGCTCGATCTTTATGGTTTCGAGAGCTTTCGCCGTCTGCTCATCATTGCTTATGAAGTGCTTCGCAGGAAAGATGAAAACTGTCTCATGTGAGGCACGCAAACTATGACTCACAGGATCTATCTCTGTTATAGCTTGTATACCCTTTTCGTCAAAAGCGATACGATAAAGTGTTCGATCATTCACAGGCATGACTTCTACCATGTTACCTAGGGCACGGAACTGGCCAGACTTGAGATCGGCATTTGTCCGGACGAAATGTATGCCGATCATCTTTCTTATGAGTTCTGCACGAGAGATATCCGCCCCCACCGATAGCTTCATATTTACTTTTTCATATTCGACAGGGCTACCCAAACCGTATATACAGGATACCGACGCGACGATGATGACATCCTTCCTAGTCAAGAGCGCCTGCGTAGAGGCATGTCGCAAACGCTCGATCTCTTCATTGATCATAGCCTCCTTCTCTATATATGTGTCCGTCGACGGTATATATGCCTCTGGCTGGTAAAAGTCATAGTAAGATACGAAATAATGCACGGCATGGTTGGGGAAAAAAGCCCTATATTCTTGCGCTAGCTGAGCGGCTAACGTCTTGTTATGAGCTATCACAAGTGCGGGCTTTCCGTAATGGGTTATGACATTTGCCATGGTAAATGTCTTGCCGGAACCGGTCACGCCCAGGAGTGTTTGGCGGTCCATGCCTTTTTCCAAGCCTTCTCTAATCAGCTTTATGGCATTTATCTGGTCGCCAGCAGGCTTCATGCTGGTAGATATTGTAAATAGAGATTTGTCCACAATATGTACTTTATAATCGTTTATGAAGGATAGTCAAGGCTATGGAATATAGTCCCGTGAGCCGGAGCTTCTCCACTTTGGGTGCAAACGAAATGAAACCAGAAAGCATTTCTGTTGATATGAGCTCTACTTTGCTCTTTTCAAAATGTTTTTTATAGCTCTCCACGAAAAAAGCCTCGTGACTCCTAGATGTCAAGATAGCCGTCTCCGGCAAGTGCTCGTCGGACAGGTATCCCCCTGTCAGGTTTGCAAACTGAGCATTCCATTCTGCCGAAATAGTTTCGATGATGACACGTGTCTTTTCCTTCTCTGCTGTATCCATCCTGCCGCCGATATACATCGTGAGCATGGAGTCCGCAACCTGTTCTGTCACATTTGCCGAAAGAGCGATCTGTCGAATGGCAGTATTGATACCCATGGGGAATGAGCCGAAGAAAGTACACATGCGGTTTTCCACAACTACAACGTCGGTGAGCTCGCCGTGAACATGCACGAGGACATAACTCACTTTTTCGGGAAATATATGCTGTAGGCCGATATGGTGCAGGAGCAAGGAGGAATGGAAGAAGATATTGTTGCCACGGACGATATGCCCGCATGCTTCTCGGAATTTTTCTTCGGTCTTGATCTCTATCGCGCTGGTTGCAAACGATATTTCGAGCGAATGTGCGGTCTTTCCCTGCCAACTCGATATGGAATAGCCGTTCAATCGGATATCGAATATTTTTTCTTCGACAATAGCAAGTTCCTTTGCGTCTTTGGGTAGGAATTTTGATCGGGCATCGGATATTATTGTCAGAATCATTTTTTCTGATACCGGAACCGCATTGTCATATTTCTTCGATAATGTAAGTGCATGAGACAATATCCACGGCGAAGCAAGGGCATAATGCACTTCCTCTATATAGGCGGGCAGGCTCGGATCTGAATGCCGATAAGCTTCGTAATCCCTCGCTATTTCTTCCGATAGGTTCCGAACATGAGTAAAAGTGGCTTTTGGTAAATAGGACGCATCGGCATCTTCCCTATGGCGGATAGCTTTGCTCGAACTCCACATGACTAGAGGGAGTTCACCAGCTCTGTCGCGTACGAGCGTACCGCGAACCATGGAGCTCTGCACGGATATGAGAAGGATAACCCTGTCTTCTTTTTTTTCAGAGAAAAACATGAACGAATTATATCATACCAAAACCGCCTTTATGCGACGTATACCTTGTGCGACGGCTTCCTCTTTTGTGATCTTGAAGCGCCAATTACCTTCCGGACCGGAGAGATGGTTCGTGTTTTCTACATGCGGACCTCCGCAAAATTCTTTTGAATACGCCCGATCTAGCGTATCACCAATGAAATATATCGATACCTCACTGCCATATTTTTCTCCGAAGAAATGTTTTGCACCAGTTTTTTCGGCTTTTTCCCTCGACATGATAACCTTGTTCACAGGCAGGGCTGCAGCTATTTTTTCATTGATAATATTTTCTACTTTCATCTTTTCTTGTTCTGTCATCTTTGTGCTGTGGGCAAAGTCAAAACGCAAACGCTCCGGCGTTATATTGGAGCCTTTTTGCATCACACCCGGGCCGAGCACGTCATGGAGAGCCTGATGCAAGAGATGTGTAGCGGTATGATACCGGAGTACCATCTCATCGGAAACATCGGAGAGTCCGCCTTTGAACTTTTTCTCTGCGCCCGCGCGCGAAAGCTCCTGATGTTTTTTGTATTCATCGTTATAACCATTTACATCCACAATCAAGTCTTTTTCTTTTGCCAGTGCTACCGTCATATCTATGGGCAGTCCGTAAGAAGAAAAGAGCATGAAGGCATCTTTTCCAGATATTTTCATATCTTCAAATACACTTGCGGTCGCGAGCTTTTCAAATTCTTTACTTCCTTCTTCCAACGCATGGGTGAATTTTGCAGATTCATCTGCTAGGACTTTCTTTGTAGCAGGGCTTTTCGCGGAAAGATCTGGATATGCATCTCCATATATCCTTATGACCGCATCTATGAGCTCGTCAATACCCTCTTCATTTATGCTTTTTTTGTCCGTGTGAAATATCGCCTTTCTTATCAAACGACGAAGTACATAGCCCCGATCGGTATTGGAAGGCACGACACGATCGGTAATGAGGAAAACCGCAGCACGGATGTGGTCAGCTATGATTCTCTGACTCTTTCGGTCGCCTGACCATTTTTTGGTCACCGACATGATGTCCAGGAAAAGATCGGTATCATAAATGTTTGATACATTTTGCATCGTCATGGTTACGCGTTCGAGCCCCGCCCCGGTATCTACGGAAGGATTTGGCAGACTACCCACTATCTTGCCATCAATTTTTTCATATTGCATAAAAACGTCGTTCCAGATCTCCACGACTTCTCGCTTCGAGTCGGCATCGAGGAATTGTTCCTTGGTGATATGCTTGCCAGCAAATTTATTACCGATATCATAATACATCTCAGTATCCGGTCCACAGGGTCCATTTTCACCCGCTTGCCACCAGTTCGAGCTCGCCGGCATGAAAAATATCCGGGATTTTTCCTCTTTTTCTACTTCCTGATGATTATCAGAATAGATCTTGCGCCATATATTTGCAGCTTCATCGTCCTTTGGGGCATTGTGATCGCCTTCGAAGACGGTTATGTAAAGTCGTTCAGGATCCAAACCAAGACCCTCCTCCCTTGAAGTCAGAAATTCATAACTCCAGTTTATGGCTTCCTCCTTGAAATAGTCTCCCAGTGACCAGTTTCCCAACATTTCGAAAAATGTCGCATGGGTATTGTCGCCTATCTCATCTATGTCTACTGTGCGCAGGACTTTTTGTACATTTGCCAGGCGCTTGCCCATAGGGTGTGGCTTGCCCAGGAGATATGGCACGAGTGGCTGCATGCCTGCGGCGTTAAAGAGTGTGCTGTCTGTAACTCCCTTTTCGTCCGAGGTGACGAGCGAAGCAGAAGGTATGATGACGTGTTTGCGCTTCTCAAAAAAAGCTAGGAAACGCGACCTTATCTCTTGTGATTTCATGCATGAAATATAGCATTTTGTGTCTATTTCGTCAGCTTTTTATTTGAAAAGACATCTATGTGCCCGTTTCTATATTTATAAGAATTAATTCTTTTGTCAAAAATATGCCTTCAGCACCTCAAAATCCTTTTTTAATTTGCCAATATTATTCGGATTGTAAACCGCCACACACGGGTGATAAAGCGCCACAATATCGATATCTCCATAGCTCGCGTTCGCCTTATATGTTTTCCCATGAGCTTCACCTATCGGTTCCAACTTCTCTCCGAGATGAAACCTACCCATAATATAGCCCATAGCATACCTACCCAAGGTCGCAATGACATGAGGCTGTATAATCTCTATCTGCCTGTCCAGGAATGGGCCGTAAACTTCTATCTCTCGCGCTGTTGGATCTCTATTCTCTGGCGGACGATCCTTCACTATGTTAGTTATATAAATAAACTGACGTTCGATGCCTACATGCCCCAATAGACTATCCAGCACCTTCCCCGCCGCACCACAAAAAGGCCTTCCGGTCTTTGCCTCATTCCTGCCTGGAGCTTCACCCACGAACATAATCTTTGCTGTGAGACTACCCTCGCCTATTACAGGGAAATAATTATTGGTCGTGCGGTATTCATATAGCGGAGACTCCTTGAGAGCCGTGATCTCGTCGTGAATGACTTTCATTTTTTCTGTTTTGTCTGGCATAAGTGCATTTTATAACGACCGCACAAATAATTGAAGTGGTGTGGAAAGGCACCGGTCAAGAGAAAGCTCTGAGGGACGTTTCGGAGGCCGCGTAGGCGGCCGAGAACCAGCCGCGGTGCCAGCAGGCACCGACGGCGTGTCCCGAAGGGCTTCTCTTGACTGGTGCCTACAAAACTACTTTGAAAGCTGTGCGATCGCCTCCGACTCATGAATGATCTTTTCTATCATATCCTCATGCACACCAATATCCCTCAAATGTTGTGGATTCTTCACCAGATCCGAACAAATGATCGCCCCCCTATTCACAAGCTCTTTCTTTTGCTGACTAGTAAGCGAGGTAAGGGATGTGATTGGATGAAGAGTATATTTTTCGATAATGTCATGCAGACTATTTTGCGCCGGATAGTTCCAGCCTATGAGATTGAGCTTCTTGCATTCGCCATAAATGATCGCCTTGTCCGTAAACTTTGTATTTGTGACCAGCCAACGGCCCGAGAGTTTGCGTTCTCTACCTCCAAAATCATAAACATTCATAGAAAGATCGTCGTACCGCGCCTTGATGTACAACGCAACCTTGAGATCCGACTTCATGCCAAATTCGTTGTGAAATTTTGCCTCAACCATGGCGAGCTCATCACCTTTCCAAGCAACCACATCCACTTCGTGAGAAACACATTCACCCATGACTATCTGGTCGGTAACAGCTTCGTAACCCCAAACATTGAATATTCTTGCAACGAACTTTTCAAATGGGAAACCATCGGGCCCCAGATCAAATATCGCCCTTCTTATGGAGTATTTCAGAGCGGCATGATGAGAATGTTTTTTCAGAAGTTCAAAAGCTCTGGCATAAATCTCCGTAGTTGTTATGCCGTCATGCATTTCTCTACCGATCTGGTCCACAATGTCTGCTACGGCTTCATCCGGCGCATGCACTCTTTTTAGAGATTGGATGAGCTTCTCTTCTTCGAATACCTGCTTGGTTCCATCGTTTTTCGTGACTGTGACTGGATTTGTCATTGCGACATTATAGCAATATTTATAATATTATTCCTCCACCCAGACATTCCTCATCTTTATATATCACAAGAGACTGACCTGGTGTGAGAGTATCCTGAATGTTTTCAAACTCAATTTTTGCTTTACCATCGCTCGCAGATATTATTCGAACATTCTGCAATTCTTGTCTGTACCTGCTCCTAGTCTGGAATGGAAAGCTATGAATAACATGATTGCCTTCTGGAGGTTTACCAGATACCCAGGTTACTTTTTCCAACTCCACTTCATTCTTGCCACCAGGCAAGATATCATTGTCTTTTTTATTTGAAACTGTGATTGTATTTTGTTCAACATTCTTTGATATGACATAGTAGGGAGTATCATTTGGCGTTTTTGAATATATTTCAAAACCGTGACGCTCGCCTATGGTATAGAGCAAGGCACCAGTATGTAAGCCTATTATTTTTCCTTTATTATCGAGAACATTGCCAGGTTGTTCCTTTATGTAATGCCTCAAAAAATCCTTTACATCGATCTTGCCGATGAAACACAATCCTTGACTATCCTTCTTTACGGCATTTGGTAGGTGGAACTTTTTTGCGAGCTTTCTCACCTCTGGCTTTGGTAAATGTCCCACGGGAAATAGAACATGGGAGAGGTCCGACCTCTCCAGAGTCCACAAAAAATATGTCTGATCCTTGTTCGAATCATTGCCCATAAGCATTTTCCGGTCTGGTGTCACCTGCGCATAATGTCCAGTCGCAATATAATCTGCGCCATTGTTTTTTGCCCATTTCCAAAAAGCACCAAATTTTACCTCTCTATTGCACATCACATCCGGATTTGGCGTACGCCCAACCTTGTACTCCGATATCATATAGTCTATCACTCCTTCCTTATATTCCTTTTCCAAATCCAGAGTGACAAAAGGCACATTCAGATGCGCCGCAACCCTCATAGCGTCATGACGATCTTCTCTCGAGCTACATTCTATCCAGTCGGGTTGCCAAACCTTTATAAAGACTCCCGTAACGTCATATCCGGCTTTTTGCAGCAAAGCCAGGGAAACGGCGCTATCTACGCCACCGGAAAGACCGACATATACTTTTTTACCCTTTTGACTGATCATGATCCGCATGTTACCAGAATAGCCAAAAGTATTCCAATATAAAAAAGGCGGGTACACTCGTACCCACCCGGTCCTAAGCTTCAGGTACCACCCCGAAGCAAATGGGATGTTTTGAAATGCTCGTGAAATCTCTGAAGTCCACCCCAAACGAGGTGGTGAAACCGACACTCGGTAGTATCCGGAGAATGCTGAAATTTTTCTCCGGTAAAGTACCTATTCTTTTCTCCTACGACTTCCCCGCGCAACTGATCTGCGTATTCTACCAAAAGCGGGGGAAGTTGTGCGGATAGGTGTCCATTCATAAAGTCCTCCTGACGAAATTTTAACTCATTATAGGAAAACAAGATATGTGAGTTATGCACAGACCAGAAGGAGTAAACTCAATCGTGGCTGACCTTATGCATTCACATGAGACTCTACTTTTCTGATCTCCTTCCTTAGCATACGACCTTCCTTATCCAAGTCATATATGAGTACCGCACCAAAAAGCATTTCTACATGCACCATGTCCTTGTCGGCAATATTCTCGATATATTTCATAAGCGCACGGATAGTATTACCGTGAGAAACTATCAAAACATTTTTACCTGCGACCAAGAGTGGTAATATTTTTTCCAAGTAGAAAGGTACCGCCCTTTCATAAACCATTTTCAGTGTCTCACCATTTGGCACTGGGTGGTCCCATTCTCGACGCAACTTATCAAATTCTTCTTTACCCAGAAGCGTCTGCATATCCCACTTATTTTTACCTGTATAATCTCCATAATCGCGCTCATTCAATGCCGCCGCTTGTTCTGTAGGTAGGTGCTGGTCCGCCATGCAGTTTTTGAGCATAGACGATAGTGTCTCTATCGAACGCACCTGCTTCGAGGTAAATGCCTGATCGAAGCAAATCTCCTTTATGAGTGATCCCATCTCTTCGGACTTGGCGTGACCGTGTGGTGTCAGATGCACATCTGTGAGACCCGTCCACTTGCCGAGCTTGTTCCATTCTGACTCATGATGCCGGACTATTACGAGCTTGCCTATTTTATTTTCTGTATTCATTTTTGTTTGTTATGCGCGGCGCCGATTGCTTCACTAATATTTGCATATCCGTCACGCGACAGTAATCTTACTATACCCCTGTTTATCTCGCCAATAACCTGTGGACCTTGATATATCATCCCTGTTATGAGCTGGAGCAGTGTCGCGCCCAGACGTATCTTCCTATATGCATCCTCGGCGGTGAATATCCCTCCACAACCTATGATGACAAACCGTCCGCTCTCTCTCTTATATATGTGTGCGATGAGGTCGTCCGACATGCTCTGCACAGGTTTACCACTGATGCCTCCGTGTGCAGGAATATTCAGATCTAAAATAGCTGGGTTGTCTCTTTTCTTTGTAAGGTTGGTGACGATGATACCATGAACACGATGTTTCTTTGCCACATCCAAAATAGTGTCAACTTTTTCAAGAGTAATATCCGGCGAAAGTTTTATGAAAACTGGCTTGGATGTATATATCTTATCTAAAGAATCAAGTAAAATATGGAGTTTGTCTGCATCGACGAAGGGCTGACCACCCTCGGCATTGGGACAACTGATGTTGATAGTGAAATAATGACCTATGTCCGTGAATGAGGTAAATGCTTTTGCATAATCCCCCACCGCCGTATTGAGCTCCATATTTTCCTTGCAATTTGTCATGGCAACGCTCGTACCAATAGGTCTCACAAACTTCTTACCAAGGAGTCTCGCTCGGATAGCCCCCGCTCCATCATTTTTCAGACCATAGTACACGACCAACCCCTCTGATTTCTGCAATCTCCACAACCGTGGCTTTGGGTTACCCTCACAGCGATTACCCGTTACGGACCCTATCTCTTCAAAGCCAAAACCAACAAAAGGTATGATATCTGTAAGCTCACCATTTTTATCAAATCCGGCCGCAAGACCAACAGGATTTTCAAACTTTATTCCGAGAACGGTCTGCTCCAAACTAGGATGAGAATATCCAAAAAGTACCCGCGAAAACAATTGTGAAATTCTATACTTACCCAAAACCTTGCCCACGACATTCATCCTGTCATGAACATCTTCCGGATCCATGCGAAAAAAAATCGGCTTGAGTACGACTTTATAAAATAAAAAAAACAGCTTATTTCTCGCCGCGACGATATAGTATTTCATTTTAGTACGTCGAATACAGCGTTGCCCCCCAGGTGTCGCTCCGCCTCTAGGACGATCCTCTCCATGATCTTCACTGCTTCTACTGGATACTTGCCTCGAGCAGTTTCTTCGGACAGCATGACGGCATCGGAACCCTGGATGATGGCATTTGCCACATCTGTCACCTCTGCACGCGTGGGCAGAGAATGGTCGGTCATGGAAAGGAGCATCTCGGTCGCAGTGATGACAGGCTTACCTGCCGCCTTGCACCTATGAATGATGTCTGCCTGAACGAAAGGTATCTGCTCGAGAGGGATAGCATCGCGCAAATCACCGCGTGCTATCAAGACCGCATCGGAAGCCTGGATGATCTCGGAAAGGTTCGTGAGTGCATCCCTCCTCTCGATCTTTGCAATGATCGGGGTATCCTTGCCTCTTTTTACTATCTCCCCACGAAGCCGCTCTATATCTTTCGCCGAACCGACGAAGGACATCGCCACATAGTCGACGCCAGCCTTGAGACCAAAATCCAGATCGCTAAGATCTTTTTCTGTAATAGTTTCAACAGCGAGAGCGTTGTATTGATGACTATCCTCTTTTTGCACTCTGGGACCGGAAAGATCTTGGATGATAATTATTTTTCTGCCAATTTCTTTTTCCAATTCCCTTATGGTGGCTATATTTTCAGCATGCTCCTTCGTCGATGCCCAGGAAAAGTTGAGCCTGGCTACATCCATCTGGTGCAAGATCATCTCCCGTAGGATATTTTTGTCCCTGCTTGCCGGACCTATAGTCGCTATTATTTGGGACTTGCTATTCATACTTTTTGTACCAAGTTTTGTGGTGCACCTATATTATATGCGATGATATTTTCTATTGTTGTTTTTAGTATTTCTGCTTCGGCTTCTCGGGAAGAAAAAGCGATGTGTGGCGTCACCGTAACGTTCGGCATATCCATGAGTATATGATCTTCGAGCAAGGTTTTGAAATTTTGATCCTTTCGGCCTTCATCCATCACAGCCTCTGTACCTTCTTTGAGAGCACGCTCGCCTTCGAGGACATCCAGACCTGCGCCAGCAAGTATCTTTTCCTGAAGTGCCCACACCAGAGCGTCGGTTTCTACTATTTCCCCGCGTGCAGTATTTATGAGATATGCACCTTTCTTCATAAGCTTCATATTTTCCTTATTGAGAAGATGGTAGGTATCTTTGTTATAGAGAGTATGAATAGTGACGACATCTGAAAGTGAAAGTACTTCTTCGAGCGGTAGATATTTTACATTGTTCTCCGCTGCAAATTTATCATCGTGAAATTTATCAAAAGCCAAAACATTCATGCCAAAGCCTCGAGCAATCTTTATAACATTTTTACCTATTTTACCTGTACCTATGACACCCAATGTCTTCTCATAGAGATCAAACCCTCGAAAAGATGATATATCAAAATCACCATTTTGTTTTATCTGGAGTGATGCATCTCCGACCTTACGCGATAGGTTCAGGATAAGTGCAAAAGTATATTCAGCAACTGTTCGTGAACCATAAGATGGGACGTTCGAAACTTTTATGCCTCTTTTTTTTGCAAACTCAATGTCTATATGGTCGAAACCTGTAGAACGCGTGGAGATAAACTTTAGATTTGGTATTCCCTCTATTACTTTTTCAGAAAGTACAGAATTTACAAAAATAGATATTGCTTCTGCATCCTTTGCTAGGTCCACATTTTGTTCTGTTAAAGTTTCTTCATAAAAAACACAATCATTTTCAGGTGAAAGATTAGATAAAAATTGCTTTTCTTCTTCTGTGGCTTCAAAAAATATTATTTTCATTTATATGTTATCAAACAATTATCTGACTAGATCTAGACTTCGCAGTTGCTGGAGTATGCCGCACGCCGCGACAATGCGTGGATCTACGATGCTATAAGTAATATTTAGACCTTTCCTATGAGAGACAACGAGGCCACAATGACGCATAACGGCCATATGTTGTGAAAGGTTAGCTTTTGGGAGTTTTGTAAGGGTTAGGAGTTTCTCTACCGATGTATCATTCTGTTTTAAGATATTCAATATCTCCAAACGTTTGGGATTTGCCAAAATTTTGTATAGCCGTGCGTTTTTTTCGTATGTTTCCTTGGGCAAAGGTGAAGTAATATTCGTCTTTTTTATGGATTTCATACTTTCAAAATTATCACGATTAATAGGTACATTATATGATTTATTTCCCAAAAGTCCAAATTAATACTATTATGTTCTCCATGGAGAGGTGCCAGAGCGGTCGAATGGGCTACCCTGGAAAGGTAGTATGTCCGAAAGGGCATCAAGGGTTCGAATCCCTTCCTCTCCGCAGTTGATCCGTACCCCATAAAGTGGACAAGAAGTCTGTGGCTTAAAATATTCTTGAGGAGCAACCATGAATCACCGGTCACGAATAAATTTAGCGGAGAAATGTGGCTAAGCAGAGCCATGTTAAAACCTAGACAATGCTTGACTTTCGTTATGTAATTTGTTATAATACCCCGCAGAATAGCCGCCAACTGTTCTAGACTGCATGAAGTATTTTTACAGGTCACAAGCTTGTAAAAATGGGCTACAACCCCATGGTCTAAAATGGCACTGAAAGGAAAGTTCTGTGAAAATTACTGAGAAAGAAATCGAAGTCCTGATGCGCGTTGTCGCCGAGAGTCTCCGTTTGCAATGGGAAAAGGCAATGATCCACGGTCAAAGCTTGCTCAAGGCAAAACAAGAAAGGGAGACGGCTCTCGCCAAAATCAAGCAAAACGACACGAAGATCAACCGAATCCAGAAGATAATGTTTGGGCTCGGTGCTCTCTTTATCCTGGCGATCACGTATACTTCTAAGTGGGGTATCGTTGACCCTGTCTGGGTTGCAGTGATACGGGGTATTCCGTTTTCGATGGTCGTTGCATGCTTTGTTTGGCTGAGGCGCTTGGATAACGAGAATCAAGCCGCTAGACAAAACATCTCCGACTGCGACGAGATCTTTGCCCGACTTGGCAGATCAGTGGATTCGCTCAACTACCTAGGCCAAGGCAATCCTTACTGGGATGTAATTGACGATCCGCAGGTTAAGGAAAGACTGGTTCGAGCGGCTTACAGGATTCTTGATGCGCAAGCAGACTTTGAAACGATCCGAATCGTGCCGGACATAGCCCGCTTTAGCGTCATTCACGCGGGCAATTGGATTGAACATTGCGAAGGAATGTTTGATCGAATCTGGAATGTCGCGACGCACGACTTTGGTCTGACGCCTGATAAAGGAGAAATCTTTAAACAAGCGTCCGCGCAGCTCACGAAGGATAATACGGAAAGAGCTTCTGCGAACAAGTAACCTTCATCACTTTTGAGATTGAACGTAATCTCGGCCTCACAGCAATGTGGGGCACTCAACTGGATTTACGATCGAATAATCGCGAATCCTGAAAGTCCAGATCTTTGATATAGGTTGAAAGTGACTTTAAGCTCACAATTGATGTGATTTTAAAGTCATTTTCAACTTCAAAAACTTTGAGAAAGAGAAACAAATGAACCAGCCCATTCACACAAGAACGGTGCAACTTGGCACCTACACATCTATCGAGGAAATCCTCGAAGAAAAACGACACAATGGTTTCTGGATCGGCGAAGGTGTCGTTCCGGCGTTGCGTCAGTACGCCCCATCGAAGACTCAGATCGAGGTAGATCTCTTCTGTGCACCAGACTATGAATTAACAGGTGAATCTGTAGCCTCGGTAGAGAAAGTCTACGAAGCCATTGTCGCCAAAGGATACATGCTCTGCACGGCGGAGATGGCTGCACTAGCCTATCCGTTAGAACCAAGAGTCAAGTTCTACGGTCAGGCGTGGATCAATGTTGCGATGGAGCCGTTAGAATTATCGGGTGAAAAATTCCTACTTCGCTACTCGGAAGTGATTCCGATGGAAGCGGATGCAAAAAACCGTCGCATAACTACGCATTCACCTGTCACAAAGCTCGACCTGATGCCTTATGGATGGGCTGATCGATGGATCTTTGCGAGACAGCACCCAACTCAAAAAGTCGGTTAAATCAACACCGCTCACGAAGGCCGCTTGGCTTTTGTCGAGCGGTTCTTCTTTTACCCAAATTTTGGCTATATTCAATGCAAGAAAAGTTTCGACGTCACCACACCGCCTTCAACTCTGTGGGTTGAATCTCTACGAGCATGAGACGTGCGCTTCGGGAAAATCTGGAATTGATACTTTGTATCTAACCCAATTGAATTGTTCCCTTTTCTCTTCCGGTACTTTCCAGATAATGTATTGGTCCTTTAATTCAAGACTCATAATAAACACAAGGACTTCTTCACATAAATTCAACAAATTGTTCCAACCTATATTTAGGATTTGCTCTATGGTTTGTCCGTGGGGTGCCGGAAACAGAACCTGTACTTTTCCATCTGGTCCAACCCTGTGTTTTATCTGGGGCAATTTGTAACCATTGTGCTCAATGTCATCTCTCAGATCCTTAAATTTTATATACCAATCATCTCGGTGTGATTTTATGAACATTGCCAGATTTTGAAATCGGGGATCTTTTTGGTCAAGTTTGAAAGACGACGCGCCTTTTTTGAACTTCTTTTCGTCATCAGAAAAGAGAAAGCTTGTGTTATACCCGAACCACTTATTCAGCAGTCTTTGCAGCCCGCCTATTGCCATTGTTGATCGGATGAAGAAATCTTTGAAGAATACGTTTAGTTCCGTATCTATAGGATGGGTCACATTCAATTGATAACCTGTCACGACGCCGTCTTTACCGTCATGAATAGCCTTAATATGACCTTTCATACAGCTCAACGAGAAGTCTTTAGCAAAATTGGCTTCAGTAAGATTCTGAAGGATAGCATCATAATCTTTGTCAAATTCGTTCCGCTTTTCCTTGGGAACTACAAAATCGCGAATATTCAGAATTCCGAACATGAACCGATTAAGGAAGTGGTCCTCTGATGCCGTTGATATTGGTCCATAAAGAACACCGGCAATAGCTCCACCCGGTACTGATGCAGGTCTATTTTGCTGGTCTTTTTCAAGACAGCATTTTTTATATTTTTTCCCGCTGCCACAGCTACATTTTGAATTTCTGCTCAATTGAATATCCATGTGGCCATTCTACAACTTTATTGAATTGTTACTAGTTTATTTATATTACAAGCCAAATAAGTTCCAACTTCATCCCACCGTCTCCGCAGTGAACGAGCGCAGCGAGTAAACGAAGGAGAGAGCAAGCCGCCTTCGCGGCTTGCGTGAAGGAATTCGAAAAGGTTGAGCCTATTCATGAGGTGGCATCCTACCTCATGAATGCGAAACCTGTACCGCACCTCCTCCGGCACGTTCTGCTGAACGGCTGTAAGCTTCGAATCCCCTCCTCTCCGCAGTGACAACCTGTGAGTAACGTGTTCTCACGAGCCTGACGCTTCAGTGCGACTCACGTGCTATCACGTTTACACAAAACACCAAGAGAATTCTCTTGGTGTTTTGTTGTTTATTATCGCGGGTGTTTTGTTATTACACTTTCTCAAAACATACTAGTTATCCCCATGAAAATAAGTGTATTGAAGACCACGTTTCCCAGGAATAGTGGCACAAGTATCACATACCATTCCCTACCTGTAGCGGCAGCAGGTACGACGATCAATTCATTTGGTAGCGGCACAAAACCAGCATATAAAAATAGGAATGTCGGCAGTCCGTATTTGTAGTGATTTACAATTTCTTCTATTCTGCGAATCCATGACGGTATGGGTAGGTCCCCCGCCGCTTTCCTGCCAAGCTTGCCCACGAGGTATCCCACCGTATCTCCACAAGTCATTCCGAAACTCACGACCGCGACAACGACCACAACGTTCAGTCCCGCTTCTGTAAAAATAGAGAGGAAACTCATTGCCGGCACTGGCACCCACACGTTGAATCCACTCACAAAACCGAGGATGAATACTCCCATATAGCCAAATCGCTCCGTAATGTCTTGGACGACGGAGTTACCTTTTATTAGATTGGCCAAAAGTACTGCAACAACGAAGAGAGTGACCAAAATAAAGATTTTGTAATATAACTTGTGTTTCATTTTCATATTCTATCGATCATACACACATTATAGACTACTTGGAGAAAAACATGTTACAAACCGCAACTATTTGTAAATATTTCTACCCAAAAAAATCCGGGTAAATGCGCTATAATAAACTGATGATTCTTAACAATACGGCTCGAGGATTTACTCTCATAGAACTTTTGGTCGTCATATCTATAATAGGTACTCTCTCATCGACTATACTGGTGGCCCTACGGAACGCCAGAGATAGAGCAGTGACAGGAGTAGCTCTACAGTTCGACTCTACCAACTACCACTCGCTCGGTGCAACAGCAGGAGCAATGTGGGATTTCAACAACAGTGGAAACTTGGGGCAAGATACTTCTGGAAACAACAATACCCTCATCTTTACCGGCGGACCAACTTCAGCAGATGGTGTCACTGGAAATTCCATGTATTTTTCCGGTTCTTCGTACGGATTATCTTCTACGGGCGTACCTGTGGGTCGTAGCTGGACTCTGAGTGTATGGGCAAAGCCGACTATTACTCAGACAAATAAGGTTGTATTTACTTATACAGCTGGAACATTTTCATACCCCATCATAGGCTGGAACTACAATAATAAAATACTATTTTATTTTAATACTAACCAAGTAAACACGACTTGCGGTGCCTCCAGTACATTCCACTGTTTATACGCGAGCGAAGTAAATTCTAGTTCCGTCAATAAATGGGTTCAGATCACAGCTACACACAACGACTCAACTGGTATAACTACTCTCTACATCGACGGCAAACCTGCTGTAGTCGATACAGGAGGATTTATTGGCTACGATGTGAACGGATATGTGTATGTTGGTAAGAGTACAAACTCAAACACGAACTTTACCGGTTATATCGACGATGTCAGAATATATCCTCAGGCACTTGCGGCCGCAGATGTAGAAAGGATATATGCGGAAAGTCTCCGAGAGCACGACTTGGCACAAAAATAGTCATACTACCCTTCTCACGCTTTCATTCCTCGGAGCGCCGCTACCCTCTCTTCCGTAGGAGGATGGGTCATGAAAAGTTTGGCGAGACCTCTATAGGCTTTGGGGCCAAAGGGATTTGAAATGAAAAGATGTGCCGTGGCATTGTTGGCATTTTTTAGCGGCTGAGAATAGCTCGATATTTTCAAGAGTGCGCTCGCAAGCCCTTCTGGATATCGGGTCATGAGGGCGCCACTAGCATCCGCCAGGAACTCCCTCTTTCGCGATATAGCGAGCTGAATAATCTGGGCAATAATAGGCGACAAGATCACAAAAACCACACCCACGATGGCAAGTACAGCACCCAGCTGGCCTCGGTCATTGTCCCGCCTGTTGCCGCCCAAGAACATGCTCCGGGTAAAGAAATGTGCGAGTATGGATACAAAGCCCACCAGCACGACCACTACTGTCTGGAGGAGTGTATCACGATTGCCTATATGGGAGAGCTCGTGTGCGATAACTCCTTCTAGCTCGGTTTTATCCAACATACGGATAAGCCCAGTCGTAACAGCTATAGCCGCATGGTCCTTATCTCGTCCGGTAGCAAAAGCATTTGGTGACATGTCGTCTATGATATATATTCCGGGCAGAGGCAAGCCCGCAGTAATAGAAAGATTCTCCACTATGCGATAGAGCTCGACATTGTCCAACCTGTTTGCAGGATGTGCCCCGGCGAGAGCAAGAGATATCTTGTCAGAATACCAATAGCTCGCAATATTCATAACCAGAGAAAAAATAATAGCTATCGGCAAAATGACAATATTTTCATAATAATATCCGACGAACCAGCCCAGGGAGACGATAAAGGCAAAAAACACCGACATGAGAAGCCAGGTTTTTCGGACGTTTGTTGCCTGTTGTGTATATAGCGTAGACACTTAGAACTTTACTTCTACCGGCTGTTTTGCGGCAGCATCGTTGGGATCGAGCTGGAAGAACTCCATGGGAACAAAGTGGAAAGCACCCGCAATGATATTGCCAGGAAATACCTGTATAGAGGTATTTAGATCGCGAACATTACCATTATAGAAGCGTCTTGCCGCTTGGATCTTGTTTTCTGTGTCAGAAAGTTCACTCTGTAGAGCGAGGAAGTTTTGGTTTGCTTTGAGTTCGGGATAGGCTTCGGCAATGGCAAAAACAGACTTTAGAGCTCCAGCGAGCATAGACTCCGCCTGACCCTTCTCGGATAGACTGCCAGCACCCATAGCTGCGGAACGAGCTTTTGTAACATTTTCGAAGGCCTGACTCTCGTGAGTCGCATAGCCTTTGACCGTATTTACCAAGTTCGGTATGAGGTCATAACGACGCTTGAGCTGTACATCTATATCCGACCAAGCTTCCTTGGCCCTATTGACGGCTGTGACCAGACGATTGTAAGAAAACACCGCCCAGATAACCGCGAGTACTACTATGCCTAAAATAATGTACAACATGATTTTTTTTGATAACGAATAAACACAACCAGACGTTACCTACTTTCCTGGAGCAGCCTTGGTCTCATCACTGCCTGCTGGCAAAACGACGAAAGCAAAGGATTTTATCATGCTTTGGAAATCTGAATCTGCGGTAGCTATGATAGCCTTGTTATTATTCTGTGCTTGTGTGACCTGGGATCCTGTGAGGCCTTTGCTGGCCGGAGTGAAGTCGATAGACGCGAGCGAGAACATGTAGCAGATGCCTTCTGACTGCAAAGAATACATACGATTGAAATATGTGCGAGTCTGAACAGTGTTCGACATGGAGATCATGTTGAAGGTGTTTTCACCAACCTTGAGCGTGCTCCTGTCCTTAATTGTAGTCACAGGAGGAAAAGCACATGTACCAGGAAGCACCTGAACATTCGCCTGCAAGGTCGCAATAGTAGAGACTTGGCTCTTATCTATAGGAATGACGAAATTCACACCACTATTGGCTTCTTCCTTTTCCCAAGACGTAGGATACTTTACGGAAAAGCCGAGCTCGGCATTTTGATACTCGGAGACAGAACCGGAAACCTTTGTGGTTTCAGATACAGCTACTGGAGCATCACCTTCTGCCTCGAAGGAAGGCGTTACATTCGAAGGAGTCCTGCCGAACCATACGATAAGGCCGATAACGACAAGCGCAATCACGATCACGATCAGAGATGTGGAACCTTTTGATTTATTCATAGTGAAATTATTATACAAAAGCTGCGCAAAAACACAACTTTTTAGTAATCCATGTCCCCCGCCCCACCATTACCATGTGTCACATCTTTCTTTTCTGGCTCGTCTGCTATGGCCGCCTCTGTTGTGAGGAGTATAGCCGCCGCCGAAGCTGCGTTTTCGACTCCCAATCTAGTGACTTTGACAGGGTCGATAATACCTGCCGCGAGCATATCAGGAACCATCATATCTTTTGCGGCATCGTAGCCAACATTACCTTTGCCGGTTTTTACTTTTTCGATTATGACCGAACCATCCTCCTTGCCGGCATTCACTGCGATCTGGCGCAAAGGCGCTTCCAGAGATCGGAGCACTATAGAGTATCCTATCTCCTGTTCCTTGGTCAGAATCTTCTTTGCGGATGACTTTTCGATCTCTTGTCCGGCACGGATGAGGGCTATGCCCCCGCCGGCGACGATACCTTCTTCTATGGCCGCTTTGGTCGCATTCACAGCATCTTCGATCTTGAGTTTGAGGTACTTCATCTCAGTCTCAGTTGCGGCGCCAACACGGATCACAGCCACTCCGCCAGAGAGCTTCGCTATCCTTTCATCGAGCTTCTCTTTGTCATATTTAGAGTCGAGCTGATCTCTCTGAATCTTTAACTGAGAAACCCTCTCTTCTATGTCGGACTTTTTGCCTTTGCCACCAACTATTATTGTCTTGTCTTTTGTAACTATGACTCTCCTTGCCTTGCCGAGAGCACTTAGGCTGGCATTTTCGAACTTCATGCCTACTTCCTCGGATATAACTGTCGCACCGGCTGTGACAGCGATATCTTGGAGCATGTCCTTTTTCTTGTCTCCATATCCCGGAGCCTTCACGGCAACTACATTGAATGTGCCTCGAATCTTATTCAGAATAAATGTGGTAAGCGCTTCACCGTCCACATCCTCGGAGATGATCACCAAATCTTTCTTACCACTTTGTGCCAATTGTTCGAGTATTGGCAGAATTTCTTTGATCGTGGAAATTTTCTTATCTGTAATGAGGATTGAGGGGTCTTCATATACGGCCTCCATACGCTCGGCATTGGTTATCATGTATGGAGAAACATAACCCTTGTCAAATTCTATACCCTCTACTACTTCAGACTCTAGGCCGGTAGTCTGTGACTCTTCGACTGTGACTACACCATCTTTGCCAACTTTCTTTATGGTATCAGCAATGATAGATCCTATTTCGGCGGATTCGCTCGATACAGCCGCTATCTGCTTTATCTCTTCATCACTCTTGATAGGCTTCGCTATACTCCGGAGAGCAGCGACCACATCCTTCGCGGCGGCTTCTATACCCGCACGAACTCCCATAGCATTTACACCCATGGTTGTCTGTTTCAATCCTTCCGTAACTATAGCTTGGGTCAAGATCGTTGCGGTGGTAGTACCGTCTCCGGCGGCATCATTTGTCTTGGATGCCACTTCCTTTATGATCTCCGCTCCCATGTTTTCGAACTTATCTCTGAGAGTGATCTCCTTTGCTATAGAAACACCATCGTTTGTAATGGTCGGGGTTCCATAGCCTTTGTCCAAAACCACATTCCTGCCACGAGGACCGATAGTTATCTTTACCACATCTGCTACGGCATCTACACCCCTCTTTAGTGCCTTACGGGCATCTTCGTTGTATAAAATTCTTTTTGACATGTTTTTTGGATTATTACCTATTTGGATTATGGCCTACTTTATGACTGCTAATATTTCACTCTCGCGGACGAGGTAGTATTCATCCTCTCCCATCTTTATCTTGTCTCCCCACTGAAAGAGCACTTCACTACCAACTTTTACAGAGACAGGTACGAGCTTGCCGTCTTCTATCTTGCCTGGGCCTACAGCTATGACTTCTCCCTTCTTGCTTCCCTTGTCTTCTTCGGAAGTGACAGGAATGATGATGCCAAATGAAGTCTTCCTTTCCTTTGTGTCAGTATTCTCTTTTATGAGCACACGGTCCTGGAGTGGCTGTAGTGCTATCTTGTTTCCTGCCTTATTATCCTTATTGTCTTTTGACATATTTTAAAAAGATTAGTTAGTGCTTATAAATACCGTTAATTATTACTGAAACTGAAACAAAATGTGATAAATATGACCAAAAACACACCAAAAGGCGCTTTCCAGTCTCGTAGGGTCAATTATAGTTATTTGAGCCGATTGAGCAACTTGACAAGCATATATTATTATTTTTCAGGAATAATCCCATTGATTTATTTCGACCCTGCCGCACTCTCTTCCCGAAGGCGAGGACTCTTCACGAAGTCAGATCTCGATGCATTTCCCAAACTGTGACCGAATCCTTGCAGGGCACAGTTTGTGGAAATGCCGAGATGTGACGAGTGAATCCGCAGTCGAGGGAAGAGAGTGCGGCAGGGTCGAAACTCATTGCAAAAAAATAAAGCCTATGATAGCCTTATCAGGTAAATGAAATCTCTCCTCCCTTACCTCCAGGTGATCCTGTCCGTAATTCTGATTTCCGCTATTCTCCTACAGAGAACCGGAGCTCAGCTCGGCGGCGCATTCGGGGGTAGTGACAACTGGAGTTCCGCTTACCACACCAGGAGAGGCCTAGAAAAATGGCTATTCATCATAACAATAGTAGTCGCAATATTATTTGCAGTGTCGGCCCTTATAAATCTGATCTAAATTTTAGTGCCTGAATTTGATTCTACAAAGGAGCTCCGCTTCAAAAGCGGTTCTCGCATACTGAAGATTATTGAACGTTTCTCGGCAACAGAGAAAGTTATTTTTGGCGTTCTGGTGGTACTAGCGGGCATCACCGCCTTATCCATGGCCATGAGTGCGAGCAGTTATTTCAAAGTATCCGTACCAGCATACGGCGGAGAGCTCCACGAAGGCCTTATCGGACTACCTAGGACCATAAACCCCGTTCTTGCAATTACTGATTCCGACCGCGACATAGCAGCTCTGGTTTATTCCGGTCTTATGAAATATGACGGCCAGGAGATCGTACCCGACCTCGCTTCGGAATTTTCCATATCACCCGACGGCCTGACATATACATTCAAGATCCGCCCCGAAGCAAGGTTTCAAGACGGCTCACAAGTCACGGCAGATGACGTGGAGTTTACAATACAAAAAGTAATGGATGCGGTACTGAAGAGTCCCCGTCGTGCGGACTGGATAAATATCACAGTGGAAAAAATCTCCCCTACCGAAATACATTTCGTCCTAAAGCAACCTTATGCCCCCTTCCTTACAAATACCACCTTGGGAATCCTACCAAAACATATCTGGTCGACTGTCACGGACGATCAGTTCATATTTAGCGATTATAATATTCGCCCAGTAGGTTCCGGCCCTTACAAAGTAAACTCAATAGCAAAAGATTCCGATGGCATACCGACGAGGTACAAGCTTTCTACGTGGAACAATTATTATGGTGACAAACCATATATCTCCACCATAACCTTTGACATGTTTACAGACAATGAAAAAGCGCTCATGGCCATAGACAATGGATCTATAGATAGTCTCTCTGCAGTACCTGCAGATGAAGCAGCCAAGCTTGCAACAGACAGTGCAGAGTCATATACAGTCATATCTTCTCCGCTTCCGAGATTATTCAGTATTTTCATAAACCAGAACCAGGCCAAAGTTCTCAGCGAAAAAGCCGTACGCCAAGCACTCGATGTGAGCCTGGACAAGCAAGCCATCATAGACATAGTCCTGAACGGCTACGGCGTGCCTCTCGACGGACCATTACCAAACGGGCTAATACATAGAGATGCGGCTTCCAGTACGGTATTTCAGGGTATAACAGACGCCCAAACCCTCCTCGAAAATAACGGCTGGAAAAAGGACGCCTCCGGCATATATGTGAAAAAGATTTCGAAAACAGCCAGCTCCACCATATCCTTTACCATTTATACTGCGGATTCCGATGATCTCAAGAAGACTGCGGAGATACTCGAAGAAACCTGGAGGAAAATGGGTGCCGAAGTAAGCGTGAAGACCTTCACTCAGAGCGATCTATACCAGAATGTTATCCGGCCTAGAAAATACGACGTTCTCCTGTTCGGCCAGCAGATGGGCAAGGACCGTGATTTGTACGCCTTCTGGCACTCATCTCAGATGAACGCCCCCGGCCTCAACATCTCGATGTATGCAAATAGTAAGGTTGACAAAATCCTCGAGGAAATCCGTTCCACCAATGATGACAAGAAGAGATCGGCAAATTACACAGAACTAGACAAGCTCATCCGCACCGACCTACCAGCAATATTCCTTTATTCACCTAACTTCACTTACATAGTCCCAAAAAATCTGAAAGGCATAGCCCTCAATTCCGTGACTGTGCCTTCGGACCGATGGAACTCTATTAGCAAATGGTATCTTAATACACAAAGCGTATGGAAAATCTTTACGTCAAATAACAATGAATAACAATCAAAACAATTCTCAGTCCGACAGTTCCGCCAGCCGTCCTTCACAGGGCGACAGTAGACCACCTTTCCGTAGACGACCTTTTTCCCGTCCTACTCCTACACGTACCTTGCGTACAGATACCGGGTCAACTGTCCCATCTTCTATCAATGCTGTTCCAGTAGCATCTGCATCCCCAGTTCCAGTAGCAAGAAATTACAATAGCAACAGTTCGAACATAACCGGTCACCGCATAGTCATGGGTCGTGGAGCTCGACATACTATGGATGGAAATGTCCCCGCTAGGCCGACTGCCACCCGTCATGTGGCCGGCGCGCGCATGAATGTCATGCGGAAAGAAATGACCAAGCCAGCGAGGAGACGACCTTCTGCTTCCCCTCAGTCCAAAGACACTCATGGCGATACCATACCACCATTGGCTGCAGATTCTATCCGCATCGTTCCGTTGGGCGGAGTTGAGGAAGTCGGCCGCAACATGACCGCTATAGAATTTGGCGATGATATCCTCGTTGTCGACATTGGTTTCCAATTCCGAGACGAAAATACACCTGGTATCGACTACATATTACCAAATACAAAGTATCTAGAAGAGAGACAAGACAAGGTCCGAGCCGTTATCATCACACACGGCCACCTCGACCATATTGGAGGTATACCGTATATCATGCCCCGCATCGGCAACCCGCCAGTATATACCCGCATGTTGAGCTCGGTCCTCATAAACAAGAGACAAGAAGAATTTCCCCACCTGCCAAAGCTGGACATACGCATAGTTGAAAAAAATGAGACCATAAGCGTCGGCGCTTTCAAGATACGGTTCTTCGCAGTGACTCATACCATTCCCGATGCCATGGGACTCATCATACAAACTCCTTGGGGATCTATAGTACACACCGGCGACCTAAAGATGGACCACATAGATGGTGTCGCCACACCAGAAGAAGAAGCCGAATACGACCGTGCGTTCAAAAATGAAAAAGTACTCATGCTCATGGCAGACTCGACCAACGTAGAGATACCTGGCTTTTCCATACCTGAAAAGATAGTCCACAAAAACCTAGAGCAATATATAAAGAATTCCACTGGTCGCCTCATCATCGCCACGTTCTCCTCCCTCCTAGAGCGCCTGCTCAAGATGGTAGAGTTCGCCGAGCTCTATGGCAAGAAAGTCGTGATCGAAGGCAGGAGTCTCAAACAAAATATCGAGATTTGCAAACACCTAGGACTCCTCAAAGCCAAGAGCGAGACCATCATCTCTTCCGATGATATGGACAACTACCCTCCGGATAGGATCGTGATCCTCGCTACCGGCGCACAGGGTGACGAATTTGCCGCCCTCATGCGCATAGCAAACCGCACTCATGCCAAGGTCAAGATCACTCCTCGCGACACGGTCATCCTCTCGTCTTCGGTTATTCCTGGCAATGAACGCGCTGTGCAAAAGCTCAAGGACAATCTATCGAGGCAAGGTGCCAAAATAGTCCACTACCGTACAGCAGAAGTGCACTCTACAGGTCACGCGTACAAAGACGAAACATTGTGGATACACAGGAAGATCCGTCCCAAGTTCTTCATGCCTCTGCACGGCTATCACTACATGCTCCGCGTACACGGAGATGTGGCAAAGGAGGCGAACAATCTCAAGGAGGAAGACGTGGTCATACCGGACAATAGTTCCATCATCGAGATCCAAGGAGGAGGACAACGCATTGTGAAGCTAAAAGAAAAGGCTCCTTCCGGTCTTGTACTCGTGGACGGTTTCTCCGTGGGCGATGTGCAGGATGTGGTTATACGCGACCGACAGATGCTGGCTCAGGATGGAATATTTATCATCTTTGGTATCATAAATATTTCTACAGGCAAACTCAAAAAGTCTCCGGATATTATCTCCCGTGGTTTCGTATACTTGCGTGAATCTCAGGAACTCCTCCACGAGGTGCGGTTACTCATAAAGGATACGGCAGAAAAAGCAACGAAGGGACAGAATCCTATCAATGTGGACTTCGTGAAAGATACGATATCAGATGCTGTGAGCCATTTCCTTCTGCAAAAGACGGCGAAAAGGCCGATGGTTATTCCGGTTATTTTGATGATTTAGTTCACAAGCTTACGGAATTACGACCTCAACCCCAGCAATCTTCTTCTCACTCGTCTGCGGAACTCGCTCGTTAAATTTCAGGACAAAATGGTCACGAGGGCATGCAATGGTTCCCATTTTGTCCAGAAATTTATACTCTCTCAGACAGTCCTCGACGAGATCGAAGAAAATTGCTGGAGTTTCGTCGTGGTTACATTGGAATTTTTCATGAAAAAAGGCACCCATTAAGAGTGCCCTGTGACTAACGAACTAAAGAACGAACTACTGATCTCTCTTCTCCATCATTACCCTACGCATAGTTTCCCACAGAGAGATGAATTTGGGACATGTTCGTAAGAGTTCGCTCAAGGAACCAGATGCTACGATGCTTCCCTTATCGAACACACATATCCTGTCAAAGAGTGGCAAGAGATGGATGTCGTGAATAGTAGAGATGATAGTCTTCCTTTCGAATGAATGGAAGATGTTTCTGTAGACGGTTTCGGCCGTGACCGTATCTAGACTCTTGGTCGGCTCATCGAGTAGGACGATATCCTTGTCATGACAAGCCAGGAGTCCGCGCGTGAGAGCTAGACGTTGTTGTTCCCCTCCGGAGAGGTTCACACCCTTCTCTTTGATCGAAGAGTCATACTTGTTGGGCAGATTCAGTGCGACCGGCGTAAAGCAGGCCATATCTGAGTATTTCCTGACAAGCTCGATATCATACTCCGCACCCATGGTTATATTGGAGAGAATAGTATTGGCAAATATTTCTGGATCTTGAGGAACCAGAGATATAGCCCGACTGATACCCTCAAAGCCATTTTGGATACTATTTCCATCAACTTTGAGTGTGACCTTCTTCGGATGATACAGATCTCTCATGATCTTCAAAAACGTAGTCTTGCCACTACCTGTCCCGCCGACTAGAGCTATCCTTTCCCCACGCCGGAACGCAAATGAAATGTCCTTCAGATGATACTCCTCTCCCTTTCCGTTTGGATAAGAGAAAGAAAGATCACTTACCTCCACTCTTTGCCACGAGGGTGGTAGGACATGGTTCGAAAAGTTTTCCTGACGAAAATCTTGTGAGAGATCTTCGGCATTCTGGACTCTCGAGCGCCACTTTATGACATCTCCATAACTGCCGGTGAAGCGGAAGAACAAGTCACTGATCCTGTCCAAATACTTCACGAGTAGGAATAGGTTCCCGAGCAATAGAGCCTTGGGACTATTCAGATTTTGATAGAAGTACACAGACAAGACTAGTGCGGTCATGAGCGTACAGAGCAAGCTTGCAAGGAACCATTTCCATTCATTCAAGCGTTGATTTGCCCGGAATAGATCGAAGGGTTTCTCGGTCTTGTGCACAATGGCATCATAGACGTATTTTTCGACACGCAATATTATCACGGTCGATATGTTGCTCACAGCATCGAACACACTTTCCGAGACTTGATTCTCGGAACGATTTAGCTCCCTATATTGGAGAGCGAGTACCTTGTCAAAGGCGACCGTTATACAACAAGAAACAAGGATCATGACGAGCACGATCAGTGCGGAAGGACCGCTCAGATAGACCAATATCGAATAGCACACGACTAGCTGTACTATCGCATAGATCATCTCAAAGGAATCCTCCGAAAAAGAATAGAGCGCATTCGTTCCCTTTTCTATCCTATCGATAGTATCTCCGGAATGATGATCGACATGCCACTCTAGCGGCAAGGTCATGATCCCCCGGATAAAATACTTTCGATAGTTGAGACGCACCTTGAATGCGTTGTTCCGCTCGATGCACCGAGCCGGACCGTGAAGTGCCCAGAAGGCCAGGCCAGAAAACACAGTCACGACCATGAGTAAGACCAGTGTTGTCAGGTTTGCGGATGTTACTCCTTCCACCTGGATCGTGTTTACGATCTTTGCCATTACGAAGGGTTGGACAGTGAGAGAGATGATATTCGCTATTACGAACATCGTCCAGTACACTACCACCATTTTCCTGTTATCCTCCGAATACTGCCAGGTTTTACCGAACAGGTACATGAGAGGATTCCTCTCTTTTTTATCTTTCATACCGCTCCTTTCTAGGGTTTATGAGATTGTGAAGAACAAAGTTTTGAACGAACAAAGAACAATAAAGAACAAATTTGTGAATAAAAAACATCGTTTTTCACGATGTTTCAAATACTCAATAAGTACAATGTAAAATTAAATATTTGGAACATCGGGCAAGATCTGCTCGCCCATTTTGAAATGTGCAACAAACACACGAGAAGCTCCCACAGGCAAGCTATGGTCAGATTTTGTATTTGTTTCTTTCATGAATTTATTCATGGTGCCATAATCATACCACATTTGAGGTAAAATGCAACTGCAATTTGTTCACAAATATTAACATCTTTTTTTACTCGCGCGGAACCTGGGCATAGCACACAGCAAATCCTCTCTTTTGGAATAGCAGTGCAAAGCTATCGGACCGTAAACACTTCTCAAAAGAGAGGATTTGCTGTGTGCTATGCCCAGGTTCCGAAAACAAACTGCATGTTATAATACCCCATATGCAAATCAGTTCTTCTCGTGATCTCCCCAAGAGTAACGTCATTTACACCATAGCTCTTATCGGTTTCATATATGCGCTCCACATAGTCCTCCCTATGTATTCCAACTCCAGCTTCCTAAGCGAATTTGGCAGCGAGAGAATAGTCAGCCTCATCTATATGGTAGGCGGAGCCGTTTCCATACTCGGCTTCCTCATCGCACCATCTTTCATACGTAGATACGGCAACTACAAAACCTCAGTTGTCCTTATCTGCATTCAGATAATACTCTTCATAGGCTTGTTCTTTTCCGCATCACCCACCGTCATTGCGACATTCTTTATGGTTCAGCTCGCAGTGTCCGCCCTCATTGGTCTTACTCTCGACATCTTCCTAGAGGTATATACAGATAGTGTCCACATCGGTAAAGTTCGCGGACTCTACAATGCCTCCCTCAATGCCTCATGGCTCATCGCCCCCCTCATCGGCAGTATGCTCATAGGTAGTACAGGTAACTATAGGAATACTTTCTTTGCGGCACTCCTCATGCTCCTACCATTCCTCTACCTCATATACCGCAACTTCCCCCGCTTCAAGGACCCGAACTATATCCATCTCTCCCCTGTCCAGCTGGTAAAGCATATCGGTGGCAACAAAAACTGGGTCAAACTTTTTAGTGCGAACATCATACTTCAAGTCTTTTATTCCTGGATGGTTGTGTATAGCCCCATATACTTGAATAAGACCATGGGCTTCAGCTGGTTCGATATCGGACTCATACTCACTATCATGCTTCTACCATTCCCTCTGATCCAATACCCCTTGGGTAAAATAGCGGACGAAAAATACGGCGAAAAAGAGATAATGGCTCTTGGTTTCGTCATCATGGGCATTGCTACCATATTCCTCGCTTTCATAAATATTCCAAATGTCGCTCTCTGGGCTCTAGTGCTATTCATCACCCGTATCGGAGCGGCTTCGGTCGAAGTCATGATAGAGTCTTACTTTTTCAAAACGGTTTCACCACGCGATGCCGCCGCTCTGGGTGTATTCCGTATCACCAGGCCAGTTTCCCTTTTCATCGCTCCTCTCATCACTATTGTTGGTCTAATGTTCACAACAAACCAGTACTTGTTCGTCATCATAGGAGTGATCTGCCTCACAGCAGTCATCCCCGCACTATCTATCAAGGATACAAACTAAGACTAATATTCTCCAAATTCAATTATATTTTCTTTGACTCTATGCATAGAAACATAGGTATCTCCTTACGGATCCGATCTTCTTCGACAGCTCTCGGTCCCGGTTGGCTGGCTTTGTGTGATATCCATTCCTCGAAGCGAGTAACTGCGAGACCGCTTTTATTCAGGCTCTTGAAATATGCCTGAAGAGGCCTATGAAATGAAAGTGTCTGTCTCTTCTTTGTTGCGAGTTTTTCTCCTGGTGTCATGTCTATCTCTATCCGATTGTCAGACATATAAGCATCTATGCGGCGATATTGTTTCTTTTCTGTTTCATCCCATCCCCATGCAGAACGCTTGGGTATGCGGAATGCCGGATGATTTATGACGAAAATCAGCCTACCACCCGCTTTGAGCACCCTTGCCGACTCACTTATTGTTCCCTGCAAGTTCTCTATGTTTTGGATAGCTAAAATAATAGTGACCACGTCGACACTCTTGTCCTGCACTTTTTCCATACTATCTGCAGGTGCTATGAAATATTCTATCTCCTTGGAGGAATGTTTCCTAGCGATATCAATAAGCTCCGGTGAAATATCCGAAGCCATCACAGTCGCACCTTTTTCATGGAATGCCCGCACAAAATACCCCTGACCGCAAGCGAGATCTAGTATTGTCATACCTTTCTCTGGTTCTACCATGCGCAAAAGGTTCGGTAGTATCACCTTTTCTTGAAATGAGTCTCTGTTTTGCTCCAGCATATCGTCGTACCAGTCGGCGACCTCACCCCACGATGTTTTGTTTTCTTTTGGTGGTTTGTTTTCTTTCATGGATATAAGCTAACACACTGCTAAGATTTGTGCTTCAACGGATGCACGTGAGCCGCAACCACTATAGCCGCCGCTATTATGAGAATATTTTTGATGATGTACTGACCTTCCATAGTGGGCACCAGAAATGCCGACCATGTCGCAGACGGAAGCATGAAGAGCGGCATGACAGTCGTGACCATATGGAGTGCCAGAAGTGGTATGACGATACGCTCTGCTCCGCGGATGAGGAAGAGGATACCGATGAGACATTCAAATATCCCAAAGAGCACTATGAATGTACCGAAACTCATAAAAGGAATAGTCTTTTCGAAGAGGGCTTGGACCAGAGGACTGGCCGGACTCATATCCACAACCTTAAGAGCACCGAACCAAAAGAAGACTAGGAATAAGCCGAAGCGAGCGAGTGGTACAGATATCCGTCGACAAAACTGTATAAAGGCCATATCGTACTTTGCTATATTGTTGGTCATGATATTTTATTTAATAATATGCGCAAAAGCATATTCCAATGTGCCACCCACTTTCTTTCCCGGGTTAAATATCCCCTTGGGATCCCAGATCTTCTTTGTCTCCTCGAAGAGCTTATAGACCTCCTCGCCGTATTGCATCTTTATAAATGGTGTACGGATCATGCCATCGTTGTGTTCGGCGGTTATAGTGCCAGCAAATTCGTGGACTAGTTCATAGACTTTTACAGAGAGTTCCTTGATGATCTCGTGTGACTTCACCTCGTGTAGGTTCATGAGCGGAATGATATGGAAATTTCCATCACCCACATGGCCGGCAATGGTATAGGTGAGATTATATTGGTCCAAAATAGAGTAAAGCTTTGGCAAAAATTCCGGCAGGCGCGCAGGCAATACCGCAAAATCATCTATGAATGGTGCCGTACGCAACTCCTTCACGTGGTGGCGCAACATATTGAAACTCTCCCTGCGGATGATCCAATACTTGTTCGCATCGCGCGCTGTCGTAGTGACCTTTGCCTTCTCATGCAAGTCCTTTATGGAGTCTTTTGCCGCCTCGGCCTTTGCCACTGCTTCTTCGGGTGTGTCTGCGGTAAATTCTGCCATGAGGACGAGCTTTGGCACTCCACCCTCTATGACAGCCATCATTTCTGGCAGGAATTCCAGACCTAGAGTAATGAGATTCCCTCCCATCTGACGCATGAGTTGAGGCAAGAATTTTACAGCAATTTTGAATGTATGATCATCATAAGATTCGAAGCTTTCCGGTTGGAATTTCAGTATGTGCATAGCAGTATCGGCGAGGAGCTTCAGGTCCGTGAGGAATACCACGAGGAGCCGTGAGTGCAGTTTAGGCTTCACCAGCGCAAATTCCACTTCTGTTACCATTCCCAACGTACCCTGCGACCCTGCTATGAGCTTTGTCAGGTCAAAAGTCCCCTTTTCTTTATCTTTTACATTCCAGAGGTAGTAACCACAGGAGTTCTTTGAGACTAATGGTCTTGCAGATCGGATTCTCTCTTCATTTTCAGTTATGAGACTATCCATGTTGCGATATATCTCTCCTTCAAAATTCTGATTTTTCTTTTTTTCTTCCAGTTCTGTCGCATTTAATGGTTTGAATTCATATTCATTGCCGTCGGCGAGCACGACTTTGAGACGGCGTATATAGCGCTCGGTTTTGCCATATGTGAGAGTTTTTTCACCACCAGAATTATTGGAAACTATGCCACCTACAGTGCAAAGCTCGCGCGATGCTGGATAGCTCGGCATTATCTGCCCGCCTTTTTCTTTTGTCGCTTTGTCAAAGTCACGATAATAAACTCCAGGCTGGGTGATGGCATTTCCTTCGCCTACTTCGATAATGTTATTGAAATACTTTGTGAATTCTACGACTATGGACTCTGTAAGTGGTCCACCACTCATGTCTGTGCCAGCAGATCGCGCCGTGAGACTCATGCCTCCTTTTTCGGAGACATACTTTACCAGCTTCTTCAGATCCTCAGAATTTCTCGGCCTCACAACCAGCTGTGGTTTGATTTCAAATATGCTGGCGTCATGGCTAGCCGTCTCGAGCGCTTCCTTACTCGAGTCCACATCGCCGGATATGAAACCTGCAATCTCTTTTTCATTGGGCATGAGTGTATTATAACCTACGGCAGTAAATATGACCTGTTGATTGCTACATAGATAGACAGATAAGTACAAGCGCCGGCAACATAAACAGGGTTTAAGTAAACTATTGTGTCAGGAAGTCTTGAACTGGATCACCTCCCACTCTCCAGGCCGACCACCGCCTTGGCGTCACACACCTCGCCGCCACAGAGGGGTCGGATTATAGCACGCACGCTCTTATTTTTCGTTCATTCTACGTTGTCACTGAGCCACCATTTGACATCCAATACCGTGGCTCACTAGAGCCCTGCTTTTGAGTAAGAATAAGAGCGTGCATGCTATAATTCCAGGCTCCGATGAAAAACGTGTGGTCACCCCCTAGGAATCGCCGGCTTGTACAAAAAACTACCTTTGACAGATCACGCCTGTCAGTATATAATGATCTGAGAAGTCAACAACTAACCAAAGGAATTGCACTATGACAACGAAAATTCGCGGTATCAGCCTTCGTAAACTGGACAAATCGAAGATGTTCAGGCCTCTCGATATCTACGCCGCAGAATGGGCTAGTATGCCGGGGCGTACGGATCCGCTCAAATGTGCGGATACATACATAGTCAGTCTGAGATGGAGCGCACTTTTTTTAATTTTAGGTGTCTCAGCTCTTACGGCGAGATGGCTGCTTCCTGACGATGCCAGCCCACTACGCTTATTACTACAACTGGTCATATTCCTCGGAGCAGGTATTACCTCCTCCGGTTTCGCATTCAGGGCCATAAACGCTCACATTGATGTCAATATGTTTTGCTGGAACATGGCTAGACTAGATAAAATCCTCATCAAAAACGACATTGACCCAGATGGCATTTGTAGTGCCCTCTGGAACAATCATCGCCACACCATGGACAAATCTGCTCTCACAGACATTGCAGGATCATGGATGGAGACCGTCTCGAGGATACTTGCTCGACACATGTCAGACGATGCTTTCAGTAAACAATGCAGACACCTGTCTGAGCTTGCCGAGGAGTTACATGCAATCCTTGCAAAAGATTTCAGAGCAAGGATCAATCCACCTCAGACGTATCTGAAAGAAGCTCAGGAGAATCGTTTGGACATCACAACACTCCCCACTACATCAGCGGGCAGAGCAGAAGAAAACACTGCTTAGCTCGTCATCGATCATTCTCACCTCCCCTCAAAGACCAGAGCCTCCTGCTCCGGTCTTTTTTATTTGAACACATACAAATTTTGCTAAAATCAAAGAGAATCACTATAATAAGCGGATTAAAATATAATATAGAAGAAAATTCTAACATGGCAAAAATCAAATCTGTCTATGCGCGCGAAATACTAGATTCCCGTGGTAACCCGACCGTTGAAGTTGACCTAACCCTTTCCGATGGAAGCTTCGGCCGTGCGGCAGTACCTAGTGGTGCCTCTACAGGTAGCCACGAAGCCATAGAACTCCGAGACAAAGACCCAAAGAGGTACCGCGGCGCAGGTGTACAAAAAGCTGTAGCAAATGTAAATACAACAATATTCAAATCCATCAAAGGTAAAGAGCTGAACCAAGAATCGCTCGACATGAAGCTCCTAGCCTTGGATGGTACGTCGAACAAAGCAAACCTCGGCGCAAATGCTATCCTCGGTGTCTCCATGGCATTCGCCCACGCCACAGCAAAAAGTATGAAGAAGCCACTATATGAATACTTCAACAAGATTGCTTCTGCTTCCTACAAAAATATAGACAAAAAGAGCAAGAGTAAGATAACCATGTGTCTGCCCGTTCCTATGATGAATATCGTGAACGGAGGCAAGCATGCAGAAAATTCTGCCGATATCCAAGAAATAATGATAATCCCTCACGGTTTCCGTTTTTTCCGTGAATCACTCCGCGCCGGATCCGAGATATTCCATGCTTTGAAGAAGATACTGCATGAAAGAAAGCTCTCTACCACAGTCGGTGATGAAGGAGGTTTTGCACCTTCTTTGCCATCCAATGAAGCCGCTCTCGACCTAGTCGTCGAAGCCATAACCGCAGCAGGATATGTTTGTGGCAAGAATGTTTCTATAGCGCTCGATGTCGCAGGTACCGAACTATATAAAAACGGCAAGTACGAGCTCGTGCGCGATGGCAAGAGTCTCACCAGTGCAGAAATGATAGCTTGGTATGAGAGTCTGGTTACAAAGTACCCCATCATATCTATCGAAGACGGTCTATCCGAAGACGATTGGGACGGATGGACAGCTCTCACCGAAAAAATGGGTGATAAGTGCCAGCTCGTAGGCGACGATCTCTTTGTCACAAATATTGAGAGACTCTCCATGGGCATAGAACACCACTCAGCAAACTCTATCCTGATAAAGCTTAACCAGATAGGCACCATCACCGAGACATTGTCAGCCATAAACTTGGCCAGGAAGACTGGTTACACGTCTATTATATCTCACAGATCTGGCGAGACCGAGGACAGCACAATAGCGGACTTTGCAGTAGGTACTGGTGTAGGTCAGATAAAGACAGGTTCCCTGTCTCGCACCGAACGCGTGGCAAAATACAATGGGCTTTTGAGGATAGAAGAAGAGCTAGGAGCAAAAGCAGTGTTCGGCGCCAGGTAAAAGATTCCGGAAGCCAAGGATATGCTTGTAAAGTATTGCACAGTGCATCGTTTTGTGTGATAAATCTCTGTCCACAGAAAAAGTGAACTTATGCACAGTTTGTGCACAGCTAAACCCCAGAAAAAGGCCCCTTTTTCCTTTGACTTTTGCGACCAAAAATAATATCCTTAATACAGGTTACCAATGATGGAGATGATCCTTAACTCATAAAATATAGGGTCCAAAAAAAATTCCACGCCTAGCGTCGGAAACGGACACCACTTAAAATTTGCGATCTATCTCCGATTGCGAGTAACCATTATGCACACAGCCCGCCAAAGCGGGTTGTTGTGCTGTATGGAAGAAAATGTTTATTGAGCTACGTTCACCTCCCAGCAAGGTTGTGCGGGCTTTTTCCTTCATTTGTGAAGTGTTTACAATACTCGGACCCTGCACAAATATTTCAAATGAAGGAAAAAGCCCGCACAACCTTGCTGGGAAAAAAGGTGGGCATCACATATACAGGCCCTAATAATGAAAAAACGCTCTTTTGGAGCGTCTCTTCAATAGAACTAAGCCTGTGTAGGCTCAGCCGGTGCTCCCGGCTTCTTTACTGGTTCAGCCATGGTATTTGTTGCAGGGGGGTTAGCTCCTGCTCACTGTATTATAACGTCCATGCAAGCCTTCCTATTTTATTTTCATAAACTTGACGGAACGTCAAATGATAGGTTCCTATTATGCCCTCATTTCGAGCTTCCCAGGCATGGTATAATTTGCCTAAGAATTACAACACTTTTATTTTAGGAACTCAAATTTTTGGATGAAGACTACTCTTTCCTCCTATTCATCACAAACGCCCCAACATACCGAACCAAAAGTATAGAAAATGTGGCACAAAATAGGCCGAGCGACCACCCTGCTATGACATCCGATGCCCAGTGCAAGTTTAACAGGATACGCGTAAGCCCTATCAGAAAAGCCGCCAATACGCAGCCGACCAGTAGTATTTCCCTCTTTACAGAAGATCCGATCTTCGGTACATATAGGTACGCTATTGCGGCAAAAAACGCCGCTGCCAGCGCCGCGTGTCCGCTCGGGAAACTAGGATCATTCAAGATGAGATAGACCGCATTCAATGGTCTGTCTCGCATGAAAAGTGCCTTAATTAGTTCGACGGAAAGGAGTGTGGTGCCGACAGAAAAGAGCATGATGAGAGCAGATCGCCACCTCTGAACATACAGAAACCAAATCCCAACAGCTAGACCGATACTTGCCGTCACCGCCGCACCCCCGACATCTGTCACTAACCTAGCCAAAGAAAGCATTGGTGTGGTGACATAATCGCCCACAAAAATACTGAGCCAAACATCAAAATTCACCATAAAAGAAGGCGTAGCCCAAGCATCCTGCATCATTTGAATAATTCCAAAAAAAGAAATTAAGTTTAGCCCCAAAATAAACAGTTCATACTTTTTGAAGACATGGAAATGCCGATTTACGAAGCTATATCCCCATATCGCCACCACTCCGACCAGTGTGACTATTACCACAGCCTTACCGAAGATCTGTGCCGCGGCATGATACCCCACTCCAAAAGCATATCCGAGTGACACAGAGGAAACCGCCCAGATTATGCCACCTGCAATATTATAAAACCAAAACTTCCCTACCTGGCCGTGGCTCGCTCCGACCAGAAGAGGCATGAATGGCCGCGTTAAAGGGTTGAACCGACCAATAATGAGAGCTTTTCCTGTATGTTTCGATATGAGAGATCTCGCCTTATCTATATATTCATCTCTCAAGAAAAATCTACCCCTATATCTTTCGATAATCCTTAGACCGTATGTTCGACCAATATAATATCCGATCATATCGCCAATTATTGCGCCCAACGTGGCGATCAACATCACGAACCAGACATTCAGGACGCCTATCCGAGAAAGAAATCCGGCCAAAATAACTGCTGTATGACCCGGTACTGCGGAACCTATGACTGGTACTGCTTCGAGAGTGGAAACCAAAAACAAAAAAACGTACCCACCATGGAGCGACCATGCTTCCAAAATATCCAAAATTACTTTGAAAAAATGAATGTTCATTTATTTTGCTACTTTCACGGCATCTTCAAAAGCGATAGAGAGGAGTCTCGAAGCTCCGTCGGAACCCATAGTGATGCCATATATTACTCCAGCGCGAGACATTGTTTCGCGATTGTGAGTTATGAGGATCAATTGCGATTCTTTGGATAGACTTTCTATCATATCGCCGTATTTCTTTGAGTTCGCTTCATCTAGTGCAGCATCTGTCTCATCTAGTATTATGAATGGTGGAGGATTGACCTGTGACACCGCAAAGAGAAGCGCTATCGAAGTGAGTGCTCTTTCGCCACCAGAAAGCATTTCCAAACCCTTAATTTTCTTCCTGGGCAAACTGATATTCACTTCCAGTCCTTCCGGCCCTTGCTCATCGGCCAATTCATCTGTCGTATCCACTTCGTTCCCCGACAAGGCATCACTTAGTTCCTCTGTTTCGCTTTTCTTGCGCCTTTTTGTTTCCCGTACGACTGACAATTCTGCCTTACCGCCACCAAACATGAGGACAAAGTACTTTTGAAATTCACTATTAATTTTCAATATGCCAGTCTTGAATTCCACATCTATCCTCATATCGAGGTCAGCTATGAGTTTGTTCAGTTCTTCCTTAGCTCTCTCCAGGTCGCCGAGCTCCCGCGCCAGGAAGGCATCTCTTTCTTCTGTTTCTTTGTATTCCTTCATGATCTCACTACCCCCTCCTACACCAGCATCTTCCAAACGAATCTTTATTCTTTCTATCTGTCTTCGAAATGCTTCTTGCTCCTCCCTAGAAGCCGTCTGTCCACCAGATTCAGTATTTAATGGATCAAATGATACCGCCTCTCTACCCACCAAGATACCAGCTTCGCCCATTTCCTTTTTATAAGTTTCTTCGGCATAAGAGATAGCAGTGAGCCGACTATTTATACCAGAAAGTATACTCCTCACTTCATTTTGTCTAGCAATGATACGAAAAACTTCCTTTTCCGCATCGCGATCTGTATCTTTTTCTATTTCTATCTGATTTTTTATTTCATTGTATTCTCTATGGAGCTGTGACTCACTTTGCATCAGTTCGGCGAGCCTGTTGTCACAATCCCTTTTCTCATTTTCGAGGCGAGATATTATAACTTCGCAATCGGACACCAGTTCAGAATCTAGTGACGATTTGTGCCTAATCACAAATTCCCTGAGTGTACTTACAACATCATTAAAAAGTTTTTTTACATCGTCGATGGCCACAAAGCCTTCTATTCGGACAACCATCTCCTCTACGTCGCGCAAGTAGACTACTTTTGTCTTTTCGTCCTGAATCTTTGCCTTTTCCCTTTCTATGGTTTTTTTGTTTGCGCTGATCTCACCCTCTATGCGACCAGATTCTCTGGTAATGCGATCTTTCTCAATACGAATTTCCGAAAGAGCGGACTCTTTTGCTATCACCTGTTCACTTTTCTGATCCTTATTTTTGGACAAGGCGAGAATATTCTTTGCTTGCTCCAATGCTCTATCCAGTTCCTCGGATTCCTTCTTTGGTACCGCCACCTCGGTCTTGAGCTTTTCTTTCTCTGTGCGTATATAAAGATCCTCACGTGCAAAGTAAGATCTGCATATCTCTACCAATTCATGTCTCATCTCCTCTGCCTTTTCTACTTTTTCCACCTGCTTTTTCAAAAATTTGAGATGTGGTGCTATTTCGCGTCGGAGCGACTCTACCTGCTTCATATTTTCCTCCGTCTTTTCTAATTTGCGTAAGCTTTCGAGTTTCTTCCACTGGTAGACTTTGAGACCGAGAGCGTCTTCTACCATTTCTCGGCGCTCTTTGATAGATGCAGACAATATACGGTCAGCTTCACCCTGAGAAATGATGTGGTGCCCACTCGCGCCCACATGCGCACCTACAAGGAGCTCCGCTATATCTTTGAGTCGCACAGGGCTACCATTGAGGAGATATTCATTTGAGCTATCTCTGTTCACCACACGCTCTATCGAGACTTCATCAAAGTCGATGCTCTGAAAAAATCTTCGCCTGTTGTCAAAGGTCAATTTTACGCTAGCGCGATTTGCCCTACCTGCCTCGCCTCCGCCGTTCCAGATGAGATCCTCACCTCTCTTGCCACGAAGCGACTTCATGGACTGTTCCCCGAGGACGAAGCGAAATGACTCGGCGACGTTAGACTTGCCGGAACCGTTTGGACCAACTATACCGGTGATCGATGATGTAAATTCCAGGGAAATTTTCTTCGGAAAAGATTTGAATCCTGCTATTTCTAGGGACTTTAGGTACATAAATATTATTGTAGCACTTTTTACCAACCTTTGACTTCTAGTGCCTTTTCCGCGGCTTTTTGTTCCGCTTCCTGCTTGGATGGGCCACTACCTGTGGCCACTTGCACATCTCCCAAAAATACCCCCAGAGTAAAAACTTTGTCATGGTCAGGTCCGGCCTCTTTGAGCGTCTTGTAGGAAGGAGTCTTACCTGCTTTTTCTTGGGCTTTTTCCTGGAAACGGCTCTTGGCATCTATCCAGGTCTTGTTCTTTATTATCTCTTCTATGTCTATAGTATTCAACAGATGATCCGCAATAAAGTTTGCCGCAGCATTGTAACCCTGGTCGAGATATATCGCTCCTATGACAGCCTCCACGGCATTTGCCAATATTACCGAACGTGCACGTCCGATATCCTTGGCTTCACCGCGCGACAAGAGTAGAAATTCATTGAGACCGATATGTTCTGCGACTTTGGTCAGACTCACAGTATTCACCAGAGCAGAACGAAATGCCGTGAGCTCGCCCTCGGCCTTCTTGGTATATTTGCGAAATAGATAACTAGTCACGACCAGTTCGAGAACAGCATCTCCCAAAAATTCCAGACGTTCATTGTGTTCCAGATCTACTTTTTTATTTTCATTCAGGTAGGAACGATGCGTCACAGCAGAACGCAACAGCTTTGCGTCATCAAACTTCACACCAATACGTTTTTCGAAAGATTCTGTAGTAGGTTTCATAATTCCTGATTCTTAATTCATTTTGCTTGACTCAGTATCGTTACCGCCCTAGTCACTATTGGAAGAATATCGTTATAGAAGTTGAGCTCTATGATGTCCGCGATCTTGAACCACTTCGCGTCATCGAGGCCGGGCTTCTTCGCCAATACCAAGGAATTGAAGGGCGACTCGGCCAGATAATAGTGAACCTCCTTTCGGATCTTACCTATCTCCGGGTCATTGGCTATGTACTCGTTGGTCCCGAGGTCCGCTGTGACTTCTACGTCTAGACCTATTTCTTCCCTTACTTTGGCTATTGTGCCGATCTTTGGGTCAACACCTTCGGCTATTTTGCCTTTGGAAAGAGTCCAATGACCAAAAACATCGTGTACAAAAGCCAGATATATATCATTGCCTTCGCGGGCGTATACCACAGCACCGCCGAGGTGCTGTACGGGCATAGCTTCGTATGGCACTTCTACCTTCTTTCTCTTTGTGGTTACAGCATCCTTGCCGGGCTCGCCGAGCTCTTTGTAGACAGCGCCGAGGACGCCGTTTACGAAGCGACCACTAGTATCTCCTCCAAATGTTTTTGCCAGTTCGATAGCCTCATTTATAGCCACCTTTGCGGGTACTTCCGAACGGTCAGAAAATAAGAGCTCGTACAGGCCGAGTCGCAACACATTTCTATCAGCTGGAGAGATCTTGTCTATAGGCCAGTCGGGCGCAGCCTTTTCTATGATATCATCCAGTTCCTTTCTTTTGGCCAAAATTCCTTTTATTAAATTCTCGACAAAAGAAAAGTCATTTACTCCCGGGGCAAACTCTTTCATATTGCGCCCAATAATTAGAGGTATTTCCGCATCCTTCTGACCGCGGAAGTCCCATTCGAACAAAGATTGTAAAACGATTGAACGTGACAGATGGCGGTTTGCCATAATTTTGCGTTAAAGAACTATTCTCTAAATTTGGCCAGTTCTGGCCAACGGTTACAAACTAAGCTTTCTTTGCGGCTGCTGTTTTTCTCTTGGCCTTGGCTGCTGCCTTTGCCGCGAGATCAAGCACCTTTCTACCATTGTACCATCCGCATGTCATGCAGATAGTGTGGCTCTTGTGCATCGTGCCACAATTCTGGCATTTGGAAAAACGCGCCGCTCCCAGAGCGTGGTGTGACCTCCTATTATCGCGGTGTGCCCGCGTTGCGCGCATCCTGTTTACCATGGGACTAATATCGCATATTTAAGACTTTTTTGCAAACAGTGCGTGTTCTGTGAGATTGACTTGCCTTCCGAAGCCTTGGCGTAGGAAGGAACTCTCCGAGTTATGCACAGTTTTCATGCGTATTTCTATGACTTTTCGAGTATAATTAGGGGCAATCATGCAACCTCCCAAACCATACAGAGAAGAACGTCCTTGGGGAGATTTCATAGAGTTCACCCACAATGAGCCGACGACCGTAAAGATCATTACGGTAAAGGCAGGAGAGATCCTAAGTTTGCAGACACACACCATGCGCGATGAGTTTTGGTGCATACTCGGCGGTTCGGGACACGTCACAAAAGGCAAAGATGTCATCCCGGCAAAAAAGGGTGAGACGCATTGGATACCTCGCGGTACCGAGCACCGTATAGCAGGTGGCACAGAGGCCCTCGAGATCCTTGAAATATCATTCGGAAATTTCGATGAAAAAGACATCGTAAGACTCGATGACAAGTACGGGAGAATTCAGGGGTAATCTGGTTTCGGCGATCTTTCACTTCGCCAATATTTTACATAAATGGATCAAATCACTAGCACCCTAATATTTTCATTACTTTCATTCTTGCTCGCGCTCATAGCGCTAGCCTATATATGGTGGATGAGTGCGAGTCTGCGGGATCGTGATGGTAAATCTTCAAAAAAGATAAACCGCCACGTTATGAATCCCATCATGTCTCCTCAGCCCTGGAATGAATGGGAGACAGTTGGCACTTTCAACCCGGCCGCACTTCAGGATGATACAGGGAAAGTACACCTCGTATACCGTGCCATAGGTGCAGACGGTGTGTCTCGTTTCGGTTATGCATCGAGCAAGGACGGACTTACCATAGACGAACGCCTCTCCTATCCCATATTCGCCATGCAAAAACCGCGCGAAAATATCCCTGCACATACAAAGGGATATGATCCTGTCATTTACCCTTCCGGCGGCAGTTGGGGCGGGGCCGAAGATCCGAGACTGGTCCGCATAGGAGAAAAGATATATATGACTTTCAACGCTTTTGACGGTTGGGACTTCATAAGGATCGCCCTCACATCCATCAATGCCGAAGACTTTTATCAGAAGCGATGGAAGTGGTCTCGACCAGTTTTTATTTCTCCCAAAAGTCAGATCAATAAAAACTGGCTCCTCTTTCCGGAAAAAGTAAACGGTAAGTTTGCCATACTCCATAGTATAGTGCCAAAGGTCATGATCGAATACGTTGACACCTTGGGACCTATGACCAGGGAAATATCGAGCCCACGCAAAGCCGGTCCACAGCCCGGGCGCAAAGACTTTTGGGACAATATGATCCGTGGCGGCGGCCCTCCGCCCATAAAGACTCCTCAGGGTTGGCTCGTCCTATACCATGCCATGGACAAACGTGAGCCGCATATCGGCTACAAGCTAGGTGCTCTCCTCCTCGACCTCAATAATCCTACGAAAATCATCGCTAGATCCCCTTCCCCCATCCTTACACCCACGGAATGGTATGAAAATGACTGGAAACCAGGTGTTGTATATGCCTGCGGAGCAACTGTTAAAGATGATACGTTATACGTATATTACGGCGGAGGAGACAAGCATGTATGCGTCGCACATACTCCGTTACGAGAATTATTAGACTGGCTCCTAACCAATGGCAAAGAATAAAATATATGTTTACACTCAAACGCTCCGAACAAAATCCCATCCTCTCTCCGACTAGGAACCATCCCTGGGAAGCAGCAGCCGCATTCAACGGCTGTCCAGTCATACATAACAAAGATTTCTACCTTGTTTATCGCGCAATGTCCGAACCACAACTCCTGCGCGAACCCCACATCCGCATGTCCGTGATCGCCCGCGCAAAGAAATCCAAAAAGGAGGGCATGTACATAGACCGCGCAGTCCTAGTAAAGCCCGATATGCCTTATGATAAATTTGGCTGTGAAGATCCACGTGTGACCAAACTCGATGGAAAATACTATATCTTTTATACTGGTCTCGGTGGCTACCCTTTCTCATCAGAAAATATCCGTACGGCAGTCGCCATAAGCGACGACCTGAATACAATAACGGAGAAGCACCAAGTAACACCCTTCAACTCCAAAGGCATTGCGATGTTTCCAGAAAAAATAAACGGAAAGTTCGCCGTTCTCCTAACAGTCAATACTGACAATCCGCCTTCGGACATCTGTTATGCTGAATTTGAAAAGGAGGAGGACATGTGGTCCGAAAAATATTGGAAGGGATGGCATGATCAGATGGAGTCCCACAAGATCAATATCCGAAGACTACCCGACGACCATTTGGAGCTCGGTGCTGCACCAGTAAAGACCGACAAGGGTTGGCTCGTCGTATATTCCCATATTCAGCGTTATGGCAGTGACCATGTCGTATTTGGTATCGAGGTTGTTTTGCTCGATCTCAAAAATCCCAGAAAAGTCATAGGTCGAACGAAGGGTCCATTTATGGTTCCTGACGCACACTACGAGCTCATCGGCCAGGTACCAAATGTTATCTTCCCTTCTGGGGCTATAATAAACGATGACAAACTGGAGATATACTATGGCGCAACCGACACATATTGTGCGGTAGCAACTATTCCTCTCGAGAACCTATTACGTAGTATCACAGACAGCGAGAAAAAGGTCATCACCCGTTTTCCAGGCAACCCCATCATAGCTCCACGTCCCGGATATTCCTGGGAGGCACGAGGCACTCTCAATCCCGCCGCCATAGAAGTCGGTGATGATGTGCACATTTTTTATCGTGCAGTTTCTGATACAAATATTTCTGCTTTTGGATACGCTCGATCTCGCGATGGACTCTCTCTAGATGAGCGCAGTGAGAAACCTGTATATTTTGCAAGAGCAAGCTTCGAAAGGAATGACTCCGGAACCAACTACGGTTGCGAAGACCCGCGCATAGTAGAGATAGGAGACAGATTATACATGTCATATACTGCATATGACGGTAGTGTTCCCCGTGTAGCAGTCACAGACATTAGTAAGAAGGATTTCCTGGCAAAGAAATGGAGTGCCTGGTCAGAACCCAGACTCATCACTCCCCAAAATGTCCCAAATAAGGATTCGACTTTCCTCCCAGAAACAGTGAATGGCAAATATATGGTTTTCCATAGAGTGAACGAGAGTATATGCGCAGACTTTCTGAATTCTCTCGACTTTACAAAGGAATATATAGATGAATGCATAGAGATACTCGGACCGAGACGTGGTATGTGGGATGGTGGCAAAGTAGGTATAGCTTCCCCACCAGTAAAGACAAAGCATGGCTGGTTGCTCCTATATCACGGTGTTTCCTGGAGCACAACATACAGAGTAGGCGCTGTACTTCTAGATCTCGAAGATCCTACCATCATCAAGGCTCGTACGGCCATTCCATTATTCGAACCCGAGACAGAATACGAACACAAGGGTATCGTTCCTCACGTTGTCTTCCCTTGCGGACTCGTGGTCCGCGGACAGACAGCATACATGTACTATGGTGCAGCAGATACTGTGATAGGCGTCGCAACTATGAAGATCAGTGCGATATTAAAGATGCTAGAAGTCTAATAACATTCATATGCCATTACCCAAGTATGATCTCATAGTATTTGACCTAGACGGCACGTTGGCGCCGAGCAAGTCTTTTTTGGAGCCAGATATGGCGGAACTCCTTGTCAACCTCCTCAAATCCAAGAAAGTTGCCGTTATGTCAGGCGGGAGCTACCAACAATTTCAATACCAATTTTTATCCGCCTTACCGATAGACGCGGCCGGATATACAAACATGTTCCTTTTACCAACTTCAGGTACTCGTTTATATTCATGGAAAGGCGACTGGCACATGGAATATGCAGAAGACCTGACGGCACAGGAAAAAGAAAAGATTTTATCGGCACTATCTGCTTCACTAAAGATGTCTGGGCACAGCGACGCATCACAGATATATGGTGAACAGATTGAAGACCGCAAATCGCAGATAACATTTTCTGCTTTGGGACAAAACGCTCCTCTCACGGCCAAGACTACCTGGGACCCCGACAGAAAGAAACGTGAGAAGATAGTCGCCATATTGCAAGACAAGATCCCAATGTTCGAGACACGTATCGGTGGCACGACATCTATAGATATTACCCGACGAGGAGTAAACAAGAGTTACGGCATACGCAAACTAGAAGAATTTTTGAATATTGAGAAGGATAAAATCCTATTCATAGGCGACGCTCTCTTCCCAGGTGGCAACGACTTTCCTGCGCGCGCATCTGGCGTAGATTGTATCCAAGTTAGCGGACCGGAAGAAGTAAAGACTATGATCAGAGATTGGCTTGGATCCTAAGATATTCCGATATAAGAGTCCTCGTATCAGCTTCGCGCATGCCCACTTCTGAGCCCATAACCACAAAAGCTATGGGCTGATCGTTTATGTTCAACATAGTAAGCATAGTCTCCTTTGCCTGGGGAGTACGACCTGTCTTGCCACCTATGAAACGCGGATCGTCGACGAAGGGATGAATACTCGGAAATATTCTTTCTATATGCTCTGCCGTGGCAGGCACTAACATTTGGCTCACACGCGTCATGGCCAGAACATCCGGATGGAAGTTATAAAGGTATCTAGCAAGCGCAAATATATTATTTGCGGAAGCAGTATTTTGAGGACTGATACCCGATGGGTCCGCAAAATACGTTTCCGGCATGCCGATCTCCCAGGCATAGCCGGACATGAGCTCCAGGAACTTAGCCCTATTTGTCGCAGAAGCCAGCGCTTCGGCGGCTATATTGGAAGATGTGAGAAGCATGGGATACAGCAATTCTTTCGCAGTATATTTATCCCCGGCAGTAAAATTATTTTCAGCAGGTAGCTTGTCCATGATCTCTTGGGTTATCTCTATCGTGGATGTGGCAGGCAAGGAGTAAAGAACAATTAAAGCGGTAACAAGTTTCGACATTGAGGCTACTGGTAGAGATACATTAGCGTTTGTGGACAAGAAGACTTTACCGGAAGCTATGTTGCCGATGAGATATGCCCGAGCAGTCACTCCAAGTTTCTTAACAGGAGGCTTCCTCGGTAAATTCGATATGGAACCGATGATAACATCTTCTATGGAAGATAAACTGTCAGTTTTGGTAGAGGTAGCAACATCTCCGTCCAACCGACTCCAGTCAAAGAAACTTGGGTCAGCATCTGCTACCGTAGCGTTCTGCCCTACCGACATACTATCCGACGCTACAGTCGGAGGCAGGGAGAAACGCAGGAATGCTGCGGCGAACACCAGAGCTCCGGCCACAGTTCCCAGGATTGTGAGATATCTTCTTGAAGACACCTGGTCATTATAGCATCATATTTGGACTTACCTTGTGACGACTATTGAGGCCACCAATTCCCCTGTGGAACTTGCTGTTATTCTGCCAGTGGCATCTATCCCGATGAAATATCCAGTATCGTAATCTGTCGGGTCAGTATAATGTGTACCGACTTTTGAAGGATCAAAAGGTAATGATGATATGTAATCAGGAACAAGACATTTTGCAATATCACCCGGATATATAAGTAAAGTATCGCTGCTTGTTTTATTTCTCACAATTGTCACCGAGTCTGTCGGCAGCTGGAAGTCCTCTCCGACACAGATAAACTTTCCCTTGTGTTCAGCAATATTTTGGCTCACGGCATTCAATATTGCGTTAACATTGCTGGTTCTTTGCGAATCTCGCGCCATTTTGAACATTCTAGAAGGATTGACTGCGACGAGAACAACAGCAGCCAAGATAGCTATAATACCGATCACCACCAGGATCTCGATCAATGTAAACCCGCGCTTCTTATTTTTTCTTATCATTTTTATAAAATAATTACTTTTAATAATGAATAAAGTTTATCAGGCTCAAATGAAGAATCTGTGAAAATCTGATAAAAAAGTAATAAATTTATGTTCAAATAATAATAAAGTTAGATAATAATTTCAGAATTGATATATGCTGATACATTGTTAAACTTAGAAACGAGACTAGCCTCCAAAACACCTCTGTTATTGTTTGTAACATTTGCTACGCAGCCAAATTCTCTGAGATTCAGTGTTCCATTCAAAAAATAATCTTTTAGAGCCATAATCCTGATCGTATCCAGGCAAGCTCGTGCGTTTAGTCCTGCTTGGATACGAAATTCGCGTTTGTTTACTAGGTCAGCAAAAGTCATAGCCGAACCTAGTGTGGCAATAGAAAATGCCATTGCTCCGGAAGCAAGCAGAACGACGGCTATCAGCGCACTAAAACCTTTTTCTCTACAATTATTTAAACCGTGGATATTATTTGATGCTTTGATTATATTCATTTTCTATTTCATTATTTAGCCGAATATTGCTCAAATACGTGTCATAACAAAACCGGAGCGTTCCAGCCAAAAGTAAGGACAGCAAAACTACATAGATTACAACTTCGATTATTGTCATACCCCTATTGGAAAGTGATTTCATATATCGTGGGTGAAGAGTGAGAAAGAATATAAATTTTGTCGTTGTCACAAGTCATTGACTGCGGCGCAATGGGCAAGGAATATGACGTACTAGAAGCAAATTGTGAACCTTCTGACGGCAAGGACCGGAATATCCGAAACTCACGGTTTATATCTCGAGTCGAGGCATATGTATTGTAGCGATCTTGTACAGCTCCGTAGACTCCACCTGGAATATTGATGCTTACCGGAAAAGAAAGCGTTGTACTGGAGGTAGAAGCGAAGCTAAATAGTTCATGGTCCGAAACCAAATCGAAACCGCCGGATGTGCGAGTAAAAGACACACCGTCTTCGAATATAGATACGTTTTTACCTTCTTGCCTTTGCCAACCACTCGGGGAAAAACTGCCAACCTCAGTGATATTCCTTTGTTCATCAATCTTCAAAACTCGGAGTTGTTTCTGATCCGAACTGGCAAGGTAGATAAAGCCGTCAGAATAATATACGCTGTTTATCTTGCTATTCGTTTCCCAACCGGATAGTTTGGTTATATTTATGGAATTTTGGACATCGAGCACCGCAAATTCTTCGCCATCCCATTTTTCCGTACCAATAAATATGTACTTATTGTTTATAAATATCGAGCTCCCAAAAGGGGCTGTGGCTGTAGCATAAGGTAACAGTAATCGGTATTTATTTTCCAATGTCGGACTTGTTAGGCTGTCTAAGCGAATAATATGAAGCTCCGCCGCCGTGCTACGTGCCGCCGCATATACTCTTTTGCCGGATATTACAAAAGAGGATATTCCTGGACCTGTATTTATAGAAGATAACAAAGTAGGATTTCCTCCGCCTTTCAGATCAAAAATATACAAGTCCGGATCGGACGCAGACGAGGAATCTGCAGAAATGTATGCCACAGAATTTCTGACTTCAAGGTCTGTGAGTGGTATGCCAGGAATCACAGGCAAAACTATCTCGCGAATCAGGGGAATATATGAACCCTCTCGCTGATACGAACCGACGACATTTGAGCGAAAAAAGTCGGGTGTACATAGAGGTGACCCTGATAGATCCGCATTCTGGGAGGATTCCAAACTGTTAACAGAAGTAAAATTTACCAATTGAATGAAACGTGAGGTACTATCGGTACCAGAAGCATTCGAAACACTTATCTGACTTTCCATCAGATTATTTCCGTATTTTCTTTTCGAAACATAGACTATCGAACTGCTGTTTCGATATTCATCCAATAGTTTATTCCTTTCCTTTGCCCGCACAAAAACACTATGCGCATTTTCTGTAATAATACCGAGTGAGATGAGAACTAGAGCAGCCAAAGATAGTGCCATCAAAATGTCTATCAAAATTATACCTTTTTGATTGTTCTTTTTTGACAAAATATTAGTGTTGTAGGACCTTTGAAACGTCATATATCGGCATAATAATAGACAAAGCGATACCGCCTATCACAGTACCCATTCCCACCATCATGACAGGCTCGATCAATACCGTGGATTTCTTGAGCGCATATTCAATATCCTTGTCTATGATTAGAGAACACCGAGAAAGTGACGCTCCGAGCGAACCTGTCATTTCTCCAGCCTTGACTAGTGATGGTACAAAACTTGGCACCCTGTTTATTTTGGTTATAGCAAAGCTTATACTTACACCATTTTTTATTTTGTCTGACTCCGATTCGAAAGCTTTCCGGATTGGTAGGATAGAAATAGCTGATGCCGTACTTTCATATGCGGAAACAGCTGGCAGTCCAGATTCCACCAAGGATCCCATCGATCTCATAAACAGCGACACCGTGTACAAATGCATTATTTTTCCAATGATCGGGATACGCAGCAAGATAGCGTGCGAAATAAAACGAACTTTTATTATTTTTGAATAGCTATACATGTAAATAGAGCACAATATTATCCCACCGACCAAGACCAAAAGACCGTAACTGCTTATACAATCCGAAACAAACATGACCAATCGGGTGAGCAACGGCAACTCTACATTGAGACTTTTGAGCATAGGCATTATCTGGGGCATAACGCCTTTCATAAGCCCGATAGTTAGGATAAAAGCGAAAAAGCCTATGACGACAGGATAGGTCATTGCCGAAAAACACTTTTTTATAAGTTCATCTTCCCTTTCGATAAGATCACGAGAAAAGCTGAGCGCTTTTGGCAATTTGCCTACAGATTCACCATTCCGTATCAGACCCAATATTGCCGGTGGCAAGTGAATGGTATTTGCAAGAGAGCCAGATAAAGTGTTGCCAGACTCAATATGTTCCAAAAGCAACAACGTGGTTACCAATCTTTTTTTTGACACACCCTCTGCCATTATTTCTATAGCCTTATTTATTGACAGTCCCGAAGAAAGATACAATTCCAAACGCTCCAAAAAGATGATCATCTCTTTTCGGGAAAAGCGAGCTTTTTTTATTTTAAAAATTTTACTCATGTTATGTGTACAAGACTCTCAAAACTTCTTCCCTTGTGGTCACTCCCCAATCGACTTTTTCTGTTCCATCTTCATGCATGGGCCGAAAGCCCCTCTTACGGGCATATTCCGTACAAGTCGCAAGTGTCTCCTTTTTCTCTATCATTTCACGGAGACCTGCATCGACTTCACAAGCCTCTGCTATCACCGAACGTCCGGCATAACCTGAACTTCTGCACGAGAAGCATCCGGAACCGAGACACTGCTCGCATATCGTCCTTACAAGTCGCTGAGCGATGATGAGGCGCATCGTCGAGGCCAGGAGGAAATGATCCACACCCATATCGACGAGCCGCGGTATCGCTTCCAGGGCAGAATTTGTATGGAGAGTCGACAAAACCAAGTGGCCGGTAAGAGCGGTATGAATTGCTACTTTTGCAGTTTCGCTGTCTCGGATCTCGCCGACCATAATCACATTTGGATCCTGCCGCAGAGCGGCACGCAAACCGGAAGCAAAAGTTACGCCGTGTGAATGCCGAATATGAACTTGTCGGACTCCGCTTATTTCGTATTCGACAGGATCTTCGAGAGTGATTATCGATATCGGTTCTTTTGATTTCAAAGCCAAGAATGCGTGAATCGTCGTGGTCTTTCCCGAGCCGGTCGGACCCGTAATTAGAATCAGTCCGTTTGGTTTCTTTAGTGCCGAGTCTATGACTCGAGCATGGTCGGGAGTGAAACCCAACTTTGCAAAAGAGGCGTGTTCCAAAGTTTTGGCTGGCAAGAACCTTATGACAGCATTCTCTCCGTGATAAGTGGGCATGAATGAAATGCGAAGATTGTAGTCTTTGCCACCGATTTTCTCCCTCCACCTGCCGTCCTGCGGCTCAAAATGAATATCTGTTCTTGCCCCGCTCAGAATCTTTAGCCGAGAAATAATCTCACCGTGAAGAGTCTTTGGTAACGTGCCGGCTTCCTGAAGTGAACCGTCAATTCTCACACGGATGAAAAGATCTGCCTCTCGCGGATCTATATGTACATCCGATGCTCTCAAAAAGACCGCATGAGAAAATATGCCGTTCAGAGTCTCGACTGCGGATAATTCAGTACCTGGAAATAAACTGGTCTCAATATCATGATTGGGTGCAAATGCTGTTGTTTCATTCATGAGCAAAGCGTAGCAAATGCCTATGAATTATTTATGAATTTCTGATAAAGAAATGATAAAATTGTGATCAAGAAGTGATAAAATAAAACCAGATATTCAAACTCTTGCGTTAAAACCATAACCATGGTACTCTTTTTCCCAGCACAGTTCCTTCCGTTATCACCGTGAACGGACCGCATAGCTGTGTTTCAACACAACAAAACCGAGTCCTATATGCAAGGAAAGCAAAAGAAAGTGTTTCTCACCCCGCTCCCTCACGACGTCGATCCGATGAAGGACCACACTCCGGCACCTCTCAGTACCAGTCCCGGCGCCAGAGTGTTGCGACCGCTCCAAGCGAAAACTTGGAGAGTATCACCTCAAGGCCAACTGATCGGTGGAACCACAAACGATCGTGTCCTCGCCCGTCACTTCAGCGGCGCCGTGAACCGTCAACCTGAACATTCTCAAACTGCACCCTAATCCGACTGCCACTTCGCTGTTTTCTATGCACCCGCCAACTCACTCTGAGCTTGGCGGGTTTTTTCTTTATTTGTTACAATCAATCCATGTCCGCAAAAGCAAACAGAATCTCGACCGAACTTTACAAAACCAGGTCCGGAAAATACAAATTAAAAAACCTAAAGACTGGCACCGAAAACGAGATGGACGCAGACGGTCTCGCATCTGCCATTAGATAAACAAATGAGAAGGATCACCTTTGACTTGGAGACCAAGAATATTTTTTCGGATGTCGGATCCAATGACCCTACAGACCTAGATGTCTCCGTAGTCTGCATACACGACTCCTTCACGAACGAATACAAGAGTTTCCTAGAGTCCGACTTCAAGGACCTCTGGCCCATTCTCGAACAAGCCGACATTTTCATCACCTGGAATGGCGACCATTTCGACATACCTCTTCTAAACAAATACTATCCTGGTGATCTAAGTCGAATAAAAAGCATAGACCTGATGAAAGAAGTGCAACTCTCCATGGGCAGACGCCTGAAGCTCGACAGTGTAGCCTCCGCAACCTTAGGGATGAACAAGAGCGGACACGGCCTCGATGCCATAGAGTGGTGGAACAATGGCGAGATCGACAAGTTGATCAAGTACTGCATAGACGATGTGCGCATTACCAAGGAACTCTACGACTATGCCGTCGCAAACAAACACTTGAAATATATAGACAGCGGCATACTCAAGGAAGTACCCCTAAAGATCTCGGGATGGGAGATGCCCGCATCGAGTGCCATCACATATACGCTACCTTTTTAGCTTTGCTTAGAATATAATGAACTTATGGAAAAACAAAAAACATCCGCTATCACATTACCCGGAGCTATCATTATTGCAGGCGCCATAATAGCCGTAGCTATCATCTGGGTCAAACAACCAGTAAGCAGTAACGGACCGAGTAGCGCCGCAGCTCTCGAAAATGCCAAGCGAGGCGAGATGAACATGCGAGAAATAACTACGAAAGATCACATATATGGCAATCCCAATGCACCCATAAAGATAGTCGAATATTCTGATGCTTCCTGCCCGTACTGCAAGACTTTTAACCCGACTATGGTAAAGCTTATCGAAGAATACGGACCTTCTGGCAAGGTCGCTTGGATATATAGACATTTCCCGCTCGACAAACCCGACGAAACTGGCTTTATCCTCCACAAAAATGCCGGCCGGGAAGCCGAAGCCATGGAATGCGCCGCCGCTCTTGGTGGCAATGAAAAATTCTGGGACTACGAAGAAAAGTTATACGAAGTAACTCCCTCTGTCACTCAAGCTACGCCCAATGGCCTCGACCCCAAGCAACTCCCGATAATTGCAAAGGATGTGGGGCTCGATCCTGTTGCTTTCAATGAATGCCTCGCTAGCGGCCAATTCAAGGAAAAAATAGAGGCTGACTATTTGGACGGCATAAATGCCGGCATTACCGGTACCCCATTCTCTGTTATTATCACTCCTTCTGGAACGAAGATCCCATTGCCCGGTGCTCAGTCATACACAAATATCAAGACAGCTATCGATGCTCTTCTGGCAGAAGGCTCAAAGTAAGTAAAAAATAGAAAATGAAGAGGCCCGCAAGCAGGCACACAGCATGTGCTCTTTTCGGAAATTTGCGAGCTATTATGATTACCCGGACTTTGCACAACTTCTCAAATTTCCGAAAAGAGCACATGCTGTGTGCCTGCTTGCGGACCAACTCTTTGTCATCTCTTAATTATTGCTCCTAACTTGCAATATTCGCAATCTTTATCTTTGCATGTGCGTTCCTTGAATCCAAGTGAGATAATATCATTCGCCATATCCGTAATCTCTGTTGTAACCGTTTCTACTTCTTCGCGAGCGATATCAAACTTCTCTTTTTTATATACACCCCTCTCATTCGGCTCGATAAAATCGATCTCACCCTGGAGCATATCGAATCCCCTTTTCCTATCCTCACCTGAAAGCAAAATCTTATAAAAAACCAACTGTCGCTTGTAATTCCCATCGGCTGTTTTTGTCTTGCCTTCTATGTCATTCCTCGACTTTGGTTTGCCGGTTTTGTAGTCCACAACATTTACATTATGATCATCGATAAATTCGATTTTATCCAGTTTTCCCGTAAGCTCCAAACAAACTTTTTCCTTCTTGAGGTCATCCAAGACAATATCTATAGAAGAGCTTGCAGAGTACTCTGTGAGAAGACGCTCCGGCCATGTTGCATCATATTGCTCAAAATATCCTGTCAGGGCTTTTTTCCCTTTCTCAAACGACTCCCGACGATCGTCCTCCGAAAGAGGCTGCATCTCTAGAGCATGTTGGAACAAGTCTATTATCTCTTTATTCTCGAGTGTACGGTCCTCTTTATAAGCATTGAAAAAGGTGCGCAAAACAGCATGAACAGCCGTGCCATACATCTGATGCTTGGTTTGCGCTTGCGGTATACGTATCAGATTTACAAAAAAGTATTTCCAAGGACAGTCGAGATAATTGTTGAGATGGGTGACAGACAATGGCTGTGCGAGATACTTGTTTCTCACAAATTCCTCATCCAAAATGGAAAAGTTGGCCGGATCCTTTTTGCGCGGCAATATAGCATGCGGTCGCAATACCTGCACTTCATCGGCGTCACTTGCCAACTCCTCAAAATTTATAAGCATTGGGTCAATCTCCGAGATGAACTGGCTCGGCAGGAGTTCCTTGTCATTGTCCGTACGAGAATAGGAGATATTCACAGTCTCCCTAGCACGCGTCATAGCAACATAGAATAGGCGTCTCTCATCCTCTATCCTGCCCACATTCCTCGCATGCTCTATTATGGGAATTGTGAAAAGATTTCTGGACGATCTATTGCCCCAGATACTGTCTCCTGCGTGTACGATAAATACATGACCAAATTCTAGGCCTTTCGCGCGATGTGCAGTCATGAGACGCACACCTGTGACATGGTCCGCAAAGCGCCGCTTCATACTCACCCCATGATCGTCCGCTATGGCTAGGTACGCCATGAGATCGGCGAGGTAAAATGTCCGCTTGGTGGCAGCGATGGAAACGATATGATCATAAAAAGCTTGGATAGAGTCCAGTCGTTCCAAAGAATTTTTTGCACGTATCACATCCTCTAGCATACCTGAGTCTTGAATCATCATTTGGATGAAGTCCGTACAGAGCATGACCCTGGCTTCATGTGCCCAGGATTTTATCTTTTCATATGCCGCAGCAGTGTCGTCATATGTCGAGACGAGACTATGCAGAGATTTCTTTTGCCTAGTGGCCTCCCTGCATATGTCCGAAACATGAGAAGGGTCGGCGCCTAGCTCTCTCATAAACAGCGCTTTTGCGACTGCTTCATCATCCGACGGATCATTGGTCGCACGTGCAAAATACAAGAGCTTTACCACATCGGGCTCGTGAAGTATGTTGTGGTCAGACTCTATCTTGTGCGGTATGCCACGATCTTTGAGAGATTTTGCCACCAGATCAGCGTGCTTGTTGTCACGATACAAAATGACAATTTCTTCACTGTTAGCACCTTTTTCTATCATCTTTTCTATGCTTTTTGCCACAAAGTCCAACTCTTCATAGAACGTGCCACATTCTGTAACAAATATAGGGGTACTGCCCATCTGCAAGGAAACTAGCCTTTTCCTTTCTCGGCCTGGTATCTTTGGGTTATTTTCGATGAGGCTGTGCGATGCGTCTAGTATACCCTGATGAGAGCGATAGTTGTGCTCAAGGTCTATAATGATGGCATCATGGTACTTTTTTGAAAAGTATAGGAAATTTTCCAAAGTAGCACCCTGGAAGCGATATATAGCCTGCTTGTCATCCCCCACGATAAACAAGTTCGGTGAGTCATGGAAGTCCGACAATAGCTCCAGAATACGGTTTTGTGAAGCATTGGCATCTTGGTGCTCATCGGCGAGGATATACTGATAATTTTCCTGAAGGATGAGCTTGAAGTTATCTTCATCTTCCATAGCCCGAATGAGCTCGAGGAGCATGTCTTCAAAATCATAATATTTTTCTTTTTGAAGGGCTTTTTCATACTCACTGTAGACGAAGGCCAGCTCAATATTTTTCTCATTTTGCTTTTTTTGCTTCTCTATTTCTGCTTTTGAAGCCTCGTCATCCAGAACTACATTCTGTAGGCTTTTCTGGAAGCGTAGAGGAGAAATATTCTCACGTTTCAATACCTGTATCTCTCGGAGTACGGGAGAAACATAATAATCTTGATCTCCGTATGGACGCAACAGTTTAATTTTTTTCGATTCGAGAATATTCTTTACGATAGTGATCTGCTCTGGAGCAGTTATGACACGAGAACCTATAATCCTAGAAAAATAGTCTGGGTATTGTTCTATAACATGCGCGGCAAAGCCGTGATACGTATGAATATTTACCTTATATGCGGACGAACCGATAATATCAAAAAGCTTACGGCGCATGGCATATGCGCCGGATTCGGTAAAAGTCAGAGCGAGAATGTTTTGTGGCGCGGTGTCAGTCCGCTTTAGTATATTCGTTATACGAAGGGTGAGTATAGTCGTCTTCCCTGTACCTGGACCCGCTATGACCATTACCGGACCTTCTATATGGTCCACTGCGCTCCTCTGGCCAGCATTCAACTGCATGTAAAGATTATCAAAAGAATTTGGCGAGGCCGTAGGCATAGGCTTTGTATAATACGAAAAAATCCCGTATAAAACTAGTAGTTCTTGAGCCTCTGAACGTGATCGTGCTGGCGGATCTTCTCATGAGCTTTGGCTTCGATCTGGCGTATACGTTCGCGTGTAACACCAAATTCCCTGCCGACTTCTTCCAGTGTATGGGTAATACCGTCTATGAGACCGTGGCGCATTTCGAGGATCTTCCTTTCTTTTTCTGTAAGGCTATCGAGAATCATATTGAGCTGATCGCGAAGTATCCTACGCGAAGATTCCTGCTCCGGAGAGAGGATCTTGTCGTCAGGAATAAAGTCCTGGAGAGTGGATTTACCATCATCATCGTCGCCGACAGGGCTTTCGAGAGAAACCACGTCCTGCTCTATCTTTTCGATCTGGTAGATCTTTTCCACATCCATACCCATTTCTGTGGCTATCTCATCCGGCAAAGGCTCGCGGCCCAAATCCTGCATGAGACGGCGAACCACCTGCTTGTATTTTGCTATGGTTTCTACCATATGCACAGGTACTCGGATGGTACGACTCTGGTCTGCGAGAGCGCGGGTGATAGCCTGACGTATCCACCAAGTGGCATACGTCGAAAACTTGTAACCTTTGGTCCAGTCAAACTTGTCCACAGCGCGGAAAAGTCCCAGGTTACCTTCCTGAATAAGGTCGAGCAGAGTAAGATCCGGGCTCCTACCAACATATTTCTTGGCAATAGAAACGACCAATCGAAGGTTCGCTTTTGCGAGTAGACCTTTCGCCTCGTCATCACCGCTTTCTATACGACGGGCTAATTCCTTTTCCTGGGAAGCATTGATGAGCGGGTATTGGCCGATCTCCTTCAGGTACATCTGTATGGAATCATATGCCGAATCAGGTCCACTGCGCCCGATATGAGGACCTGTCTTCTTTTCTTTGACTTCTTCTATTTCCAGCAATCCTCCACCCTCGAGCACATCGACACCGGCAGTGGTAAACTTTTCATATAGCCGATCCAGAAACAATAAGTCATTTTCTATCTGCGGAAATTCTTTTAGGATTTCATCATAGGTCACAAAGCCGCGGTCACGGCCTTTCTGAATGAGTTTGTTGGCACGTACTTCAAAGTCGCGAGCCTTGTCTGCTTTACTCTTTGGCGCCGCCGGTTTTGTTACTTTTGCAATTTTTCCTTTTGAAACAGGCCCTTTTGCCTTTTGCGCCTTTATTCGAAAAGCCGCACGTCTCTCGACACGCCTGGCCCCTCCACGAGCCCGTGCACCTCCTTTTTTTGACTTCTTCATAAAAGAAATAATATTGTTGGTAAGTATATACTCGAAGACACTAGATATCAAGCGTCGCTAATTTCGCATTGGATTGTATGAAAGACTTCCTCGCCGGCACGTCCACACCCATGAGCATGTCAAATATCTTGTCCGCTTCCTGAGCATCCTCTATGTTTATCTGCTTTAGCACCCTTCTAGCAGGATCCATGGTGGTTTCCCAAAGTTCTTCAGCATTCATCTCTCCTAAACCTTTGTACCGCTGAATGGTAACTTTCGGTGCGCGACCGTCAGCTTCGGTGTTTACGGTCGTTTCCGTATCGGCAGCCTCTAATAGCTCCGCAACCTCTTCACCTACTTCAGCTTCTTTTATATCTTTACCCAAAGCCTTCACCTTTGCCTCTTCGGAATAAAAATACATGATCTCCTTGCCCTTCTTTACTTTGTATAGAGGCGGCTGGGCGATGTATACGTAACCATTATCTATAAGCGGGCGGAAATACCTGTACAGAAGCGTGAGGATGAGGGTGCGTATATGCGCTCCGTCCACGTCGGCATCGGTTGCAAGAATGATCTTGTGATATCGGAGCTTGGTAACATCGAACGTATCACCTATAGCCGTGCCCAGGGCCAAGACCAGGTTCTTGATCTGCTCGCTACCGAGCATACGGTCCAAGCGCGCTCTCTCTATATTCAAGATCTTTCCTCGCAAAGGTAGTATGGCCTGAGTTCTCCTGTCGCGACCCTGCTTGGCTGTGCCTCCAGCAGAATCTCCCTCCACTATGAACACCTCGGACTCTGCAGGATTTCCCGACTGGCAGTCTGCGAGCTTGCCCGGCAGAGTCATGCCTTCTAGGGCGCCTTTCCTGAGTACAGAATCCTTTGCGGCTTTTGCTGCCTTGCGTGCTTTCATAGCAAGAATGACCTTGCTTATGATAGCTTTGGCATCGTCAGGATTTTCCTCCAGATAAGAAGCGAAACTGTCGCCAAAAACACTATTCACTGCGCTCTGTGCTTCCATACTGCCGAGCTTAGCCTTGGTCTGGCCTTCGAATTGTATATCGCGAATCTTTACCGAAATCACAGCTGTGAGACCCTCCAGAGCATCGTCACCAGTAAAAGTCTCTTCGCCATTTTTGGCAAGATTGTTATTTTTTGCATATGTGTTCAGAGTACGTGTGAGAGCTGTCTTGAAGCCGGTGAGATGTGTTCCACCTTCCGGGGTATGAATATTGTTAGCAAACGCCAAAATTCTGGACGTTACGTCATCTGCATACTGCAATGACACTTCGACAGATTCTACTCCTTCCACTTTCTTTTCTACATAAAAAATATTCTTGTGAATAGGCTTCAAGAGCTGGTTGGAAAATTTTACCAGAGACACCAGTCCACCTTCAAAAAAGAAAGTGTACGATGGTGCCTCAACGCCAGTTTCGCGGATATAAAATAACTCGTTATCTAGACCGAATGATGCGATCTGCTCGCGGGCATCTATGACCGATATGCGCAAGCTCTTTACCAGATACGCCTGTTGTCTCATATGGCTCACTATCCTATTCCACTCAAATTTCACACCCTCTTTGAATATCTCCTGATCGGGCTCAAATGTCACTATCGTTCCACCTGCCTTTGACTTCCCGATCTTCTTCACTGCGGCCTTTCTCTTGCCGCGCTCGTATTCTTGGATATATATATCACCTTCCTTATGAACCAAGACCTTACAATATATGGAAAGAGCATTCACTACTGACGCACCGACTCCGTGCAAACCACCGGATACCTTGTAACTGTCACCACCAAACTTGCCTCCGGCATGGAGAGTGGTCATGATAGTCTCGAGAGCGGAAACCTTGGTTTGTTTGTGAATATCCACCGGCACGCCTCGACCATTATCGGCGACACGCACTCTGTTTCCTGGTAAAAGAGCGATCTCTATATCATTGGCAAAGCCGCCCATGGCTTCGTCACGGGAATTGTCGAATATTTCGGTTATGAGGTGATGGAGGCCGTCTGGTCCTGTAGTACCTATGTACATACCTGGACGCTTCCGGACTGGTTCTAGGCCTTCTAGGACAGTGATGGACGAAGCATCGTATGCAGGAGAGCCCGCATCTTTTTTGGTCTTGTTTTCTTTTGCTGTGCTTGGCATAAAAAGAAAAAGAGGGTTCTCTTTTCGCTATCAATTATAGCAAATTATCGTCAAAATTGAAAGGTTATTTTAGGCTATTTTTTACAGTTGCCTCCCCCAGGGCACACAAGGCTTTTTGGTTGGATTTGAAATAGTTGTGCAAATATTGAGTAAAGTAAACACTTCACAAATCCAGCCAAAAAGCCTTGTGTGCCCTGGGGAACTGCTATTTTCCAGCCAAAGAAAAGGCCCCGAGTTTTTGGCTCGGGGCTCAAGGGAAAGGTGCTTAGAACTACTTCCTGGAGATGAGACGACAGACGAGGATCGAGTCGGGTGGGATCGCCTGATGGTCTTTCATGGTATCACTTCGGAGGAACACACAACCAGCATCATCGCACTGGATAGTGAACACTCGTGGATCACTGCTGTAGCCCGGCCGCGGAGGATTTCCCAATCGCTCCATAGCGATCATGAGAGATATTCCCGGTTCCCACCCTGATATCTGTTCTACGAGACGAGGACCATCCTCAGACCCACAAAGAGTCAGTGTTTGATTTCGCAGGTGGAGACCGCTCCAGTCTTCCAAAAACATAGGAGTCATGATCTCACCTACTGTTCCCTGTGCGGAATTTACCAACTGTCGTAAAGGAACATAAACCAACTGAACACCTTGGGGCTTCTTTGCGACCCTGAAGCCTGGCCTGTCCATAGTGGCTAATGCATGATCCGAAGCAGAGGGCTTGATGGCTTCTTGGAGCACAGTCGCCCTGCTACAGCCGATACGGATCGATGCATTAGGCGTTAGCTCGAGCAAGGTTTCTCCATGATTGCTTTCGTCTCCTTGGGGCGATTCTGGCTTTCGCCAAAATGAAGTAAAGAATCTCTTCACAGGAGACCCATTTGGGCCTACAGACCGTCTCCCCGTCTCTTGTTCAGCCACTGCGACAGAACTTGTACGAGCGACCTCCGAGGTCATGAGACTGACTGGAGTCGGTAACCTCTCCGACTCACCGCCGATGGCGATGATGACGGAATCCTCAATTACTTTTGACCGACTCGGCTCAGGCGTAGCCACGACTGTGGGTTTAGGTTGTTTTTTTTCTCGCACCATATTTTCGAGCACTGCGCTCGCCTTTTTTCCAAGCTCATTGCTACGCTGAATAGCTTCACGAATAGCAAAATAGGGATCTGATGCCAATTGATTCATTTGTTAGTCCTTTCTTTTTGTGTTTTGAAGGAGTCCTCACCCAAATTGTCCTTTCTATATATACCATATTATGGCACAAAGTCAAGCATTTTACCGAACCTCCCAACCTTTTTGCTTCATTTGTTCATATATCGTGGTCATTATTCCCCCGATTTCTTCATCTTTTAGCGTCCTTTCCATGGATTGGAAAACCAGACGGTAGGCAAAAGAAGTCTTGCCATCCTTCTCAAAGACATCGAATAGACTATGCCGAGCCACCAGATCCATAACATTCTTTTCCAAAAGAGTCTTTTCTATAGCCTGCCAAACAGCTTCGGGTTTTATTGCCTTTGGTACAAACACGGCCACATCACGAGTGATGAAAGGATACAAAGAAAAGGGTTTGTATTTTATATCTCTCGGCAAAATAGCAAAATCCAAACTCTGGAGGCTTCCCGATGAAGACAATCCTCCCACAACGCCGTCAAAATCACATTCCGCTACTGCACTTGTGCCAGCTTTAACAATATTTGTGATGAGCTTTAACCCCAGATTTTGCTCCAGCATAACAATTGCTTCCCCGAGCACGCTCTCTGCCGTTACTCCCTTCTTCTTTCTCAAAAGATTTACACCCAACGTTAGAACTGTCTTCTCGCCGCTTTCCGGAAACACTTTACCTATCTCAAATATCTTTATGGTATCCGAGCCGAGCAAGTCCAAAGACACAGCATTCAACTTTAGCGACTCCAGCATTTTTGGCACAATACTTTCCCGTAATGCACTCTTGTCACTCGCCAATGGGTACTCTATGTTATAGGCGCCTTTTTCCACCAAAGAATACAAAAGGACTTCTGAATACCCTGCTCCACACAAAATATTTTTTGTCTTTTCGGAGACATAAAATGACTTTACGGGAAGTTGGATACGATCCAAAACTGGCGGCAATACTGATGTCATCCTGTCATATCCTTTTATTCGAGCTACTTCATCGACAAAATCTTCCGGTATACGCAGGTCCAGGCGATCTAGAGGTGGTATCACTATGATCTCACCATCCCTACCAGCTATTTCGGAACCCGTAGCATCTATAACTTCCTTTACTTCCCTTTCATTCACCGCCATGCCGAGCTTACCCATCACAAATGGCGCCGAGACAGTCACGGTGCGCTTGGGTGTAGGCTTTACAAATTCATCTGTGATCTGCCCGAACAGAGCACCGGGTGAGGATTCCAATATCAGCGACGATACGGCCGACATCGCATCTCCTGCGAGTTCCGGTATGATCTCATTTTCGAAGCGCCTAGAAGACTCATTTCTGAGGTTTAGCCTGTTCGCGGTACGCCTCACGGAAACAGGATGGAAATTGGCAGACTCAATAATTATATTTTTTGTTTTGGATGATATCTCCGCCCTTTTACCTCCCTTTATGCCTGCAATAGCCAGCACACCCGCATCATCGGCGATGACCAGATCATTTGGAGTGAGCTCCACTACCCTTTCCTTCATGACTATTTTCCCATCTATGGTTTGAGTTTCAGGTAAAAGTTCAACCTTCTCACCTTTATTAGCCTTCCTAACGACGATAGCGCCCTTCACCAGATCGGCATCAAATGCATGCAATGGCTGACCAATATCAAACATTATATAGTTCGTGGCATCAACAACGGAGTTGATCACACGCGCTCCAACTGTGGCAAACCGCTCTTTGATGAGATCTGATGATTGTCCGATAGTGACATTATCTATTCTCCTAGCCATATAACGATTACATAATTCCTTCGCTTCAATCTTTACCTCTACCGGAGAGGTCTGATCTTTCGGTACGGCCTTTATTTTCTGCTCTTTGAGCACGATGCCGCTCACAGCCCGGATCTCCCTCGCTATACCTTTGTGGCAAAGCGCATAATGAGCTTTGTCGGGCATAACCTTGATATCGAGACAAGTATCGGTACCGACTTTTTCTAACGATTCCACTTCAAAAACATGAGAATTTATAAGCTCACCCAATTCACCCGGTGGCGGGAGTTGCTTTTCAAAATATGTTTGTAACCAAGTATAAGATACTTTCATAATATTATTTAAAACTGGCTCACCAGACGAAGGTCACCAGTATAGAGATGCCTTATGTCATTTATTCCATAACGCAATAGCACCAGCCTATCTATACCGCCACCAAAGGCAAAGCCTTGCCATCTCTTCGGATCCAGACCTGCAGATTCTATGACATGCGGATGTACCAAGCCCGCACCGAACATTTCGAGCCACTTTCCCCCGCCCTCTCCATTTCCTTTCCACCAGACATCCACCTCTACACCTGGCTCCACGAAGCCAAAGAAGCTCGCTCGGAAGCGGATCTTGGCTTCCGGTCCCAAAAATTCCTTGAAAAAATATTCGAGCGTACCCTTGAGCTCGGCCATGGAAACTTTTTCATTTAGATATAGACCTTCTATTTGGAAAAACTGTGCCTCATGCGTCGCATCTGTGGCTTCATTCCTATAAACTTTACCAGGGATAATGATCTTTGACGCTTTTGGGTCCGACTTTATGGATTGCATATATCTAACCTGCACAGGAGACGTATGCGTACGGAGTACGAGTCTTTCTTTTTGTTCCAGAGACTCCTTTGGTGGCTTTACCCAAAATGTATCCTGCATATCGCGTGCGGGATGGTCGCGCGGGACATTGAGAGCATCGAAGTTGTAAAATTCAGTTTCGAGCTCGGGTCCCTCGACTACGGAAAAACCAATCTTGTCGAAGATTGTGGCTATCTCACGAATGACCGAAGTTATGGGGTGCAAGTGACCACGGGTTTGGGGATTCATATGGAGCCACCTCTCGGACTCGAACCGAGGACAGCCGCTTTACAAAAGCGGTGCTCTACCAACTGAGCTAAGGTGGCATATGCACAAATACAATTCAAAAAGGACCTAACATAAGGTAACAGATTTTTTGGTATCACACAAATACCTACTTTGCGTCCGAGGATATCCTGCGCAAATAGAATGATGCCCCATGTGTCTGCACCTGACCGCGGCCACGCACAGCGTCTATAACCTTCTTGGAATGAGGATTCATTAGGGCCCGGTGCTTGATCTCCACGTAGACTCGTCGAATGCGCAAGAGGGCGTGATATGCTACCCACTGTACGAGAGTGATCGCTGTACGACGATTCATATAGGAAAGAGCCTTTCGAGCAGCATAGAATATAGCATTGAACACATCATCGCTCTTTGCACCTATTTTCGAAATTATGGACTTGTTGCCGGTAGATAGTTCTCTCTGCTTGAGAAGCACCATGCCGACTATACCGATGAAAGATGCGTAGAACAGAATAATTTCTGTATACATGCTAGTTTTCCAAAATCTTAAATCTCCTAAAACGGATGAGTGCCATCTTTTCGCCAAATTTCTGAACTCCAGACTCTACCAAAGCCTGAATAGTCTGATCGGGGTTCTTGATGAAAGGTTGGTTCAGGAGAACCATTTCCGAAAAATACGCATTGAGCTTACCGTCCAGGACCTTTTGCCTCATTGCCGCCGGCTTGTCCTTGACCTCATTTTCGAAGACAGAAAGTGCCGTAGCCTTGTCGGCATCGGTGATATCATTTTGGCTCAGAAACTTTGGGTTTGTGGCTGTGACATGCATAGCGATATCCCGAGCCATATTCTTGAATTCTTCGTTATTGGCCACAAAGTCCGTCTCACAGTCGAGCTCGACTATGGCTCCTACGGTACCGTTTGCGTGGATATATGCCTGCACGGTGCCAGCCTTGAATGTCCTATCACTCTTTTTTGCGGAAAGTTCCCCGCTCTTTTTGCGTAATATTACTAGTGCTTTGTCCATGTCGCCTCCGGCCTCTTCGAGAGCCTTTTTGCATTGCATGACAGAAACGCCTGTCTGGTCGCGGAGAGCTTTCACTTGGTCTGTGGAAATCATTAGTTTATGTTAGTTGATGAAATAATGAATAAATAAGCAAATATACTGAATAAAACCTACCTATTGTTTGTGACTAGATTTTAGCAAAATCCACCGGTCCTGACTAGGCGGTTTTGACCTTCCCTTCCTGAAAGGCCTTCACTATTTCGTTCAAAAAGAATGAAATGCTAGCTTTTGAGCCATCATTGCCCACTATTGGATATTTCACGAGATTTATGTTGCAATCTGATCCAAGTATTCCTATTACCGGTATCTTCATCTGGTTTGCTTCGGCTACGACGTTGCTCTCATGTTTTGGATCTACTGCAAATATTGCATCCGGCATTTTCTTTAATGAAACTATGCCATAAAACATCTTTTCGAGCTTGGCGATTTCTTTATCGATCAGCATGCGCTCGCGCTTTGTATATTTTGCTAACTCACCCTTTTCTTTGTCTGAGATGAGCTTCTCATATCTGTCGATGCGCTTCCTGATCTGGCCAAAGTTCGTAAGTGCTCCGCCTATCCAGCGTCCGTCGACATATGGCATGTTCAGGGCAAGAGCTGCAGCTTTGACAGCGGCACTAGCTTCCTTTTTGCCACCGACGAAGACAATAGTCTTTGCTTCCTTTGCTAGAGCGGCTACAAACTCCTTTGCCTTTACGAGGAGGAGTTCGGTCTTTTCGAGATCGAAGATATCTGTGCGGTTCTTTGTAGTAAAAATATATGGAGTAACAGTCGGGTTGCGTCGGGATCTGCCCAAGCCAAAGTGCGCTCCAGCGGCAAACATCCCTTCTATGGTCGATTTTGTTGTTGACATGAGTCTCTGTAAGTTAGCAAAAAGTAGGTTTTAAGTCAACCAAGTAATAGCTGAATTCAATAAGTAATTGCAACACCAGTACGTGCTAATAATACTTCAAGTGGGGTAAGACCGCCATGCCTTTTCCTCGGTCTTGAATTCAGAAGGTATTCAGCTTGTCTGATTTCTTCAT
>Ga0172379_10000622_pt1 | contig 86414 bp, 90 predicted proteins | sample GrowelOW334metaG_FD_119756 | JGI IMG/M metagenome (GOLD analysis project Ga0172379, IMG submission 119756) | Groundwater microbial communities from an aquifer near a municipal landfill in Southern Ontario, Canada - Groundwater well OW334 metaG | ecosystem: Environmental > Aquatic > Deep... | reverse complement strand
TCCTTAAAAATAAATGAACAAAATGTAAACTTTTCAGAAAATCTAGAGTTTTCTAGGCTTTTCGAATATGTGTACAGTATACACTATTTTATACTTTTGTCAATATACACAGCATATACTAATTATTGTTTAATTTAAAGACTATTCTATTGTTTTGTATAAAAAAAAGCCCACGAGTAAACTCGTGGGCGATTATCTGATATTTGGCTTTATTGCAGCCAACGTAAGATATTTTGGTCACCTGGCATAGCACAAACGATTTGCCTGTTCATTGGATGACCCTGAATATTAAGAACTCCAGGACGTGAACCTGTTGGGTTTTTCGGAGGGTTACATGTTGGAATAGACGGCTGATGAACAATTTGTTGTTGTGCAACTTGTTGCCGATTACCACTGACCAGTGGCTCACATGTTACTGTGGCACCAGACAGGACCCCAAGACCGAAAGCTCCGGCCGAGACGTCGTTATTTTGCCTGTTAAGAACCTTTTCGACAACCCAAGTCAAAGCACCGGCAGTCAACCCTTGAGCGAGCCCAGAAGCAACCCGATCAAGTAGCGTGCAACGCATACTTGAACCACCCACCATAGCGTTGAAAGGCTGATTGAAGCCTACCCCTTGTGGGATAACCAACTGCCGTTGCTGATTATTATTAATCAGACAGCCGCGGCCGTCCCAAACGCTACCATCGGGGCAAATTGGCTGTTGAACGTTTCCGTTTCTACACTGCATACCAATTGGCAACCAGACGCCATTGCAGTAGGTGTGCGTGCCGTATTGAGCACTGGCAGAAGCTGAGAAGAGTGTCGCAAAAACAAGCAAAATCAAGGTTTTAACGATCTTAGCCATGAAGGCCTCCTTAAAAATAAATGAACAAAATGTAAACTTTTCAGAAAATCTAGAGTTTTCTAGGCTTTTCGAATATGTGTACAGTATACACTATTTTATACTTTTGTCAAGTCATTAGTCGTTGGTTAAAATACACGATACTGAACCTGTCGGCAAGGCGAGTTCCCGCATACACGAGGATGACACTGTATTTTGTATCATTCTTGTTTCTTTCTTTCTGTATCTAGTACCTCCCTTTTTTACCTTTTACTCCTGCCTCGTCGGTAGGCGGGTTAAAAATTAATTTGTATTCACTATACCCTACACCCTAAGCCCTATACCCTGTATACTATTATCATGACCCTTAAGTTTGACGATGATATATTACAAAGACACACCCTTGAAGAACTTCACAAATCGGAAGAGGAGGATTTAGTAAAAGTTCTTTCAGATAAATACGGCCTACCTTACATTGATTTACGTGGAATAGCTCCAGAACCAGACGCAATGCTTATGGTAGAAGAAAAAGATGCCCGCGAGGCGGGCCTTGTTCCTTTTAAGGTTGTTGGTCACAAATTATATATCGCAACAATCTCCCCTAACAATCAAAAACTTGAAGAAATATTGAAACCGTTAGAAGCCAAAGGAAATGAGTTGCTTTTGTTCCTGTGTTCTCACGCTTCACTTGAACATGTTTTGTCTCGCTACATGGATTTGAAACAAGGAGTAAAGGTAGAGAGCGGAATGCTTGAACTTACCCCCGATAAAATGATTAAACTCATGGCGGGTTTTGATAATGTAGATGATCTACGAAAAGATTTTGAGGAACTTTCTACTTCGCAAGTTTTATACAAAACAACTCGTATGATAGAGCTTTTGATAGCTGGCGCTATTAAATTTGATGCGAGTGATATTCACATTGAACCAGAAGAAAACAAAGTGCGTTTGCGTTACCGTTTAAATGGAGTTCTTGAAGATATTGTGTTTTTTGATTTCAATGTATTAAAAAATATTACCAGCCGTTTGAAGTTATTGTCTGGGCTTAAATTATCCACAAGCGCTAGTGCGCAGGATGGACGATTTAGTATTAATTTAGGAGAAATAGAGATTGAGGTCCGTGTGTCTGTGGTACCTGGAAATTATGGTGAGAGTTTTGTTATGCGATTACTTGACCCGCGTCATGCTGTTACCAATCTTGATAATATTGCCTTTTCTAAAAAACTCCGCGAACTAATATACTACGCCTTAAGTAAACCTAACGGTGTGATTCTAACTACCGGACCAACAGGAAGTGGAAAAACTACGACTCTGTATGCCTTTCTTCATAAAGTTTATACACCTGAAGTAAAAATAATCACTATTGAAGACCCTATTGAATATCACCTTGAAGGAATAACTCAGACACAGGTTGATGAAGAAAAGGGATATACATTTCTTTCTGGTTTACGAGCGGCTCTTCGTCAGGACCCTGACATTATTATGATTGGAGAAATTCGAGATGAAGACACTGCAAAGGTCGCTATTAACGCCGCCCTCACAGGTCACCTTGTTTTCTCTACCCTTCACACCAACAATGCCGCTGGAACAATTCCAAGATTGATTGACCTCGGTGTTAATCCAAAAGTTATTGCAAGTGCTTTATCTGTTGCTTTAGCTCAACGTCTTGTGAGAACTCTATGCAATCAATGTAAACAAGAATACGCGGCAAATGAAAAAGAGTCCCGTATCATTACTACGATTTTAGGAGATATGAAAACTTCTGGTAAGGAAGAATCAATGTTGGGACATGTTCCGGATTTGACGTATAAACTATATCATCCTGTGGGATGTGAACACTGTAACGGAACTGGGTTTGATGACCGTATAGGAATTTTTGAGGCTATTATGATGGATTCAAATATAGAAAAAATTTTAATCACCAATCCGAGTGAAAGAGAAATACGTGAAGCGGCTAAAAACCAAGGAATCCCAAGCCTTCGTGAGGATGCTATACTTAAGGTGTTAGAGGGAGTTACATCATTTGATGAAGTTAGTCGTGTTGTTGATTTAATTGCAGAATAGAAAATAGCACAAATATATTTCATCTGCTTTGTTACAAAAGATTTTTATTTCGTCACTGTACACAAAAGTACAGCTTCTTATAAAAATCTTTTGTGCTTCGCATCTAAAACATATTTCTGCTATTTGAAAAACTACAAACAGTTTTTCGTTTCAATAAGACATCAGATACGAGGCGTGACAAAATTTTGAAAGGAGGTGTACGAATAGTACATTGACTGACAAAATTGAGGTCACAACGAAGTAGATGATGTCTTAATGAAACGTAAAAACCCATATACCTCTAAGCAACCCCTTGGTGAAGAATATTCCTTCATAAGGATGGGCACAGAACGTAACAAGTACGACCAGACCGTCCTCCGAAATAGAATATGAGAATAAATTCCCGATTGTTTAGAGATATATGGGTTCTGACAATTTCATATATACTTTGTTAGTAGAAAAATTATTTACGTAAAGGAAATATCAAATTTATATCACTGTCTGAAAAGCTTATATTAACAGCTTATCTGATGCAATAAAATAAAATTGATAAGAGATCCCCGATCTCCTTTACATAAATAATAATTCCTTTTATTGACAAAATCTGTATGAACTGTATCTATTATATCATATATAAAACTTTTGTCAAATCCTTTTTTATAACCCAAAATGTCCCCTTTAGACCCCACAATTCAACTCGAAGAAACCAGACATTTAGATAGTACTCTTAGACCTGAGAAATTTTCAGATTATATTGGGCAAGAAGTAATAAAAAATAATCTCCATATACTTTTAACTGCGGCAAAGGAACGAAATACTCCGCCAGAACATATACTTTTATATGGTCCACCTGGACTTGGGAAAACAACGCTAGCGCATTTAATCGCAAAAGAATTAAATGCAAACCTAAAGCTATCAAGTGGTCCAGCGATTATGAAAGTTGGGGACTTGGCTGCTATTTTAACTAACCTCACCCCAGGAGACGTTCTTTTTATTGATGAAATACACCGTTTAAATAAAATGATTGAAGAGGTTCTTTATCCAGCTATGGAGTCAGGAAAGTTAGACATAATAATTGGTAAAGGTCCATCAGCAAGAACAATACAACTTGATTTACCACCATTTACACTTATTGGAGCAACTACCCGTATATCACTTTTATCTTCCCCTCTTCGTTCACGATTTTCGGGAGGTACTTATCGTTTGCAATATTATTCAGAACCAGAAATAGCAACCATTGTAAAAAACAGCGCAAGTGTTTTAGGAACAACTCTTCCTGACGAAGCAGCTCTTGAAATAGCTAAGAGGTCTCGCTTTACTCCACGTATTGCAAATTATTACTTAAAAAGAGCTCGTGACTATGCTCAAGTACATAAGGCGGTTATAGATAAAGAAGTTGTAGATATTTCTCTTGATTTGCTTGAAATTGATGAGTTTGGTATTGGTGTTGCCGAAAGAATGGTTCTTGAGGCCCTTGTTAATACTTTCAATGGTGGTCCAGTTGGATTAAATACACTAGCCGCAGCTACCGGTGAAGAAGAAGCCACAATTGCAGATGTCACAGAACCATATTTAATTCAAATAGGAATGATAGAGAGAACCCCCCGTGGAAGAAAGGCTACAGATAAAGCAGTTTTACATTTTAAAAAATAACATGCAAAGCATTCGTATACTAGGTATCGATCCTGGATTTGATAGAGTAGGTGTTTGTATTTTGGATAAAAACAATAACAAAGAACAGCTCGTTTATTCCACATGCCTTCTTACTAATAAAAAAGATTCTTTTGAAAAAAGACTTGGTGTAATCGGTGATTCTCTTGAGGAAATTTTAATTAAATACAACCCAAAAGAACTTGCTATTGAAAAATTATTCTTTGCAAAAAATCAAACAACAGCTATTAACGTCGCAGAGGCTCGTGGGGTATGTTTATATTTATCGCATAAATATGGACTTTCTGTTCATGAATATTCACCCCCTGAAATAAAATTAGCTGTTGGGGGACATGGTCGCTCAACCAAAACTGATATTGCCAAAATGGTACCAAAAATCCTTGGAAAACAAGTAGAATCTGGACTTTTAGATGACGAATTAGATGCCATAGCCATAGCTCTAACACATAGCGCTTGCAGAAAAATTGGGCTTTTAAAATAAAAACGGGGGAAAACACTTGCAAGGATTTTAATAAGGTGGTATCTTTTTCATACATTAACTTATATTTATATGCTTATCGAAGAAGAAGAACCAAAACCTGTGGGAGAAATAAATCCAGACGCACTGGAAGCAGTTTTTGAAGAAGATGTTTTAGTTGAAGAAGAAATCACCCCTTTTAATAAAGAAGAGGATGAAGAAGCTGATGAAATAGATATCGCTTTTCAAGCAAATGATGAAGGATACTGGTAAAAATAAAACTCGGACTTAAGTCCGAGTTTTATTTTTAATCTACAACTATTTTTACAAACCTTTTCTTTCCTATTTTTAGGGTAACGTTTTTAGCTTTTTCTTTAGGATTATTTATAATAATATCCATACTGTCAGTTACAGCTTTATCTTCAATTAGTCTTCTCCATTCTGTTTTTGATGCCACTATTTTGTTTTCTATTAATACATCCACTATCTCTTTATCGCTTGTCGTGTGAATCTCTTTTATGTTATCCGGTATTCCACCTTTAGAGAAAGTTTCTATCCATGAATTCTTTGAGCGTGACGCGTCTTTTTCTGAATGATACATCGTGACTATTTCCATAGCTAAGCGCATTTTTATGTCGCGAGGGTTTGCTCCGTCTTTTAATTCTTGTTCTATTTTAGAAATTTCCTCCAGAGACAAGTCTGTACAGAGAGTAAAATATTTTACAATTAATTCATCTTTGACTGACATTATTTTTCCAAACATATCAAAAGGTTCGTCGACAACGGTTATAATATTCCCCCAACTTGTAGACATCTTTCTTCCATCTGTTCCTTCAATCATTGTCCCAACCATTATTTGTTGTTTTGGTTGACCAAAAAACTCCTGCATTGTTCTACCTGCTTTTAAATTAAATAACTGATCAAAACCACCAAGCTCTACATCGGCTTTTATCTCTACAGAGTCGTATCCTTGCATCATTGGGTATAAAAATTCGCGTAGAGATATTTCTGTCCCTGCCTCATATCTGTCTTTAAAGTTGCGACGAGCAAGCATTTGTTGAACAGAAAAACAGTCAGCCATTTTTATTAAATCACTAAAGGTTAGTTTAGATAGCCAGTCGTTGTTATAAACAAACTCTGTTTTAGAAACATCTATAATCTTTCCGATTTGATTTTTGTAATCTTTAATATTTTCATCAATCTGAGCACGAGTTAGCATTGGACGTTTTTCTGTTTTATCAGAAGCGTCTCCAATTTGTGCAGTAAAGTCTCCAACAACTAAAACAATTTGATGTCCTAGCTTTTGAAATTCTCGAAGTTTACGAAGAGGAATTGCTCGCCCTAGGTGGATTTTTGGTCCAGTTGGATCAATGCCGAGTTTTATACGAAGAACTCTACCTGACATTAATTCGGCTTTTAATTCTTCTTTAATAAAAACATCCTCCACTCCACGAGTAAGAAGTTCTTCTATTTTTACCTCATCTGTAATTACTTTATCCATACAAACAATACTACCACAGGCTCTCTTTTTCTTTAAGTCATGATAGTATATTCAATATATGACTCAACATCACCGTTCTAGAAAAACTTCTGCAAAACGTAAATTTTTTCGAGAGCTTTTTTTTAGTTTTATTGCTATAGGTATGGTTGTTTTTGCTTTTCTTATTACTTGGATGGCTACTTTATCTTTGCCTGATTTTAATAATTTCGAAAATAGAACAATCTCGAACTCTACTAAAATCTATGACCGCACAGGTAAAATTGTTCTATATAATATTCACGATAATGTACGCAGAACAGAGGTACCTTTAAGTGAAATAAGTCCTTATATAAGACAAGCGACTATCTCTATCGAGGACGCGCATTTTTATGAGCATAATGGGTTCCGTCCAACTTCTTTCGTTAGAGCTGTGTTAGCAAACCTAACCTCTGGTGGTTTTGCACAAGGTGGTTCAACAATTGATCAACAGGTTGTAAAAAACGCACTTCTTACTAGAGAAAAAACAATTACGAGAAAATTAAAAGAGATTATTCTTTCTCTTAAGTTAGACCGAGAAGTCCCCAAAGATACCATTCTTCAAATATATTTAAACGAAAGTCCTTATGGTGGAAACCTTTATGGGGTTGAGGAAGCGTCTATGTCTTATTTTAATAAACACGCTAAAGATGTGACCTTAACAGAAGCTGCTTATATTGCGGCTTTACCTCAGTCCCCTACTTATTATTCTCCTTATGGAAAACATCTTACTGATTTAGAAAAAAGAAAAAATCTGGTTTTAGAAAGAATGTTTGAGCTTGGTTATATAACTGAGGCAGAAAAAAACGCTTCCCAAAAAGAACAAGTGTCTTTTGAAAAAGATGTTTCTGGTAGTGGTAAAGCTCTTCATTTTGTTATGTATATTCGTGAGTATCTAGAACAAAAATATGGTGTTGATGTAGTAACAAACGGTGGATTGAAAGTTATAACAACAATAGATTATGATATTCAAAAAAAGATGGAGGATATCGTAAAAGAAGGAGCTCTAGAAAATACTAAAAAATTTAAGGCAACAAATGCTGCCCTAGTTGCAATTGACCCGCATACTAGTCAAATAATTTCTATGGTTGGGTCACGAGATTTTTTTGATACTGAGATACCTGGACAATTCAACGTAGCAACAGCTTCCCGTCAACCAGGTTCTTCTATTAAGCCAATAATTTACGCTGAGGCGTTCAAGCTTGGTTATACACCTGAAACAGTTCTGTTTGATGTTCCTACTCAATTTAGTTCTTCTTGTGACGCCTATGGAAGACCTTTAGTTGGAACAGATGATTCTGTTTGTTATATGCCTGGAAACTACGATGATATTTTTAGAGGTCCAATATCTTTAAGAGACGCCCTAGCTCAATCAATAAACGTTCCTGCGGTAAAGCTTTTATATTTGGTTGGTATTAAAAATGCAATATCTCTTGCTCAGTCTATGGGTCTATCAACCATTTCCGACCCGGAAAGATATGGTTTGTCTCTTGTACTTGGAGGCGGTGAAGTTACTTTGCTTGAATTAACTAATGCTTATGGAGTTTTTGCTAATAATGGTATTTATCACAAACCTCAAGGAATTCTTGAGGTACGTGACCAAGATAATACAATCCTTGAAAAATATTCTTCTAATGGAACTGAAGTTTTATCTGAATCAGTTACTTCTTTAGTTTCAAGTGTTCTTTCTGATAAAGTAGCAAAAAGACCAGCTTATGGAGTAGATTCTCCTTTATTTTTTGGAGATAGACCTGTGGCTTCAAAAACTGGAACAACTAACGATTACCGAGATGTTTGGGTAATTGGTTACACTCCATCTATTGTAGTTGGTATGTGGGGAGGAAATAATGATAACACTCCAATAGATAAGCGTGTGGCCGGTCTTGTACTTGCTCCTATTTGGCATAAAGCGGTCAGTGCTGCTATTGGAACATCATCAATTGAGTATTTCCCTGAACCTTTACCAAACACCTCTCTTAAGCCAATTTTAAGGGGAGAATATTGTACATCTTCTGGTATACATTCAATACTTTCTTATGTTGTTAAAAATGACCCTCAAAATGGCTACCCTTTAAACCCAACAGAGGATTCTCAATACAATCTTTGGGAAACTAGTATACAAAATTGGTTATTAAAACACCCTGGTTTATGTGGACAAATAGTAGGAACATCAACCTTGTAATAAATAAAAACTCTTAGATGAAAATCTAAGAGTTTTTATTTTTTAAAAGTAAATCCTTTTTGTTTTAAAATTTCTTCTATATTTTTTTGGAATAGTTTTTGTTTAACAACTGATGATAAATGAAAAGATACTTCTTTTTTAGAAAGAGTAATCATTGTCTCTTCCAAATCCACACCTGTTTTCTCTTTTATAAATAAGATTAATTCTTCTTTATTATTTTTTCTTCGCTTTATATTTATAATATGTTTTTTAAAAAGAGATTCATCCATATATTAACGATTAAGTGGCATAAGAAGATATGTGAAAGTGATATCTTGAGACCCTTTTATAAATACTGGTTTATTTGGGGTTGTAAACATGCAATTTATTATATTACCTTCAATATGAGGAAGTACTTCTAGGAAGTACTTATTGTTATATTTAACTTCAATATCTTCTCCTTCTTTTTTGATTGTTAAAGTATGGGTAACTTGCCCAACTGATTCATTTTTACTATGTAGTGTAAGTTTATTATCGGTGAATATACATTCTACTTGTGAATATTGTTCATTGAAAAAAGTGGTAAGTGTTAACGCTTTTTGAAGTTCTTCTTTTGAAATTACAGCTGTAGTTGTAAACTCTTTTGGAAAAAGTTGTTGATAATCTGGAAATTGACCTGTAACGGTGTGTATAGATAGTGTTAAATTTTGTGATGATAAAGAAAGAATACTTTCATTTATAGACAATATTAAATCCCCTTCTTCTTCATTTATTATTTGCAATATTTCTCCTATGTGTTTTTGTGGAATAAGTAATGAACATTCTAATCCAGAGTCATTTGGTATTGTTTTTTCAGCTAATCTATATGAATCTGTTGCTACTGCATAAATAAGATTGTTTTTTGTATATAAATAAATTGATGCAATTTCTGGTTTTATTTCTGTTGTAGCTGCACAAAAAGAAACTTCTTTAAAAAGAGTGTTAATTTTTTCTTTAGATAAACTACCTATTGTTGTTCCTTGTTTTGGTAGTGTTGGAAAATCTTCGTAAGGTGTTGTTTTTATTTCAATAATTCCTTTTTCTGTTGTGATTGAAAAAACTCCTTCATGAACTTCACAAACAAGCGTCACATCATTTGATTGAAATGTTGAAATGATACGTAGAAGAGTTTCCCCTTGTAATATACAACTACCATTTGTTAAACCTTTAACAGGAATACTCTTTTCACAAAAGAGTTCTAAGTTTGTTGCACGAAGTGTAAGAAGATGTGAATCTAATTCTAGATGGATATCTTGAAGGTAGTTTTGTGATTGTTGTTTACTACGAGCACGAGCTACTTGCTGTACTGCTTTTATAAATACATCACCTTTGCATTCGAATTTCATAGTATCTAGTATATATAAAATATAATACTAAGTATAGGTCTGTGGAAGATGTTAAAAACTCTAAAAAGTATTAAATTATAAAGGTTTTTTAAATTTTTAGTTTTAAGTTTTAAGTTTTTAATTAAATGATGTTTGTGTATAAAGACATGTTTTACTTAAATACTTTTTAATAACTCCTACTGTTATCAATAAGTTATTAATATTTTATCCACACAGATATCCACAAAAATAAATATTCAAACAAATACATCTGTATTTTTTGGATATTTATTATTAATATATTAAATATTAAGCAAGTATTGCTCTAATATCATCAATTTCACGAACTAAATGAGGATTATCTTTTAATAATCCTTTTATTTTTTCATAAGAATGTATAACTGTTGTGTGATCGCGACCACCTAATCTATCCCCTATCATAGGATAAGAAATATCAAAATCTTCACGTAGTAAATACATCACAATTTGACGTGGTTTTACTACATCTTTTCTTCTTGTTTTATTGTAAATATAAACATCAGGAATATGATAATAATCAGCAATAATTTTTACTATTTCTGGAATAGAAATACTTTTTTTAGCGCGAACACTGTTTTTAAGAAGATTTTTTACATCAAGAAGAGTAATCGCTTGTTGTTTTATTTGAATATAACCTAAAACAGAAGTCATAACCCCTTCCAATTCTCGAATATTTCCAGAAACTGTTTCTGCTACATACTCAAGAACATCTAACGGGATTTTATCTCTATTATCTTTAGTTTTAGCTTGTAATATAGCAAGACGAGATTCAAACGAAGGAATATTTACATCAACTATCATCCCTTGATTAAATCGTGAACGGAGTCTATCCTCTAAACCAATAATAAGATTAGGGTGTTTATCGGAAGAAAAAATGATTTGCTTATTCATTTCATAAAGGGAATTGAAAAGATGAAATAATTCATCTTGTGTTCTTTCTTTTCCATTAATAAATTGAATATCATCCATTATAAAAACATCATATTTTCGATATTTTTCCTTAAAACTATTTATTTTGTTTAGATTAGTAGCATTAACATAATCCATATAATACTTCTCAAGGGATGTATAAAATACTTTTCTTTCAGGATATTTTTTCTTAACGGTATTTCCAATAGCTTGCATCATGTGAGTCTTTCCAAGACCGGTATTTCCATAAACAAAAAGAGGATTATAAACAATACCAAGATTATTTATCACAGCTTGAGAACAAGCATAAGCAACTTCATTAAAAGAACCAACGATAAACGTGTCAAAAGTGTAACGAGGATTAAGCCCATCATCTTTATTTATATATAAATCCTGAAGAGGTAAAGGTTGCCCAGTTATTGCTATATGTTGAGTCTTTTTCTGTAGATTTTCTGGCTTTACTACATTAAAAACAACAGATCTAACCCCTTCATGTATGGTACGTAAAACACGAAGAATGAATTTGTGATATTTTTGGTTAAGCCAATCCTTAACAAATTCATTTGGAACACCAATAGTCACCTCCCCGTCTTTGTAGTCAATTATACGTGTATTTTTGAACCACGTATTGAAGTTAACTCGAGAAAGTTCAATCTCTATTTGAGATAAAGCACTATTCCAAAGTTGTTGATAATCCATAATTCTGTAGTATACACGTGTAGGATATCGAGGCAACTTGACGGAAGTATTAAAAGATAATGTCGGGTTGATTTATCCGCTATTCTCGTGTAGAATAGCGCCATGTCTATAACATATAATCCAAAAAGAAAGAAAAGAGGAACAACTCACGGATTCCTAGTACGTATGGGAACTAAAGATGGACGAAGAGTTATTTCTCGCCGCCGAAGTATTGGACGTAAGAAGTTGTCTGTTTAAAAATCCAATCAGTCGGTATTTTTTTTGTTAGTCAGTTTTCTTCAAAAATTGTTTACCTCGAAACTTACCCAACTGACTAGATTTTTAATTAACTCACTATGTTACCAAAGTCAAAACGTCTAACACGTGATGATTTCTCAAAATTACAAAAACGAACAACAATTCGCGGAAATTATTTTGACGTTGTTATATCCCCATCAAGTGAAACAAAATTCGCATGTGTCATTACTAAAAAAAGAATTAAGTTAGCCACTAACAGAAATTCTGTTAGAAGAAAAATATATCACGCACTTAATGGTGTTGTTATTAAATCTCCACACTTAGTTATTTTTTACCCTAAACAGAATGCGCACAACGCATCATATAAGGCACTCCTCGAGGAAATACAGAAAGTTTTTGCTACAATATAATAATTATGTTTCACACACTTTTTTACGAACCAATTTATAATTTACTTGTTGTTGTTTTAACTTATACCCCACTTCATGATATCGGGGCGGCTATTGTTATAGTTACCCTTATAGTAAAACTAATCCTTTTACCTCTTAACTTATCTGCTCTTCGTAGTCAGTATCTTATGAAGCGTCTTGAGCCAGAAATGAACAAGATTAAAGAGATGCAAAAAACAAACCCTCAAGAAGCATCAAGGAAAATGGTGGAATTATATAAGTTAGAAAAAATTAATCCCTTATCAAGTTTACTTGCTGTTATTATTCAAATACCTATTTTCTTCGCACTCTACTTTGTTTTTTCAAAAGGATTATATTCTGACTTAAGTTCAATATATTCTTTTGTTACTTTTCCAGAAACTCTACACACAATGGCCTTTGGTTTATTTGATGTAACAAAGAAGAACATTATTATTGCTATTTTTGCCGGACTGTCATCTTACGCCTTAGCTCGCAGACAAACAGATTCTATGGTGTCAAAAAAAGAAGCTCACGAAGAATCATTTCAAGACCACTTCATGAAATCAATGAAGATACAGTTGTTATATGTTCTCCCTATAATTATCACAGTATCTGCTTCTGTTTTACCCTCCGCATTGGCGCTATATTGGTTTATAAGCAACGTTACTGGTTACGCACAGGATGTTTATATGAAAAAGAAACTTGCCCACCTAAGAATGCCTAAGATAGAAGATCTCCCATAAAGAAAAAATAATTTTTAGTTAAGGATCTTAAATAAGATCTGTTTTTAACAACCAAACTGATCCAGTTACTTTGTTAATAAAGCTAACATAAATATTATCTAGCGAAACTTTAAGATTTACCACATCAAACCCACCCAGCTTTGAATCAAAAGAATACAAAGGATATATCTCACCATTTTTAGGGTTTACAAAAGAAAGCTCATCAGAAAAAGAAATACGCCCCTGATACCAATCATCAGGCAAACCTTCCGTTGTTCTAGGAATAGATAAAGGTGCAGCACAAATAAGTAAAATTAAATTGTTGTTCCAAGAACATTTAGACGCAACTGTTTTAATTGGCAATATCGAGAAGGTTCCCCCATTTGAAAATAAGAAAGTAGTTAGTCCAGTTTGTGACCACATGCTATTTATTATTGTACCGTTAGATGATGGATTACTTAATAATCCAGTCTTGTTTCCAATAATCCTTGTAAAGGAAGGAAGTAAAACGGTTGAACCATCAACATAAGCAGATGGTTTACTTGTGGCGTATAATTGTTCTCCCCCGTATGACAATACCCACTCGCTAAAAGAAGAGACAGCTGTTAAAGATGTACCTTTAGATGTTATTGTGTAAACAGAACTACCGCCATTACTTGCAATTAAATAACTTAATTTATCATAAGAAGAACTAACAGCAACAGATTTTATATTATTTGGTAAAGCTATAACAGATGAGAGAGGGAGAGGGTTATCATTTTCTTTTATGGATGGAATATTTGCTAGAGTGGTTATTATTGTTTCTCCGTTGCTATCTAAATTACGTACGAGTATTCGTTTTCCATTATTAAAAATATAAGCATCATAAACCCCAGTGATTGTGGTGTTACTTATTTGATAAGTGATCCCTGTTTCCATAGAGTGTCCATAAACATATCCAGTTGTTCTGTCCACAAACATAAGAACAGTGGAAGTAGCACGGACATTTTTTTTGGTTACTACCTCTGTTGCTTTGCCTTTGATTATTTTTGAACTAGTTGAAGTTATCTCATTTATTGTTGGAATTGAAACAAAAACATTTCCAGTCGAAGGTTTATCCCAGACTTGTGTGAGAGCTTGTTCTTCCGCTGGAGTAACTTCTGTTGAGGTTGTTTGCTGAGGTTGGCCATCAGTAAAATAATTAGTTATAAAACCAAAGAGAGGTGGAGTAGTCCTTACTTCTAAAGGACTAGTTGTTTTAGCAAGAGTTTCTGCTGTTTTTGGTGTATAAAAAAAGAAATACCAAATAAGTACACCTATGGCAAAAATGGATGTGAATAATACAAGTAAAGTAAGACGCCTATTCATAAACTTAGTATATAGGGACTAAGTACTAGGGACTAGTGGATACAGTAAAAATGTAAAAAACTAAAACAAAATAAGATAGTTTCTTAATTCAAAATTATTTATAAACATGCCAATGACGCACCCCTATTTCATCACAAAAAGTAAAACCAAATTTGGTATAACTTTTATAACAAAAACTATCAGCAGTTGTTTTTGGAAAAGATCTAATACAGGATTCCAGTTGATTATCGTTTAATGAAACATCGACAGGCGTCAATCCTGGTCCATGAGATCTATGCCCGGCTTCTGTACCCCCTGTTATCATTATTCTTCCAGAACATGTATTCCTTAATTGTGAAAGCATTGAAATCGTAGCGTCCGGCCAACCCCCAACAGTCGTGCAACTTGTTTGGGTTGGTGTTATACAGACACTTTTATTAACGGTAATTCCACCGTTTGGTAGTGCTGCTAGCTGCGCACGAACGACTGAATCATTTTTTATCGCATTCCAACCAGCAGGATCGTCATTTGTTGTTGGAATAGAAGGATTTGCAGTTGAAGGTTGAGAACTAACAGTTGATCCAGAAACACTTATGTTTGTTGCTGGTTTTATTTTTAAAGCAGCTAAGCCAACATCGCCAGAAAGTAAACTCTTGTTCAGAGTATATAAAATAAGAAAAAGACCAAGAACACCAAGAAGGCCGAGTGTTCCTCTTTTGAATTCCTCATTAGATTTTCGTATACCCGCTTCTGATGCCTGCATCCTATAAATACCCCCTCTCATAAAAACAAAACTAGCTGCCCCAACACAAAGAATTATTAGAAACATGTAAATAAAGGAAGTGGAAGACGCAAAAGAAACTGCCTGACTGGCAGAAAAAGTGGTTGGAGGAAGCCCTAACCCTTGGGTTATTTTTGGTTCAAGTGAGATGTATTCTGTGTTCATTGTAAATAATTATAACTTTATTTTCTGGTATCAAAAAGTATAACTAAATTAGCTTGTGCTTTTTGTAGACTTCTTTTTGAATTAGAAATTAAAACAGACAAGGTTTTTGTCCCCTGACTATTTTCCTTAGGCTTCAATCTAACAAGAGTATTTTCTTGTGGAGTAAAAGGTAGTGAGTCTAATAGCCAAGTATAAGAATCAGCCCCAGCGGAAAAATTTTTTGTAGAAAGATAATAAGGCACAAGAGAAATAGCTATTTCCCTTGTTGTTTCTATTCTACGGTTTAGTAATTGTGAAAAGTTTATACCCAAGATATCATTGTAAACATAAAAAACAGGCATAACCTCATGAGGGGTAATCGTTATTGTCTTTTCAGATACAGCCCCACCAGCACTGCGCACTTTTACTTTTACATCTGTTCGATTACTTAAATAATCAAGATTAATATTTACGGTCTGCCTTCCTTGTCCGGAAATACTATCTTTATATTCACCATTTACGTACCAAGCATAGGAAAGATTGTTTGCGGATACTGGTTTTCCATTTTCACTCATACTCGGTAGAGCTGTAACTTTTATAACAGCCCCCTCACCCGGAAGAGATTTACCTTCATAAAAAGGAGGAACATAACCCTCAGGTGTTTCCCAAATTAGGTCAACACTTTGGGGTGTTACGTTTATGGATAGTTCGATTATGTCGCCGGCAGAAGTTTTGGCTCTTACTGATATAGGAATAACACTATTTGCACCACCTACCGTGATAGAGATTTTTTTTATCCCAACACCACTAGTTATTTTTTTACCAGAAACACTCCAAGTTATCATGGAGTTATTAATATCAATATCATAACTATTAAGAGTAATTGTTGCAGGTTCGTAAGGTGCAGGATTTTCAGGATTAATTTTAAGAGAAGCTTGTATTTCCGCGTATGCGAACGTTGGAATAATAAACAACGTTGTAATTAAGAATATCCAAAATTTTTTCATAGCCCTTTTGATTGATCAACCTCCTCTTTCATCGCTTTTATTTGAAGAAGTTGAGATGGGTCGCTTGTTATTATTTGATCCTCTGTGTAAGAGGCTACGATTTTAATCGCCACATGTTTTAGCCCTGCAAAGAATATACCTTCACCTACACCAGATTCAAGGAGAAGAAACTTCTCCTCGTCTGTTAAATTGAATGTTTTTTGAACAATATCTATTGAGGAAGGAGACTGTTTAAGTAGAAGCTGAATTGAGGAGTTTGTAATAATAGGAAGTCCATATGGAGACTTAAGAAAATCCCCAACGTCTTGAGTGATTGTGGCAAGTCCAAGAAAATACTTTCGTCCACGTTTTGCAAGACCAAACAAGAAAGAGGCTGTATCGTCATTTTTCATCATAATCCAAGCTTCATCAACAACAAGAAGTCTTTTTCTGATGTCTTTACGAATAGAGTTCCAAATATAGTGAGTAATAATATACATAGCCACTGGTTTTAGTTCCTCTTCCATGTCACGAATAGAAAAACAAACTAATTTTTTGTTTATATCAACGTTTGATGGTTGATTAATAAAACCAGCCCAAGTTCCTTTGGTGTATTTTGAAAGACGTTGTTGTAAATCCTCAGAACCAGTAATACCTCCTAGAACTGTTTCAAAGTCAGAAAGAAGGGGTGGTTCAAGTTTTGTAAAATCAACATCACCATTAATGTCTTTTAAGGCGTATGTTTCACTAATTGCTTGATCAACAATAGCATCCTCTTCTGGGGTTAATCCTCCTAACATAACACGAAATAAACCTACAAGGTTAACAATGTTTGAGCGAAGAACCTCAGAAGGTGATTCATCTTCAGTTGGGTGTGGTAAATCAAACGGGTTGATATGGTGCTCACTTGTAAGGGAAATGTCAAAGTATCTACCACCAACTGATTCAGCAAGATATTCATACTCTCTTTCTGGGTCAATGATTATAACTTCCGTGTCGAACATAAGTGTACGTAAGATTTCTAGCTTCGCCGCATAACTTTTTCCAGAACCAGACTTAGCAAAAATAATTGAATTGTAGTTTTCAAGAGAAAATCTGTCGAAGAGAATCAAACTCCCATTATGACGATTAAGCCCATATAATATTCCTCTATCAGAAGAGAGATCAAATGATACAAAAGGGAAGAATGATGAAAGAGGAGAGGTGTTAAGTTTATTTTTTATACCTAACATATCTTGACCAAGTGGCAACGTTGAAAGAAAACCTGTATCTTGCTGAAATAGTGCTGGTTTAATATAAACCAAACGACTCTCTAGAATGTTTTTTATTTCATTTTCTACTTTATCTATTTCTTCCTCAGTATTTCCATACAAAGACAAATAAAGTGACACCTCAAACATTTTTTCTTGAGCTTGAGTTAGTCCACTTCTTAAGTCTTCAAGGTCGGTGTATGCAATATCAAGTGTTGGGTCACGAACTAACCCCTTCTCTTCTCTGGTCATGATTTGACTCTCCACCTCGGCAACTTTTCTTTGAAAGGTTTTCATAACCTCCCCTGTTTCGAGTGGTACAACGTGAATTGCAACATCAAAAACTTTATCTAAATTTATAATTGGGCTTAGCCAATTATCTGAAAGAAAGCGTGGGTATGAAACAACAAAATATGATCTTACAATATTTGTTCCCAAATTTAGAAACTTTGGTTGAACACCAAGGGCGCTAGGTGCGATAATGTCTTTTAATTGCATCTCAGCAATTTTATAGACTTGTTCTGGAAGAACAGCTGAGACAGGAGACGTTTTTTTTGGGTTTAGAAAATCAAAAAGTGACATAGTTTTATTTTTCTGTTAAATGAGGAGCTGACCTGTCTTGTTCCCCTGGGTTAAAAAGTTTATAAAAAAGTTCTACCATTTCTTCAGTACCTAGCTTGATTCCTCTTAACCCAAAACGAGAAAGCCCTTGTACAACAGTTGCCACACGTTGTTCAAGCTGAATGCGAGCAGCATCAAAAGAAGCTTTATTTTCTTGAGGTGTTTCAGTTCCTAACCCAAAAGACATTAATGGTTTAGATGTGCCAGACCCAGGAGCATTTTGTGGAAGATAAGGAACAACAATAAAAAAGTGTTTAGTCATGATATTTGTCTCCTCGGCAAATTTACTTATAAATCCTATGTACTCATGAATTTGAATCTTAAGAAGATCTTCTTTTACTTCACCGCTACGAGCTTGTAATAGGTCTAAGTAGGGTTTGATATTTAACCTTCGTGATTGAATGAAAAATTCAATTGGAAAATCAAGAGAGTTTAAAAGGTTTTGGAATTGCAAAAGTATAGCCTGTTGTTCATCTTCACTTTTAAGGGCTAGGTTAAGAGAGCTTGTAAGAATCACCGCGCGAAGTTCTCCAGTTTTAAGCACTGCAACACCGTCGCGTATGCGATCGATAGGAACAAATTGTTGAGTTGCAATACTGGTTACCATATATCAAGTATACACCAGAACATAGAAGGTAGAATGTAGATAATATACTAAATAAGAAAAAACACTGAACGTGACATATAAAACATAATTCACAGAATTCTCTTTCAGTATTGTTTGTCCCCTTTTTAAATACCCCCTTCTTTTTTTTCTATTTCTACCGGGTGTTCAAAAACATCAAGACCGAGAGATAAATCATGTAGTCTATCTCTGCTTGCTTTTGAGATGGCAACTTCTTTAGTGGTATCAGCAACTATTTTTTCAATAGAACTTTCTTTAGTTTGTTCCTCAGCAGAAGGTTGCTTCCATGTATAAACTTTACCACCTGTGTAATAAGCAAAAGCACTCTCTAATAGGTCAGCAAATGGTCTATTGTTTATTTTGACAAAAGCTAGGGACAAAAAAAGAGAAACTATAGCGAGTATTAAAATAATGGCAACTATTTTTATTGGGATAAATGTCCAAATTAGAAAGGAAAATCCTCCCGCACCCAAAATGTATCCGAATTGTTTAAGCGTAAGAGGCCCAACAACCTTATCCTCTATGTCGATGAATTGTGGTACGCGAAATTGCATTATTTTAGTATACCGTATTTGTAATTCCCGTGCAGAAAAAAACAGTAAATATAACACATAACATAATTTTCAGACTGTAGAACATGCGTTTAATTAATATCTAAATACAGTAGATTTCTCGTTTTAATACTAAAATTAAAAAATATCTAATATTTTTAGACTAATTACCCACCACTTCTCTATAAGGGTCAACATTATACCTAGTGGGTGCCTTACTATAACTAGATGGACGAGCTTCCGCCTCTACTACAGTTTTACCTTTATCTCCAAACATGAACTCTTGAAGAGCAACATTACTATCTAACGATTCTGGTTTTGATTTAGAATCAAGTGAAGCTATTTGTTCCTTTATGTGTTCTAGCCTTGTTCCAATTTCTTCATCGTCTGGTATTTGGCCTATAACCTGCAATTGTTCTAAAAGCTGTGAGCGCGAACCCGGTGTTAGCACAACTTGTTTTTTTATGGGAGTAGATGGCTCGGGCACTGACTGGTCCTTCACAAGACCTGATTCACGTTTAGTTGTGTCTAAAATTTCCTTACGAAGTTCATCCGTTGGCGCCGTCTCAGGAAAACTAAGGGTAACCATTTCGGTGGGTGATTTTTTAAGAATTTTTATTCGAGCTTTTTCAAGAATTGATTTTTCCAAATCCTCCGCAAGTTTGAAGGCCTCATCTTGTGGAAGTTTAAGTATATCCTCTATAGCAGTAACAACATCCTCTGGTTTTAGTGCACCAATTAAAATAAATGAAATTATATTTGATAGAGCAACATATAAACTAATTGGAAGTTTATATACTTTTCCAAGTATGGCTGTTGTTTTATTAACTTCCCCACTCTCAAGTAACTGTTGAATTTCTAATGGGGCATTATCAAACAATTCTTCTAAATTTTTTGCTATGTATGAAGGGTTCATAAATTATATAGCCGTAGCTCCACCTAAAGGAGATAGTGGATAGGGTGTATTTGTGGTTACTGTAGACGTTGAAACTCCACCTTCCACATTCTTTGCTTTTTGAATAGCTTCATCTGCTATTTGTTTTGCTGTTTGTTCCACTGAAGGAGAGTTTGGTACAGAAAGAGGTGTACTCATTGCAGGATTTATAGGCTTCATTTCCTTATTGGCTTCTTGGGATGCAATTTTTTGTTTCTCGGCACGTTTTTCTGCTATTTTTGCAGCAAAGTCTTCAGTGTGTAAGTTAAACAAAGGTGCAGATTGAGCCATTTTATTTTCGACTGGTGTATCTACAGGTTTATTTTCTGTTTCGTATTGAGATTTTCTTTGATAAGCAGGTGCGTTAGTATTTTGACCAACCCATGAAGACGGAGTTGTTTCTGCTTGAGGTGTTTCTTCTTTAGTTGCTGTCTCAGGTAGTTTTGCAAAAGACATCTCAGTTGCACCAGACGGAACAACGGGCTTCGGCGTTTCGGCAGAAGTCGGCGCTTTTTCACCATAAGAAGCTTGGTCTATTTTTCTTCTTATGGTTTCTGGCTGATCAAGATAAAATTCTTTCTGTTTATCAGGGCGCATTGCATTATATCTTTTAATAATTTTGTCTTCTTCTTTTTCAATATTTTCTCTAATGAGCTCGGCATCACTTTTTCTATTTGGTTCAGAAAGTCCGATAATACCAAGTCCACCACGCTGTGCTTTTGAAGTGATAGATTCAGTTTTTTGTGCAAGATATCCTTCTCTTGCAGAAGCATCCTTAATACTTCCATATTTACTTTTTATAATTCCTTCTTTTTCCTTAAATCTCTCATCGTACCCTTTTGTTAGACCCTTCCCCATACCCATACCAGCACTGGACATACCTTTACTTACAGCCCCAACATTTCTGGCATCATAGGTACTTGTTGCCATTGAGTTTGTAAGAGAATAAAGCCCACGGCCCGTACGAGTTCCTTGCCAAGTATCCATCACCTTACTATCACGTATACGCGCAGCTGCCATCCCAAGTGTTCCCCGTGCAAGTAGTCCAGTCCCACCTGTCGCTAGACCAAGTCCGAATCCTCCAACTTTTCCCATCAGACTACCCGCGTAATTTCCTGCACTTCCGGCAATATTCTCTGTGACTGTAATTGTAATATGAAGCATAATTAGCATCATTAGAATACTGAAAAAGGTTTGAATACTAGATGCCGAAGCAAGAGCATTCAACGAGTCAGAATTTGCCCCAAGGGCTCCACTTGTTTGGAACACATCCAAAAATTTAAGAGTGAGCGCCAGCATAATCATAAAAACTGGAGCAACCACAAGTTGTTTAAAATAAAGAGTACGTAATTTTGCAGCCCTTTCCCCGAGGGCTGGTACTATACTGTCCACAAAAAGAACAGGAGAGCCTACCGTAAGAAAAACAAGAAGAGCTGTTCTGGAGACTATAATCCATGTTGCTTTGAAGAAAATATAGGCGGCATAAAATACAAAGGCCACAGCGACAAGGGCTCCAGGCGTGCTATTTATACCATTAACAAAACCCCCCTTTCCGTCGCCATCTACCGCAGTTGCACTTGCTGCTAAACCTTGAAGTCCTAATCTATCCATGATTATTGCCCCCGCGGTATGCTTTGAATCACCCCCTGCAATGATATCACCACCCATTGTGCTTGCGTAAATATTAAGTGAAATCACATTTGATACATCAACCAAAGTACGAGTAAGTGGGTACGAAAAGTTCACAAAAAGAGCAAACACAATAATCCAAGGAATATATTTTTCAAAAGCATCTTCTCTGCCGATTATGTACATAAAACCAAGATACAGTCCCGCAAACACAACAAACAGAGAAACTATTTGTCTTATTATTACCCACACAGGATAAAGAGCGTCAGGTGCCCATTGTGAAAAATTGAGTATCCCAACTTGTATCGCCAAGTTGAGCATATTAGATGATAACCAAACAAGAAACCCTGCGAGCTGTAGGAGGGTTACTTTAATCAACCAAGTAACAATTTGATCTATACACCCAAGAATATTACCATCGAAAAAACTACACTGGTCTGTATCGGGTGCTGTTATAACATTTGCTGCAGCTAATTTTGTCTTAGCACTTTCTAAGGTGTCTGGACTAAGTACGTCTATTACAGGTTTAGGGATAAAAGCCTCCCCTGTTTGTGTCGGGTTAGCTGTTTTTCCTAAGACTGTAGCAAATGCGCGAATTATAGTACAGGCATTTTCGTTTGAAACTGGACCATCACAAAAAATCGGGGTTTCTGTTGTTGTGGTGTAAATAGAAGCTTTTAAAATAGCTTGCTTGTATCTCTCTTCAGGGATGGTTGTAGCACTGTTATACTCATTTACAAAAACATTTTTGATATCATTAATGCTTTGAATTAACCTATTTACAGTGCTTGGGTTTATGTTTTGTTGTGATTGAATCGTTGCCAATTCATTGTCAAATATACTAATACCTTGACTAAGTAGTGGGTCAGCAGTTTGAGCTAAAGCTTTTTTAGGAACAATAAGTCCCCCAACCACACCGATAAGCGTGAGCCCGATAAAAGCATATACACCAAGTCGTTTCATTGGTTTAGTGTAACATACTTAAAGTTTCTTAAGGTTGACCAGATGTGTTTAACCTATTAACATTAGTATATTAATTACCACCAGTATTGTTTTGCTGTTGAATAAAACTTGTACACATGTTTTGGTAGTCTTTTAGGGTTGAATCATTACTTGAATCTGACTTATTTTTTCGGTATTCCCCAACACGTCTTAAGTCTGTTCCCAAAGTTGGGTAATTACTTTGCTCTAATTGATTTCGGTAGTCATTATATATGTTAGATATTTCTTGTGAAGAATTTGAATTACTTATGGCTATACTGGTATTATTTATAAGCGTACGCGCAGCCGTTATATTGGTTTTTTCCAGATTTAAAAATGTACTAAGTTCATTTATTTTTGTCATTCTCTGGTTGTAGAAACTAATGAAATCATTATATGATGGATTATTTATTAAAGAATCCCAACAGTTTTTAACTGAATTTAATTTTGTTTCATATGACGCAACATCAGCCAAGTATGACGTATCTGTAGAATCAAGACTGTCTAGTGATTTTAGATATTCAGTAAATTCCTTTTGCATTGTTCTAACTAAAGAACTTTTAGCCGCAGGATCACTAATGAGGTCTTGGTTTAGAGAAGGCTGGTTATTTAATGTCACAGAGACATTTGTTCCAGATTGACCCGCTCTAGAAAACGCTCTATTTAACCCATCTGTTAAAACTTTCATAACAAACCCAGTTAACACAGAACTAAGAGCCCCTTCCCCTTGTATATTAGTAAGCCTAGAAAGCGGAGCCCCGACAGCGTTAGAAAGGATGTTTTGAACGTTACCACTCGGAGTTATAACCTCCTCCGCCTCACAGATTGTTTCCCCTGTTCTTGTGTCAGTTTTAGTTTTTATGCATTTAGTTTCACTTGCAACACCTCCACCTTGCGCTAACACCTCTTTTTGGGCGGCTTCCTTTTCTGTTTTTATTTTGTTTCCGAGCACTTGTGCCTCTACTGATTTCTTGTATAGGTTATTAGAGCCACCAGTTGTTTCTAGCCAGACATCCCCTCCACCAACTGAAGGATCCTGATTGTTGATGGCTATTAGTGTTTGTGAAAGTTCTGGATTTGTATTCGGGTCTTCCACGCATAAAGCATTATACAGTTCTGCTTTTCTTGATGCGAATTCAGTCTGATCATAAGTTCCGTTATCTCTTTTAACGTCATCTAAAGCTGTTTGGTTTAAATTGACTTCATCACATAACTTCTTTTGAATAATAGAAGGAACATTAGTCTGACTTAAGGATTGTAATTGAATAAAAAGGTCATTGTTTCTTACAGAATTAACTACAGCACTAAAAATACTGTCCCCATAGATACTGTTTTGTGGTATATCTCCTAAACTAACCTTTAAAGCATTCAGGCCTGCATTTTTAATATATTGCTCTGGGTTACCTATAATAAGGGGTTGTCCTTGGAATCCACCATTTGCCCAATTTACTACATTGTTTGTAGCCTGTTGTAACGCTATGGATATAAGAGCATTAGCTATGGGGTCAAGAATAACTTGTTTAGTTGTAGATAGGGTTTGTTCCGTTGCCGTTATGGCACCAGACGCATTTGTACCAAGAAGTTCTATATTATTAAGCCACTGAGTAGGTTCTGTCGCCCCTATCACTGCGCCAGCATAAGCAAGCTGTATCCCTTGTAAACAAAAAAGAAAAGAAAAGGTTAATTTAAAAATTGATTGTTTCATAATTGATTAGTTATTATTATATCCCGAAGAAAATATATAGCCACTCTCCCCAGATGAGAATGATATATTTGATATTTTGAAGTATGTCACAAAATTTGATATGGATAGTAAAAGAGATTTTACTATAGCAAGATACTGCTTAAATGAAATCGTCGCACGCACCGAATCTGTGTCAGCGTGCGACATATTATCCAATGCGGTTATATAAGCAGATAATTTATTAATGGTAAGTAAATGATAAACTGAAGCGCTTACCGGAACAGAAGTTGAAAGCAATTGTTGCATAATTTCTGAAGCCCTACCCTTTTTTATCTTTAAAGAAGATAAAACCGAAGCGTCTTTGTTTACAGTAAAAGCCTGTATTATTTCTATATCCCCATCGCCTAGTTTGTATTTTAACGCTTGATTAAAGATAGCGCCAAGGTTATTCCCATATCTTTTTATAGATTCGGCAGATTCTACTTTTGAGATTTTTAAATCATTAATAGAATACAATTTAACAATAATTTTTGAGTTTTCATCTGCAATCATAGACTCAATAAGTTGCTGCTGAGTTTGGCTATCAGTTATGTTATTTTTGTTTAAATAAGCTGAAGCTGTATATAGATTTTTTGAAAAGGAGGCTGTTAAATTATTTGGATCATCTAATAATTTTTGAGCGCTTGCATCAAAAGTTGCGTTTTTAGATATATCAGAGGTGGAAGCAAAACTAAACGTTTCTTTTAAAAGATCTCTCCAGTCGGGATTATTATTTTTGTTTTTATCCAACGAAAGACTGCTCATAGTGTTTAATGCTTGTAAATCAAGACGTGTGTGAACCTTTGGTTTAACACCAAACCATCTCGCGGGAATAAAAGCGCTCAAGGTTATTATTCCAAGAAGCACCCAAAATATCATTAGAGATTTTGGTGCTCCATTAACCGGGTCTACTATTTTATCTTCTATCATATAAACAAGTATATATCACAAAAAACAAACTAAGTTATAAAAAATAGGGATAACTTTATTTATCTAACACTACTGAATCCTGGTATATGGTATATGTTCTAGACGAGAACCCCGTATTTATTGTTGATTGTATATATCCATAAGGAGAAATTATGTACGATGGAGCGCCGTTTGATACCCCAATAAAAGGTGTGCGCAATTGAGCTGCCGCGACCTTAGAAAATGACCTAAGTTGCATTACAAACCAAGGATTATCATGAAAAACGTTTAAATGAGATTGATAGATAACAATGTTTGGATTAGATGCCCACAAGGAGTTAATTATTTTAAAAGAAATAATTTCTGAACATATAACGGTGCCAATTTTTAAATCCTTATATGTATATGAACCTACAAAATCTTGAGGGGTATAAGTATGGTTGTTTATATAGTCATCAAGAGAAATACCTCTAACAAAGATTCTGAAGATAGATTCAAAAAAGGTCGGTATGTATTCATTAAAAGGAAAAAGAAGATATTTCCCTCTACCAACGACTTTATTTATTTTTGGTTCATAAAAAATACTATAATTAGAAAACCCATTCTTAAAAGAAAGAGTATCCCCGTCTACAAGAAGAACATCCTCTAACGTTTTAGAAAGATTTTTCTTTTGATCTTCCGATAGGTATTCAACATAACGTGTGTCTTCTGGGTAGACGATAATGTTTGGTGATGAACTTGAAAAACTTAAAGTCATTGTTTGAACAGTTTGGTTTTGAGTTATAAAAGCTTTGCTTAAAGCCTCCTTATTATCTATGGTTGGAAAGTTTGTGCTAACTACCCCCACCTTAATAGGAGCTTTAGGTGCAGATATTGGAACAAAAAAATGTAGAGCAATTAACCCGACACATATAGTTAATAAATATTTCCAGTAAGATTCAAAATGTTTTTTTGATATACAAACATAAACTAAAAGCCCCAATACAAATGTAAGGGCATACGTTCCGCCGAAGTAGGCGTATTCTAGAAATGGTGTTGTCGATAAAGCGTTGCCGATAGTGCTGGCATTCCAATGAAGACCAACCATCCCCCCATTTCCAGAAAATAAAAGCGAAAGAAAAACAGACCGCAATATTTCTGCAAAAGAAAGTAATAAAGCAAAAACTAGTGGCTTATATTTATTATTTATTTTTTTATTAAAACTAAAACCAACTAAGGCATAACATATTCCCGCAACAAATGAAGCAATTACGTGTAATAAAGTTATTCCTAAAAATTGAACACCTCCAGACGGAATCCATGGCAATGGGTATGTGGTATAAAGCCAAGATAAACTGTATAAATTAAACAAAAATCCAAAAAGACTCCAGTCTAGTAGCCCTTTTTTAAGAGAGATATTCCCGAGTAGGGATTTTCTAAGAAAAATAACAATAAATAATATTGTTACTATTGTGTAGCTATATTCAAGGATAACTGGAGCCATAGAGCTAGTGTAACATCTTCAGCTCGCGCTTTTTCTGAGAGATTTTGAGCTTGGAATAACGGGATAAAATTAATAGAAGGAAACACCTCTTTAAGATTAGATATGAGGAATTTACGTTTATGAGCAAAACCAGATTTTATTAGTTTAAAAAATATTTCCTCATGCTTCTCATTGGTGAAGTTTTTACGTGAAATATTTTCTATGGAAAGCACAGCACTATCAACGGATGGAACGGGATTAAAACTCCCCTTGTTTACTCTATAAACAATTTTTGGTTCACCGTAAACTTTTACAGCGAGTGATAAAATACTTTCTTTACCATCGCGCGCCACTACACGTTCTGCTACTTCTTTCTGAACAAGTACAACCATCTGTGTAGGTTGGTTTTTATGTGATAGATATCTCTCTAATATCGCACCTGTTATATAGTATGGAATATTCGCTATTAGTTTATAAGAGTCTTTAGGTGGTTCGTAAGTAAGGGCGTCACCCTCTATTAGCGTGAAATTTTTGTAGGATGAAAATTTCTCTGTAAGAATTGGCAAAAGCTCTTTATCTTTTTCAAGAGCAACAACTTGTGCGCCAGTATCAAGTAACCCCTGTGTTAGGAATCCTTTCCCTGGGCCAATTTCAAGAACCTTGTCTTCTTTAGTTAAGTTTCCCGCATTTACTATAGCAATACGCGCAGGAATAGATGTTAGAAAATTTTGCCCAAGAGATTTCTTTGGTTTCATTTCTCCACTCTAACACAAGAACAAGTTAATCGTCGATTAAAAATAAACTACAGCTCCCCCACCCTGCTTGTAGTACAAGTCATGTAGCTCTTTAATGTCTTCGGGTACATCTTCCAAAAACTCACTAGGAGCATTTATTTGTTTTTGTCCGAAAATAGTTCGTAGTTCCGCATAACACAGATACAAATTCTTGCGCGCGCGAGTTACGGCTACATAAAACAATCTCCTCTCCTCCTCTTCTTCTTCTTTACTTCTTTTTCTGTTGCCAATATTTTTATGTGGAAACAAATCCTGCTCAAGACCAACAATGAATACGTGATCAAATTCAAGCCCCTTACTTGCGTGTACTGTCATTAGTCTTACACCCGATTTTTCTTCATTGTCATTATCTTGGTCTGACTGCAGAGATGTTTCTTCAAGAAATTGTGTTAAAGCATCCATTCCAATTTGACCGTCATATCTAATAGTGAGAGACACAAGTTCTCGCGCATTTTCTAACCGCTCCCTATCCTCTGATGAACCTTCAATCATTTCTTTTTCCATTCCAGAATCAACAATAATCATTTGCATGACATGGGAAAGTGGCTCGGTTTCTAGTGTTGTGACAATTGCATCTAAAAAATCATATACCTTACTCACTTTTATTTGAGCGCTAACCGGTACGTCTTCTCCTGCAAATATTTTTGCAACGGTAACTTTCCCTATCCCTCTTTTTGGTGTTTCAAATACACGTTTCAAATCTGGTTGTGATGAACGATTAATTGCGGCTCGTAAATAACTCATCACATCTTTTACTTCTTTTCTTTCAAAAAATTTAGTACCCAATAAATTATATTCAACGTTTGCACGAATAAATGATTCTTCAAGAATACGTGATTGAAAATTTGCCCGATAAAGTACGGCGATATTTTCTGGGTTTTGCCCACCAGCAATTAAAGTTTTACATTTTTCTGCAACCCACTCTGATTCAGAGCCCTCATCCCAACATGGAACCACCTCTATTTTGTCACCCCCTTTTTGTGAAGTGAAAAGATTTTTGTCATTACGAACAGTGTTTTTTTTAATTGCACTATTTGCAAGAGCTAAAATGTTTGCTGTTGAGCGATAATTTTCCTCCAACAATACAGTACGTGTCCCAGGGAAGTCTTTTTCAAAGTTTAAAATGTTGCGAAGGTTCGCCCCTCTCCAGCTATAGATATTTTGATCTGTATCACCAACAACACAAATATTATTGTATGTTGGATTAATTAATAGTTTTACAAAAGCATATTGAGAGCCGTTAGTATCTTGATACTCATCAACATGTATATATTTAAAACGATTTTGATAATATTCACGAATGTTAAGGTTATCTTCCAGAACATGAACTGCCTTCACAATAAGATCGTCAAAGTCTACAGCCTTTTGTTGTTTTAATTCCTCAGCATATATTCTCCAAACAGAGGCCACTATATCCATTTGAGCAGTTGCGACTTTTTTTCTGTAATCTTCCAGACTAACAAAGTCCCCCTTTTCGCGACTTATAATAGAGCGTATTTTTGAGGGATCATTTATTTTAGGGTCTATACCAAGTTGTTCAATTGCTTTTTTAATTATTGAAAGTGAATCTGAAGAATCTAAAATGGTTGGGTGTTTTAATAGCCCGAGTTTATCTGACTGCTCCGAAAGAATCATTAGGCCAAGTGAATGAAATGTTTTAATTACTGGAGCCTGCCCTAATTCAATAATGCGCTCATCTTCAAGGCGGTTAATAATACGCTCCCGCATTTCTTTTGCTGCTTTATTTGTAAACGTTACAGCAAGAACGGCTCTTGGGTCAGTCCCTTTTTTTATTATTTCTACAATTCTTTCAGTTATGGTTTTTGTTTTACCAGCCCCTGCGCCCGCAAGAATAAGAAGCGACCCCTCTGTATGAAGAACTGCTTCTTTTTGTTTGCTATTTAATTGAACTAAAGGAGATATCGGCGCCACAGACACACATTGTAACACGCTCGACTCTGTTGTTATTTAGGCAGACTTAAAAGCGTTCACAACTTTTGTGCGAGCTGATTGGAAAACTTCTTCGTAATTTGGCACAAGATGTTTTAGTGTTGTCGCATAAAACTCCTCCCCCATGTTTGCTGAAGCTTGGAGTGCGTCGAATTTTTCTTTACCAAGCAAATCATAAGTATCCAGTAAAAACTGTTTTTGAATCGTTTTTGAAACTTCAAGAAGCATCTCTTCTCGATCTTCTTCTTTTAGATCTTTGAGATTAAAATCTTCTACTAATTGATTGTAAAGTTGTGTAAAGTCCATATTAAATATTGTTGCGATTAGCTTCCGCTATTTTGGATTTTATTAATTCAATAAGTTCTCTGATTGTTGTATTTTCCGAAACAAGTTTGGAAGGGATATAACCTGTTTCAGGTTTGAGTGTTTTTTCTCCTGTAGTTGATATTATTTGTCCAATTTTCCCCAAATTATTTATAAAATAACTTATTTGCCCCCTTCTAGTATCATCGAGTCCGTATACGCTTTCATGTGACCAAATGACTTTGAACGCATTCATATTGAGAACATTTGAAGGGTCGTTCGGGCTTACTACATCTGGAAGAAGAGAATTTACTATTTCTTCTGGTGTTTTGGTGATTATTTGATTAATAAATTCTTTATTTTCTGGTGTCTGATTATCAAACCAGCTAACCACTTCTTCCTGTTGTGCTGTTTCAGTTGTTAAGACTTTTTCTTTTTCTGAAGTTGCAGGCAGCCCAGCGCTTATTGCAACTGTGCCGATAGCAAAGGCGTATTTTCTCCAATTATTCCCAAAATTTTTCTCCATGGTTTCCATAAGCTTACTAACCATACCTAGTTTTATTTTCTTCTCTTCTGTTGCTTGATCTGGACTAGAATTAGATATAGCCATTGGCTCAGCTTCTGCATTTACAGAATACGCCATACCGCCAACATGAGGGCTTTCAGTAAGAACCGTTTCTGGTACATTTATTGCTAATTTTTCTTCATCTGTTGTTTTAGTGTCAACATGTACCTCGGTATCAAGCATTGGACTGTACACCTGTTTTGCCACAACTACACTTTCTATTGTTGGTTCAACAATACCTTTTCCAGTTTCTCTATTAATTAATCTTGCAAAAGAACCAGCAACGCCTGGATTACGCACTATATTTTTACGTTTTAATTCCCCCCAGATACCACTATCCATAGACTTAACTCTTACCTCCTCCCCCGCTCTCCATTCCTCTATTGTCTTATCTCCAACCATGATAGGGTTAAGTTTCTTTTCCAACTCTGACCAGTTATTTATTAAATAATTAAGTTCATTTGAAAAATCACTGCGCTTAATTATCGCGAGATCTAATTTACCATCTGAAAGCGCGTCCAAAACTTCATTTTTTAGATTTATAAGCTTTTCACATCTAGATTTCTTTTTTTCTGTATCTCCAGAATTAATGAAATTAATATACGAATCCCATTCTTTTTGGAAGTTGTCACGTTCGTTTCTCCATTTTTCCTGGTCGGGCAACTCTTCGCTTCCAGAAGGTGTATTTAAATAAAATACTCCATTGTCACCCACAAATACGTTTACGGGTTTCACGTCAAGAACATCCCACTTGTTTTTCTCAAGCACTTCAACGATAGAAGTTGTCTCTGGAACGGTTAAAGCCGAACTAACTACAGATGAAGTATCTGACTTAGTTGCAAGCTGGTTTCTTGTTTTTAATTCTTCTTGTATTTTTTCAATTCTATCCTCAAGGTTTTTTACCTTAATGTATATATCTGGAATATATGATTCATCTAATATTTTGTTTATTTCCTCGATTTTTTTCCCTATGAAATCAGACTCACTAAGAAGTTCAGCTTTTATTGATTGGTCTAAATCTTTTGTATATAAATCAGATAACTTTTCCTTTACTACCTCAAATTTTGCAAACACTAACATGAGCTTCCTAAGGGCTTTATTTTCTGATTCTAGTTTTGATTCTCGCTCTAACTGTTCTTTTGAAAGAATCTCAGAATCCTCCTCTACAACAAGATTGCCGTCCTCCAGTTTAAAACCAAACTCCTCCGCCTTACGTCCAAGTTCAATAAGTTGCTTTGTTTTTTGTGCAGCCTCTGGGTTGGAAATTTCTAAACCAACAGAGAGAGGTTTGCTTGCTGAAGACGGAGATGTCTCTCCAGATTTATACCCTTTATTATTTAAAGAAAAAGTTCCTGGCTGCTGACCTTTGTAAGATGAAAATGTTTTTGAAAAATCTTCAACCTGTTCTAGTGTGTTTGGAGGAGTAATATCGCTCATACGTCCCATAAGTATACTTTATTTTCAATAGTTTTGTGGTACTTCTCCACATAACTTTGTGTATTAACTTTCTTGTAAAAATGACCTGTTTTTGGTAGTATGGTTAAGTACCAGAAAGAACGTTATATATTGACGTAAGCCTATAAGTATTATCCCTTAATTAGGGGATAATACTTACAATCAGGAAATAAAGTTTTACCCCTTTGTTTCTTCAACACTATCGTAGTAGCCAAATACAAACGTTTAAACAAAACGTCACATAGCCTTCTCTATATTGTGATCGCTTTCACATTTTTATCACCTTCCGTTACTAACGCAGGAGTTTTTTCAACGCTAACTACTAATTTTACCGATAAAATTAGAGCTATATTTTTAGGTCCTGAGTATGTAATGGACACAGAAGAGCAAGCAACTTCCCAAACCATTCCACTATTTAAATCGGCTATCGCCTATGAAAACACTACAAATGGTGAATCTGGTGACACTGTATCAAGTGATGCCCTTCAAGCGGTATCAGGACCGCTTCGTGTTTCGACGGAGGATATTGATTATCCCACCAACGACACCATTAGTGTTTACGAGGTTAAGAAGGGTGACACACTTTCAGGTGTGGCCAAACTTTTTAATGTTTCTAAAAATACAATTGTTTGGGCCAACGATCTGAAGTCACAGTCTCTTCACGTTGGAGACATTTTAGTTATTCTTCCAATGACTGGAATTAAACATACAGTCAAGAAGGGTGATACAGTTTCGTCTATTGCAAAGAAATATAAAGCAGACGTAGAAGACATTTCTAAATTTAATGGTATATCTCTCGATGCAGATTTGTCAGTGGGAGATGTAGTTCTCGTTCCCGAAGGTGAGCTTGCTGTGACCACAACACAATCAAGTGGTGGCAAGTCCGTGGTTAAGTCTAAACTTCTTGATGTTTATAGTTACTCTGCACCTGACGGATTCTTAATCCGTCCAGTAGTAAATGGTCACAAAACCCAAAATCTTCACGGTCACAATGGAATTGATATTGGTGCGGCACAAGGAACACCAGTACTTGCTTCTGCTGGCGGTCGTGTAATCATCGCAAAGGTTGGAGGATATAACGGAGGTTATGGTAATTTGATTATTATATCTCACCAAGGAGGCATCCAAACGGTGTATGCCCACTTAAGTTCAGTGTTTGTTTCGTCTGGGCAAACTGTGGCTCAAGGTCAAACAATTGGAAGCGTAGGAAATACAGGACGCTCAACAGGACCACATCTTCACTTTGAGGTACGTGGTGCAAAGAATCCATTTTAGTTTTTCTTTTTAAAATAACCAACTTCTTTGTTGTGGGTCCCAAGTTCCTCAGTCAACGTACTTGGCTGTACGTCTCCCTCAGAACTTTCCCCACGCCTCGAATTTGATTTATTTTAACAAGAAAAAGTTTGATTAAAAACATTTTTAAAAGAAAAACACCGAATAACCTAAAAGTTATTAAATTCTATCTTGATAAAGTTTTGGTCTGTATTGAAAAGCTTCCAAAATATTATCATCAGTTATTTGTTGTGATTGTTTGAGGTCCGCGATTGTTCTAGCTAGACGTAAAACTCTGTGGTATGCACGAGGTGAAAGTGTATAGGTAGTAGCCATTCTTTTCATTAGTTCTAATGTTGAAGGACTTAGCTCTATATAGTTGCTTATGTCTTTAGCCTTCATATCTTTGTTTTTGGTTATATGTTTGTCGCCCTTACTTGCAAATCTTTCTTTGGCAAAGTTTCTTGCCTTCTCTACTCGCAGCCTTACATCTTCACTCTCTTCCCCAATGCGAGCATGCGAAAGCATGTCGTAATCAATATGTTGAACAGGTACCCATATATCTATACGGTCCATAATAGGACCAGATAATTTTCTTGCATATCTATCAATATCAGATGGTTTACAAATACATCTTTTTAATTTACTTCCCATATAACCACAAGGGCAAGGGTTCATTGAAGCAACAAGGGTGCATGATGCTGGAAAGGTAAATGTCCCCTTTGCTCGAGACACAGATATCACACCTTCTTCAAGTGGTTCACGTAATGATTCAATAACGCGTTTATCAAATTCAGGGAATTCATCAAGAAATAAAACACCGTGATGAGCAAGTGTTACCTCCCCTGGTCGAGGGTTGGCTCCACCTCCAACAAGTGAAACATATGATGAGGTGTGATGAGGTGAACGAAATGGAGGGTGAGTAATAATAGAGGTGCGTGTATGGGTAACTGAATGAATACGTGTTACTTCAATAGCTTCGTCGTGAGTTAGTGGTGGAAGTATTCCGGTAAAAGCCCGCGCTAGCATAGTTTTTCCTGTTCCAGGAGGTCCGTAAAGAGCAATGTTATGACCACCGGCGGCGGCAATTTCCAGAGCGCGCTTCGCTGTTTCTTGACCTCGAATATCTTTAAAATCTAAAAATGAATCTGGGCGCAAATAAACAAGAGGAGTATGTATCTCTGGGGTAAGAGAAATTAGTTCATCAACACCCTCGATTGTTCCACCTAAATGAAGAACAAGCTCACGTAAATCTTTACAACCATATATTTTTAGTCCCTCAACAAGAGAGGCTTCTTTAACATTTGCAATTGGTACATATAATGCCCCTGCGCCGTTTTCTTTTGCGCACTCAGCTATAGAAAGTATACCCATCATCGGAAGTATTTCACCAGTAAGAGAAAGCTCCCCAACAAACCAACCAATGTCTTTTGAAATAGATAATTGTTTTGATGAAACTAAATACGTAAGTGCAATAGGTACATCAAAATGTGACCCCTCTTTTTTAATATGAGCTGGAGCTAAAGATACAGTTACTTTGTGATTTTCTGTTTTGGGATTTCTAAGACCAGTATTTTTAAGTGCGGCATTTATTCTGTCTTTACTTTCATCGATAGCTTTATCAGGAAGACCAACTATTGCAAACGAATAGAGACCTTGAGAAACATCAACTTCAACCGTGATGGGCTCGGCATGTAATCCGACAATGTGAGCACTGTTAAAAGAAGCAACACTCATTAGTGAAGTATAACACTACGAAGAGAGAGTGCGTCTTTTGTGGAAGATGAAATTACCAGAGCATATGTATTGATGAATGCATACACCACAGTACTAGAACCGGATGTGCCAACACGCATATTTTGATTATTAATTGTGACGTCAGTAAAGATAAAAGGCAAAGTTGTTGTGCTTGTATCACGCTGGTACCCAACAGCTCTTGCGATTTCATCTGCGTACTCATTTTCATTTTTAAGCATGTAAGCAAATACAGGAGGGTATGAGGTAATTGTCATACTGTAACCATAGTCCACATGTTGTACATTTGTTATAAATCTACCAATGGTCTTCTCAAGAGTAGGAGATAAGTCATTTAATGGGATAGTTTTATAGGCTGGGCCTTGAGTTGTGGCTTTGATTTGTGTCTGTAGTGATGTTTGTGGTTTATTTACATATTGTATGTACCAAAATATTACCACTGCAATTATTCCACAAAGTAAAAGAATAGAAACAATTATTATAAATAACGTTGATCTATGGTCTGTTTGCGGAATGTTTCCAACATTTCCTGTCGCGGCAGCAATGTCACCGATAGTTGCTTCCTTATTTTTTATTTCATCTGAAATATCATGTTCAAATGTGTCTATGTTTGGTGCAGTCATAAACATAAGTATACAGTGACCAGTATGTAGTGCATAGTGGGTAGTAAATACAATAACCAGTGAAGGCAATCTGCATTCACTGGTTATTGTTGTTGTAACTTATTTATTTCTTCTTTTCTTCTTCTGGAGAAAATATTCCCAAATCCTCATCTGAATATTCCTTAACAGAAGATATTTTTTTTGCGGAAGATTTTGCTTTTTTACCAGCAGAGCGATGTACACGATAACCCATCAAGAATTTTTCTGGGTGGTCACACATATCATTGAAGTCTTCACATACAGCGCGAAGCTTGCTTGAAGTTGAACGCCCAAAAGAAATAACTTCAACCTGAACACCAAAATGTTCTTTCAAGAAGTTTACAAGTGGTTCAAAGTCCCCATCCCCTGTTGCTAGAATAATCGTATCTACTTTTGGAGCAAGACGAATAGCGTCAACGGCAAGCCCTACATCCCAGTCAGCTTTTTTTGCACCACCATAGAAGATTTGTAAGTCTTTTGTTTTTGTTTCAATACCAAGTTTTGTTAGAGCTTCAAAGAAGTTGGTTTCGTCCCCTGCTTCTGTTGTAATAACATAAGCCAGAGCGCGAATAAGTTTACGCTTCCCAACAACGGCATCCATAATGGCACCGAAGTTTACTTTTGCGTTATATAAATTTTTTGCACTGTGATACAGGTTTTGTGTATCTATAAATACTGCGACTCTTTGGTCGCTATGTTTGATAACTGACATAAATAGATTGTAGAAGGTAGAGAATAGAATGTAGAGAATACAAAATTTATTCATTCCGTATTGCTATCCTCGTTAATGCGTGGGTACAGTATAAAAACTACCTCCTATATAAATTGTTTTATTAAAAAAAGAAACTATAGTTAATTATACACCTACTCTAAGAAAGCACCGCCCTTCGGGCGGTGCTTTCTGTTGATTACTTCAATCCTAGTTTTTTTACGACTGAGTCGTATCTTTTTTTGTTTGAAGCTTGTAGGTACTTAAGATGAGTACGGCGGTCAGCAACCATTTGGATTAGGCCACGACGTGAGTGGTTATCCTTCTTGTGAACCTTCAAGTGATTTGTTAGTTCAGCAATTTGTTTGCTCAAAATAGCAACCTGAACTTCAGGAGATCCTGTGTCAGTAGCATGTATTTGAACGTTTTTAATGGCTGTAGCCTTTTTTCTTGCAGAAAGCATATTTAGTAGCGTATTGATTAACTATTCTTGTATTCTATCACACATTCTTCTAAATTGCAACCCCAACCCATTTGATTTCTTTTATCCCCAAAATATTGTGCGACACTGGAGTATACTCAATAAATGAACTCCTTATATTCCCTAAAACAAGACTTTCTACAATATATAGAGATAGAAAAAGGGCGTTCAGCCCTAACTGTGCGAAATTATGACCATTATTTAACAAGATTCTTAGATTTTGCTACTTCCCACGGGGCATCCGACTCCCCCTCCTCACTACAAGAATCAATGATGCGTGAATACAGGGTTTTTCTTAACCGGCATAAAGCTAGAGATGCAAAAAAGGGTCAGGCAATAGAAACTTTAGACAAAAAAACCCAGAACTACCACCTCATCGCCTTGCGCGCCTTTTTGAAGTATATGCGTAAACGCGGAGTGCAATCTTATGATCCTGAGAGAATTGAATTAGCAAAAACACAGGCAAGAGAGCTGGACTTGATATCAGAAAAAGAATTATCTAATTTAATGTCTGCGCCTGATACCTCAAGCATTTCTGGACTACGCGATAAGGCCATTCTTGAGCTTTTCTTTTCAACAGGTCTTCGAGTGTCTGAACTTTGTTCTTTAGATAGAGATACAGACTTAGATACTGGTGAAGTATCTGTTCGAGGTAAAGGTGGAAAAATTCGTGTGGTGTTTATTTCTGGCTCCGCTCGTGAAGCCGTTAAAAAATATTTGTCGGCTAGGGTTGATATTGATGAGGCAATGTTCATTGACCACTCCCCTCGCGCACATTCTCGTATGGTGAAAGAAGAGTCAGTAAGATTAACTCCACGAAGTGTGGAACGTGTCGTAAATAAATATGCGACCATTGCTGGTATTGCCAAGAAGTGTACCCCTCACGTTATCCGACACTCTTTTGCCACAGATTTACTTTATAATGGTGCCGACCTTCGTACCGTACAGATGATGCTTGGTCACTCATCTATTGCTACCACTCAGATATATACCAATGTAACCAACAAATTCTTACGTGACCAATTTGAAAAATTTCACTCAAAAAGAGATGAAAAATAGTTTGGGTTTGACTTACCAGGTATTAAGTTATAGTATTTTTTTATAATTCTCGAATAAAGTGTTTGAGAATAACAAAAGGAGTTTGTATGTTAACAGAAGATAAAAGTTCCTTGCCTGTGCTCTATCGATGTAAAAACTGTGGAAAAGAAGAGGTCGGTGACACAATAAGCGAGACTGGTTCCAAAAATTGCCAAAAATGCGGGTCAATACTATCTTTGTGCGAACCAGCACAAACCGAGTCTTGTACAGCTAGTGTTTTTGTAAACAAAAGGGTTGAAGCGTCGACCTTCGGGAAATAAAATAAAATTTTTATTAAGGTGCAATTAAACATTGTGCCTTTTTATTTTGCCTTACTCTTATTTTCATCCTTGCTTCTTGTATCCTTATCCTTATATACTATTTTTATGAAACTCATTTCTTGGAACGTGAATGGAATACGCGCTTCTTATAAAAAAGGTGCTCTAAATGAAGTGTTTAAACTAGGTGCAGACATTATCGGTCTTCAAGAAACAAAATCTACCCCCGACCAACTAGATAAAGCTATTTTGGAGCCAAATGGTTATTTATCTTATTTTGATAGTGCAAAAGAACGTAAAGGATATTCTGGGGTTGCGGTTTATACCAAAATAAAACCAGAAAAAATTGAATACGGTTTAGGAAATGATGACCATGATGTTGAAGGAAGATGTTTAACTCTACATTTCAAAGATTTTGTTTTTGTTAATTGCTATTTCCCAAATGGTGGGCGTGACGAAGAACATTTTCAATTTAAACTTCGCTACTACGAACTATTTCTTAAACATGTAAAAAAGTTGGAGAAAAAATATGATAAGGTCATTTTTTGTGGAGACCTGAATGTTGCCCACAATGAAATAGACATTGCTCGCCCAAAAGAAAACAGTAAGCACATAGGATTTCTTCCAGTTGAACGTGCGTGGGCAGATAGAGTAGAGCAGTCTGGATTTATTGATACATTTCGTTATCTTCATCCAAACACGGTTAAATATAGTTGGTGGGATCAAAAAACTAGAGCCCGAGAAAGAAATGTTGGTTGGAGAATAGATTATTTTTTTGTGAATAATAAATTAGAAAAGAAAATAAAACGCGCGGAAATCCTAGGTGACTTTATTGGAAGTGACCACGTGCCAATTGTATTGGATGTCACCATATAAAAATAAAAAGAACACCTGTCGGTGTTCTTTTTAACTAAAGAGATTTTTTTTGAGAAACTTTTATCGTAAATTACGTCCTGCAACAGCGTCTATTCCTGGTAGTGTTCCAGACGAAAGAAAATCAAGCATTGCACCCCCGCCAAGAGATACGAAAGTAAATTTTTGTAAAAGATGAAGAGAGTGAGCAACGGCAACCGTGTCCCCTCCTCCTACGTATGTAATAGAGTTAGAGTTTGCGATGTTTACCAATATTTGTTCACTACCATGAAGCCATCCTTTTTCGTATAAACCAAGCGGACCGTTTACGATAATTGTTTTAGATAATTCAATGACCTTTTTTAACATGTTTACAGTTTCATTCCCGCAGTCAACAACAACCGCATCTTTTGGTATGGTATTGAAAGTTGTTGTTTTTCCATCATCTAATACAACATCAATAGGTGTAAGAAGTAGTGGGTGTCTGATAAATGTTTCTGGTAATTTATAATTTGGGTCATACAAACTTTTTCCTATTTCAATTCCTTGGGCTTTCCATATGTTGTGAACCATTGCTCCACCTACAAAAACATGAACACCTTGATCAAGGTAGTGTTGTATAAGGGAAAGTTTAGTAGAAATTTTTGCGCCTCCAATAATTAATAACGCTGGTTTTTCTGGGTTAAGAATTTTTGTTAAGTTTTTTAATTCTCTTGTAAATGTTGGGCCAAAATATGAAAGCATAAGTTTTGCAACCCCCACAACACTTGCGTGCTCCCTGTGCGACACAGAAAAAGCATCATTTATAAACACATCCCCAAGAGAAGCAAATGATTGAGCAAGAGATGGAAGATTATCTGTTTCCCCTCTCCACATGCGAACATTTTCCAGAAGGAGACCATTTCCTTCATCGAGATTTTTAATAGATTGTTCTATTTCATCAAATACAAATGATGGAGTAAATGAAATAAAAGGAAGAATTTTTGTCACATGGTCCGCTATAACTTTTAAACTTTCTTCTTTCTCACCAAAATGGGTTAGTAAAATAATTTTTGCGCCAGCAAAAGAAAGTTCTTTTAAAAACGGCACAGTAACATCAAAGCGGCTTGTATCTGTAATCATTCCGTTTGCTACGGGTAGGTTCCAATCCACTCTCAAAATAACGCGCTTATTTTTTAGTGCCGATACTGAAGGAAGAACATGTTGTTCCCATGAATTATTAACAGTGTCCATGTGATAATTATGAATTACAAGAGGTTATTATTTCTGAAAACGTAGCTACGTCTTGCGAAGCTCGACCAATTAAAAGTCCGTCTACTCCCCCCTCTTCCATAAAAATCTTTGCATTGTCTTTGGTTACGGTCCCGCCGTACAATATATGAACCTTTTTTGCGTAATCAATTCCAACTAAAGACGCAAGAGCCCTACGAAGCGCAATTACAACTTCAAAAGCCTCATGTGGTGTTGCTGGTGTGTTTCCTCCTATTGCCCATACTGGTTCATAGGCGATTATGAGATTTTCAAATAAGTTACGAGCAACAAGTGAAAGTGATTGCTTAACATCTTCTTCAAGTATCGCAAGATAAGCGCCACTTTTATCACGTGAATGTTCACCAACACAAAGAATCGTTGTTAACTTCGCTTGAAGCGAAAGAGCGACTTTGTGAGCGCGTTCATCGGCTGTTTCTCCTCGTGCCCGTACTTCACTATGTCCGATAATTGTAAATGTTGCCCCACCTGAAATAAGCATTGAAGGAATTGTTAGCCCCGTTTCTTGCCCAAGAGCTACACCTGAAACATTTTGAGAGCCAATATATCCTGATGAAACCTCTGCTAGGTGCGGTATAAAAATATCTGGCACAGCTAGATAGTAGGACTTCTTGGGTAGTTTTATTTTAGACGAGGAGCATTTTTTGTCTAAATGTTTTATAAATTTAATTGCTAAATCAAGTGACGCGGGTGTTGTTTTCCAATTACCAACGATAATCGGGGTTATACGTTTAGCCATGAGAAAAAGTATATCATGTATAAATTAAACTATTGCAAAAAATCAAATATGTTATATAATAGTGTTTGTATACGGATGTGGGTATGTGAGTCGGCCTGTTAAGTTCAGAGCCGGCCATTTTTGTTCCAAAATTAATAAAATTAAAATTAAATTTGTATGTTAGACATTAAAGCTCTTAAGTTAGCTCTCGAGCAACTTGAACAAGAAAAGAAAATTTCTCATGAAAAGGTTGTGGATGCTGTAGAAAAGTCTCTAGCTGCCGCATATCAGAAGGAATATGGAAAGCGTGGTCAGATTGTTAGATGTAACATTAATTTTGACACAGGCGAAACTAATTTCGAACAAGTAAAAATAGTTGTAGACGAAACAACTGTTCGTATGCCTGTAGAAGGTGAAGAAGAAGTCTTTGAACCTATTACAACAGAAGGTGAAAATGTTGAAGGGGTTCTTCCTCGTTACAATGAGGAGCGTCATATTTTACTTTCAACCGCTAAGCTTTTAAAGAAGAACGCCGAACTCGGAGAAGAAATTGTTTTTCCCCTTGATAATCAAGACGATTTCGGTCGTATTGCTGCACAAACTGCAAAGCAGGTTATTGTACAAAAGCTTCGTGAAGCTGAGCGCGAGTCAATTGTGGGAGAATTTGTCGACAAAGAAAACACTATTGTTTCCGGAATCGTTCAACGTATTGAAAGAGGAACAGCTTTCATAGATCTTGGACGAACAACCGCCATTCTTCCTTTCGAGGAACAGATTCCATCAGAACGTCTTCGACCTGGAGAGCGTATTCGCGCATACCTATTCTCCATTGAAGAAGGTTTCCGTGGTTTATCTATCCGTCTTTCACGAACACATCCGAAATTCCTGATTGAACTATTTAAAAATGAAAGTGCAGAAATTGCACAAGGTGTAGTAGAAATCGTGGCAGTAGCCCGCGAACCAGGAAGTCGCTCAAAAATTGCCGTTAAATCAAACGATGAACGCATCGATCCAATCGGAGCATGTGTTGGACAGAGAGGTGTGCGTGTAACTTCTATAACAGAAGAATTATCTGGTGAAAAGATTGACGTTGTCGAATGGTCATCTGACGCTCGACGATTCATCGCTACTGCCCTATCTCCTGCAAAAGCTTTATCTATTGAGCTTAATGAAGAGGAAAAGAAGGCTGTTGTAACGGTTTCCCCAGAAGAACAATCTTTGGCTATCGGTAAAGGTGGACAAAATGTTCGTCTTGCTGCAAAACTTACAGGCTGGAAAATCGATATTATCTCTGGAGGTGAAATGATTGCAGAAGCTGACCAAGAAGGTGTTTTTACTGACCAAAGTGGAATAACAGACGAAACTATTGATGAACAAGCGGAGGAAATCATTGCTGCTATGAATGTTACCGAAGATGTTGCTCCAAAGAACGCAGAAATTGAAAAAGAGTCTTTGCCAGAAGAGGTTGCTGAGGAAATTACAGAAGAAATAAAATAATATTTTATTGTATCTGCTTTATAAACTTAATAATTTTTAACCAAATAATCTATGAGTTTAAATTTACTTCACGACATAACTCCGGGTGATAATATACCAAATGAAATCACGGTAGTAGTAGAAATTAACAAAGGTTCAAAAAATAAATACGAACTGGATAAGGCAACCGGTCTTATAAAGCTTGACCGCGTTATGCACACTGGTCAGGATTACCCATTTGATTACGGGTTTGTTCCACAAACACATTGGCATGATGGTGACCCTCTTGATGTTGTTTTACTTACAACATACCCGCTTATTCCAGGAACACTTCTTACAGCTCGTCCAGTTGCTATTGTCGATATGATTGATGGTGGTGAAAGTGATGCAAAAATTATAGCTGTTCCAATAGAAGACCCACGATTTAAAAATGTTGATGATTTGGATAACGTTAATCCACACACAATAAAAGAAATCACACATTTTTTTGAAACATACAAACAAATTCAAAACAAAGAAGTTATTATAGAAAGTGTTCGTGACGCAAAGTCTGCAAAGGCTGTTATATCTGAGGCTGTAGATCTTTACAAGAAGGAATTCAATAAAAATTAAACATATATGAAGATAGAAAAGAAAAACCTACCAAAATCAGAGGTAGAATTTAAAATCGTTGTAGATGAAAAGGAGCTTGAAGCTTATCATGCACAAGGGCTTTCAACTATTCAACAGGTTGTTGAGGTTGATGGTTTTCGTAAAGGTAATGCACCTGAAGATTTGATTGTGAAAAAATACGGCGACATGATTATCCTTGAAGAAATGGCAAACTTTGCTCTTCGTGATGCTTACACAAAGGCAATTGATGAACATAAGATAACACCTATTTCACAACCAGCTGTTACTATCACAAAACTAGCAAAAGGTAATCCTCTTGAGCTTACAATAACCGTTCCTGTGATGCCAGAAGTAACTCTTCCAAAATATAAAGAGATTGCTAAAGGGGTTGTAAAGGCTGACATAGAGAAGGTAGAAGTTACTGATAAGGATATAGATGATGTAATAGAAGAACTTCGTAAAGGTCGAGCCACACAACATACTCATGAGCACGGTGAAAATTGTGACCATGAACACGAAGAAGAAACAAAAGAAGAAGCTGTTCTTCCAGAAATAAATGATGAGTTCGCAAGAAGTTTTGGTGACAATTTCAAATCACTTGTAGATCTTCGTGCAAAAGTTGGTGAAAATCTTAAGCTTGAAAAAGAACAGAAGCTTCGCGAAAAGCGTCGCGGTGCAATTATGGAGAAACTTATTGCAGAATCAAAAGCAGACCTCCCAGACGTAATTGTTGAAAGTGAGTTAAACACTATGCTTGCTCAAATGAAACAAGACATAACTCGATTTGGAGGAACCTGGGAAGAATACTTATCTCATTCAAATAAAACTGAAGATGAAATAAAATCTGACTGGAAAAATGACGCTGTAAAACGCGCAATGAGTCAGCTTATTTTGCATAAGATTGCAGAAGTAGAAAAGTTAACCCCTACACCAGAAGAGGTTGAAGTTCAGTTGGTGCATCTTCTTTCATCAGTACAAGATGCAGATGAAGAAAGAGCGAAAAGTTATTTGTATCAAGCCCTAACTAATGAAAACGTTCTTAAGTTTTTGGAAGGAAAAGATTAATTACTTCTCATTATTTTTTAATTATTAAATATTAAAAAATAAACAGAAAAAACGACCCTGCTGGGGTCGTTTTTTCTTTCAATCAATCTAAGTATTATTTAGATTTTTTTACACTACATGTAGAACATGTACCACCAGTGCAACCACATTCACGAGAACATGAACACCCTATCGTAGACATTATTCCACCTATAATAGAGATATTCTTTAGAACCAGAATAAGGTCAGGTCCAAAATAATCCTTGTGAACTAAAAGTGTAGCAAGAACTGTAAAACCGATAAGAATATAACCTGTCTTACGAACTTCATACCCCCAAGCAAACATAAGAGCAACAGGAACCTCAACTATTATAACTAGTATCGTTGCGATAACTGGAAGTGGAACACCAAGTGATCCAATGAATCCAGCCATAACAGAAAAGGTCATGATTTTTTGAATACCAGCAACTACGAAAAGTAGAGCGATAAGCGAACGAGAAATAAGAGCAAAATTGATCTTCATAAAAAAAGTATCTATTAGAGTTAAAGCCCTTTCGGGTGTTTAAATTGTATCATGGAATATCCCTTCGCTATTGTTGAACAACAAATGCGCAAGCAACAATCGATGCTGTTTCTGCTCTTAGAATAGTTTTACCAAGTGACACAAACATTACCCCTTTATCTTTAAAAAGTTTTTCTTCATTTTCACTCCACCCACCCTCTGGCCCAACAAAAAGCGCTACATTTTTTGAATCAGAAAGTATTTCCTGACTAGAAATATCTTTAATAGAAATACCCCCCATTTGTAAAACTAAAGAAACTTGATGAGGGGAAGGTGTTTCTAGTACATCAGATAGAGAAATAATAGGTAATATAGTCGGAACATCTCCCCTACCGCATTGCTCAGAAGCTTCAATAGCTATAATTTTTAATCTTTCCTCATTTAAATTTTTCTTCTCTGATCTTTCAGAAAGTATTGGGATAATAGCAGAAACTCCAAGTTCAGTTGCTTTTTGTACAACTAGTTCAAAATTATCTTTTTTTATAACTGATAAATAAAGGGTAACCTTTTTATCAGGAATATAAGAAGGAGTAAGCTTCGTACGCGTAAGAGCACACTCTTTAGGTGAAACGCTTTCAATACAATAGGTAACATCATCGCCATCCCCATTAAAAAGGATAACAAAATCGCCTTTGTTATATCTGAAAACTTTTAACCATTGTTTTATTATAGAAACATCATTTATAACAACTTCTTCACCAAGGGGTTGTAATACGTAGAAGCGATGTAATCGCATGTCATTACACTACAGCCCACAAAAAGACATTGCAACTTATATGAAAAGACAACTTTTTTATAGCTTAAATTTTTATTAAAAGACATATTAAAGTTATCCACAGTTGTCCCCTTGCATGTAAAAGACAAAGTGATATTATTAAGGACAGGGTAGATGACGTGACCAAAAACACTCACCCATGTTTATTGGGAATCAAAGTTTGCGCACAAAAATCTACCAACAGTGTTCCTTCCAACGGTTTACTGTGGACCTCCAAATCATTTTTGGACATCTACAAAGCAATAAAAACCCTTTAGTTTCTCGAATCCTTCTTTGTTTCTCTGGATTCACGTTTTCTTTATTAGCTTTTAGGTTGTGAAACCCATGTAGCAATAAACTCTCTTTTTGAGACATCCCCTGCATTGTGCGCACGAATCGCTTTCGTGCTTACCATGCAGGGGATTTCTTTTTGTATAAATAGGTTTTGTCTTTTAAATATAAAATAAAAATGGCCGACTGCATATATGCAGTCGGCCATTAGGCTTTCCCGTCAACTCTTTACTTTGATTTTCTTATTTGCTTTTCTTGCTGGTGCAGAGAAAAGTAGGAAAAAGAAAGATATACCACTGATAAAACAAAAATAAAGAAACACTTCACCACCCGTAAGCCAGTAAATTGCACCTGATGCAATAAACCAACTTAGCGCGCAAAGCGTCACACCTTTACCACCAGTCAAAGCTTCCCCGATAAATTTACCGAAGTAAACCACCAATTTCCAAAGTTTATCAAAAACCCATCCACCCTTCTTTTTTGTAAACCTTGATAAGGCAGGTAGAAGCTTGGTTTTTAGCCATTTTACAACGGCACCCCATTTTTTGTAATAGGTAACGCCATAAACGACCCCAGCAATCACGAGTATGACCAGTACCCACCAGTTTCCAGTAGAATATCCAACAAGAAAAGTTGAAAGAATTAACAAGACAACTAACGCGGTATTGATCAGCGTCATCCCCTTTTTGGAAATAATAAATTTCCAATCTATTCCCTTTTGGTTAGAAATCAACAATTGACCCTTTTTTGGGGTGACATTATTGGTTTTTTTACCAACACTTTTACTGAAGTCTGTAGCCAAAAATTCCCTGCCGAGTTTTGTCCAGCGGAAAAAGGTATAAGTAAACAAAGGAATACTGATACCAAGCGCATACGTGGCGTACCCCAAGGTTTCACTCTGAAAAAAGAGCCACCTTACAAAAAAAGTGAAAGAACTAAGGAGGAAGCTAACAGCTATCGCGAAGCTCCACTTTGTTTCGAATAAATTTATCATCACTATCCCCTTAAGTAGATTGAATTTCAAAGATTATAAGGTGTTTGATGTTAATCACCCTTCTGGCAAGATTTTATCATAAAAAAGGCTTTTTGTCAATCGTTTCATTGTAATAAAATAATGTTATAGTGCGCATATACAGATACGATTGAAACTCAGATAACGCTTGATTTTGAATGTGTTTTGATTTTTTTTGTTTTATTTATTATTGAATTAATTATGGTTGCCTAGGGACAGTTGTTTTTTTGTGTTAACAAATTACCAACTAGTAACCACCAGCCAGCAAATACTCATGCTTATTCCTACAGTTATTGAAAAAAGCCAGTTCGGTGAACGTGCTTATGATATTTATTCCCGCCTTCTTCGCGAAAGAATTATATTTTTAGCTGGTCCAATTGATGATAATGTTTCAAATATTGTTATTGCACAGCTTCTTTTCCTTGAAAGTGAGGACCCAAAGAAGGATATTACTCTTTATATCAACTCCCCTGGCGGACAGATTCAGTCTGGTTTAGCAATCGTTGATGCTATGCACCACATTAAACCAGATGTTTCTACGGTTTGTGTTGGTATGGCGGCCTCAATGGGTGCAGTCATTCTGTCTCAAGGAAAAAAAGGAAAGAGATTTATTCTTCCAAATGGAGAAGTTATGATTCACCAACCCCTTACAGGAGTTGAAGGTCAAGCGTCAGATATTGAAATTACAGCAAAGCATATTCTTTTATTGAAGGATAAACTCTACTCCATGCTTGCTAATGCTACAGGTAAAACTAAGACACAGTTAGAAAAAGATGGCGACCGAGATTATTGGATGAGTTCAGATGAAGCCAAGAAATACGGCATTGTAGATCAAGTGCTTAAGCCAAAAGTAAATAAATAACATACAAAAGCGCGAAACCAGAGGTTTCGCGCTTTGTAACCTCACCATATGGACGTAATTATTTTAGAATCAGCACTCGTCTCCGGAGTAGTTGGTGGCGCATGTGGATATATTGCGCGACACTACATCGCCAAGATGAAAAAAGGTTCCATTGAACAGGAACTTGAAGAGCGTATTTTGTCTGCAAAAAAAGAAGTACATAAAATAGAAGAAGAATCTTTTAACCGAACTAGAGCCGAAGAAGAAAGTATAGATTTAAAAAGAAAAGACATTAGAAGAGAAGAAATAGAAGCAAAGGAGAGATTGCGCATTCTTGAAGAACGTCTTGATAAACGTGAAGCGGATATTTACTCTCGCGATAAAGATATTCGTAATGAACTAGAAACACTAAAAACAAAAAATGAAGAAATTGCCTTGCTCAAAGACAGTCTTGTTGATAAAACACAGTTACTTGATAAGGAAATTGAAAGTGTTGCTCAGATGTCTCACGAGGAGGCCGTTAATAAATTGTTTGCCATAGTTGAACAAGAAGCATCGGAGGATTTGCAATCAAGAATACTCAAACTCGCTCGCGACGGTGAAGCTCGTTTAGAGGAAAAAGCTAGAGATATTTTAGTTAGTAGTATTTATCGCATAGCAAATGGTCCAATCGCGCAATTTATGACTTCCAGCGTTGATATAGAAAATGAAGAAGTGAAGGGAAAAATAATCGGTAAAGAAGGGCGTAACATAAAAACATTTGAAAGATTATCTGGTGTTGAGCTTCTTGTGGATGATGCACCGAATGCTATTGTTATTTCTTGTTTTGACCCCGTTCGTCGCGCCATAGCAAAGAACGCCCTTGAGTTGCTTATTAAAGATGGACGAATTCAGCCCGCAAAAATAGAAGAGTTATTAGATAAAGCCAAAAAAGATATTGGCGTGTTCATGCGAAAGAAAGGAGAAGAAGCTGTACTCGCATGCGGACTACTTTCAATTCCAGAAGAGCTCATTCCTATTATTGGTCGTTTATATTTCCGTACTAGTTATGGACAGAACGTACTAGACCATTCAATAGAAATGGCCCATATTGCAGGAGTACTCGCACAAGAACTAGGAGGTGATGTGTACGTATCAAAAGCCGGAGCGTTATTGCACGATATAGGAAAAGCCGTTGACCACGAAATACAAGGAACACATGTTGAAATCGGAAGAAAGATTCTTGCAAAGTATGGAATAGATGAACGAGTGATACTTGCAATGCAATCACATCACGAAGAATATCCATACGAAACAATTGAAAGTGTTCTTGTGCAAGTAGCTGATGCAATAAGCGGTGGAAGGCCTGGAGCGCGTCGCGACACTGTAGACAGATATATCAAGCGATTGGAGGACTTAGAAGCCCTAGCGATGTCATTTACTGGCATTGAGCGCGTGTATGCATTGCAGGCTGGGCGTGAGATACGAGTGTTCGTCTCCCCTACTCTTGTAAACGATCTGGAGGCACGTGAGCTTGCTCGTAATATTGCTATTCGAGTTGAGCAAGAACTTCGTTTCCCCGGTGAAATAAAAATTCATGTGATTCGTGAATCTCGTGTAATTGAATTTGCTCGCTAGTTATGTGCTAAAAAATAAATTAAAGAGCGACACCTACGGTGTCGCTCTTTAATTTGACAAAATTATTACCTGTGATTTTGCTACTTGCTAAAAAAACCGTGCGGTATATACTTATTTTATCCTATCGTGTGCTAGTGCATACGAGGAGATTAATAATTTTATTTTTGATGACACGATCCTAGGAAAACGTCTCATCACTAACATTCACTCATATGAACAAAGCAGGTCTCGTTGAAGCAGTACAATCAGTACTCGGCTCAACAAAAGTACAAGCAGAAGAAGTAGTAGAAACAGTTTTTGGTTCAATCATAAAAACTCTTGCAAAGGGTGATGAAGTTGCTATCGCAGGTCTTGGTAAGTTTACTGTAAAGCTACGCGCAGCTCGCGAGGCTCGTAACCCAAAGACAGGTGAAACAGTTCATGTTTCTGCAACTAAAGTTCCTAAGTTCTCAGCAGCAAAGGCACTTAAGGACGCAGTTAAATAATTAACTCCTCCGTTTTAAAATAAAAAACCGACGTTATCAACGTCGGTTTTTTATTTTTATTTTGAATCTTTTCTTCGGGAATCAAGTCTATTCGCTTCTTGGTATTCCCCTGTTGCTATAAGAGCCTTATCAAAATCACTCATCTCCGCATCTTTTTCTTCTCTATTTTTAATTTTAATAGCCAACTGAACTTCTTCGAGAATTGATTTATTCGCGCGCAATTTACCATTAATTGTTTTAAATAATTCAAAATTTGAAGGATCAGCTTTTGCAAGTTCTTCAGTTAAATTTTCAACTGCAGCCGACAACATCTCTTCTTCTTGTTTTAATTCAACTAGATTTTTAGACATCGTTGTTTCGCTTATAAGTTGCTCATTTCTACTCACTGTTGGTTTTTCGTTTTTAAATTCGTTCATATAGTTAGTATATAGTTTATGGTGAAGAAGTAAAATAGCCATACTCCCCTTACCTGTGTTCGTGTACTCTTTTTAGAGAATCGGTCATTACTTTGGTATTTTTCTTCACAACTTCGTTATTTGAAAAACACTCAAAGTTTTGACCTAAGGAAAAACTGACAAAATTTTTTCCAAAAACACTGAGCCCAGTTTTTGAAAATAATTGTGTATACCAGTTTTTCGTTCGATTCTCACGTAACAGTGCTTGGGCACTGTTACTTTACGCCGCACAGAAAAAAGAAAAGCGATGGCTTCAAGCCATCGCTTTTCTTTTTTCTGTGCGGCGTAAGAGAATCGAACTCTTGTCTCCTGCTTGGAAGGCAGGCATTCTACCACTAAACCAACACCGCTTATGTGATATATCCTATCATATTATTCGAGTCTTTTCTAGTGTTGTTTGCTTAAAGTATTTCATTTGTTAGGATATGTTATAGAAAATCATAAGGAGATTGAAATGTACATTCGTTTTGTTTTAGACCCCTTTGTTCCCCACGGCACAAACAAAATCATTCGAAGGGTTATCAAAGATTTAAGGAATATCTTTGAGGAGGTCCTATATTCGGTTGAGACCGATGAATCAATTGTTGATTTGTATCAAAATAAAGGATTACCTGTCAGTAAAATCTTTCAAAGGAAGATCTCAATGAGCTGTAGAGGTATTGTCATTTATTTGCTTAGCACTAAGGTAATTTGGCACAGGGAGCCCATACTAGGACTTTCGATTCCAAGTAGATGCGTTATAGGAATGAGCCATATTCCAAAACATGATTACAAAGAATGGTCCTCTTTAATTTGGGAATTAATTCTGCATGAACTTGGACATTCGCTCGGTCTTATTCAAAAAAACAGAAAAAACTCTATCGTCGGATATCTTAGTACAAGACACTGTATTAATAATTGCGTCATGAGCGAAGACCTCCTGGACTCGGTTTGGAAGAAAAAAGCCAAATATCGTTATTTACAGGCAAGTCCCTACTGTGAAATGTGTCTGAGCTATTTGCTCAAAAAGAACACCTAAAGGTGTTCTTTTTTATGAAGAGTTTGTTCTTCTGTTTGTCGGAATGCCGGGATTCGAACCCGGAGTCACCTGGTCCCAAACCAGGGATGTTAGCCGTTACACCACATTCCGTTCGATTCTCTATGAAGAAACGTATTGTGTATTCTAGCATATATTACAAAATATGCATGTCTCCCCTACTCTTTAATTTACCAAATATTGTTTCATTAGTTATTTACAACCTTTTTAATCCTATTTGGTCACAAGTATTTTTGCAGATTTTTAATTAAGTCTTGTGAATATTCTCCAAAAGGACCACCTTCCCCTCTCTCGTTTCAGTGTTTATATAGACGCAAGCTAGGTCAATTTGCCATCTTGTTTCATGAGAAACGTTTTTATGTAGCAAAAATGTGTCACATGATATGACAAGTTTCGACCATTTATCTTTCGTTAAGTTATCTTCTGGTCTAACCTTAAGATTTTTCAAATTAAGGAAATCTCTGACCTTTACACTTTTAACTTCGATAAATCTAAGAACATTGTCTTTTTTAGCGATAATATCTATTTCACCATATCGCGTCCTATAGTTAGTTTCAATGACAGAAAAACCATGTTTCATGAGAAACGTCTGGGTTATATTTTCCCCTATTTTGCCGATTTCGTTGTGTTCAGCCATTCAATTATTAAGGTTTTTATTTTTTGTTTCACGTGAAACGTCTGTCCTATTATCCTTTATAAAAAAGCCAGTGACTTTTTAAAAACACTTGTAGTGTAAGACTATTTTGACATAAAAGCCAGTAGATGTACAATATGCCCTCTAGGTACTTTACTGTCTCTTATACACACTACTCACAGGGTTATCCACATTTATGGCTTAGATACCAACAAGTGTCTTTAGTGTTTAATTAAGACGCTTTGACTTATAAAGGTTTTTAAAAACCTTCTCTTTTCAACATAGAGTCATTGTGTTAGAATTGTGATTAATGCGGTGTTGGTTTAGTGGTAGAACACGACCTTGCCAAGGTTGAGACAGGAGTTCGATTCTCCTACGCCGCACAAAATGTGAGTGAAACGAACAATTTTGTTGGCGTAAGTAAGCCAACTGCTTGGCTTACGTGGAGAATCGAAGGCCGCAGCCATGTTTTTCTAGCAAGAAAAACGGGCGAGGGGCGGCCGGCGAGATTTGTGAGCGACGGCGAACAAATACTTGTCGGAGATTCTCCTTTACGCCGCTCTTATTGCTGGATTTCTAAAGAGCTTGCGAGCGAGTGAGATAGCGAAGCGTCTCCTACGCAAAATAGCCAAAGTGGGCGATTCTCCTTCACGTCGTTAAAACAGGGGACAACCCACTAATTAGTTACACATGTAACGGTACAATGGGGAAAGAAAGATGGTTTTTGAGAATTTTAGACAGGATTCGGCTAGGACTCGGTCACCAAACATATCTTTTTCTTTTCGTCTTATAGACTCAATAAAAAGATTGTTTCGCGACCCCGTGAAAAACCGACAAAAATTCTAAATAAAAATGTTTGAATCCAATTTTTATTTAGAATTTCCGTAGACCGGTTTTTCGTTCGAATCCTAACGCAAGTGACGCAGGTCACTTGCTGCGGAAGCACAAATATTCGCTTCGCTCATTTTGTGCTTCCGCTAGGATTCGAACCTAGAACGACGGTTCCGAAGACCGTTGTGATATCCATTTCACTACGGAAGCTTAATTTATAAAGATATACTAACATAACATATGTCACAAATACAGGAACAAATGAAAATGGAAATACCAAAAGAGGTGAGAATGGTCCTCGCGGTATTGCAAAACGCGTCTTTTGAAGCGTTTCTTGTTGGTGGTTGTGTTAGAGACATAATCATGGACAGAAAGCCAAATGATTATGATATTACGACAAACGCTACACCAGAACAGATTATTGCCTTATTTCCCAAGACTTTTTATGAAAATACCTACGGTACGGTAGGGGTTGTTACTTGTGGAGAAGAAGGTTTACCAATTTGTAGTGATGAAATAGTTAAAATCGTTGAAGTTACACCGTATCGTCTGGAAACAACGTATTCTGATAACCGTCACCCAGATGAGGTGGTTTGGAGCAAAGATATTGAAGATGATTTACGTCGCCGTGATTTCACATGTAACGCTATCGCCTATAATCCAGTGACAGGTGAGATTGTAGACCCATTTAACGGGCAACACGACATAGAAAACAAGGTCATACGCTCAGTTGGTGATCCAGATATAAGATTTAATGAAGATGCTTTACGCCTTATGCGGGGTATTCGTTTGATGTGCCAGCTTGATTTTGACCTTAACCCCGTTACACGTGAAAGTATCGAGAAAAATGCTCATCTTTTGAATAACATTTCACGTGAAAGGGTAAGGGATGAGTTTGTGAAGTTAATTATGACTGATTTTCCAATGAGAGGGTTAATTACCATGAAAGAGGTTGATATTTTAAAATACATAGTTCCCGAATTAGAGAATGGAATAGGGGTGAACCAGAACCAAGCGCATAGTTTTGATGTCTGGGAACATAATTTACGTACACTTCAGCATGCGGCGGATAAAAAATGGCCGTTACACGTTAGACTTTCGGCTATTTTCCACGATATTTCAAAGCCAGAGACTCGACGTTATTCAAAGGAAAAGAATGATTATACGTTCTACGGGCACGATGTTGTTGGTGGACGCGTTACACGTGAAATAATGGAGCGACTTAAGTTTCCAAAAGAATTAATAGAAAAAGTGTCTATGTTTGTGCGTTGGCATATGTTTTTCTCAGACACTGAACAAATAACCCTTTCTGCAGTAAGACGCTTAATTACTAATGTTGGTAAGGAAAATATATGGGATTTGATAGATTTACGCATGTGTGACCGTATTGGGACAGGTAGACCAAAGGAAGAGCCCTACAGATTAAGAATGTATGAGTCTATGGTAGAACAAGCTTTACAGGATCCGGTTTCTCTAAAAATGCTTAAAACCGATGGGAAACGCATCATGGACGTTACACAGGAAACGCCAGGGCCAAAGATTGGTTATGTTTTACATGCTTTATTTGATGAAGTTCTCGAAGAACCAAGCAGAAACACCGAAGAATACCTAGATAATCGCGCGAAAGAACTTGTGAAACTATCAATTGATGAACTAAAAGAGCTATGGAAAGCAGGCAAAGAGGAAATGGAGGAGAAAAACAAAGAGAAAATACAGGAAATAAAAAAGCAGTTCAAGGTTAAGTAAGTTTTGTCATAAAAGACATTATAAGATAAGTAATTTGTCTTTTATAAAAGACAAATCTTTAAATTAATCTTTAGGGTATCTGAGACATGGGTATTGGTATACTAGCTAGCATGTCACAATTCTCCGTAATAGATGAAATACCCGAAGAAGAATTAAAAGAGTTATTTGGCGGGTTGGATACCAATACTTTAACTTTGCAGTTACTAGCCCAGCGCGGAATAGAAACAAAAGAAGATGCGGAGAGATTTCTGAACCCCTCATACGACAGAGATATAGGAAACCCGTTTGATATTCATGGTGTTACAAAAGCCGTGAATAGAATAATTGATGCAATTAAAAAAGGGGAGACGATTGCCATTTATAGTGATTACGATTGCGACGGTATCCCTGGAGGGGTACTTTTGCGTACTTTTTTTGACGATATCGGTTATCCTGTAAAAATTTACGTTCCACATAGACACAATGAGGGTTATGGAATACATAATCATGCTATTGATGCGCTTAAAAAACAAGGTGTAACGCTTATGGTTACTGTAGATTTGGCGATTACAAACATTGAAGAAGTAAAATATGCAAAAGAACAGGGGGTAGATGTAATTGTTACAGACCACCATTTACCGATTCACAGAGAAGGGGATGGGCAGGTAGTACCAGACGCTATAGCTGTTATTAATTCCAAGCAAGATGTATGTAAATATGACGACGATATGCTTTGCGGCTGTGCTGTGGCGTGGAAACTAGCGTGTGCGTTGCTTTCTAAATTAAAAGAGGAAAAGGAAGGCGAGGGCAACTTCGGTGAAGTGGTAAAAACTGTGAATAATCTAAAGCTTGGATATGAAAAGTGGTTGCTTGATTTGGTTGGAATATCTACCATTTCAGACATGGTTCCACTTGTAAAAGAGAATCGCGCGCTTGCACATTTTGGCTTAAAAGTGCTTCGACAAACAAAACGTCATGGACTTAATCAGATTTTCCGTATGCAAGGTGTTTCAAAAGAACATTTAACTGAAGAAGACATCGCTTTTACTATTGCACCGAGAATAAACGCAGCTGGCAGAATGGGGGACCCAATACAAGCGCATAATATGTTGTATGAGAAAGATAGTGTTACGGCGCAAGGGTATGTGGAAGATTTGGAGGCTTTAAATATGGAAAGAAAGGCTGGAGTGAAAGATATTACAGATGGTATTTCATTTGATCATGACGTTTATTCTAATAATGTGATTGCGGTAGGTGATTTGTCTTGGGGGCCGGGGATACTTGGGCTTATTGCGCAAAAGATTATTGATGAAACAGGGAAGCCGACGTTTGTTTGGGGACAAGGCGATGACAAAACAACAGTAAAAGGCTCATGCCGCTCACGTGGTGATGTTCATGTGGTGGAACTGATGGCGAGAGTGCAAGAACTTTTCCCCGGAATTATCACGCATTCAGGCGGACATGAGCAGGCGGGAGGGTTTTCTTGTGCCTTGGATAAGGTGGGGGAATTATCTGATGCGTTAAATGAGGTGATTAAACACGTAGAAGTAAAAGAATTGGGAAATGAAACGACAATTGTGCATGCGAACATGACTTTTGATGAAGTTAATCTTGTGACACATAACGCGGTGAACGCGCTTGCGCCGTTTGGCGTTGGGAATCCAAAGCCTTTGTTTGCGTTTAATAACGTGGAGCCATTATCTGTGAGATGGTTTGGAAAGAAAGGGGAACATTTGGAAATTGTTTATCCAAAGAGTAAAGGTGAAGTCAAAGCAATAATCTTTTTTGCATCAAAAGACCTTGAAGAACGAGCAAAAAACAAACACACGTTACTGGCTCACATTGAAAAGTCAGTTTTCAGAGGAAAAACAGAGTTGAGGCTGAGGATAAAGGAGGTGGTATAGAATATTTTGTTAAATAATATTATTTTTCTCTGTTACACTTGCAGTAAGAATAAATATGAAATTGAAATCACTCGCAAAAGTAGATTTACCTCGTGAAAAACTTCAAAAATATGGAGTAAACAAACTTCAAGACCATGAGCTTCTCGCACTTTTACTTGGGTCTGGGATTAAAGATTTAAATGTACTTCAACTTTCAAAAAAGATTTTAACCATTATTACAAAATTAGGGGCTGATAAAATTACTTTAGAAAATCTTTTAGAAATTAAAGGTTTAGGGCAAGCGAAAGCCTCACAAATTATTGCAGTTATAGAACTTGGAAAACGTTTGCATACAAATAGAAGCCCTGAAGTACTATCAGCACAAGATATATGGAATCTGTGTGCGGATTTTCGTGAATCAAAGAAAGAACATTTCGTGGCTTTTTATTTAGATACACAAAGTCGACTTATTGAACGCCAAATCATTTCTATTGGGACTTTGAATAATAGTCTTGTTCATCCAAGAGAAGTGTTTGAACCTGCTATTAAATTATCAGCCGCATCAGTTATTATCGCTCATAATCATCCCTCAGGATCACTTGAACCTTCAAAAGAAGATAAAAAAGTTACTGAACGCCTCAAACAATCAGGTGAATTACTTGGAATTGAAATTATTGACCATGTTATCCTTTCAAAATCAGGATACTTAAGTTTTAAACATAAAAATTTGCTCTAAGTATTTAGGGGTTTACAAAATTAGAAAACTTTGTAGTGTTGTGCTAAAATACCTAGAAATATATGGATAAAAAATCATTATCCGAGCAAGACATCTGCTCAAAATTCATTCTTCCAGCAGTAACTGATGCTGGATGGGATTTGTATTCTCAAATACGCGAACAGGTAACTTTCACTGCTGGTAAGATTATTGTACGAGGAAATGTTGTAAAACGTGGAGATCAAAAGCGCGCAGATTTTATTTTGTATTATAAAAATGAGCTACCGATAGCTATCATTGAAGCCAAAGATAATAATCATTCAGTTGGGGCAGGCATGCAACAAGGTCTTGATTATGCAGAGGCTTTAGATATTCCTTTCGTATTCAGTACAAATGGAGATGGATTTTTGGAACATGATCGCCTAGCTATTGAAGGAATTAAAGAGCGAGAATTATCAATAGATAAATTTCCAAACCCAGAAGAGCTCTATGAAAGATATAAAGCAGCTAAAGGAATTACAGAAGAGATAGAAACTGTTATTAATCAAGAGTCATACACAGAATTAAATGCTAAACCTGCTCGCTATTATCAAAGTGTGGCTATCAATCGCACAGTAGAAGCAGTGGCACAAGGAAAGAAAAGACTTCTTCTTGTAATGGCAACTGGTACAGGTAAAACATACACCGCATTTCAAATTATTTGGCGTCTTTGGAAATCAAGAAGTAAGAAACGTATTCTTTTCCTGGTAGATCGTAATATTCTCGCTGATCAGACAATGATAAATGATTTCAAACATTTTGGAGATAAAATGACAAAAATCCAAAATCGTAATGTAGATAAAGCATATGAAATCTATCTCGCTCTTTATCAAGGGCTCACTGGTACAGAAGAAGAGAAAAATATTTTCAAACAATTTTCTCCAGATTTTTTTGACCTGATTATTGTTGATGAATGTCACAGAGGAGGTGCGAATGAAAATTCTGCATGGCGTGAAGTTTTGGAATACTACAGTTCTGCAACACAAATCGGACTAACTGCTACACCAAAAGAAACTAAAGACGTCTCTACTCAGACATATTTTGGTGAGCCGATTTATACGTATTCACTTAAGCAAGGTATTGATGATGGGTTTCTCGCCCCATATAAAGTAATAAAAATAATTCTTGATCGTGGGGCTGAAGGATGGAGACCAGAACAGGGGACACTAGATAAATATGGCAATGTAGTGCCAGATCGTATTTATAATAATAAAGACTTTGATAAAAATCTTGTTCTTGAAGAACGTACTGAAGTTGTAGCTAAAAAGATAACTCAATATTTAAAAGAAACAGACCGAATGCAAAAGACTATTATTTTTTGTGTTGATATTGATCATGCCGAACGCATGCGACAAGCGCTCGTGAATCAAAACGCAGATATGGTCGCCAAGAATCGCAAATATATCGTTCGTATTACAGGTGATAACGAAGAAGGTAAAGCTGAGCTTGATAATTTCATAGATCCAGAGAATCCATACCCAGTTATTGCTGTTACTTCTAAGCTTATGACTACAGGAGTAGATGCGCAAACATGTAAGCTGATTGTATTAGATCAAAATATTAATTCTATGACTGAGTTTAAACAGATCATTGGTCGTGGGACTCGCGTGCGTGAGGATTATGGTAAAACATATTTTACTATTATTGATTTTCGCAATGTAACAGAGCTTTTCGCAGATCCAGACTTTGATGGAGATCCAGTTGTGATATATGAACCAAAAGAAGGTGAGCCACTTGCTCCACCAGAAGAAACTACAAATGAAGAAGAGGAAGAAGACGAAGGAAAAAATATTTATAAACCAAACGTAAACATCGGTACAGATATCGTAAGTGAACCAAAGAAACTTTATGTAGGAGGAGTATCTGTAAAAGTGATAAATGAACGTGTTCAGTATTTGGATGAAAATGGAAAGCTCATAACTGAATCACTTAAAGACTATTCAAAGAAAAATATTTTAGGAACATACAAAACTCTTGAAGATTTTTTGACTGCTTGGAATTCTGCTGAGCGTAAAGATGCGATTATCAATGAACTTGAATCTCGTGGTGTATTACTTGAAGCGCTTCGGGTTGAGTCAGGCAAAGACATGGATGCTTTTGATCTCATCTGTCACATAGCATATGGCAAAAAACCACTTACTCGCCGTGAACGTGCAGAAGAAATTAAGAAACGAAATTACTTTGCAAAGTATGAAGGGCAAGCACGTGCCGTTATAGATGCACTCATTGAAAAATACGCACAAGAGGGCAGTGTGGCAATTGATGGCATTGAAGATCTTCGCGTATCTCCATTCATACAATTTGGTACACCGATTGAAATTGTGAATGATATTTTTGGAGGAAGAGAACCATACATGCAGATGGTGAATGAGCTTCAAAAAGAGCTTTATAAGGTTTAGTTGTCAATTACTTGTCAATTGAATATAGATTAGTTGACAATGTATTTTTGCCGATAATTATCGTGAAAAATGCTGTTTAAAAGCATATTTTCACGATTATAAGAGGATAATCGTGAAAATGGTTACTTTTATCTCTAAAATAGTTGCACTCCGTTAGAGTTAGGTGTATATTAACTCTAATACGTTAGAGTTAAGTACTACTTAAATCTAACGTGAAATATTATGCAAGAAAATAATAAAAAAGGACCATTTGATTTGCCTTTGTTGCCACCAGCTATTGATTATATTGCTCTTGTCTCTCATATAGCAAGTGCACATGCAGCTTTGGCACGTCTGGATGAAACACTTTTGCATTTAAGTAATCCAGAGATTATTGAGCGTACATTTCTTACTCGTGAAGCTGTTTTAAGTTCACAAATAGAAGGAACTCAAGCAACTCTTGAAGAGGTTTTTAAAGAAGAAGCTATCTCAGGAGAAAATATTTCAGAGGTAACCAAAAAAATGCAAGATATACGTGAAGTTCTTAACTATCGTCGAGCAATGCGAGAAGGCATGAAATTTGTAGATGGTAATGAACCATTATCTGAAAATAATGTTAAACGTCTACATAGCATATTATTACAATCAGTTCGTGGTAAAACAAAAACTCCAGGTGAGTTTCGTCGTGAACAGGTTTATATTGCTCCTCCTGGTACACCAATGGCTGAAGCTCGTTATATTCCGCCAACACCACCCCGTATACCTGAACTGTATAGTAATTTTGATAGATATTTTAATACTGACACAGCAGAACGTGACCCACTCGTACAACTTGCCGTTACTCATTACCAATTTGAAGCTATTCACCCTTTCAACGATGGTAATGGTCGTGTAGGAAGACTACTTATTCCACTTTTTCTTTATCGTAGAAAAATTCTTTCCAAGCCATATGTGTATGTAAGTAAATATTTCGAAGAACATAGACGTGATTATTATGATCTTCTTGCAGATGTAAGTTATAAAAATGCATGGACTCCATGGCTTCGATTTTTCTTAAACGGTCTCACAGAACAAGCAAATGATGCTTGTGCTCTTGTTCATGAAATAGTGGAAATGCAAAAGAGTTTTTATGCTGTGTTGTCAGATTTTCATTCCCCATATGCACTAAACTTACTTGATACATTATTTGCTAACCCAGTTTGTACTACAGCCCAAATGCGAACAATAGCTGGCATAAAAAATAATCAAACAGCTCTTAATTTAATAAGAAAATTTGAAAAGTCAGGAATACTTATGGATATTTCACCCAATCGAAAGCGTGATAAAACATACGCTTTTATGCCACTACTTGATATTATCGATCATTACGGGGAAAGAAAACACTAAACACTAAATATATGTCCGTATCTACACTCATCAAAAATATTCAGAACATCATGCGTAAAGATCAAGGTGTGTCTGGCGATGGTCAACGTATTGAACAGTTGGTGTGGATGTTATTTCTCAAACTCTTGGATGATCAGGAGAAAGGTCGAGAACTTGAACAGCCGAACTACACTTCTCCAGTCCCAACAGAATATCGTTGGCGTACTTGGGCGACAAATGAAGAAGGCATAACAGGGGATGAACTTTTAGAATTTCTTAATCAGAAATTATTTCCAGTACTACGAAAATTGCCATCACGTAATAATAAACAAGCATTTCTTGTTCGTGAGGTTTTTGAAGATACACATAACTACATGAAGTCTGGTACACTCATTCGTCAGGTGGTAAATGTGATTAATCAAATCGACTTTAATAAAAAAGACGATAGACATCTTTTGAATGATATCTATGAACAAATATTAAAAGACCTACAAGGTGCTGGTGATTATGGTGAGTTCTATACTCCACGACCACTGACGAAGTTCGTAGTAGAAATACTTGATCCGAAGTTGGGAGAAATAGTTCTCGACCCTGCGTGCGGTACAGGTGGGTTCTTGGTGAATTCACTTGAGTATGTACGCAGTCATTATGTGAAGACAACAAAAGATGAGAATAAACTCCATGCCCAAATTCGTGGTACAGAACTGAAACCTCTTCCGCATTTGCTGGCTATCACGAACTTTATTTTGCACGGCGTGGAGACACCAGACACTATTCGTCGTGGTGATATGCTCTCTCGGCCACTTCGTGAATACGGTCCAGCTGATAAAGTAGATGTGATCGTAGCGAATCCGCCATTTGGGGGTAGTGTGAAGGATGGGACAGAGGCGAACTTTCCAGCGGCATTTAGGACCAAATCTACAGCAGATTTATTCCTCGTACTTTTTATACAACTACTCAAGAAAGGTGGTAGGGCTGGAATAGTACTTCCTGACGGATCTTTATTTGGTGACGGCGTAACAGTAAGAATTAAGGAACATCTACTAACTGAGTGTAATATTCATACTATTATTCGTTTACCTCCTGGAGTCTTTCAGCCGTATGCTGGAGTAAATACGAACCTTATCTTTTTTGAAAAAGGAAAGCCGACAGAAGAAATTTGGTACTATCAAATGTCTTTACCAAAAGGCATGAAGCAATATACCAAAGGCACACCAATAACCGATAAGGACTTCGAACCAGTGAAAGAATGGTGCTTGGCCCGTCGAAGCGAAAGCGAAGTGGGCGGTTCTCGTGCCGTAAACGCCAACGCTTGGCGCGTGTCTATAGAAGAAATTAAAGCCAAAAATTGGAATCTTGATTCTAAGAATCCTCATGTAACAGAAGGCGAGGAGGAACTTTCTTCGAAGGAGTTGGTGGAGAAGATTTTGGAGAAGGAAGATGAGATAAAAGGTTTTTTGAAAAATATATGATAAGTAGTATTTATATTAAAAATTTTAGATCTATTAAAGAATTGGAACTATTTCCAAAAAGCCTTTCAGCCCTACTTGGACCAAATAGTACGGGTAAGACAAATGTTTTAAAAGCCATAGATCTTGTTCTTGGTGAAGGGTGGACCACAAAAGCAAAAATTGCACGTGAGTTGTTTAATAATCCGGACGAAGCAATAGAAATAGAAATTACTTTTAAAAGCCCAATAAAAGTACCTGGAGCAGGTTACCCAACAGGAGATTTAGATGTGTCTAGTATTAAACTTGAAATGACTCTCACACCTGAATTGTCAGTAAATACAACTATAAATGGTGGTGCTAAGTTTTATGCACAAGAAAAGTTTAAAAAACTTTGTCATTTCATTTATATTCCTTCTCAAAGGGATCTTGCTGATCAAATGAGAGTAAGCGGGTGGACCCTTTTAGGGAAAATGATGAAGGAGATACACAGTAATTACATATCAACTTATGTTGGTGGAGAACCTCAATTAAAAAATGATCTTAAAGATAGAATGCAGTCTGCGAAGGATTTTATTGAAAATGACTTTGATCCAACATTAGTAACTTTTAAAAAATTTGTTGATTCTTTTAAAAAACATTGTCAGAAAAATAGTATAGGGTTAGCGAATAAATTTGAACCAGAATTAAATATCTATAATTTGAATTGGTTTTATAAGACATTACAAATTCAAGTCACAGAAAATAATGATAAAATTTTTGATGCAGAAGATCTTGGTAGTGGATTACAAAATCTTATTTTGATTTCAATTTTTCAAACATATGCCGAGCTCATGGGCGGTAAAGTTATTTTTGGTATTGAGGAACCAGAAATTTTTCTCTACCCACAAGCTCAAAGATCTTTATATGAAAGTTTCCAAGAGTTATCAAAAGTAACTCAAATATTCTACACAACACATAATCCAAATTTTGTCAGTGCAAACAGGGCTCATGAATTAGAAATTCTACACAAAAATGATGAATTGGGTACTTTTGTAACGGACAAAGATGACACTGTTATAACAGAACCATTTCTTAAAGAAAAACAGTATCAAATATATTCACACTTTAATTCACACAGAAATGAACTTTTTTTCGCAAAAAAGATTCTTTTAGTAGAAGGTCCATCAGATAAAATATTATTTGAAACCTTAGCAAAAGAAAAATGGGCAATAGATTTAAATAAGGAAGGTATTTCAATAATTGATTGTACAGGTAAAACTGGGGTTTTATATTTTACAGGAGTATGTAAGTTGCTTGGTTTAGATTACTTATCAGTTTGGGATAAGGATGACGAGGTTACCCCAACAATACTTGCAGAGGCAATAAACTCCTCTAATGGACTTGAATTAGACAAAGATTTAGAAACTATTTTACAAGCAAAATATACCACCCTTAGTTTTAGCTCAGATAGCTCAAAGAAAATTAAGCAGGCCTATGATTGGGCTATAAGTACAATGGATTGGCCAAGTGAATTTGAACAAGTAAGAAACTTCATGATCCCAACAGAAAGTGAAGACAAAACTACGGAAGATCAAGATGTTTTTAATGTTATTACTATAGACGAAATACCTTTTTAGACTATCATGAAAAAAATTGACTTCAATACAAAAGAAAAATTAATAGCTCTTGCTGGGGCGTGTTTTTGGTATTGGAACAATTTTTATTCATTTTTAGAAACGTGCGATATACCATCATCAATCTATAAACAATTCGGAAAAGAAAATAAATATCAAGTTATGCGTTCTATTTTGGAACTACTAGAGCGTCAAGAGAGATATGATTTAATAGAAAATATAGCAAGAGAATTTTGTGGATTTTCTCCATCTGAAGAAAATATAGATAAAATTAAGGCTAATAAATTGATTAATGAGTTAAGAGAATCTGTAGGGGGTTCTTTTGTTCAAAGTGAGATTAAAAAGAAAGAACAGGAAAAAATAATTGAAAATAGTAAAAAGGTATTACAAGAAAAACTATTATCCCAACAAAAAATAGAAGAACTAAAACAATCTTTTTTTGAAATGTTCACCTGTTCTGATAAACAGAAAAGAGGGTATGATTTGGAGAAACTTTTTTTTCAACTACTTGAAATAGAAGAGATTGAGAACACAAAACCTTACAAAAATACAGGAGAGCAAATAGATGGGCATTTTAAGTATGAAAAGTTTGACTATTTAGTGGAAGTAAAATGGACAGATGAAGTTAGTAAACAGTCTGACTTATCAATATTTGATGGAAAAATTAAAGGAAAAGCTCAAAGCACGAGAGGTCTTTTCTTTTCTATAAATGGTTTTGATGATAATTCAATAACAAAATTCTCTGGCGATTCACCACGAATAATTCTTATGAATGGAGAAGATTTAACGCATGTACTCGAAGCTCGTATTACGTTTTTTGATTTAATGAAATCTAAGGTAGATAATTTAGTACGTAAAGGTTTAATTTACTCAAAATATGAATAATTGGCAAACAAAAAAACTTGAAAATTGTTTAGAAAAAATTCCAAGCCTAGGAAGTATTTTAAGCTCTGAGTACTTAGATGGAGGTGAATTTCCAGTTATAGATCAAGGTCAAAATTTTATTGCAGGATATACGAATGACGAATCGTTGGTTTTCCAAGATTGTTTACCAGTGGTTATTTTCGGGGATCACACAAGGGTATTTAAATATATTGATTTTCCTTTTGCTGTTGGTGCGGATGGAACAAAAATATTAAAACCTACAAATGACTTTGATCCAAGTTTTTTCTATTACATGCTTTTATCGTTAGATCTTGGAAGTCGTGGGTATGCGCGCCATTTTAAGTTATTAAAAGAACTTCAAATTCCACTTCCTACACTTCCGGAACAAAAGAGAATTGTGAAAATTCTTGATGAGAAGATGGAGAAAATTCGTGAAGCGAAGCAATTGCGTGAAGAATCAATCAAAGATACCGATAAAATCCTATCCCGCACTCTCCATGAAATTTTTGAAGAAGGGAAGAAAAAAGGCTGGGAGGAAAAAGAAATAAAAGATGTTTGCGAGAATCCACAATACGGCTTTACTGCATCAGCAAAATTAGAAAAAGTTGGACCGAGGATGCTTCGTATTACTGACATACAAGATGGAAAAGTAAACTGGAGCACTGTTCCATATTGTAAATGTGACGAACCAAAAAAGTATCAACTTAAAAATGGTGATATTGTTTTTGCACGAACAGGAGCAACTGTAGGAAAAAGTTTTCTTATAACAAATATAAAAGAAACAGCGGTATTTGCTTCATACTTAATTCGAATAACGCCAAAACAAGATTTAACACCTGAATTTCTTTACTACTTTTTTCAATCAAGTGATTACTGGAATCAGATTACAGAACAAGCAGTAGGAGGCGCACAGCCAAATGTAAATGGTACAAAATTGGCAAAGCTAAAAATCTCTGTTCCACCTCTCGCCGAACAAAAACAAATTGTCAAAAAGCTTGATACACTTTCTGAAAAACTCCGTGCCCTCTGCGATCTACAAGCAGGTCAATTAGACGATCTAAAAAAACTCGAGAAGGCATATCTTCGCGAAGCGTTTAATGGGGAGTTATGATAAAATACTAAAATGAATAATAACAATCATCTAAATATTTGTGAATGTGGGCATGACGCAATGACACATAAAAGCCTTAAGTCTTTTGAAGATGGTTCAGTTCCGTTTTCAGTTAAACAAGCAATTTGCGACGTAAGTGATTGTGGCTGTAAACAGTATATTTTTAATAAAAAAATTTGCACTAATTGCAATAAAGATTTGAAGCAGTCGCAGTATGCAAGAGCAATAGGTTCTGATGGTGTGATACCCAAAGCGAAAGATTGTTTGGTCTGCAGGAATTATCCTGATTGTGAAAAAGCAGAAAAAGATTGTTAAAATAAATCCGCTCATATATTTTTTATATGAGCAGTTTTATTTTATAGTACCTATTTATTTAACAGAAGGAGTTCAGGTACAGTGGATAGTAGAAAAAAGGTAGTGGGGGGGAGAGGGTTTAGTGTGGAAGTTGTCTGTATTGACATTGTATAGACATTGTCATACAATTTAAATATGACAACATTAAGTATAAGAATTGAAGAAAAGGCTAAAAAGGAGGCGCAGAAAACGCTAAAGTTACTTGGTCTTGATTTATCGAGTGCTGTAAACATGTTTCTTAATCAGGTTGTGGCTGAACAGGGAATACCATTTAAACCTTCTCGCACACCAAAACAAATCCGCGCAGAGTGGGATAAGGAAGTAAAAGAGGCTTTAAAAACAAAAGGATATAAAGATGTTGATGAGATGTTTAAAGCTTTGAACTTAAAGGCAAATGTATAGAATCAAATCTCACAAAAAATTTGAAAAAGGGTTAGAGAAACTTAAAAAGAAAGGACTAAAGCAAAAGCATGTAGACGGACTTTATCTCGTTATTGGTATTTTATCAAAAGGAGGAAAACTTGGGCTTGAGTATCACGACCATAAATTAAGGGGAGAATATGAAGGGTTTAGAGAATGTCATATACAAGGAGATCTGCTTTTGGTATATCAAATAATCAAAGACGAACTTGTTTTGGTATTGATTGATATCGGTACGCATTCATATTTATTTTAAATACTACCAAATTTAGTGTGGTTACTTTTGGTTTGTTATACTTACAATATGAAAATCACGATTTATACAGATGGGAGTTCGAGGGGGAATCCGGGGCCTGGGGGGTGGGCGGCGATTGTTACGACACGCGATGAAGTGATTGAATTGGGAGGGAGAGATACAAAGACTACAAACAATAGAATGGAACTTTCTGGGGCTATTCATGGGCTTAAGGAAATTGATAGTGATAAATTAAAAATACAGAGCGTGGAAGTTTTGACTGATAGTCAGTATGTTCAAAAGGGGATGACAGAGTGGATAGATGGATGGGTGAAAAGGGGATGGAAGGGGTCAACAAAGAAACCAGTCCTTAACCAAGATTTGTGGGAGGCTTTAAAAAAAGAAGAAGACAGATTGAAAAAAGGAGGGGTGAAAGTTATCTGGACACATGTTCCAGCACACGTTGGTGTGATAATGAACGAGAGAGCAGACGTGATAGCAACAGCCTATGCAGATGCAAGTGATTTGCAACTATACCGCGGACCTAAAAGTGATTATGCTTTAGAGCCTTAAGCTTGTCGCACGTAGATTGTAGCTATGAATACAACACATACGAAGACAGTAACCTTTGTAGCTGGAGTCATGTTGGGAATTGTGTGTGGAGAGGTTTCTAGTTTTTCTACTGAAGTAGCGATGAGTGCGGGGTTGCTTGCGGTAGTTCAGGGAGGAATATATTTTTGGGAGCGAAAAAGAAAACAGGCGAGTGGTGTCGTAGACGCCGCTCGTCTGTTTTCTTTTTCGCTCATGACTATGTTATTTTCCTTAGGGTTATTTGTTGGAATAATTCGCGCGCAGTTAGTAGAAGAAAAAAATAATTTTGTATGTGAGAGTACTTGTTCGTTTGATGCAAAAATAGTTTCTTCACCAGAAATAAAAAACGACGTGCAAACTTTTAGAGCGCGTCCACTCGAAATGGATGATGTTTATGATGTACAAGTTCGTGCACAACTTTATCCAAAGTATCAAATAGGGGAGACGTTAAAAATTTCTGGAAAAGTAAAAGTGCCAGACGTGATACAGATGCATGGTGATAAAAATAATTCATTTGATTATGCTTCGTATTTAAAAACAAAAAATGTTGGAAGCGAGATGTCTTATCCGAAGGTGGAAGTGATAGATGAAAGCGCTAAAACTTTTAGCGACACATTAGGTAGATGGAAAGAAAATTTTGTTACTCGTATAGACCTGTATGTCTCATCGCCAGCATCGTCACTTGCAAGTGGGATGCTCTTCGGTGCGTCATCAATGTCAAAAGATTTGTCACAGACTTTTCGCACAGCGGGACTTTCTCATATCGTCGTACTTTCTGGTTTCAACATTGTGATTGTCATCGCAACAATTTTATTTTTGTTTTCATTTTTACCACTAATTTTACGTATAACTTTTGCTGCAGTTTCTGTTGTTGCTTTTGTCATTGTGGTGGGAGCTGAACCAAGTGTGATACGAGCAACACTCATGGCTTTCGTGTCGTTACTCGCGATGGTTGTAGGAAGAGAATATGTAGCACGTGACGCACTCATCATTTCACTTTTTGCAATCGTAATGTATGAACCGTATGCACTTACTCATGACGCGTCACTGCATCTTTCTTTTCTCGCGACAGCGGGGATTGTTTACTTGATGAAACCCCTCGAAGAAATTTTTGTTAGATATTTTTCTAGTATAAAATCAAAAACATTTAAAGAAATATTTGTGACAAGTTTGGCTGCATATATAGCAACAATGCCATACATAATGTATGCCTTTGGAACAGTTTCTGTGTACGCGCTTATGGCTAATATTTTGATTCTTCCATTTGTACCACTCGCGATGCTTTTGTCCTTTTTGGTTGTAGTTTCGTCTTTTATTCTTGTTTCACTTTCACAGGTAATTGGCTTCATGGACACGGCGTTTATCGATGTCATGATATGGATAGCAAGAGCGGTTGAAGGTCTACCTATGGCGTCAATCCAGTCGAGCATTTCATTCAAGACGATGAGTGTGGTGTATGTTTGTATAATGCTCGGAATAATTTATTTTTCTACAAAAAATAAAAATGAAACGCGAGTAACAATTGAAAACGGAAACCTCACAGATATAATTAGTTATTAATTATTTATTTTCTAGTTTTTTTGAAATATTTTTATACATAATAAAAATAATTATCCCTCCAACAAGTAATGAAACGGTCGTGAATGATTTGAAAGTTATCTGTTCTCCGAAGTAGTAGCCAAGTGAGGTGATGGCGGATGCCCAGATAAGTGATGCTGTTAAGAAAATAAAATAGGTGAGTTTTGCGGGTGTGTTTGCAAGACCTGAAACAATCGGAATGAAGGCTTTTACAGACGGAGTTAGCTTGCCTAAAAATATCCACCACATACCTTTGTCCGTGAAAGTACTGTGAAGAGCAGAGTGTATTTTTCTAAAATTTTCTTCATCTAACATGAGCAACTTTCGGGCGAAAGGTTTGTCATATTTTTTTACAAGTTTGTATGTGATGATGTTACCAATTGCGTTACCAAAAGCACCTGCGATAATCGTCGGAACAAAAAATAAATTACCAGTGCTTACGAAATATCCAGCGACTATGTATAGCAGTTGTGATGAAGGAAGATTGGCTACACCGTTTGTGAGCATCAAAATAAAAATGGCTAAATATGAGCCAGAGGAGATGATTGAGTGGAGGTCCATGTTTAACATGATACATGATGAATGAAGCAAGAACAATAATTGCGAGCACGGGTGAAGCCGAAGGCTTCACCCGTGCTACCATTTAAATATGAAAGAGTGGTTTTATGACCAGAAGAAAAAACTAAGTAATATATTTTCTGATTATGGAAAAATAATTTTGGTGGTAATTTTATTTTTCATTTCCATTGTCTGTATCGTAGAAATTTTTACTCTCATAATTCCGCAAAAGTTGCGGGTATCTTTTTTGGACATCGGACAAGGTGATGCAATTTTTATACAAACTCCGAGTGGTAAAAGTATGTTGATTGACGGCGGTCCAAATAATTTGATACGTGAAAAATTAGCGAGTGAGATATCTTTCTTTAATCATGACATTGATGTGATGTTGGTGACACATCCCGACTCTGATCACGTGACAGGACTCATTCCAGTTTTGGAAAAATATAATGTGAAGAAAATTGTAGTATCGCCTGCCGAAGGTCACACAAAAGTTTTTGATGATTTGAGTGTTCATATAGAAAATGAAAACGCCGATGTCTATGTCGCGCACAAAGGTGACGTGATTGATTTTCATGATGGTGTGGTTGTAAAAATTTTGTGGCCGAAAATAAATTATCTTCCTAAGAAAAATGATACGAACGACGCGTCAGTGAGTGTTGAAATTATTTATGGAAATGAAACTTTTTTATTGACGGGGGATTTACCGAGCACGCGTGAGGGGGAGCTAGTGGCGAACGGACTAGATAAAAATATCACAGTGTACAAAGCTAGTCATCATGGAAGTAAGTATTCAAGTGGCGAACAATTACTCACATATATTCGTCCAGAGTATGCAGTCATAAGTGCGGGTAAAAATAATCGGTATGGACATCCGAATGTTGAGACTATAGATAGGTTACATAGATACGCACAAGAAATTATTTCTACAATAGACAGAGGAACAATTTCATTTGTGACAGACGGGAGAATTGTTAGTATCAAGACTGATAGATAAGTGCAAATAAATTGCGGGTTTGATATGTTTATTTTGAAATAAAAAAAGCACAGATTTAGAGCTATGCTTTTGTTTTATGGTGTTGGTTGTTTAATTGGCGTGACTACCAACGATCCAGCCATTTTTTGTTAGATTGTCAAAAATAATTGTCGGATCAAAAAACTCAGGTATTTCTACTCTGCAGGTAATTTTTTCATACCAACAAATTTTGTCACATGGTTTGCGTTTAGGGGTGTTATCCAAAACAGATTCGTAAGAAGAGATTGGGCAGCCATTTTTGAGTGGAATTATTTCATCAAAAAAATTTCCTACACCAAGCAAAGAAAGGTGTATTTTCTGGCCAAATTCTATTTTCTTTTTGAAATTAAAGCGTTTACTGAATTTCCAATACCCTGGACCACGAATGATTTCAAGTACCACAACTTGTTTGTTTTTCTTGGCAAACATTCCTTTTAGAAAATTGAGCATTTTTAACCTCTTTGTACTATCCTGAGCTAAATGTCAGGGCTGTTTTGAATTCTAAAACAAGTAGGCGACAAAGTCAAAAGCGCGACCGAAGGTCGCGCTTTTTTGTTTTTATCTGGCTATTTACAGCTTAATTTGAAGGTGAAGACCACGTTTCATGCAAGAAGTACAAATCTTTACACGAGGACCGTTAGGGATACGTGCCCACTGTAGGTTTGGATACTTACGACGATCACCAGCTGGGTTAAATTTTGTAGCACGAACAGAGTTAGAGTATTTTCCAACTACTTTTGAACCTTTTTCACAAAGTGGACAGATGTTTGCCATAGATATGTATTAGTTGTCATATCTTATCACATAAAATAGCGTTTCGCAACCACTTTTTCTTATTTATCCATCAAACATAAAGTTAAGACGTGGTAGAATGTATCAATGAACGATATTTCAGGGCTATTTACTATTATTATTGTTATGTTTTCGGTTATTTTGCATGAGATAGCCCATGGATACGCTGCCTTTACACAAGGTGACCAAACGGCGTACAGAGCGGGTAGATTAACTCTAAACCCCCTAGTTCACATTGATGTGATGGGAACTGTGATTGTTCCGTTATTTGCGTTCCTCACAGCAGGAACATTCTTTGGTTGGGCAAAACCTGTTCCGTACAACGAACACAACATACAAAATAAATACGGGGTTGCTTTCGTGGCTTCTGCTGGAGTGCTTACAAACCTGTTTATTGCATTAGTAGCAGGAATTACCTTAAAAGTCTTGTCTGCAGGAATAATAAGTGGTGGGACGGCAGAGGCTTTGTATACAATTATAGGAGTAAACGTTTCACTGGCATTTTTTAATCTCATACCCGTTCCACCGTTTGACGGCATGTCTATTCTTCAGGCTTTGTTCCCACGATTGCATATCAGGTCGGCGATAGTTTACAGCCCTCTATATTTAATCGGTGCTATTTTAGTAGCGTCTGTCCTTTACGGCATGTTTATGCCGCACATATTTATCTTTATACAGACCCTACTATCTTAGTCTTTTTAAGTATTTACCTGTTTGTCCACAGCTTTAGTCCTTTAATGTCTTTAATGTTTGTCCTTTTGATGTATCATTATAAGTATGGTGAAAACTTCTTCTTCTCGTACAAATAAAACATCAAACAAAACATCTACAAAAAAAGGTGTAACATCTCGTACAAAACGTGGGGCTATTTCAAAAATGGCTCGCTCTACCAAGCGTTACGGTAAACAAACCCTTAGAGATTTACTTCTCTCAAAAACGTTTCATACATCATTTAAGGTTCTTGTGGGTTTGATGATTTCTGCGTCAGCTCTTTACGGCTCCTATGCTTTTATAGGTAACACTTTTGCAAATGATGTCGTGGTCTCAAAATCAGAAATACTTTCTCGTGTTTCTAAACACGTGCAATTACCAACTGAAGCGCCAGACGCTGTCGTTCGTGTTCAAGATGCGGGTGTTTTAAAGAAACAGAATGATTTCTATGTAAACGTTAAAGAGGGGGATTACATTATTATGTATACGAATATTGCAGTTATTTATGACCTTAGAAATGATTCAATTGTGGCACTTAAGCGTACGGAAAGATAAGAAATGTAGCCGTTAACTATTAGATAAACATACAATTAACCTGGTGCTTTGCAGGCCTGTTTCACAGAACTTGGCAATTATCGCTTGCAAACGTAGCAACTCTCTGGTAGTATTGCACTACTATTTAAGTTTATGCCAACACTAAATCAACTCGTAAAGAAGTCACGCGGAACAGCTGCAAAGAAGTCACGTTCTATTGCTATGACTCGCGGATTCAACGCTATCCAAAACAAGCCTAATTTTTATAATTCACCATTTAAGCGTGGAGTGTGTATAAAGGTTACAACAACAACTCCAAAGAAGCCGAACTCTGCGCTTCGAAAGATTGCCCGTGTACGTCTTACTAATGGAATGGAAGTAACAGCATATATTCCAGGAGAAGGACACAAACTACAGGAGCACTCAGTGGTAATCCTACGTGGTGGACGTGTAAAGGACTTGGCAGGTGTACGTTACCATATCGTTCGCGGACGATTGGATGCTACATCAGTAGATAAGCGACGCCAAGCTCGCTCACTATATGGAGCTAAGCGACCAAAGGCAGGAGCACCAGCTAAAAAGTAATAATTCACTTCATCTGCATCACATCTAAAGCAAAAGCGCGACCGAAGGTCGCGCTTTTGCTTTATCTTTGGTTTTATTGTAGTATATAGAACACTCGTTTAGAGTATTGAAGCACTTACTGAATTAAACACTTGTGAAGTACCCATTGCTTCGGGGAACGTTAACACAAGTAAAACTAAAAACATGCGTAGAAAAGTTAAAAATCGAAATATAGTTGGCCCAGACGCCAAGTATAATTCAACTAAAGTTTCAAAGTTTATCAATTATGTTATGGAAGGTGGAAAGAAAAACACTGCCCGTGACATCGTTTATGATGCTTTTGATATTATTAAGGAAAAGCTTAAGGTAGAAGATCCAATGGAAACATTTGAATCTGCACTTCGTAATGCAGGACCTGTAACTGAAGTTCGTTCACGCCGTATCGGTGGAGCAAACTACCAAGTTCCTCGTGAAGTTCGTGAAGACCGTCGCTTTATGCTCGCTCTTCGCTGGATTTTGGACGCTGCAAATTCAAAAAAAGGGAAAGCTATGCGTTTCAAGCTAGCTGATGAACTTATGCAAGCTGCAAACAACGAAGGTTCTGCCGTGAAGAAGAAGGAAGATACACATAGAATGGCTGAGTCTAACAAGGCTTTTGCTCACTTCGCCTGGTAATTTTCTTGATAAATTAGCACTGTGCTTTGTCGCTACAAGATTTTTCTCAGTCGCCGTACTAATTTTGTACATCTTCTTCAAAAAATCTTTAAGCTTCGCGCGCAGCATCTAATTTCTAAAGAAAATTATTCTTCAGAATGTGAATATCGGAAAAAACATACTATAAACTATAAAATATCAAATATTAATTAACAAAACTACTATGGCTCGCGACTATCCACTAAACAAAACACGTAACTTTGGAGTTATTGCTCACATCGATGCTGGAAAAACTACGACAACAGAACGTATTCTTTTCTACACAGGTGTATCACACAAAATCGGTGAAGTGCACGAAGGAGCAACTCAGATGGACTGGATGGAGCAGGAACGTGAACGTGGTATCACAATCACTTCAGCTGCTACAACAGCTTTCTGGTCACCGACATATATGCCAAAAGGGGATGACTCTAAGAAGTGTCGTTTCAATATCATCGACACACCAGGTCACATCGACTTTACTATTGAAGTAAAGCGTTCACTCCGTGTGCTAGACGGCGCTGTTGTTGTTTTTGATGGTGTTGCCGGTGTAGAGCCACAGTCAGAAACAAACTGGAGATATGCATCAGATGCTATGGTTCCACGTATTTGTTTTATAAACAAGCTTGACCGAATGGGTGCTAATTTTGATAAAGCTTTTGATTCTATTCTAGACCGTCTTTCAAAGAAGGCTGTTCGTATGCAAATGCCAATCGGAGCAGAAGAAAACTATAACGGTATTATTGACCTTCTTACTATGAAGGAAGTTAAGTTCACGGGAGAACTAGGTAAGGATGTAGGAGTTGAAGAAATTCCAGCAGAATTTCTAGAAGAAGCAAAGAAGCGTCGTGCAGAAATGGTTGAAAAGATTGTCGAGACTGACGAAAATCTTATGACTCAGTATCTTGAAGGAAAAGAGTTTACAATTGAAGTCCTTAAGGAAGCTTTGCGTAAGGCAACTATTGCCAACGAAATCTTCCCAGTATTTTGTGGTTCAGCTCTTAAGAACAAAGGCGTTCAACTCGTACTAGATGCCGTTATTGATTATCTACCGTCACCACTTGATATCGCAGCACCAAAAGGAATAGACGGCAATACAGGTGAGCCTGTTGTTGTTGATGTTTCCGATACTGCACCATTTACAGCGCTAGCCTTTAAGTCTATGTCCGACCCGTTTGTTGGTCAACTTACATTCTTCCGCGTGTATTCAGGAACTCTTGAGTCTGGTTCATATATTTATAACTCTACTAAGGAAAAGAAAGAACGTGTTTCTCGTATCTTGCGTATGCATGCGAATGACCGTGAAGAAGTTAAGACAGTTTATGCTGGAGAAATTGCAGCGGCCGTTGGACTTAAGGATACAGTTACATCAGATACAATGTGTACTGAAGATCATCCAATTATTCTTGAAAGAATTGTTATTCCTGAATCAGTTATTTCTATGCGTGTTGAGCCAAAAACAAAAGCTGACCAAGAAAAAATGGGTATCGCTCTTTCAAAGCTTGCTATTGAAGACCCAACATTCCGTGTGACATCTGACCCAGAAACTCTTGAAACTATTATTTCAGGTATGGGTGAACTTCACTTGGACATTATTGTTGATCGTATGAAGCGTGAGTTTAATGTGGAAGCAAACACAGGTAAACCACAGGTGGCATACAAGGAAACAATTCTAGGTTCAGCTTCAGGTGAAGGAAAGTACATCAAGCAGTCAGGAGGCCGTGGACAGTACGGACACGTGAAAATTAATATCAAGCCAATTGATTATTCTATTGCTACAGAAGATTTACCAAAAAACACAAAACGCTATGATGGATTTGAGTTCATTAACTCTCTAAAAGGTGGAGCTATTCCTCAGGAGTTCGTTCCAGCTGTAGAAAAAGGACTTCGTGAATCAATGGATAGAGGAGCGCTTGCTGGGTTCAAAATGGTAGATGTGTCTTGTGAGGTTTACGATGGTTCATTCCACGAAGTGGACTCTAGTGAAATCGCCTTTAAGCTTGCGGCTGGTATGGCTCTAGCTGACGCTGTTTCAAAAGCTAAGCCTGTTATCCTTGAACCAATCATGAAAGTTGAAATCGTTACACCGGACAAGTTCTATGGAGATATCACAGGAAACCTTTCATCAAAACGTGGACAAATTGAAGGAATGGATGAACGTGGTCAAGATAAAGTTGTGAGAGCTCTTGTTCCACTATCTGAAATGTTCGGATACGTAAACAGTTTACGTTCTATGACAGAAGGACGCGCTTCATTCACAATGGAATTCGGAAAGTATGATGTAGTACCACAGAATATCGCTAAGGATATTGCTGAAAACAAGAAATAATTTCTTCGACTACTGAATTAAAAGCCTTTTGGCAAAAATAAAAACACCCCGATAGGGTGTTTTTATTTTTGCCTACTAATTACATTTCAGACACAGCACATGTATTACAATCTTTTCGGTGTGTTACACCAACGTAGACTGCTGAGAGTCCAACCAGTATGTATACAATCTTCTCAAGCATAGGCCAACTTCCGAGAAGCATGTTAACAACATTAAAACCAAGAGCAGCTAGCCCCCAGTTAAGCGCCCCAACAAGAACAAGTGTAAATGCAATCATGTGTAATGATTTCATATTTGTTTTTTTACCGTTAACTTATAATTAAGAACTCTTATACATAAGTGTATAGCAAAATAATCAAAATATTTTAGAAATAAATGTTGATAACGCTTCTTAGGTCGATTTTTATGGTTAAATTGTTAATTTTACTCAAAATTTTTAATTTATACAGACATATCCATGATACGAAGTGGGCAAAAAGTTGATTTTTATATGACAAACAACCTCAAAAATGTGAATATTTCCTATTTTAGGTCTTTATGTTTTCGTATAGAACAAAATCACACGTGTAGTATTTGCATATTTCATATAAATGTGATAGTATTGCATGACTCACTTAGCAACTACTGAATCTTGCTTGGCTAGGTAGTGTATCGTTTCTTTTTACTAGTTTCTATTTATATAATCTAATAGTCCAATACCCCCTAAGAAGGGTGGCACGACCCAACAAAAACATATGGCAGAAAATTTTGATCGCTCAAAACCACACGTAAACGTAGGAACAATTGGTCACGTTGACCATGGAAAGACTACTCTTACAGCAGGTATTCTTAACGTACTTCACTTAATGGATAAGACTATTAAGATGAAGGGTATTGAAGAAATTGACAAGGCTCCTGAAGAAAAGGCGCGTGGTATTACAATTTCTCTTTCACACAGTGAATACTGGACAGCAAACCGCCACTACGCTCACATTGATGCTCCTGGTCACGCTGACTATATTAAGAACATGATTACAGGTGCGGCTCAGATGGATGGTGCTATTCTCGTGGTAGCAGCAACTGATGGTCCTATGCCACAAACACGTGAGCACATCCTCCTAGCCAAGCAGGTTGGAGTGCCAAAAATCGTTGTTTTCCTAAACAAGTGTGATATGGTTGATGATCCAGATATGATTGAACTTGTTGAAGAAGAAGTTCGTGAACTTCTTACAAAGCAAGGCTTTGACGGCGCTAACACACCAGTTATCCGTGGTTCAGGTCTAAAGGCATCAGAAGCTACAGATATCAATGATCCTTGGGCACAGAGAATTGTTGAACTTATGACAGCTCTTGATACTTGGATTCCAGTTCCAGAACGTGATATTACAAAGCCTTTCCTTATGCCAGTTGAAGATATATTCACTATCGAAGGACGCGGTACTGTAGTAACAGGACGTATTGAACGTGGTGTTGTTAAAATCAACGAAGAAATTGAAATCGTTGGTCTTAAAGATACTGTAAAGACAGTGGTAACAGGTATTGAAATGTTCAACAAATCACTACCAGAAGGTCAAGCCGGAGATAACGCAGGTATTCTTATCCGCGGTATCAAGAAGGAAGACATTATGCGTGGACAGGTTCTTGCAAAGCCAGGTTCTGTACACCCACATACAGACTTCGAATGTGAAGTTTATATCCTTAAGAAGGAAGAAGGAGGTCGTCACACACCTTTCCTAAATGGCTACAAGCCACAGTTCTATGTACGTACAACTGACGTAACAGGAGAAGTTACTCTTCCAGCAGGAGTAGAAATGGTTATGCCTGGAGACACAATTAAGTTTACTGTTAAATTGCTAGCACCTATCGCTCTTGAAGAGCAAGGACGTTTTGCTATCCGTGAAGGGGGTAGAACAGTTGGAGCTGGCGTTGTAACAAAGATCATTGCATAATTCCGTTTTAGCGGACACTAATTAATCAAACATGACAGCAACAGCAGTAGAAAAAGTAGCAAAGAAGGCTGTAAAGGCAACTGTAAAAGTAGCAAAAGCACCGAAAGCACCTAAGGCAGCAGAAGTGCAAAAGCTTCGTATTCGTGTACGCGCATATGAAAGTAAAGTACTTGATGCTTCGGTAAAACAAATTATTGATACAGCTCGTCGCTTTGAAGCTGTAATCTTAGGTCCGATTCCTCTACCAACAGAAATTAAGCGCTATACAGTTAACCGCGCATCATTCGTTTACAAAGATGCACGTGAACAGTTTGAAATGCGTGTACATAAGCGCATCATAGACATTGTTAACCCAAACGCCAAGTTGATTGAAGCTTTAACAAATCTATCACTTCCATCTGGAGTTGATATTGATGTGAAGATGGCTTAACAAGAAACTGAAAGACTATCACAGAAAAGTATGAAATTCACACTAGCTACAAAACAGAATATGACAGAGTTCTTCTCAGAAGATGGGAAAGTTCATCCTGCAACAATTTTAAAAGCTTCACCTTTAACGGTGACTGCTACTAAAACATCTGCTACAGATGGTTACGAAGCAATTCAAGTTGGACAGGGAGAACAAAAGAAAGAACGTATTTCAAAGGCACTTTTAGGACATCTTAAAGATTCTTCTTTTAAAGTGGTAAAAGAATTTCGTACTGCACCAGGTGACTTATCAGTTGGGGCTACTATTGCTTGTGACATTTTCTCAAAAGGGGAGAATGTAACCGTATCTAGTATTTCAAAAGGTAAAGGATTCCAAGGTGTTATGAAGCGTCATGGAATGAAAGGTGGATGGGCACAACACGGACAAAAGCACTCTGCTCGTGAAGTTGGTTCTATTGGTTCAACAGGACAACAGCGTGTTAACAAAGGAAAAAGAATGCCAGGAAGAATGGGAAGTGATCGTATCACACAAAAGAATGTAACCATTCTTGACGTGGATGTTGAAAATGGACTAATTCTAGTTAAAGGCGCTGTGGCGGGTAAGCGTGGAACACTCGTTGAAATCAAAAGCAACTAAATAGCAATAAAAATATGAAAGTAACAGTCTATACAACAGAAGGAAAAGAAGCAAAGCAACTCGAAGTACCAGAGAATATTTTTGGCGCTAAGTGGAACGCTGACCTAGTGTCTCAAGTGCTTTACTCACAAGCGTCTAACCGTCGTGCTGGAACAGCACATACAAAAGACCGTAGTGAGGTTAGAGGTGGAGGTAAGAAGCCATGGGCTCAGAAAGGTACAGGTCAAGCTCGCCACGGTTCATCACGTTCTCCACTTTGGAGACACGGAGGTGTGACTTTCGGTCCTCGTAACGATAAGGATTACAAGAAAACTATTCCTCGTGGAATGAAAGTTGCCGCTCTTTTCTCATTACTTTCAGCAAAATTAAAATCCGGTAAGATTATTTTCGTTGACACTATTCCAGATCAAACAGGTAAAACAAAAGATGCAGACATGGTTATGAATGGACTTACAAAAATTGAAGGGTTTAAGACTCTTTGTTGGAAGAAGCCAAACAATGTTTACATGACTTTGAATAAAGCTAACGATACAACAAAGCGTGCTTTCCGTAATCTTCCATACATGACACTTCACAATATGGATGACCTTAACCCGCTTGATATTGCAAACTCACGTTACCTAGTGATTGCTAATCCAGAAGAAACAATTGCGTATCTTTCTGCCAAAACAACCCCTAAAGCTACTGCTCGGGCAAGTAAATAATTAAACGTATATGGCTACAAAGAAAACTAAAACAGAAGACAAAAAGGTGATTGAAAAGAAGGCGATAAGCTCAAAACTTATTATTGCTCCTCGTATTACTGAAAAAGCATCAATGCAATCATCTGCAAATGCATATACATTTGTTGTAGCAAAGAATGCTACAAAACACACTCTTCTTGAAGAAATAAAGAAAGACTACAAAGTTACTCCAAGAGCTATCAATATAACAAATATTCCTAGTACAAACGTGTTTGTGCGTGGAAAATTTGGAACTAAGTCTGGATTTAAGAAAGCAATTGTTTTCTTAAAGAAAGGGGACACAATTAACCTCGCATAGTAACGCAAGTATTTATAAACGACCATGAAAACATACAAACCAACAACCCCATCACGTCGCAAGATGTCCACGGTAACATACCGAGGAGTTCTTACTACAAATGAACCACACAAACCACTTACAACAGGATTTAGACGTGGCTCTGGTCGTAATGCATTCGGACGTATCACTTCACAGCACAGAGGGGGAGGTCACAAGCGTTCTTTCCGCGAGATTGATTTCGTTTATGATAAATTTGATATTCCTGCAAAGATTCAGACTGTTGAATACGATCCAAACCGTTCTGGTTTTATCGCGCTAGTTGCGTATGCTGATGGAGCAAAGCGTTATGTTCTTATTCCAAAGTCAATGAAGGTCGGAGATACTTTTGTTGTTTCAGAAAAAGCTGACCTTGAGGTTGGTAATCGTTTAGCTCTTAAAAACATTCCTGTAGGAACTTTTGTATATAATCTAGAAGTTAAACTTCGCGCAGGCGCAAAGCTTGTACGTTCAGCGGGAACATTTGCACAGGTTGTGGCTCACGATGCTGGTTATACATCTGTAAAGCTTCCTTCAACAGAAGTTCGTAAGATTGTAGATACTTGTTACGCCTCAATTGGTGAAGTTTCAAACGATGAATATCGTCTACGTAATATCGGTAAGGCTGGACGTTCACGTCATTTAGGTATTCGTCCAAAGACACGTGCTATGGCTAAGAACCCAGTAGACCACCCATACGGAGGAGGAGAAGGAGCACAGCCACGAGGAACACGTCGTCCAAAGACAAAACAAGGTAAGACTACAGGAGGACACAAGACACGTTCACCAAAGAAGTATTCAAACGTTCACATTGTTTCTCGCCGAGTAGTAAGAAAGAGTAAGTAATATAAACAGAAAGTAGAGAGGGGAACGTAGAAAGTATAAAAACCAAAACAACCCCCATAAAACGCTTTACTTTCAAGAAAAATCTGATATAATTAAGCCCTATTAACACACCATGACACGATCACTTCACAAAGGTCCATACGTAGACGAACGAGTACTTAAAAAAGTGCTTGGTAAGCGTCCTGAAAATACAGGTGTTATTAAGACATGGATTCGTCGCTCAGATATTTCTCCTGAAATGGTGGGTTTTACTTTCGGTGTATATAACGGAAAGACTCACATTGAAGTTCTTATTAATGAGGACATGGTTGGTCACAAGCTTGGTGAATTTTCTCCAACACGTAAATTCGTTCGCCATGGAGGAAAGATGCAAAAGGAAATTGACCAAAAGAAGAAGGTTGCAGAAATAACTCAGGCTAAAACCGCTAAGGCAACAACTGAAACTAAGAAGAAATAATTTGTATGAAAGCATATCTTAACAACTACCGCCAATCACCACGAAAAGTTCGTCTAATCACCGACCTCGTAAAAGGAAAGTCAGCTCTACAAGCACAGGCTATTCTTTCACATCTTATAAAGCGTGGAGCTCTTCCAATTAAGAAGCTTCTTGATTCTGCTGTCGCTAACGCTGGCATCGATGCTTCAAAACTTATTGTGAAGTCTGCTCGCGTAGACAAGGGAGTTGTTATGAAGCGTTCAATGCCTCGTGCTATGGGTCGCGCATTTCCAATTCACAAACACACAAGTAAGGTAGTAATCGAGCTTGCGCCAGTTGCAACTAAAGAAACAAAGTAATTTTATGACACACGTAGTACACCCATATTCACATAGACTTGGAATCATCCGCGGCTGGAAGTCACGTTGGTTTGGCAAGAATCAATCTAATTACGTTGATCACCTTCGTGCTGACGTTCTTGTTCGCGCATGGTTAACAAAGAAACTTCGTGGAATGTACGTTTCTGGTATCGAAATTGAACGAAGTGAAAAACAATACCGCATAATGATTCATACATCACGTCCAGGTATGATTATCGGACGCGGTGGAGACGGTATCGAAAAACTCCGTGCTGCTCTTAAAAAAGAAATGGCGCGTTTGAAGATTATTGTTCCACAAGACGTGAAGCTTGATATTGTAGAAGTTTCAAACCCAGAAGCTGATGCTTCTATCGTAGCGGCTATGGTTGCTGAAGGAATTGAAAAGCGTCTTCCTTTCCGTCGCGTGCTAAAAACTACAATCGAAAAAGTTATGGCTAACCGCGATGTAAAGGGTGCTCGTATCTCAGTATCTGGTCGTCTTGGTGGAGCTGAAATGGCGCGTCGCGAACAAGTTAAGCGTGGAGGTATTCCTCTTCAAACACTTCGCGCGGATATCGATTTTGCTCGCGAAAGAGCAAACATGACATATGGTGTTATTGGTATTAAGGTTTGGATTTATCGTGGCATGAAGTTTGATACACCTACTAAAACTAGTGGGACAAATAAGGAATCCGATAAATAATTTTGTAAAACGTATATGTTATTCCCAAAAAAAGTAAAACACCGAAAATGGCAAACAGCTCGTCTTTCAGAGGCTAAACTTGCTCGTCCTGAAACTCGTGGCATCAATGTAGCTTTCGGAGCATTCGCTCTTAAGGCAGAAACTCCTTCTCGTATTGCCGCTAATCAAATTGAAGCTGCTCGTCGTGCTATGACACGTCATGCTGGTAAGACTGCCAAAATTTGGATTCGTATTTTCCCTGACCGTCCTGTAACACAAAAAGCGGCTGAAGTTCCTATGGGAAAAGGTAAAGGGGATCCAGATCGATATGTTTTTGAAGTTCGTCCAGGACGAATCTTATTTGAAATCGACGGCGTTACAGAAGAAGTGGCTCGTGAATCACTCCGCAAAGCTGGGTGTAAGCTTCCTATAAAAACACGTATCGTTGCGCGCTAAATTACTTTATATGAAAACAATTAAAACAACACCAAAGAAACTCTCAGGAAAAGTCGTATCTGACAAGATGGACAAAACTGTAGTAGTAAACGTAACTCGTTACGTTGCACACAAGAAGTACGGAAAGTATTTCAAGATAGACAAGCACTACAAAGCCCATGATGAGAATAACGAATACAAGGTAGGAGAATTGGTTAACATTGAAGAATGTCGCCCACTTTCAAAAGATAAAAACTTCACGGTAGTCGGCCGTAAGTAATCAAATACACTATAAACCACTAACAATAACACTATGATTCAAGCAGGAACAAACGTAATAATCACAGACAACTCAGGCGGAAAGCGTGGTCGTGTGTTTAAGGTGCTAGGAGGAAGTAAGCGCCGTTATGCTTCTATTGGAGATATGGTGGTTCTTTCTGTTAAGGTTGCTGAACCTCGAAAGCAAACTAAAAAGAAGGATATTGTTTACGGAGTTGTTGTTCGTACAACAAAACAAGTTCGTCGCGAAGATGGTTCATACATTTCATTTGATGATAATGCTGTTGTAATCGTTGATAAGACAAAGAAAGAACCTAAGGCAGGTCGCGTATTCGGTCCTGTTCCTCGTGAGCTTTCACAGTCTGGTATTGATGGATACAAGAAAATTGCATCTCTTGCACCTGAAGTTATCTAAACATTTTAATAAAAAATATATGCACGTAAAAAAAGGAGACAAAGTAATAGTGATTGCAGGTAAGGAGAAAGGAAAGACTTCAACTGTAATAAAGACAATTCGCGAAACAAACAAAGTTGTTCTAGAAGGTCTTAACATGATGAAGAAGCATACAAAGGCTCCTAACGCTGGAGAAAAGGGGGGTATTGTAAGTATCGCTATGCCGATTGACGCTTCAAACGTGAAACTCGCTGATAAGTCTGCAAAGAAAGAAAAGCCGAAAGTGGTTAAGAAAACTGCAAAGAAAGCTGAATAATAAAAACCCGCACAATGTGCGGGTTTTTGATATGTCGACCAGGAATCATCACCTCAAAATTTCTTTTATATGGGAAAGAAAGTTATCTAACTTATCCCCGCTAGGCATAGTATCCCAACCTCCTTCTTCAGGTGGTACTTTAGTACGGGTAATTTTCCTCTTTTCAAATCTTCCAAGTTTTGGCGTGTAACCACTAACGACCAATTCTTCAGAGTAAGTAAAATTGCCAGAATGAAGATCGCTACGATCTACGTAACCTTCAAAATTATAATTAGCTCTAACAACTAGAAAAGAGGTTTTACTTTCAACAAGAATTTTGGAAACTTTAAGCATTTCCTTAAATTTTTTTATCATACTATCCAATGTATCTGGGTATTCTACCCAGTCCACCCCGCTCCTGTGTATCAATTTTGAAATCTCAGCCAATCTTTTGGATTCAATCGAAATGTTAGTGTAAACTTTCATGATTTAGTTTCTCCTATAAAAACAACAATGAGCTATATCCTCGGTTAAGTATATTTAAATTAAAAAATAATAAAATTGACATATATAGTTATATTTATTGATTTTTATATATAAAAATGTCATCATGTTGTTATGAAATGTCCATTTTGTATAAAAGGAAAAACGGAGGTGATTAATTCTCGAAAAGGAAAAGGGGAATACGAGGTATGGCGTAGGCGAAAATGCTTTTCTTGTTCTACTGTCTTTACGACTAGAGAAGTTTTTTCTTATGATTCTCTTTTTGTCGTAAAAAGAAATTTAAATAGAAAAAGATTTGTTTACGAAAAACTATTTGCTTCTATTTTATACTCTGTTGCTGGAGGGAAGATGAGAGATCAAGGTGATGAAGCCGACGAAGCGCGTGTTATCTCTGGTAAAATTATTAAAGAAATTTTGAAAATCAATAGTAAATATATTTCTAGCAAAGATATTATTCGCATAGCTTACTCAAACCTAGAGAAAGAGAACCATTTTTTTGCAATGAAATATTCTCTATATTCAGAGTTTAGGTTAAAAACTATAAATGAAATTAAGAAGATGTAATTAAGTTAAAACTCGCATAATGTGTGGGTTTTTTATATAAGAGAATCTCATTTTTCTAAAGGGTTATCCTGAAGTGTTTCTACTACCATCATATCAATAATATATTTATATGTATTTTACAAATACCTTATTTTATAGTAGAGTATAAGTCTACTTACCAATAACGTACATAGGAAATTATGTACAAATAAGCGACGTATAACGCTCGGATAGGTATATCCTTAAGAGCCAATCGTGCTTAAAATAAAATTATGTCAAAATTTGTCAGTGTGAAAGATAAGCAAAAAGAGTCTTTCAAAGATCTTTCAAAAGAATTCGGTTACAAGAATATTATGGCGGCACCTCATTTAGTTAAGGTGACAGTATCTGTCGCAACAGGTTCTTCTATGAAGCGCGACAAGAAGTTTAACGATTTAGTTATGGATCGTCTTGCAAAAATCACAGGACAGAAACCAACACTACGTAAAGCAAAAATGTCAGTTGCGTCATTCAAGACTCGTGAAGGGGACCAGATTGGAGTTGCTGTAACACTTCGTGGTGATCGTATGTTTGGATTCTTGGATAAAGTTCTAAACGTGTCACTTCCTCGTACAAAGGACTTCCGCGGTCTTAATCGTACATCGGTTGATAACATGGGTAACATGACTTTTGGTATTAAGGAACATACAATCTTCCCAGAAATTCACGATGAAGAACTGAAAGATGTTTTCGGTATGGCCATTACAATCGGAACTACTGCAAAGTCAAAAGAAGAGGCGACAAAATTCTTTGAACTCATCGGCATTCCATTTAAAAAGGCATAAAAAAGAAATATTTTAGCGAGCAACGAAGTCGCCACGAGATTTTTCTCAGTCGCCGTACTGTATGTACGTCTTCTTCAAAAAAATCTCTAAGCTCTTCATATCTCATCTAAAATCTTTCTTTTTACAAATGGTAGTAAATACTAGTAAATACCAATAAATACCAATAAATATAAAAGACGACCACTTCGTGGTCGTCTTTTATATTTCCCAAACTATCCACTTTAGATTGCGGCAAATCTATAATATAATCTAATTATGCTTAAGGGTTTTTTCTACGCACCCCACTCCACTTTTTTATTTAAAAAGAGAATAATAAAATTTATTATTCTTTCCCTTTTTATTATTACCCCAACTCTCACTTTCGCCCTCAACCCCGCCACCCCATTCTCTCCATCAAGTAACGTAACAGACCCAGACTGTCTACCTACAGACTCCAATTGTTACGTATCCATGTCTAACATGACGTTTACTAACAGTACTAC
>Ga0172379_10000621_pt1 | contig 86492 bp, 75 predicted proteins | sample GrowelOW334metaG_FD_119756 | JGI IMG/M metagenome (GOLD analysis project Ga0172379, IMG submission 119756) | Groundwater microbial communities from an aquifer near a municipal landfill in Southern Ontario, Canada - Groundwater well OW334 metaG | ecosystem: Environmental > Aquatic > Deep... | reverse complement strand
TTTTATTTTCAAGTTCTTCTTCATTATTTTTAGAAGAGCTTCGCGCTCTTACATCTATTTATAATTTTTCTTATTTTTTATGTATAACAGACATTTTCAGACATCAAATAGGTTCAGTAGATTTAGCCGGCCTTCCGGACCATCGCATTTTGGCGGTGGACGCGGACGAAATATGAAAGGCGGAAATATTCACGAATTTATCCGCAGAGCCAATGTTAAAAACGTTCAGGTATCCCCTACTCAAGCTGTAGCTGAGGTATTATTTTCAAGTCTCGATTTACCGGAAACATTAAAAGCAACTATTGCCCGTCACGGTTATATTAATTTGACCCCTATTCAAGTCCAAGGGATTCCTGCAATCAGAGCTAAAAAAGACGTCATCGGCATTGCCAACACCGGAACCGGTAAGACAGCGGCATTTTTAATTCCATTGGTGGAAAATATATTGAAAGATTTTAATTACAAAGCTTTGATCATCAGTCCTACTCGTGAACTAGCTTTGCAGACGAGGGATGAACTAAGAAAATTTTCCGGTAATATGCCGATATTTAGCACCCTTTGTATTGGTCAGTCTTCAATGCAGATCCAAATTTCTCAATTGAGGCACAATCCCCATGTGGTTGTCGGTACACCAGGTCGGCTTAAAGATCTTATTAATCGGGGAATTTTAAAATTAGGAATGTTTAAAATGATAATTCTCGATGAAACCGATCAGATGCTTGATATGGGATTTATTCATGATATTAAAGAAATTATTTCTTATTTGCCGGCCGATCGCCAATCTTTATTTTTTTCGGCGACCGTTTCACCGGCAATCAGTTCTTTAATTTCTTCCTTTGTCAAAAATCCGGTGACAATTTCCGTTAAAACTCAGGAAACCTTAACCAACATTAAACAAGATTTGGTGAGGTTAGATAAAAAGATCGGATCAAAGATGGAAAAACTTTCCTCGCTTTTAAGACAGGAAGAGTTTAAAAAAGTCTTGGTGTTTGGTCGGACCAAACATGGAGTAGAAAGAGTTGCTAGGGATCTATTCCAAAAAGGTTTCAAAGTGACTTCAATTCACGGAGATAAAGCTCAATTCCAACGTCAACAGGCAATCCGCATGTTTAAAGAAGATGTGGTTTCGATAATGGTTGCAACTGATGTAGCCGCTCGAGGACTTGATATTGCCAACGTCACTCATGTTATTAACTATGATATTCCCCAGACTTACGAAGATTATATTCACCGCATTGGTCGCACCGGCCGTGCTAATCTCAGCGGAACTGCCTTGACGTTTGTGGAAGAATAAAAATATTTCAATTTGATATTTTGATATAATATTTTTCTAATGGATAAAAAAACTTTAGAAAAACTAGGGTTAAAGATTGGACACTTTACCGATCTTGAAAATCTTACCGGGTCAACAGTTTTTATCGCTGAAAAAGGTGCGGAAATAGGCATTGAAATCAGAGGTTCGTGGCCGGGCTTTATCAGTGCTCCGTATTTTGGTCCAAAATCTTCTTCAACCTCAACCAACTCGATTATTTTATCTGGAGGTAGTACTCATGGTATGCTGGAATCGGTTTCCGGAGCCTTTCAATATATGGAAGAAAAAGGAATTGGAACACCGACTCGGGCTGGTTCAATTCCTTATATCACCGCATCGACCATTTATGACCTGTCGGTTTTGATGGGCAAAAAAAAAGCCTCTAAGAAAGACGGTTATGAAGCCGCTAAAAATGCCAGTTACACAAACGTGACCCAAGGAAATATTGGAGTTGGAACAGGAGCAACCACTGGTAAATGGTTTAAGGGAAAATTTATTAAAGGAGGATTTGGAATGGCGGTGACAAAACTCCCGAATGATATTTTAGTCGGTGCTTTTGTTGTCACCAACTCCGTTGGAGATGTTGTCAATCCAAATAATAATAAATTTTATTCAGATATTGGTGATTTTGATTTAGATAAAAAAATTATTGATAGAAAGAAAGACAGTCTTTATGGACTAATTGATATGGCGCAGATGAATACAACTTTAGCGGTTATTGCAACTAACGCGGCAATAAATAATTTTCAACTAATGAAAGTGGCAGAACTAGCCCATGACGGAATGGCTCGAGCAATTATGCCGGTTCACACAATGATGGACGGAGATATTGTTTTTGCAGTATCCTCCCATAACGGCGAAAGAAAAGACATATCCTATATGAATCCATTGACTCAGGTTGATATGATTGGGTTGGGGGCGGCTGATGCCTTAATGAAAGCAATTAAAAATAGTATTCTAAACGCAAAGGCTATTGGTAATTTTCCTGCATATAAAAAAACACTCAGAGCAGATTAATTGCGCCCTGAGTGGAAAAAGTTATCGATAAACAAATATTTTTTTATATTGGTGTTTTGTTTGTTAGATTACTTTTTTGTTGATTCGTGTATTACCCTGATATACACTTAATATATTTTTAATCCCGCATTCTGAAGAAATGCTGAAATAACAAATAAAATATGAAAGATGTAAAAATAGATAAAACTTGGAAGGCAGTTTTGAAAACAGAATTTCAAAAATCATATTGGGAAGATTTAACAAAATTTGTCCGCAACCAATATTTGTCGGGAAAAGTCTATCCTCCGGCGAAAAATATTTTCCGGGCATTCGATCTTTGTCCTCTTGATAAAGTCAAAGTCGTCATTGTCGGACAAGATCCCTATCATGGAGAGAATCAAGCGAATGGTTTATCTTTTGCCGTTAATGACAGTGTGACCCTTCCTCCATCTCTTAAAAATATTTATAAAGAAATACAAAGTGATCTTAGGATAGCTCCCCTACCCTCAGGAGATCTGACACGTTGGGCCAAACAAGGAGTTTTAATGTTAAACAGTGTTTTGACTGTAGCCGCCAATATACCGGCTTCCCACAAGGAGAAAGGCTGGGAGAAATTTACCGATGCCGCCATTAAAACACTTAATGATAACCGTAAGAATATTGTTTATTTATTATGGGGAAAATATGCTCAAGTTAAAGGCGAAGTTATCGATCGGCAAAATAATCTTGTTTTGATATCAGGTCATCCGTCTCCATACTCAGTTCATTTGTTTTATGGAAATCATCATTTTAGTCAATGCAATGAATACCTGAAAAAAAAAGGCATAAAAGAGATTGACTGGCGCTAAAAAGTGCTATAATCTTTTCATGAATATCAAGGATCTGACTCATGAAGTCGAAGAGGTCTCCAAAATTTATTCGAAAAGGTTTGATATCGGGAGGGATGGAAATTGGTTTGTTCTAAAACTTCAGGAAGAAATGGGTGAACTGATTCAATCCTATTTAATGATGATTAAACAAGGGCGTCATAAAGGTAAAACCGAGGAAGAAATTAAAGATAATTTCCGGAAAGAAGTTGCCGATGTTTTCAGCCATGTTTTATTGCTGGCAAAATTCTACAAAATTGATCTGGAAAAAGAGGTTGAGGAAAAATGGTTGAAATGGAAAAAATAATCTGATAAAGTTATCCCTACTATACTATGTTTAAAAAGATTAAATCATGGTTTGTGATTCAGAAATTGGACTTTCTTATAGCTCTTTATGTTTTTTGCACAATCGTCTCGGAGTTAATGGGGAGTAAGACTTTCCCTATTTTTTCTATCGGAAGTTTTAAACTTAACGCCAGTACGGCAATTTTTGTATTGCCGATAATTTACTCGATCAACGATATTATTACTGAAGTATTTGGTCCGGGGAGAACCAGAAGTATTATCAGATCAAGTATTATTATGGTATTCCTTCTTTCAATAATATCACTTTTTTTTACCTCTCTTCCACCATCTACTCGATATCTTAAAAGTGAACCAGCTTACGATTTAATTTTTAAACAAACAGCAAGAATTTCAATTGCGAGCTTGCTTGCTTTTGGAATTTCTGATTTACTTGATCTGGCAATTTTTATGCGGATAAGAGAAAGTTTGGGTAAAAAAGCTTTATGGTTTAGAAACAACGCTTCAAATATTATTTCTTTGTTTTTTGATACAGTGATCTTTATGACTTTAGCGTTTTATGCCTTAGACAAATCTTTTATGGAAAATTATAGTTTTTTAGTCAGCATCATTCTCCCTTATTGGTTTATGAAATGTTTTATGTCGGTGATAGAAACGCCCCTCGTTTATCTTGGTGTCGGATGGCTTAAGGGAGAAACAAAAAAATGAAAGTGACGATGGTCATGTTATCAAGTGCTGATGGAAAAACTACTAAAGGAAACAATGACAATATCTATACTTGGACTTCAGTCGAAGATCAAAGATATTTTCTCTCTTTGATTAAGAAAAACAATTTAATTATCATGGGTAGAGACCTACGATTCTTCGAAACCGATAATAAAATTAAAAAAAGGAAAATTAAGAATTGTCTTAACGCGTGATCCGAGAAAATATTTAGCCCAATTAGTTAAAGGCCAGTTGGAATTCTCAAATGAAACCCCGGAAAAATTAATTGAAAGATTATCAACCCTTGGATATAAAAAAGCCCTGTTAGTCGGAGGGTCAATAATTAACGGTTTATTTTTAAAAAATAATTTAGTTGACGAACTATATTTAACAATTGAGCCAAAGATTTTCGGAAAAGGAAAAAATATTGTTGAAGAACAGTCACTTGATAAATCTCTGCAGTTAATAAACGTTAAGAAATTAAACAAAACCGGAACATTACTTTTAAAATACAAAATTAATAAATAATCCCGGTTTTTTTTAAACGTTCAAAAACATTTTTATTTCTAGTTCTTTGGTCCTCTATCATTTTATTTGTCGAAAAAAATAATCCGAGATTTTTTTGCTGGTTTTCAAAAACGACCCTTTCAACATGAGGAATGATTTTTTCGGCAAATAATTTAAGCATTTTGTCGGTCATATTATCTAACGGGAGTGAGTCGGCAAGTCTGGTTCCGATTGGGAAATGAATTCCACAAAAGAGCGGTTTTCCTTGACAATCTCTCAATAAAAAATATGTTCTTAATTCCTCGACAGTATTCGACCATTTTTTCGGTAAAATTTTTTCCGAATGAGCGACGTAATGGTAAATATCCAGCATTCCACAGATATTGACTCCGTTTTTTCTATAAATATTTATTTGTTTAATTGCATCTTCTACTCCCCGCTTTCCAGGCAAATGATTTTCAACCCAAATTTTTTTCGGTTGATTTTTTATTACCTCTTCATAAACAGTTTTTTTTTCAAAATACGGAGTGTGGGAAAGGTATTCAACTTCGGGAAAATATTTTAATAAATAGGCCATTTCTTCAATAAATATATTAAGAAAAGTCATAATAATCCTTGATTTAAAATCAAGCTTACTTTCTCCTCCGGTTCTTCCGTGAAAAGATAAGACGGGAATATTATTTTTTCTAAAGGTTTCAATTAATCTATCAAGCTGATTTATTGGCTTTAGGGCGATAACCTCTACTCCATTAAGGGTTTTGTTTTTGAAATATTCTTTCCAGAGCTTAACAAACTGTTCTGGTTTTCCAAAAAATCCTATTGAGTCCGTAGAAACAAAGTATTGTGGTTTAACTTTTGACATAGGAAAAGATTTAAATTATACTCTCAGTCATGAATAAAAAACTACTATTAGCTATAATTATTGGAATTATAATAGTAGGTGGATTCATTTTTTTAAATATGAAAAAAATAAGACAGCAGTCCTTCATACAGAAAAAGGCGACATCACCATTGCTTTAAATACCAGCCAAACGCCGAAAACAGTCGCTAACTTTGTTACCTTAGCTAAAAAGGGATTTTATAATAAAACAATTTTTCATAGAGTAATTAAAGGATTCATGATCCAGGGAGGTGATCCAAAGGGAGACGGAACCGGAGGGCCAGGATATAAGTTTGACGATGAACCCTTCACCGGAGAATACACAAGAGGAATAATTGCAATGGCTAACGCCGGACCAAATACCAATGGTAGCCAGTTTTTTATCATGCATGCGGATAATCCTCTTCCGAAAAATTATGTGATATTTGGAAAAGTATCAGCGGGTTTAGCGGTCGTTGATCAGATCGCTACTGCACCGGTTAAGCCAAGTTTTTCCGGAGAAATGTCAACACCTGTTGCTCCCGTAAAAATTCTTTCCATAGATATAAAAGAAAATTAATTTTTTGTGTAGAATTGATCAATGGAGACTTCAAAAAAAAACAAGATAATTCTCTCGCTTGGGATATCTTTAATCCTTACTTTTATCATCACCCGGACTATTTTTTTTGCCGGAATACCAAAAATTAATGCGGAAAAAGTCAGAAGAATAGTCAAAAATACCAAAGATAATCTAATTATTTTTAAGAATACTTTTGCCTATAAAATGTCATCTAATAAAATCGATTACGATAAAATACTTACGGACTCTTCAGCAGCTGATTATAAAATGGTTGCAATTGCACCAATATCGTCGGTACTACCGACGATAACCGGACAGATAAATCCATCCCCTACGATAATATTCGTTAAACCTACAAATACGCCAACTCCTACACCGACAGAAATAATCTTGATAAAAATATCGCCGAAAATATCTATAAAGATGCCGACTACAATTCCAACGGTTAAAAAAAAGCCCACACCTACTACCGTTAAAAAACCTTCTCCTACAACGCCCCCGTTCAGCGGTAGTCCGGTAAAAATTTCCAATCCTTTAGATCAACCGTACTATAATCCGAGCATTGCATATAAATGCTATACTCCGGAAAAATTTATTGAGGTTTACGCAAACGACGTTACAACTACCAACTGTTATCAGTCGGTTCAGAAAGAAGTCGAAAAAAATATTACCTCAGTTTCTATTCTTGGCAATTCAATTCAGGTTCATAAAAAAGCTTATCCGTATTTTAAAGCAGTTGCCGATGAGCTTTCTAAAAATAGTGTTGCCAAAGCATATAAAATTAATTCGATTGGAGCATACATTTTTAGATGTAATGTAAATGCCTCAAATAGTAGTGATTTATGTAATAAAGGTTGCGTTCTTTCGACTCATTCCTTCGGTATTTCAGTCGATATCAACTGGGATGAGAATTGCAATGGCTGTTCAAACTATACTATGCCAATGGAAATTGTCGATATTTTTGAATCGTACGGCTTCCGTTGGGGTGGGCGGTATAAATCAATTTTTGGCTCAACAATCGACCCGATGCACTTCGAGTTTTTGTATGACCTGTGTAAGGATTTGAATTAATTATCAATGTCGTTTAATATTAGCTCATGGGTATTAAGGAAAAGATTCTGCGGTTTTTAGAATACTGTGAATTGGAAAAGCAACTTTCTTTAAAGACGATCAAAATGTACGAATACTATTTAAATTTCTTTCAGAAATGGTTGTTTTTGAGCCAAAAAATAGAAGATTTTCCGGTAGAAAAAATCGACGATAACATTGTCAGAAGCTTCCGGCTATATTTGAGTCACGAATATAAAAATCCATTTAAGGGTGTCCTAAAGCGCCAAACACAAATTTACTTCCTGGTAGCACTCCGAAGCTTCCTCCGCTACCTAGTCCGCCAGCGCGTCAATTCGCTCTCTCCCGATATGGTCGAACTCGGAAAAAACGGTGACAGGATGATAAAGGTTTTGTCTCCCGAAAAACTCAAATTATTATTTGAAATTATTGACACAAAAGATGAAATCGGGCTTAGAGACAGAACAATTTTAGAGGTCCTTTTTTCAACAGGACTCAGGGTTTCAGAACTAGTCTCGCTTAACCGTGAAGACATTAATATTCAATCAGGAGAGTTTAGTGTAATTGGGAAAGGTAGGAAAGCCCGAGTCGTATTTTTATCCAAGCACGCAAAAACTTGGTTAAATCTCTATTTAACTAAAAGATCCGATCCGTACAGGGCATTGTTTATTCGTTACTCGGGCCCAAAAAGCAAAGAAGAGCTAACGGATGAAAAATTAAGGCTTTCTGTTCGGTCAATTGAAAGGATGATCGATAAATACCGGAAGAAAGCAGGAATCACAATTAGAATTGGTCCCCATATTTTGCGCCACTCATATGCTACGGATCTATTGTCTCATGGTGCGGATCTTAGATCGGTTCAAGAAATGTTAGGACACAAAAATATCGCCACCACTCAGATCTACACTCATGTGACAAATTTTGGATTAAAACAAATTCATGAAAAATTTCACTCAGGAAATAAATGAAAAATTTTAAATATCAATTTTTACTTTGGCTTTCGATAATTTCTTTTATTGTTATTTTTTCTTACTTATCAATTCTTCGATATAAAACCTTAAATTCCTACTATTATGATTTGGGAATTATGAACCAGGTTGCTTACAATACTTCACACGGAAGGTTTCTAGAAATGACTAACCAGGATTTTAAAAAAAATGTTTCCCGCTTAGCGATTCATTTTGATCCGATCTTAGCGGTATTTGCGCCATTTTATAAATTATATGCAGGGCCGGAAGTATTATTGATCGGTCAGGCAATTATTTTGGGTTTAGGCGCTTTAGCGGTTTATTTGATTTCTCAAAAAATTCTGAAAAAAAACTTGATCAGCCTTGTTTTTTCTCTAACCTATCTTTTGTGTTTTTCAATCCAAAGGGCTGTTCTTTTCGATTTTCATAGCGTGACCCTTGCGACCACTTTTTTTCTTTTTGCTTTGTATTTTAATTTAAGCAAAAAAAACTTTTGGTATTTTGTTTTTATTTTTTTATGTTTGCTGACAAAAGAACATGTTGGTTTGGTGGTCCTTTTTTTGGGAACTTATTTATTTATTGTAAAGAAAGAAAAAAAGATAGGAATTGCAACAGCGGTTTTAGGACTAGTCTTTTTCCTGGCAACCGTATATTTTATTATCCCCTATTTTAGAGGGAATGAGCATTTTGCGTCAGGATATTTTAATAATATCAACAAACGGTTGCCTGATATTATGAAGGGCGGGGTTGCTTATATAATTATGATAATAAACCCTTTATTTTATGCATTGTTCTCACCATTGACTTTGTTGATCAGTCTACCGGAATGGGCAATTAATGTCTTAAGCATTAATGAGAATCAGAGATCGATCTTTTTTCACTATAATTCAATAATCATTGCTTTTTTGTTTTATTCTTTAATTCTAGGCTTTAAAAATTTTAATAAAATAATAAAAAATAAAATTGTTAGAGGTGTATTTTTTCTTATTTTTATATCTGCTAATATTTATTCTCTTTATCTATATAATCCGGTCCCCTATTTTGTTAAGAACCCTGTTCATTATTCAGAGGCTGACAAAACTAAAAGTGAGTCGATCAAATATTGGGTAAATAAACTTAAGGATGAAAATATTAAGGTTTCAACAACCCCAAAACTGGCACCTTTTTTTACAAGTAGAAGGTATTATTATAATTTTTTATATGACACCGCTTATGCTTCAATGGGACAAAAGAAAGAAGATGTCATTAAAAATGAAATTAATAAATATAATTTAGCCGATTATATTATCATTAACAGATCGGAAATTGGAGACCTTTCCAAAGAAGAGCTTCCGGTTAAATTTTATTTCAATTTGCTTGATGATAAAAATTTTCAAATGATCTTTACAGATGAACAGGGTCAAGCAAGTATAGAAGTTTATAAAAAAATATGATTTCAATAATTATTCCTTTTTATAACGAAGCCGAGTCAATACCTGTCCTAGTTGAACATTTAAACAATCAATTAAACAGATTAAAAAAAGAATTTGAAATAATTTTAGTTAATGACGGTTCCACGGATAATCCACAATCAGTAATTCGCAATTTAAATAATGTAAAAATTTTTAATCATATAAAACGCTTAGGAAAAGGAGAGGCATTGAAAGACGGGATTAAAAATTCGTCCGGAGAAATAATCGTTTTTATGGATGGAGATTTACAAGATGACCCTGCGGATTTACCAAAGCTTCTCGAAAAAATACAGGAAGGAAATGATTTGGTAAACGGTATAAGAGAGAAAAGAAATGATAATGTTGTGGTAAAATTTTATTCAAAAATAGTCGCCCGGTTTTTGAAAACTTTTTTAAATTCACCTTACACTGATATCAACTGCGGGTATAAGGTTTTTAATCGTAAGGTATTAAAGGATTTTATTTTTTATAGTAATAATTTCCGTTTTTTTCCACTAGCGGTGTTCTATAATGGATATAAGGTGACAGAAATAAACGTAAAAAATAACAAGCGAATGTTTGGCAGATCAAAGTTTGGTCCGGGTAAATTGTTTACTGGACTACTTGATACTTTAACCGCGTATTTTTTGTTTAAATTTTCAGAAAAACCACTTCATTTTTTTGGTGTGATAGGTGGAGCGTTATTTTTTATTGGTTTTATAATCAGTTTATATTTAACGATCGAAAGGCTTTTTTTTGGTGTCCTTCTTTTTCAGCGGCCCCTACTTCAATTGGGAATTTTATTGATCATTGTTGGAATTCAAGTTGTAATGACAGGTATAATTGGGGAGTTGATAGTTTATCAGAATAAGATAAAATGAATCCTATCCTCGCTCTCATCATAGCTAATATAATTTGGGGAATGGCTTCGCCAATTTTCAAGTTTGCTTTAACCAACATACCTCCTTTTACATTAGCATTCATCCGATTCTTTTTTTCCGGTCTCATATTTTTACCCCTGGCATTAAATAAATGGCAGAAGCTGAATGTTAAACAATGGCTGGAAATTATTTTAGTCGGCTTTTTCGGAATCACCGTAAATATTTCATTTTTCTTTTTGGGGATAGAAAAAACCGAAAGCATAAATGCTCCAATAATCGCTTCTTCCGGTCCGGTATTTATTTACTTATTATCAATAATATTACTTAGAGAAAAACCTAAATTAAGGGTGTTAACCGGGATGCTGATCGCTTTGGCGGGAGTTTTATTTATTATCCTATCCCCCATGATAGTTGATGGGAAAAGATTTGTTCTTGGAGCCATTGAGGGGAATCTGTTTATTTTAGTTGCAACCTTTGGAAGTGTTTTTCAAACTATTTTTGGACGGGACGTTTTAAAAAAGGTAAATCCCATGCAGGTTGCAGCGATTACTTTTTTATTAGGCAGTTTGACTTTTATGCCGTTTATTCCAAAAGAATTTTCTAATTGGAATATTTCTTTGCTCAATACGGCCGGATGGACAGGAATAGTTTTTGGGGTGTTTTTTTCTTCGGCCATCGCTTACTTTTTATTTTATTACGGAATTTCACGCCTTTCGGCTCAAGAAGTTGGGGTATTTACTTATATAGATCCTGTCGCGGCAATAATTATTGCCGCTCCCCTGCTTCATGAATATCCGAATATATTTTATATTTTTGGCGGCCTTTTAATTTTTGGAGGAATTTATTGTGCTGAAAAGAGAATTCATTGGCATCCTTTCCATAGACTTAGAAATGTCAAAATAAACAAATAATAAAATAATTAAATGTATTTGATTATTTTTACATTTGATAGAATTATCTTATGAATAAAGTTCTAATCACCGGCTGCGGAGGTTATATAGGTTCCGTTGCCGCGGACTTATTTTTAAAATCCGGATATCAGGTAATCGGTCTTGATAATTTTCAGACTGGTTATAAAGAACCATTGGAATTGCTGAAGTATAAACATAAAGGCCAGTTTGAATATTATGAAATTGATTTGAAAAATGATCTTTCGAATATTTTTAAAAAGGAAGCTAATATTACTGCGGTTATTCATTATGCCGCATCCTGCTTAGTTGACGAATCTGTCCGTGACCCGGGAAAATATTTTTTAAATAACGTTGCTGTCACCTCAAACCTTTTATCAGCCATGGATAAATTTAATATTAAGAATATTATTTTTTCCTCAACTTGCGCCGCATACGGCGAAGCGAAATACTATCCGATCGACGAAAAGCATCCTCTTGATCCAACCACCCCCTATGGGGCTTCCAAAAAAATGGCTGAAGAAGTGATCCAGTGGTATTCTAAGTTAAAAAACTTTAACTATATGATCCTCAGATATTTTAATGTTTGCGGAGCGACTGGAGATGGATCGATCGGTGATTCAAAAAAACCCTCGACCTTACTGGTTCAAAATGCTGTCCGCGGCGCTTTAGGTATTGAGAAATTTTATCTGACCTGTCCTGAAGTAGATACGCCGGATAAAACTCCTATTAGGGATTATATCGATGTCGTTGATTTGAATGAAGCTCATTTAAAAGCATTGGAATATCTTTTGTCCAATAAAAAAAGCGAGATAATTAATCTGGGAACCGGTACAGGCAGTTCAGTTTTGGAAGTGGTCAATCAAGTTAGAAAATTAACCGGAGTTGAGATTCCAATAGAAAAAGCCAATACAAGACAAGGCGATGATGCAAAAAAAATTGCCGACATCAGCAAAGCTGAAAAAGTATTAGGCTGGAAACCGACTAAAAAGATCGAAGACTCGGTAAAATCCCTGATAGTTTGGTACAAAAATCATCCTCAGGGATGGAGCAAATGAGCGGGATACGGGAATCGAACCCGTCCCCTCTGCTTGGAAAGCAGATATTCTACCGATGAACTAATCCCGCTTTTGTATAATTATACTAAATGAATAAAAAAATTTTCTTGGTTTTTCTCTTCGCTTTCACGATTCGCTTAATTGCCTTGAATCAGTCTCTTTGGTTAGATGAGGCGGTGACGGCTAATGTGGTTAAGAATTTTGACTTTTTTCATATAATTAGTAAATTCTCACCTACCGACTTTCATCCTCCGCTATATTATTTGATTATGAAATTATGGACGAACCTGTTTGGTTTTTCAGAAATTGCTTTGAGGATGCCATCAGTTTTGTTTAGTCTAATGACAGGGTATGTTGTTTTATCGATAGGAGGGATTTGGGCAGCGATATTTTTTCTTTTTAATCCGCTGATAGTTTATTACTCCCAGGAGGCAAGAATGTACATGATGGCTACGTTTTTATTAACGGCGGCAATATATTTTTTTATATTAAATATCAAAAATAAAATATCAAAAATACAAATTAAAAATCAAATATATTTCAATTTATTTATTTTTTTATCATTATCAACTTTTTACGGATCAATTTTTCTTGTGACAGCTTTTTTACTTTATTTTTTGTATAAAAAACAATATAAAAATTTATTTATTTCACTATTCACTTTATTTATTTATTTTTTGATAATCTCTCCCCTACTTTATCAGCAATTGATAAATTCTAAAAATGCTTTAAGTATTGTAGCTAATTGGTCACTAGTCCTGGGAAAAGTTAATATTAAAAATATATTATTAATTCCTATAAAATTTTCCATTGGTAGAATAAGTTTTTATCCGAAGTGGCTGTATTGGGGAGTAGCAGGAATTTGGACAGGATTCATTGCATATCAAATATTCCAAGCAAAAATTAAAAATCAGAAGTTAAATTTTAAAATAAAAATTTTATTTTATTTATTAATATCTCCATTAATTTTTGGATTATTAGCTTCATTTTTTGCTCCGATGTTGCAGTATTTTCGATTCATATATCTCATACCTATAGTGTCTATATTATTAAGCTTCGGATTATCAGGCCAAGCGAAGTTCAACCCCAGGGGTTGGATTTTGGCTGGCGGGTTTGTGATATTTTCATTAGTTTATTTACTGCTGCCGAAATTTCACCGGGAAGATTGGAAGAGTTTAGTAAAAAATTTACCAAAAGATAAACCTGTCTATATAATAACGACATCGAGTGATCCGATTAAATATTATTCAAACAATTTAAGAATTAAAGAATTGAACATCCTTAGCCAAAGCTGTGGAGGGCAAGGTGTGTTTGAAAAAGAAATCGTAGTTATCCCTTATGCGGCTGAAATATACGGATTGGATTATAAAGATCTTTTGAGCAAAAACGGATATCAACTTAAAAAGGAAGTCAGTTTTCGGGAAGTAGCTTATGAAGAATGGTTTAGATCTTACTAGGAAGTTTTCTATATTCTATAAATGAAGTTATAGAAAGGATTATCAAGCCGACAAAAAATGATAAAGCTAAGGCGTAAGGAGGGCCGGATAACTTCATAACCGGAATAAGATAATAGCATCCAAAAGCAACTATAATAAAAATAGAAAGATTGGCCATTAAAATATACGCAGGTTTCTTAACTGTATATAACAGAAAAAGGACAGGAAGATTGAGAAATGTATAGATAATATATGGCCATGTTAAGGATTTGGTAATCAAGGCGGTTTGGGCAAACTTTTCGGTAAAAAATAAATAGAAAACAACGTTCGGAGTAAAGTATAAAGCGATAAAAAATACTGTTGGGATAAACAGGTAAACTAAGCCGGTTCTGAATTCTCTCCTCACCTCTTCTTGAGTCGTAATCTTTGAAAATCTTGGAGAAAGAACTTGGGTGATGCTGGCGATTGAAGCAATAACCGTTAAAATTATTTTTTGGGCTAAACCATAGTAACCGACTTCCGGTGATTTGGACAGGAAATAAGATAGTAAGAAAAGATCCATTCGTTGAGCTATATTAAAAAACTGTGAAGCAATAAAAAATGTGATCGTGTAGCCAAAACGGAACTCCTCTTTTTTTACTTGAGCTTTTAAAATACTGAAAACAACATGTTTTTTTTCAAAAAATAAAAGAATAAAAAAGACTATCGGGCCGATAATACCAAAGACAAAAATAATTGAACCAACTGTAATTAGATGCAGAGGTATCATAACAAAGATAATGATAGTTTTGATTAGGTTGGAAAGATTTAGAAAAATATTGGCTTTAAGAAATCTTTTAGCGGCAAATAACGCATTAATCGCGTAATTTTGCCAAACAAGAAATAAGACGGAAAATGTCGTTACATAAAGCTCCCACCAAGGAGCCCCCGTTTTAAAGAAAACTTTGTCTAAATACGGAAAGAAAATAAAAAGCAGTGAAATGATTATTAAAGAAAAACTGGTCTGGTAAAAGAAGATCGTTTTCAAAAAAATATAGATGTTTTTCTGTTTTTTTTCAATCATAACCGGGAGATACGAATAGATGCTTGCGGTTGTGCCGAAATCAAGGATGTTGGCAAGAACATAGGAAATACCCAGCAAGACACTTAGTACTCCATATTCTGAAGGCTGCATTATCCTTACTAACAAAAAAGCAAAGAAAGCGATAAAAACAACATTAAGATAGTTTCCAATCGTATTAATGATGACGTCTTTACTGGTCGGTTTCTTGATAAAGTTAAAAAGTCTTTCTTTCATTCCATAATTATAATTGAAATTAAAATAATCTGTTATAATTTATACTAATATGGCAAAAACAGCATTGGTTACAGGAATTTTAGGGCAGGACGGACCTTATTTAGCTAAGTTGTTATTGGAAAAAGGTTACAAGGTATATGGCTTGATAAGACGATATTCAAATATATCATTTGATAATCTTGATTATTTGGGGATCACAAAGAAAGTAGAATTCGTAGAAGGTGATATGACCGATGAATCTTCACTACTTCATCTTATAAAGAGAACCATGCCCGATGAAGTTTATAATTTAGCGGCTCAATCGTTTGTCGGCGCTTCATGGCAGCAGGCTAAATTAACCACAGAAATTAATGCTCTTGGAGTTTTGTATCTTTTAAACGCAATTAAATTTTTTTCACCGACAACCAAATTTTATCAAGCCTCAACCAGCGAAATGTTTGGAACCAGCCATGATGACGGATTTCAGGATGAGAATACAATTTTTCATCCCCGCTCTCCATATGGGATTTCTAAAGTTTATGCTTACTGGATGACCGTTAATTTTAGAGAATCTTATGACATCTTTACCTGCAACGGAATATTATTTAACCATGAGTCCCCTATCCGTGGCATGCAATTTGTCACCCGCAAGATCACTGATGGTGTTGCAAGAATAAAAATGGGTCTGACGGACAAAATTTACCTTGGTAATCTAGATGCAAAACGTGACTGGGGTTTTGCCGGTGATTATGTTGAAGCTATGTACTTGATGATGCAAAGCAAAAAACCTGATGATTACGTTATCGGTTCAGGTGAAAATCACTCGGTAAAAGAATTTGTTCAGTTGGCATTTAAACATGCCGGGATTTCTGATTGGGAAAAACACGTCGTCATCGACGTTAGATTTAAAAGACCGGCTGAAGTTCCAAATTTAAAAGCCCGTGCCGCAAAAGCCCAAAAACAGTTAGGATGGAAAACAAAAACATCATTTGAAGATCTTGTCAAAATGATGGTGGACGCAGACTTATCAAGATATAGGTCTAAATAATTATTTTAAGGAATCTCTTCGCTGATTCTTTCCAATTGAATCTTTTCTTGATCTCATCAGAGTTAATAACTATCTTATTACCAAGTAAGTACTTCATTTTTTCCAGGATTTTATCTTTATCATTAACATTGACTAAAAACTTTTTATCAATTGTTTCAATAAGTGACGAATTGTCCCCTGCTATAACTTTGGTGCCGCAGGCTAATGATTCAAGCGGAGGTAATCCAAATCCTTCATAAGAAGAAAGATAAACGGTCAAACTGGCAGCGTTATATAAATACGGGAGATCTTCGTCCTCGACAAATCCGATAAATTTAACTTTATTCTCCAGTTTTAATCGTTTTATTCTTTCAAAAACATCCTCGTTTTTCCAGCCGGCCCGTCCGGCAATTATAAATTTAAAGTCGGAGAATTTTTTATCTTTAATTAGCTCACTAAATACTTCAATTGAGCGGACTAAATTTTTTCGAGGTTCGATCGCTCCAACGTAAAGCAAGTATTTAGTATTTAGTATGGAGTATTTAGTTAATATTTGTTTAATTTTATTATTATCAATCTGTTTGAATTGCTCGCCAATTCCCGGATATAAAACAGTTATTTTTTCATTATTAATCCGGGAATAAAGCTTCAACAAATCTTGTTTAGTGTTTATTGAGTCGACAATGATCGTGTCATTGTATTTGATAGTTTTAGCCAATTTTTTTTCATGGGCCCTGATGATCCTTTCCTCGTGATACTGTGGAAAAAGTTTCCATGTTAGATCATGGACGGTGGTTATTCCTCTGGTTCCCGGCAGCAACGGAGGTCTTAAAAAATCAGAAGAGAAAAAAACATCGACCTTTCCTATAAACCATTCAACAGGAATAATATGGAGTTTGCTCCACCAAAGCTGCAGTAAAGTTGGGGGGAATTTGTAATCGTAAATTTTTCCTCCGGCCTTTTTAAGCTCGTCAAGATAATAAAAATTCTTAGGCCGCCTAAGGCTTGAGTAAAAAAGCCGGTATTCGTTTTCTTTATCTATTTCAAGAAGATTTTTTGCAAGATTGAAGGTGTAATTAGCCACTCCGGATCCGGCGTAAACAAGCATGGTTATATCAATTCCTATCTTCATATCTATATTTTATCAGTTAATTATCCTAAAAACCTCCACCCACTCTGACGAGTATTGTAGAATTGCCTTCTTTTTTATTAAACCAAGCTCCTCTTCGGATAAATCTGTATTATTTTTGCCGGCGACGATATATTCGGCTCCGTATTGTTTCATCGATAAAACTCCTTTTGCGGTTGGCTCAACGTCAACCGGATATGTCCCCAGCATCCAACCCCTTCTATGATAAAGAGAAAAAAGAACCGAGTTATTATTTGCCAGATATACAATCTTAGAATCTTTAGGGATCACCCGATCGATCTCTTTAGCTATCTGCAGCTGATTTTCTGGTATCAGATCGTGAAAGTAATACCTGCTTGTCCGGTAGCCGTTATAGATAGTAAAAAGCAAAATGATGATGATTGTAAAATAACCAAACAACTTATTTTTTTGCAAAATATAATTTGTCAGATGAGTCAACCCATATCCTGCTAATATCGCCACCGGAATAAGAAAAATGTCCGAATAGTACTGGTGGATAATATTGCCATTGGGGACAATAAGCCAATATACTGGAACAAGTAGAAGCCATATAAGTACGAATAATATCGGCTTGTCTCTTTTGAGGAAAAAATTAACAAAACCTAATCCGGCAAAAAAGGACATTGTTTTTCCCATTACTTCTCCGATAACGTTTTTTAATAAAAGCCGCTTTACAAAAATTTCATAAGTGAAGAGGGACTTTCTTCCGTCTAAAATCCAATTTTCCCAACTGCTGTCGGCCGCCTTGAATTGGAACTGCCAATTTTTCCAGAATCCGTAGATCAAGGGACTAAAAAATATATAAATAAAATATTCCCAATAAGCAGATCCTTTTATCCGCATAAGAAATAAGTATGCAGGTAGACCGATCAGCATAAATGGCCTTGTTGCCACAGATAAACTAAGAGTAATCAAAGATAAGATCAACCATCGTGGACGCCTCCCCTCTTTCCAGTACAGATAGGCTGTTAATGATATGAGATACATGCTTATTGCAAATATATCAGGATGAATTGCGTGACCAAGAAAAAAAATAGAACCGGGAGCAAAAATAAAAAAGAATGAGGAAAAAAAAGCAATTTTTGATGATCTGAACAATTTCTTAATAAATATGAAAAGCGAAAGCGCAGAGATAGTATATAGAAAAAGATTTAAAATTCTCGCAAGTTCTATTTGCCAGCCAAACAAACGGTAAAGGATACTTATTAAATATTGATATGCAGGAAACTCAAGAAAAAAATATGAATTGGTGTTGGTGATCGGTCTTATGAGACTGTTTTGCGGATACAAAATATTCCTGTTTCTAAAAGCAAAATTGTATGCGACGCTTTCCGTGTCTGTCTGTCTCATTGCATGGCCGTCAATTGGAAGAAGATGAAAGTTTTGAACTCGGATTAATAAACCGAATACGATGGCGACTGTAAGAAACAATTTCCAATTCATATTTTTACAATATATATCATACACTTTTACCTGTGGTAGAATTATCAAATCTTATGTTTAACTTTAAAAAACCACTAGTATCGGTTGTTTTAGCTTCTTACAATCATGTAAATTTTATTGAACAGTCAGTGAGAACCGTTCTTAACCAAACAATGTCGGATCTGGAACTTCTGGTGATAGACGACGGATCGACCGACGGTACCCCGGATATTGTGGAAAAAATTAGAGACAAAAGATTAGCCTTAATCAAACTAACTCCGAACAGAAGGTATCACCCGAGAAATATCGGGATTAGAATGGCGAAGGGAAAGTATATTGCTTTTCAAAATTCTGATGATATTTGGTTGTCGGATAAATTAAAAAAACAGGTTGAGTTTATGGAAAAAAATAAACAGACATCAGTCTGTTTTACCCGTTTAGAGGTGATCGACGAAAAAGGAAAAAATATTAAAAACTCATGGGCACATAAAAATTTAGCCGGTGGAAATAAAAATAACGATGCATGGTTAAGGCTTTTCTTTACATCTGGTTTTAATTTTGGCATAGCTTCCGCCCTTGCCAGAAAAGAAAAAATTATCAAGCTAGGAGGTTTCAACGAAAGCCTTGTCCAGATGGCAGATTATGATCTTTGGGTAAGACTGGCCGGACTGGGACAAATTAATATACTTGATGAAATCTTGACAAAGATGAGAATTATTAAAGGTGTGAATTTCAGTTCTCCTAAAAAAGCTGTATATCTGCGAAGTGCCATTGAGAATATTGAAATTTTGAATCGTTATACTCAATGGCCGGTAAACCAATATTTAAAAAATATATTTCCGGAGATTATGCCTGATGACAATAATTCAATCTATGTCCAATATGCTGCACTAGCCAAATTTGCATGGACCATAAAAACTCCTTATCATGATTTTTTTGCCGACCAATTGGTTGCTAAATTATTAAATGATCCAAAGTCAAGCAAAGAAGTTCTTGAGTATTTTGGAGCCTATCTGAAGAACGAATATATTAAAAGAAGAGGAAAGTTGGAAATAATTACTTATGATTAAACTACATAACTGGTTCACAAATTTAATTAAAAAATCTGATTTTCGTATTGAGTGGATTCCCCTATCCAAAAGTTCATTCTGGTTATTCAAATCAGGAAAAATAATTCATAAGTCCGGCCGTTTTTTTAAAATTATTGGTGTTCAATTCCACGATTACAAAGGTAATGTGGCTGAACAGCCATTGATCGATCAACGCGAGGTCGGAACTCTGGGATTTTTGATAAGAGAACGGAAACAAAAGAAGGAAATTCTCGTTCAAGCAAAAATTGAACCGGGAAATTCAAATATTATCCAACTGGCTCCAACCTGCCAGGCAACCAAAAGCAATTCGATGATGGTTCACGGGGGCAACGAGCCGCCTTTTTCTCACTTGTTTATAAAAGAACACCCTCAAATAATAAGCTCAACCTTGCAAAGTGAACAAGGAAGCAAGTTTTTTGAAAAAAGAAATCAAAATATTTTAGCAGTGAGCAATCATATAATGGAAATTCCTGATACTCATCAGTGGATATCTGTTGAGAAAATATTGGCTTTATTATCGGAAGATTTTTTGGTTAATACCGATGCCCGGTCGGTCTTGACCTGCAGTCCGTGGGATAAACTTGTCGGATGGATGCCGTTTTCACGATTAAATGATAGTTTTTCAAAAGAATTGGGCTTTTCATATAAACAAAACGTCAAAACCGGTCAATTTAAAAATATGAAAAATGCTCTTATTGCTGTACAGAAAAAAAATTATGTAATTAAAACAATTCCATTGGAAAAATTGAAAGATTGGAAAATTACAGACTTTGAAATCAGTCCCTCAAATAAAAAATTATTTAGAGTCAGACATTTAAAAGTAACAGCCAAAAACCGGGAGGTGCCTGAGTGGGACCAGCCAATTATCGATAGCTACGAAGAAGGCTTGGTTAACTTGGTCTGCGGAAGAATTAATGGAGTTTTACATTTTTATTTTTCAATAATTACTGAGGCGGGCCTTTATAACAATGCTGAATTGTCCCCTATTATCCGCAATTACTCAAAATATCCAAATGTCAAAGTAATCAAATCCGTCATGCAATCGGATGAAGGCGGAAGGTTTTATCAAGATATAGCCAGATATCAGGTTGTTGATATTGGAGAGGCTGATTTGACATTACCGGGATATTGGTTAAATCTTGCCCAGATACAATATCTTTTGCTAAAAAACGGCCGGTTCACCAACGAAGCCCGTTCAGCCATATCCCTTTTACTTTACTGGTTATAAACTGCTATAATTTTTTTGTTAATAATTATAAATAATCTTATGAATAGCGTTGTATATGTTTGTTCAGGGACCTGCAAGGCGGAAGTTTCAGAAGAACAATATAAGGCTGGTTTAACCAAGTGCGGTGCCGAAGTTTGTACCCTAAAAGGACATGAGTTTGAAAAAAGATTAAAATGTCAGGAATGCGGAGCAATTTTTAAAGAAGAAGAGATTCATACCCACTAATAATATCTATTGAAAACAGAAAAAAATGTTGAGGAAATCAGATAAGCAATAATCAGTATGTAAAAAATATTCTTCTGATACTCCCCTACTTTTATTTTTTTAAGTAAAGTTATTTTTTGCGTAAATTGAACAATTAATAAAATAACAAAAGGCAATAAAGGTATAAAATATCTTCCCTGTACTCCATGAGCGATTAAAGATCCCGGTTCTGTGTTAAAAACAAAGGCCAATAACAAGATAAAAATGTAAGAAATAATTAGGGTTAAAAATAATAATATTGTTTTGTATTTATGTAAAGACGAGGCATGCCTCGTCTTTACGATTACATAAATAAAAAATAATCCGTAAAGAAGATAGCTTAAAGGATCAAGTCCGTATTCAAGCCAACCAAAAACACCAATAAGGCTTTGCAAATAAAAAGGAAATCTCTCTATTGAAGTTTTGGCTAACACAATTAAAATATTTAATGGGTCTGAAATAAGAGAATTTATTTGTTGGATTGGATTGATAGCTGATGCCGTTAATGAGTATTGCAAATCATAAGTACCAGTAAGTTTTGACCAAAAATAAAAAGGAATAAATATTAAACTAAAAATAATCATCGGCTTTATTTCGAATGGAACTAAAAACAGAAACAAAAAAAAAGTTTCATAGCCGATTTTTTTGCTCCATAAAAATAAAAAAAGGACAAAAAATAATTTAAAGTATTCTACTGGGGCGTGATTTATCACGCTCTTTGCTTTATTAATTATTAGCGTAAAAAAAGTCAACGCAAGCATAATGTGAATTGCATCATAACTAAAAGAAGAAACTTGGTGCAGACTCATCGGCAGAGCAAAAGTAAACAAAAGAATTAGTTTATAGTTCTCAGCAATTTTTCGGTAAAGATATAAAAACCAAAAATATCCAAGAATAGCCATCATTAAACGGACGAAATATATTGATTGAATAGGATTAGCATTAAAAAACGACAAGATCCAAAGAACAAAAGCCTGAGGTATGTATGAAATAATTGGAAAGCCGCAAAGGTGGTCAACATTAAAGCTAATCTTTTTGTTTGACTGATTATTTGAAAATAAATCATTAAAAAATGTTGGTATTGGAAGTTTAACTTCCTTTTGATGAGTCATCAGATCAAGATAAGGAGTTTTAATAAAATCCGTGTATTTTTTTTCAAGCGGTATGGTGTTGTTAGATTTTTCCTTACAAAAAAAATATCCTTTACTGATCAAAAGTGATTTTTCAAAGTGTGGTTGTTCATCAGGTTTTTGAAAAGGAGGAACAAAAAAGATAAAAATAAGAAGTTGTGCGGGAATAAGAAAAAAGAGGATAAGATTAATAAAAATCTTTTTATTCATAAAATGATGTATTTATTATATAATATCGTCATATGAAGGTAATTATTCTCTGTGGTGGGACGGGAACAAGGTTAAAAGAAGAAACTGAATATAAACCTAAGCCGATGGTCTATGTCGGTAGTAAGCCGGTTTTATGGCACATAATGAAGATTTATGCTTCTTACGGTTATAACGAATTTATTTTAGCTCTCGGGTATAAAGCCGATTATATCAAGGACTATTTTTTGAATCAAAAAGCCTTCACTTCAGATTTTGCCCTTGAAACCCGGAATCATAAGACTAAGTTCTACCTAGACGACCGAGCAGAAGTGGATAATTTTAAGATAACTTTCGTTGATACCGGCGTGGATACTTTACCCGGGGAAAGAATCTTAAGATGCCAAAAGTATATTCCTGTTAATGATAAATGTTTTATGGTCACCTATGGAGACGGTGTGACAGACTTGAATATTGACGACTTGGTTAAATTTCACAAAAAACAAAAAACCATCGGGACGATCACTCTTGTTCATCCAAGATCAAAATTTGGGCTTGTTAATGTTAACGATAAAAATCTAGTTGAAGATTTTATTGAAAAGCCTGTTCTTTCCGATTGGGTCAACGGCGGATATATGGTTTTTGATAAGAGGGTTTTTAATTATTTAAAACCTGGAGAGACAGAGCATCCGACTTTAAAAAAATTAAGTAGTGAAAAACAGTTGTCGGCCAAAAAACACGATGGATTTTGGTTCTGTATGGATACTTATAAGGAAGTTGAAGATTTAAATAAGATGTGGAAAAGCGGGAAAGCGCTGTGGAAGATATGGAAGTAGGGCAATTTTTCAATTTTCAGTTTTCAATTTTCATTGAATTTACAATGAATCAATTTTTAAATTGAAAATTAAATAAATAAAAATTTATTGAAAAATGTAAATTGTAAATTGAAAATTTTATGAAACTATCTGATTCGAATATCCTAGTCACCGGTGGTGCCGGCTTTGTCGGTAGTCATTTGGTTGAGGAACTGATCAAACTAAAAGCCAATGTCATCGTTGTTGATATCAATCTTAATAAACTTTCATATTTATTTACGGAAAATCTCGACAAAAAATCCACAGTAATTAGTTTAAACATTTGCGATTACAAAAAACTCTTGGCTTTAATAAGGAAATATAAAATTGAATTTATCTTTCATCTAGCGGCTCAGGCCTTGGTTGAAGATGCCTACATTAGTCCAAAATATACCTTTGAAAATAATACCGTCAGCACTGTAAATATTTTAGAAGTGGCCAGAACCAATCCGCAAATTAAAGGGGTTGTCGTCGCCTCATCTGACAAAAGTTATGGGAAATTGCATAAGGAAAAATATGTTGAGACTGATCCATTATCAGGCGATCATCCCTATGATACCTCAAAATCGATTACTGATTTGATGAGCACGACCTATTACAAAACTTACAAGATCCCTGTTGTTGTCACCCGATTTGGAAATATTTATGGTGAAGGCGATTTAAATTTTTCCCGAATTATTCCAGGGACGATGAAGTCATTAATTAAAAATAAAACTCTGTTAATTCGAAGTAACGGAAAATACGTGCGGGATTATCTTTATGTTAAAGACGTTGTTGATGGTTACTTGTTATTAGCACAAAATATAGAAAAAGTTAAAGGTGAGGCTTTTAATTTCGGGTCCGACGATACTTTAAAGGTTGTGGAAGTAATTAAATCAATTGAAAAATCTTTGAATAAAAAAATCAATTATAAAATTATGAACATTGCCAAAAACGAAATCCCCTACCAATCGCTTGATTATTCAAAGATTAGAAAGACGCTGGGATGGAAACCAAAAACGAATATTAATTCGACGTCAACAAAAATATTTAATTGGTATTTTAAATTATTAAAAAAATGACCCTACTCTCCGACTACGTAATAGATTTTTTAGTCAAAAAAGGTATTAAGGATATTTTTCTGGTTTCCGGAGGCGGAATTATGTATCTTCTTGATTCAGTTGGTCGTAATAAAAGGATCCGCTACGTTGCCAACTATCATGAGCAGGCATCAGCGACAGCTGCAGAATCTTACGCAAGAGTCAAAAATAGCGTTGGAGCTTGTTTGGTAACAACCGGTCCGGGTAGCACCAATGCGATCACAGGTGTTGCCGGTGCTTGGCTTGATTCTATTCCTATGATTGTTATTTCCGGACAGGTAAAACGAGAACTTATTGCTGATTATTTGAGAACCCGCCAAATCGGTCCGCAGGAAATAAATATTATCGATATGGTTAAACCAATTACGAAATACGCAGTGACAGTAATGGATCAAGATAAAATAAAGTATGAATTGGAAAAAAGTTTTTATATGGCAACTTCAGACAGACCTGGTCCGGTTTGGATTAATATTCCATTAGATATCCAAGGTTCAATGATTGATGAAAGAAAACTTAAAGGATTTATTATGCCGAGAATAAAAAAAGATGATAAATATACCAAAAGCAAAGTAAAAAAAGTTATAGATCTTTTGAACAAATCCAAGAGACCGGTGATCATAGCCGGACAGGGGGTAAGGTTGTCAGGAGGGATGAAGCTACTTGAAGAATTAATTTCATTTACAAAAATTCCAACGCTACTGCCGTTCAATGGTATCGATTTATTAAGTGAAGACAACAAATATTTGATGGGTAAATTCGGACCCGGTGGAACAAGGTGTGGTAATTTTGTTTTACAAAATTCCGATTTGATTTTATCAATTGGGGCCAGTCTTAACGTTGCCTCAACCGGTTTTGATTACAACCATTTTGGTTTTGGGGCCAAAAAAATAATGGTTAATATCGACAGTCAGGAAATTGAAACTAAGAAGATTAAGATCAATTTATCGGTAGTCAGCGATGCTAGGGAATTTATCCGGGAATTGTTACTTCAATTAAAAACAACCAAATATTCTTCGAACAAAAAGTGGCTTGATGTTTGTAATTATTGGAAGAAGAAATATCCGTTGATTACAAAAGAATATTATGAAAATAAAAAATATGTTAATAGCTATGTTTTCTTCGATAAATTGTCTGAACTTCTTGATCCGACAGACGTGTTAACAACTGGGATTGCGCTCGACGCTACCGGACTTTATCAAACCTTCAAAGTTAAAAAAGGTCAGCGGGCTTTTGTTAATAAGAATTTCGGCCAGATGGGTTGGAGCCTTCCGGCGGCGGTAGGAGCTAATGTCGGCAACGGAAGGAAAAGGACAGTTTGCGTCACCGGTGATGGTTCTTTTATGGTTAATGTTCATGAATTGGAAACAATTAAACATTATAAATTGCCGATCAAAATCTTTGTTTTTAACAACGGCGGATACGAGTCGATCAGATACACCCAAGACAATTTATTTCATGGAAGACTTGTCGGATCGGACAAAACAACCGGCGTCAGCAACCCGGATTTTAATTTATTAGCGAAGGCCCATAGCTTGCCTTACGTAAAGATCAATAATAACGGTGAGATCATAAAAAAAATTAAGGAGGTTTTAAAGATCACTGGTCCGGTTTTATGTGAGGTCAACATTGACTATAAGCAAAAACGAATGCCCAAAGCGGCTTCTTTTAAGCGTTCTGATGGTAAAATAGAATCGAAACCGCTAGAAGATATGTGGCCGTTTCTGCCGAAAGAAGAGATTGAAAAAAATATGAGCTTTTTTAAATAATATGAATATATTGTTAACGGGAGGTACGGGATTTATAGGAAAAAATATTTACAGAGGGTTAAAGAACGAATACAAAATCTTTGCTCCCCGTCATAGTGAGCTTGAAATTACAGATACCGATGCCGTCCGAAAATATATTATTAAAAATAAAATAAAAGTAGTTATTCATACGGCGGTTAAAGGAGGAGATTTAGTGCTTGAAAATATTTTGAGAATGTTTTTGTCAATCTATAATAATCTTGATCTTCTTGATAAATTTATCAACTTCGGCTCGGGAGCTGAATATGCAAAAACACGGGATTTGAAAAAAGTTAAGGAAACGGAGCTGGGAAAATTTATTCCGCAGGATAATTACGGACTTGGAAAATTGATCTGTAGCAAGCTTTCGAACAAGAACAAGAAGATAATAACAATACTGCCTTTTGGAATATTCGGCCCCGGAGAAGATTATCGAGTTAAGTTTATAGCTAATTCCATTGTAAAGAATTTACTGGGTTTGCCAATTAAAATTAAGCAGGACGTAATATTTGATTATCTTTATGTCAACGACCTGATCCCGATAATAAAATTCTTTTTAAAAAATCAAGAAATATTCGGAGACTTTAATATCTCAACTACAAAGTCGATAAACCTATCTCAGATTGTTAGTCAAATAAATAAGATTTCCAAAAAACCTTCCAAGGTGCAAGTAATAAACAAAAACTTGAATTTTCAATATACGGGAAACAATAAAAAATTACTTAAGACTATCCCCTATCTTAAAATTACTTCATATGAAGATTCGATTAAAGATTTCTACAATTTTTATAAGCAAAACATTGAAACTCTCGACAAAGATGCTATAATTCAGGATAATTATTTAAAAATGGCAAAAACTAAATGATCAAAAAAAAATTCTCATTTTGGAAAAATAAAATGGTTTTAGTTACCGGAGGTACCGGTTCTTTCGGAAAAAAATTTATCCAAATTCTTCTTAAAGAATATCCGATTAAACGTCTGGTTGTCTATAGTCGAGACGAATTGAAACAGGAAGAAATGAGAACGATGTATGGTTTTACTGATAAAAGGATTCGATTTTTTATCGGAGATATTAGAGATAAAAACCGCTTAGATAGAGCTTTTGTTGATATAGATATTGTTATTCACGCGGCCGCATTAAAACAAGTACCTACTTGTGAATATAATCCTATTGAGGCTATTAGGACTAATATAAATGGCTCAGAAAATATTATTAATTCCGCAATTGATAAAAATGTTAAAAAAGTTCTGGCTTTAAGTACTGATAAAGCGGTCAGTCCAATTAATTTATATGGCGCAACAAAATTAGTTGCGGAAAAATTATTTATTCAAGGAAATAATTATTCAAGTTCTGATGGCACCAAGTTTAGCTGTGTGAGGTATGGAAACGTTGTTGGTAGCCGAGGCAGCGTTGTCCCCCTATTTCAACATCAAAAGAAAAGCGGGACAATTACTATAACAGACACCAGAATGTCGCGCTTTTGGTTAACGTTGGAACAAGGAGCAAGATTTGTTATACGATGCGTTGAGCAAATGAATGGCGGCGAAACCTTTGTTCCAAAAATTCCCAGCATGAAGATAACTGATTTAGCAAAAGTGATTGCTCCAGATGCAAAAGTAAAAATCACAGGTATTCGACCGGGCGAAAAATTATTCGAAACCTTAATTTCGGAAAACGAAGCCCCGAATACTTATGAGTTTAATGATATGTATATCATAAGACCGGTAAGTTTGTTTAGAGAACCAAAAAACAAACTTATATTAAAAGGAAAAAAAATGAAGCTTGAAAGATATGACAGTGCTCTTAATAAAGAATTACTAACATCAAAGGAATTAAAGAAGATGATTGAAAATTAATAGTTATTCACATCCGATGCTTAATTACGGTTTTCAGTCAATTGATAAAAAAGATATCGAATATGTAATTCGAGCATTAAAAAGCAGTTTTTTGACTACAGGTCCTTATGTGAAACAATTTGAAAGATTATTTGCCAAAAAAGTTGGAGCAAAATATGCTGTTGCCGTATCTAACGCAACCGCGGGTCTTCATATAGCTGTCCAAGCTGCAAGTTTGCCCATAAACTCAGAGGGAATTACATCGGCTAATACATTTCTTGCTTCCTCAAACGCTTTTTTATATAACAATTTGAAACCCGTATTTGCGGATATTGATAAAAAAACTTACAATGTTGATCCAGACGAAATATCTAAAAAAATATCTAAAAAAACCTCAATAATTATTCCTGTCCATTTTGCTGGTCAACCTTGTGATATGGGGAAGATAAAAGAAATTATCAAGGATAAAAAAATTATTATCATTGAAGATGCAGCACACGCTGTCGGCAGCAAATATAAAAATGGAAAAATGGTAGGAAGTTGTTATTATTCAGCGATGACTGTTTTTTCGTTTCATCCCGTAAAAACAATTACCACCGGCGAGGGGGGAATGATTACGACTAATAGTAAAGCTTACTATGAAACGTTGCTAATGCTTCGGAGCCACGGCATGACTAAAGATCCACAGTTATTGAACAAGAATCCTGGACCTTGGTATTATGAAATGCATTCCTTGGGATTTAATTATCGACTAACAGATATTCAATCAGCCTTGGGAATATCTCAACTATCAAAACTTGATAAATTTATAAAAAGAAGAAGAGAAATTGTCAGAAAATATAATCAGGCGTTTAAAAACACGCCATGGTTGACGGTTCCTTATGAAGAAAAAGGAATTTTTTCCGCTTTTCATCTTTATGTTTTATTAATTGATTTTAATAAAATAAAAAAATCAAGAAAAAAAGTTATGGAAATACTATTTAAAAAAGGAATCGGAACTCAAGTACACTATATTCCAGTGTATTTACAACCTTATTACACAAAAAACTTTGGCTTTAAGCAAGGCATGTGTCCAAACGCAGAAGATTATTATAAAAAGTGTTTGAGCATCCCCCTTTTTCCTTCAATGAAAAATTCTGACGTTTCAAAAGTTATAAAATCAATTAAAGAATTAAATACCCTACCATGAGGGCGGTTTTTATCACGGAAGGAAAAAAAGATATTGGTTTTGGTCACATTACAAGATGCTTGGGTATTGCTAAGGCATTTGAAGAAAGAAAAGTAAAAACTTTACTGATAGTAAACGGCGATAAAAGCATTTTAAATCTACTTAATAAAGAAAGCTTCAAAATAATTGACTGGATAAATAATGAAGATAAGCTTTTCAGTATTTTAAAAACTGATGACATAGTCATTATAGATTCGTATTTGGCCGATTGCAGGTTTTATGAAAAAGTTAGTAAACTTGCCCGACTAACAGTTTATATTGACGATAATAATAGGCTTTCTTATCCCAAAGGAATTGTAATTAATGGAAATATTTACGGATCTTCCCTTAATTATCAAAAAAATAAATTCTCTCAATATTTATTGGGACCAAAATATGCTCCCCTTAGAAAAGAATTTTGGGACGTATCAATTAAAAAAATTAATAAAAAGATTAAAAATATCTTGGTTACTTTTGGCGGGGATGATAAGAGAAATTTAACATCAAAAGTTTTGTCATTATTGCAAAAAAATTATCCAAATATAAATACTAAATTTATTATTGGTAAAGGCTTTTTAAATAAATCTAAATTACACAAATTTAAAAATAGCAAAACAGAATTTAAATATGACCCTAACACAAAGCAAATAAAAGAATTAATGGCAAATAGTGACTTGGTGATATCTGCATCAGGCCAGACAACTTTAGAATTATTACGTTTAGGAATTCCAACCATAATTATTAAGGTGGCTGAGAATCAGGCAAATATTGCAAAAGCTTTAACGGAAAAACATATAGTCGAATACGCAGGAGACTGGAAAGATAAATCATTATTTAAGAGATTAGGTGAAAAAATAAAAAAACTTGAGAATTATGAAGAGAGAAAAAATATATCTAATCTCCAAAAAAATATAATAGATGGGCAAGGCGCAAGAAGAATAATTAAATTTATCATTAACGACAATCTATCTAAAAGCTTAGTTCTAAGAGAGGCAAATATTGAAGATCTGACAAATGTTTATAAACTGTCAAACGAAAAATTTATTAGAAAAAATTCTTTAAATCAAGATCAGATTATTTTTAAAGATCACGTCAATTGGTTTAAAGAAAAGATTTCTAATAAAAACATTTATTTTGTCGTTGCTTACTTAGATAATAAATTAGTTGGTCAGGTAAGATTTAAAATTTGGGGAAATTTGGCTGTTATTAGTGTAAGTATTTCTAATAATTTTAGAGGCTTAGGTTTAGGTAAACATATTCTTATGAAGTCACTTATAAAATTAAAACACACACACAATTTTATAAAAAAAATAAACGCAGTTGTTAAAAAGAGTAACAAAATATCTCAAGCATTTTTTTTAAACAATAATTTTAAAATAAAACAAATAAAAAAAGACACGATTTTATATACTTACAATTATGACTTTTAAAATAAAAGACCGTGAGATTGGAGGGAAAAAAGTATTTATCATTGCCGAACTTTCAGGTAATCATAATCACGATTTTAATCGTGCTGTAAAATCATTGAAAGCGATGAAAGAGGCAGGGGCGGATGCAGTAAAACTTCAAACCTATACAGCCGATACTCTGACAATAGACTGTAGTAATAAATACTTTCAAATTAAAGGAGGAACTTTATGGGATGGAAAAACTCTTTACGAACTTTACAAAGAGGCGTATACACCGTGGGATTGGCATCCGAAATTACAAAAAGTAGCCAAAGAGCTGGGTTTGATATTCTTCTCTACACCGTTTGACAGGACAGCAGTAGATTTTTTGGAAAAATTAGATGTACCTGCATTCAAAGTCGCTTCTTTTGAAGCAAACGATACACCATTGATTGAATACATTGCTTCGAAAAAAAAGCCGGTAATTATTTCTACAGGAATATCAACCTTAAATGAAATCACAGATGCTTTAAAAGCATGTAAAAACCAAGGTAACGAAAAAATTGCTCTTTTAAAATGTACATCTGCATACCCCGCTCCATTTAATGAAGTTAATTTAGACACAATTCCAAATATGGCAAAGAGATTTAAAAAAATAATCGGACTATCAGATCATACGCTTGGTATATCAGTGCCGGTTGCGGCAGTTGCCTTAGGGGCAAAAGTAGTTGAAAAACATTTTATTCTTGATCGGAAACTAGGAGGGCCAGATGCAGAATTTTCTCTCGAACCTTATGAATTTAAATCCATGGTTAAGTCCATTAGGGAAGTTGAAGAAGCAATAGGTAAAGCGACATATGAATTATCTCCAAAGATTCTCAAAAGCAGAAAATTTCAAAGATCTCTTTTCACCGTTGCCGATATTTCTAAGGGAGAAAAATTTACTGAAAATAATATTCGGTCAATTCGACCTGGATTTGGCTTATCACCAAAACATTTTTATGATATTATAGGAATGACTGCCAAGCAAAATATTAAAAGAGGCACACCTTTGATTTGGAAGTTAATTGACAAAATATGAAAAGAAAAATAATTTCTGTATCAATTCCCTCATACAACGAACAAGACAATATTGAATCTACTTATAAAGAATTAAAAAAAGTTTTTACAAAAATAAATAATTACGATTATGAATTTATTTTTATTGATAACGGTAGTTCAGATAATACTAGAAGAATTATATTGAAGGTAGCTAAAATTGATAAAAAAGTGAAAGGTATTTTTTTATCAAATAACTTTGGTCCTGAATCATCAGGTCGAGCTGGGCTGGATTATGCTATGGGTGATGCTTTTATTGGGATTGGGTGTGATCTTCAAGATCCTCCTGATTTGATACCGGTATTTATTAAGAAATGGGAAGAAGGATATGATGTTGTCATGGGAGCTTACAAAAAAGTCGATGAAAGTTTTTTCATGAAATTTATAAGAGGTTTGTTTTATAGTTTATTTAATAAAATTTCTAATACTAAAATTCCGACTAATGCCGTCGGCTACGGATTATATGATAGAAAAGTTATAAATGCTTTAAAATTGCTCCCAGAAAAATATCGATTTGAACGCGGTTTAACGGCTTGGGTTGGATTCAAAAAAATATTTGTCGCTTATGAAAGAAAAAAAAGAATAAAAGGAAAGAGCTCTTATAATTTTCTTGATTATATCAAGCATGCCGAACGAGGAATTTTTGGTTTTTCGTATTTAATATTAGATCTGATGGTCTATGGAGGTTTTGTTTTGGTGTTCCTCGCATTTTTATTTATCCTTGGATATTTATACACAGTAATTGTGATTGGCAATCCGATCAATGCTTCAATTCCTCTGATGCTGGCAATTGTTTTTTTTGGAGGAATTCAATTACTGGCCATAAGTATTATTGGAAAATATATTCAGGTAATAGTTGAAGAGACAAAAAATAGACCGATGTATATTGTAGAAGATACTATCAATATTCCTTTAATTAAGAAAGTTGCTTCCTGATCTCGGCCATCTCTTTTTCCGGAAGGAAAGGGGCCATGTCATCAATAGGCAAAGACACCATGCTGCCGTTGGCGATTTTTTTTGAAGATACCGTCAAGATATCTTGCCATTCCGGACAAAAAATTTCACAGATAACCGTTTCTTTGGAATTCAAAACTTGTTTAACCTTAGACAATTCGTGGTAATTTTTTATTCCGACATATTTGATTTTATATGCTTTGGCGATTTCTTGAGTATCAGGCATGGGTACTCCTGATTTAATCCCCTCTCCAATAAGTCGTCCTTGAAAGAAATTTTTTTGAGTAGTCCTTATTGCCAAGTATCCGTGATTATTAATCACGAAAATTTTGGCAGGGATTTTATGAAATTTAACGATTGCCAGTTCGTGGATATTCATTTGAAGAGATCCATCGCCGGTTATACAAACAATTGAAGCATTTTTTCTGGCAGCCCAAATTCCGATGATCGCCGGAAGATTGTAACCCATGGTTAAGGTTGCACCGGGAAGGATCATTCTTTGGTCTTTTTTGAATTTTAGAGTTTGTACAACGATGTAGGCGGTTACTCCGGCGTCAGTAATAAAAAAATCACCGGGATGAGAATATTTTGATATTTCATTTACGGCGTGGTACATATTAACTTGGTCGTTTTTATCAATAATTTTCGGAAGATATGGAGAATATTTATTCTTAATTACCTGACATTTTTTTAACCAGGAATCTTTGACTTTCAGTTTACTTTTATTTTTTATTAACTCATTAATAAAATATTTAGCATCGGAAATTATCAGATGATCAATTTTTATAGTTTTTTTCTGATGCTCTTTTTTATCGACGTCAACCACAATTTTTTTGGCTTGAGGTGCATATTTATCAAACTCATGTCCCGTAAATGAAACAGCTAGACGGCTGCCGATAGATAAAATCAGGTCGCTATTTTGCATGACGATGTTTCCGGTTCTATCTCCTTTTGTTCCTCCCTGACCCAGATATTCCGGTTGATCAAACTCCAGAATATCAGTTCCCATCTCAGGTACAACGACCGGTATTTTTAGGAAACTGACCAATTCCCTAAATTCTTTTATCGCTTTTGCTAATTTTATTCCCCCGCCGGCGACTATAACCGGTTTTTTCGATTTATTTAACAATTCGATCACTAAATTAATTTCTTGATTTGTAGCTTTTGAAATATCAGCGGTAATTTTATTGGCTCTAATTCCGTTTAATTTAAGCGGATCAATAATTTGACTGGCAACATCCGGAGGAATATCAAGCCAAACCGGTCCGGGTCGTCCGGTCAACATTGATTCATAGGCTTTCTCCAAATGAAAGCGGACATCTTCAGGCTTTTCAATATATGCGGAATATTTTGTCAAAGGTTTGATTATGGGAATAATATCAAGTTCCTGAACTCCAAATTGTCTCAAAGGAGTACCCGCGAAATGAGTCATCTGTGATTTTTTTGCCTGGCTGGATATAAAAATAACCGGAATTGAATTTTGCCAAGCCTCAAGCAAACCAGTTATTGCATTAGTTGATCCGGGTCCGGAAGTAACCATGACGGCTCCTATGCCATTATTTGTTTTAGCGTAAGCTTCAGCGGCCATTGCCGACGCCTGTTCATGATGATTACAGACATATTTCATTTTTTTGTGGCATGCAACGGCGTCATTCAAAAACATTGCCCCTCCACCGGCCAAAGTAAAGATGGTATCGGTCCCTTTTTGATAGATAAAATTAATTATGTAATCGGCAACTCTCATAATTTCTTAAGCCTGGTTAACTTTTTTAAATTCATCCCGGTCTAAAAACGGAAACATGTCTTCATAAGGTTTAGCAACGAGCGTACCATCAGGTCTTTTTTCTGATGCCGTTCGAGGAATCAACAGTTGCCACTCCGGGGTCATCACATCACAGATAACCGGTCCTTTATAATTGAGGACTTCTCTGACCTTTTTATCAATTTCATCTATAGAGTTAATTCGTACACCTTTAATTCCATAAGCAGAAGCTATTTTAAGAGAGTCCGGGCACCATACACCATTTTTTTCACTTTCGCCCATAAGTCTTCCGTTCATAAAATTTTTCTGGGTATGTCTTATTAATAAATATCCGTTATTATTAAAAATAAAAACTTTTATGGGAAGATTATTATATTTAATTGTTGCAAATTCCTGGATATTAAATTGGAGACTGCCATCACCCGTAATGACGATCGTATTTTTTCGATTATTTGCTAGGCAGGCACCGATTCCAGCGGCCCAATAACCCATTGAAGAAATACCACCAGTTGTCAAAAAACGCTGATTCTTTTTTATTTTCCATGTTTGACAGGCGACGTGAAAACAAGAACCTGTATCAACTAAAATCATATCTTTTTCGGAAGCGAGTTGAGATAATTTTTCGGTAAAATAATAAGAATTAATAGGTTTTTCCTTTTTATATTCTGGCAAAACAACCGGATATTTTTTCTTCCAAAAATTACACTTCTTTATCCAATTTTTATAATTTGGAACTTTATATGATTTAGATAGTTTAAGAAATTCACTTAAAAAAAGCTTAATATCGGCATTGATTTTTAAAAATATGTCTACGCTTGGTTTTTCCAGTTCTTCGATATCTATGTCAACGACAATTTTTTTTGCATTCTTGCCAAATTCTTTGGAGTTGTGTCCGACAGTTGAGCTTGAAAGCCGTGATCCGACTACCAATATTAGGTCTGAATTCTGAATGGCAAAATGAGCAGCTCTCTCTCCGTAAGTACCAGGCCTACCAACATACAATTCATTATCGCTATTTATAAGATCAATCCCCAACCGTGATGTGATGATTGGGATTTGAAGTTTTTTAACGACTTTGTTAAATTCATCCATTGCTCCAGCCAACCTAATCCCCTGTCCTACAAAAAGGATTGGATGCTTGGATTTTAATAAAAGCCCTATTGTCTTTTTTACACTTGCAGTAAGTTCAGCGGTTACTTCATGATCATCTTCCGGGAGAAATTCTTTTAATAATTTTTTAGGAACTTCCATTCTCTGAATGTCGAGAGGAACTTCGATCCAAACAGGACCCGGTCTGCCATTTAAAGCTAAATAATAAGCCTTTTGCATATAATATTGGATCATTGAAGGATCATCGACCGTAACAAAATATTTAGTAACCTTTTCAACTAATGGTTTAATATTTATCCCCTGAATTCCATATTGTCGGATTTTTGTTTTTTGCTGATATTGGACATAGGATAAAGCCGATTGTCCGGATATAACCATCATCGGTGAAGAATCAACCCAACCGCCTACAACACCGTTCATAACATTGATGGCCGCTGGGCCGGCGGTAACTAAAGTGACCCCTAATTTACCGGTGATCCTACCGTATGCATCAGCTGACATTCCCAATGCTTGTTCATGGTGTCCGCAAATATAATTTAATTTTTTATTACGGTAGACGGCATCATTGAGAAACATTGCCTGTCCTCCGGTAATCATGAATAATGTGTCAACTCCCTTTGATGTAAGAAAACTAAAAATATAGTCACTGACGGTCATATTAAATTATTATAAATTTATAATAATGATTCTATTTGATAATCTTCATTTTTGAATTCCTTTTTCTGTTTGAGAAAGTTGGCAACATCAATAATAATATCTTCCTGACCGCCAACGACCTTTCTTCTTCCTAATTCCTTAAGAATATCGCGGACATCAACCCCAAACTTTTTTGCGGCTTTTTTTGCATGAGGAGCAAATCCGGAAAAAACACCGGCCAGACCACTCGTTAAAGTAATATCATTTATTTCAATCGGTTCTTTCATTAATTTTGCAATTATATTTTCGCTATTGTTCATTAATTGATACAGGTCAAGTCCGGTTTTAAAACCGATTCTTTTCAGCACGGCGACAATAACTTCAATTTGACAATTTCCGGCACCGGCACCAAGTCCTCTAGAACAAGCGTCTATAATAGTTGCCCCGGATTCAACTGCGGTCAAAGAATTGGCAACGGCCATTCCCAGATTATTGTGCGCATGAAAACCGACATCAACTTTTAAACCTTTAACTAATATCGATACTTTTTCGGATACGTCTTTAGGCAAATAAGCTCCGGCTGAATCCATTAACAAAACCCCAACGACTCCGTATTCTTCCATCAGTTTTGCTTGAACAAGAAGTTCCTCCGCAGAGATCATATGGGACATCATTAGTATTCCGTAAGTTCTTATATTATTTTTTACTGCATATTGTATATGCTGGCGGGTAATATTGGCTTCAGTACAATGACAGGCTACCATCATTACCTCAACCCCGCTTTTAATAGCAGGCTCAATATCGTTTTTAATCGTTCCAAAACCGGGGATAAGAAAAGCACCAAGCTTAGTTTTTTTTAATTGTTTTTTAGCGGTTTTTAACATTTCCTGATCAGATAATAATGAAATTCCCAATTGAAGAGAAGATGCGCCCAGTCCGTTTCCATGTCCAACGATAAGAATTTTTGTGCCTGCTAATTCGGCTCCTCTTGCATATTGGGTAATATTTTGAGCAGTTAGCTGGTGTTTCATTGCATGAGATCCGTCACGAAGGGTCGAATCGACAATAAGTATCTCCTTATTTATATTCATATTTGTTTCGTTTTAATTTTCGCTTAGCATACTCTTCAGCTACAGCAACTGCGGCACAATTAATTATATCTAAATTGCCTGCATATATGGGCAAAAAATCGCCTCGGCCGGTCACTTCCACCATCAAGGTTAGTCGGCCATTGTCATAAACAGGTTCCAAAACAAGTTTATAACCGGGAACGTATTTTTGAATTTTTTTTACGACCTTTTTTATTTCTTCTGTAATCAACTCAATCTTAGGATCTTTTATTTGAGCATAAATGGTATTATGCATCAAGATAGGAGGATCGGCAGGATTAAGATTAACAATCGCCTTTGCTTTCTTGACTCCACTGAAATACATCAATGCTTCACTGGTTGTCTGCGTATATTCATCTATATTATTTCTGGTACCAATCCCAGCTGACTTAGAAGAAATACTGGAAACGATTTCGATGTATTCAGTATCGGGGTTAATTTTCATGATTGCTTTTGCAAGTGGAGTGGTTGCTTGACCGCCACAACTAACCATGTTAATATTTTGTTGTTTTAACGAGCTTTCCAGATTGAGACTTGGGACGCACATTTTCCCAATTCTTGACGGAGTCATATCAATGACAAATTTTTTTAACCTCTTTAATATAGGAGCATTGTATATATGTGCTTCAGCTGAAGTTGCATCAAACACAATATCACATAATTGAGGATTTTTTTCAATTGCCTTGATTGATTCAAATGATGTTCTAATTCCTAGTTTTTTAGCTCTTTTAATTCCCTCGGAATCGGGATTATGTCCGGTAAAAATTCCACATTCTAAAATAGGAGATCTCAAAATCTTGGTCAATAAATCGGATCCGATATTACCGGTGCCAATTATCCCGACCTTAATTTTTTTAAAATTAGCCTTCTTTTTCATAGACATGGACTTAATTATATATATTTTTTTAATTTTATCTATACTTATCCAGGCACTATCCTATAGTTGATAATCAGGCCTAAATATGCTAAAATTCGTTTCATGTTGACAGCAGAAAATTTTAGAGGAAATATTCCCCCATCTCCAACTCCAACGATAGAAATTGCTGGTTTTCGTAGGTTTGACCCTAATAGTTCAAATAGATTAGATGAACATCTTATTCATGGTGAAGTTAATGGAATCTTTCTTTTAGGCACCGCCGGTGAATCGCCTACAATTCCCGCATCAGAGTTTAACGCTGCGGTCAGCCATAGAATTAATTTTATAAAAAAAGAAGATTCAAAAATGCCTGTTTTAGTAGGAATCTCAGCAAGTAATATTGAGGAAATGATAAGACGAGCTAAATTTGCACAAGAAAGTGGAGCTGATGCTTTGGTACTTGTTCCTCTTTTTGGAGAGGGTTTACCACAGGATAAATTAGATGCTTTGATTAAAAATACTAAACTTCCAATTGTTATATATGATAATCCAGGCATTCATACTGGTGAAAATCAAGGAAAAGATTTATCTGCAAAATTTGTTAAAGAAGCTAAAGAAAAATCTGACAAAAGAGTGATAGGTATAAAAATTACTTCAACAAATATACAAATGTTTGAAGATTGTTTGAGATTACAAGACAATACTTTCCGTGTTCTTCAAGGAGGGGCTAATCCTGATACTCTAAATATGGAAATTGATGGCCAACACGTTTCCGGCATTGTGTCTTTTGAAGCTGTAATTGTTCCATGGTTAATTAATCTAATGATTATACATCCAAAAAATACAGAAATACTTCAGTGGGTAAAAAAATTAGGAGAATATTCTTATAATCCTAAAGCAGTAAAAGAATTATTAACTAACTTGGAAATATTATCTACTGGACTGATGTTTAAAGATTAACTTTATCTTTTATTATAAACTGGGGACGGGCTTTTACTTCATCATAAATTCGGGCCAAATATTCACTAATAATTCCAAGAATAAAGAATAGAATTCCGAACAAACTTAAAGTTAGTAAAATTGTGGTTGCTGCTCCGGGTGCTTCCCGTCCATGGACTAAATATAGATAAAGATAGAAAGCAATCATAAGAAAAGAAGTAAAAGTGATACCGATCCCTAACACTGAAACAAAACGTAAAGGTAAATAGGAGAAAGAGAATATTCCATTAAGGGCGACTTTTAGCACGGCGATAAAATTGGCCTTCGATTCGCCGGCAAACCGCTTGGCTCTGTTGAAAGGAATGCCGAGATGTTTAAAACCGGTCCACATAATTAGACCTCTTAAATATTTATTCTGTTCATCCATCTGGTTGATTGTCTGGTAAACTTTTCTGTCGATTAATCGAAAGTCACTGGCATTTTCCGGAAACATATTTTTAGTAAATAGATTAATTACTTTATAAAAGAAAACAGAACTGATATTCCTAAAAAATCCAGCGGTTCTTTTTTTTACCACTCCATAAACAATTTCATAGCCCTGCTCCCATTTTTTGATAAAACTTGAAATTAATTCGACCGGTTCCTGAAGATCGGCCATCATAATAACCAAAGCATCACCCCTGGCAAAGCGCATACCGGCGGCAATGCCGCCATCACACCCAAAGTTTTTAGATAACCGTAGAATTTTTATTCGCTTATCTTTTCCAGAAAATTTTTGTAAATCTTTAAAAGAATTATCGACGGATCCGTGTTCTACGAATATTATCTCAAAATTATAAGAGGAATTTTTATTAATAAAATTAGTAAGCTGTCTGATAAGTTCAGGAATTACAAGAGATTCATTATAGATGGGGATGACAATGGATATAAGTTTTTTGGACTTCATAATGAGATATTATACAATAAAGGTGTTGTGTTTGATAAAATTAGCAATTACTGATTATTTTAATATATGATCAAAAATGTTTTTATTGAATTATATAAAAAATATACTTCAAAATTAATTACAAAAGAAGAATACATCGACCTCGCATTTAAATACCATAATACTTTATATGATTATGCCGACTATCTTTCGCAAACAGATATAGAGTCGATCCATATTTCAAGAAATGAGGTAAAGATGACAACAAAAAAAGAAAAACTGATTTTAACATATCCGCGAAATGATAAAAGAATCGCCCCTTTTGAAGTGCTGAATTTTAAAAATTTTGAAGGTGATTTTTTTAGTTTTTATTTGCAAATAATTAAGAATGCAAAAGTTATTTTTGATATCGGCGCCAACATCGGATGGCACGATCTCTGTGCAGCCAAATTAAACAAAAAGGTAACAGTACACTCATTTGAACCGATAAAGGAATCTTTTAAATTTTTACTAAAAAATATTAAAGTCAATAACCTGAAAAACATTATTCCTAATAATTTTGGTTTGTCCAATAAAACAACTACTGCGATTTTTTATGTTAATCCCTATCTTTCTGCTAGCGCTTCAGAAAGAATGATTACCGACCAAAATGTAAAAAAAGTTAAAGTTATTTTAAAAAAACTTGATGATTATTGCTTAAATAAAAAAATAAAAAGAATAGACCTGATAAAATGTGATGTAGAAGGGGCAGAACTATTTGTCCTACAGGGCAGTGTAAATACGTTGAAAAAATTAAAACCAATACTCTTAATTGAAATACTTCGTAAATGGTCGTTAAAATATAATTATCACCCGAATGACATATTGAAATTAATGGACTCCCTGGATTACCTATGTTTCACAATTTATTCTGGCAAAATGAAGCGGATATTTAAAGTAACCGAAATGACAAAAGCGACAAATTTTATTTTTTTTCATAAAATCAAACATCATAAGTACATCAATAAATATGTTACAAAGTAATAAGATCCTCAAAGAGGATATTGAAGAAATTATCTCCAGAATTAAAGTAGAAAGCAAAAGGCTGAAAAATTCACGTATTTTAGTGACTGGAGCAAGCGGAATGTTGGCCAAATACATCGTTTTTACTTTAATTGAATTGAATAAAAGTATTCTGAACAATTCTTTAACAATATATCTTCTGTCTAGACACGAATGTTCTTCAATTTATGGATCGGACAAGAATATTAAATACCTAATCCAGGATGTTTCCGAACCCTTGCCCAACATTAAAAAACTGGACTTTATTATTCATGCGGCGTCGAAAGCAGCCCCAAAAATTTATTTAGCCAATAAAATAGACACCCTCAAAACCAATATTCTAGGACTATTCAATATATTGGACTTAGTAACTGAAGATACAAAAAGTATTTTGTATTTTAGTTCCGGCGAGGTTTATGGCTTAATTAATTCCTCAGGCAAAATAAAAGAAGATAAAATTTGTTATACAGACCACTTGAGCGACAGGTCAAGTTATGCTGAGGCAAAAAAAACATGCGAAACAATATGCATGAATTATTATAACGAAAAAACGTTCCCAATTAATATAGTGAGGTTGTTTCATACATTCGGACCAGGTTTAAATATAGAAGATGGCAGAGTGTTTAGTGATTTTATTAAAGATGCCATACATGGCAAAGATATAGTTATTAAAGGTGACCCTGATCTAGTCAGACCATTACTTTATATTAAAGATGCAACGATCATGTTTTTTAAAATTTTGCTGTCAAAAAAATCCGGAGAAATATATAATATCGCCAACCCAAAAAATCTGATCACAGTAAAAGAAATGGCTAAATTAACTTCAGAAGCGGTTTATCAAATAACGAAAAGGAAAGTTTCAGTAGTTTATACAAAAGAAAACTCACGGCATTATAAAGGAGCCGAAAAGATCGTTAAACCGGATATAAAAAAATTTATTGGAGAGTTTAAATATATTCCCAATACGACGGCGAAAAAAGCTTTCTTAAGAACAATTGCCTCTTACTATTAAAGCCTAAAGATTTATTTTGTTTCTTTCGATGAATAATGGTCTTCTTTTCACTTCATTATAAATACGTGCAAGAAACTCGCTTAGGATTCCCATAAAAAGAAATAATATTCCAAATAGAAAAAGGAGCGCCATGATTATTGTCATAATTCCCGGTGTACTACGTCCATGAACCACAAATAAATACATATAAAAGAACATGAGTATAAAAGAAAGAAAGGTAATGGCAATTCCGAAAACTGACATTATCCTCAGTGGCACGTAAGAAAATGAGAAGACTGCATTTAGGGCAATATCTATAACGGTTTTTAAATCAGCCTTCGATTCGCCGGCAAATCGTTTTTCCCGATCAAAAGGAATCCCGATTTGTTTAAAACCTGTCCAAATAATTACTCCCCTCAAATATTTATTTTGTTCGGACATTTTATTGACAGTTTCATATACTTTTTTATCGATCAATTTGAAGTCACTGGCATTTTCCGGAAACATATTACCTGTCAATAGGTTAATTAGTTTATAAAAAATAATTGAAAAAATATTTCTAAAAAACGAGGCGGTTCTTTTTTTTACCACTCCATAAACAATTTCGTACCCTTGTTCCCATTTAATAATAAAGTCTTTGATTAATGATAAAGGTTCTTGTAGGTCGGCCATCATTATTACGAGCGCGTCACCTTTAGCATAATGAATACCGGCTTCAATACCGCCTTCGCCGCCGAAATTTTTTGAAAGCTGGAGTACTTTGATTCGTTTGTCTAAGCGGGCTGATCGGCTAAGAATAGAATAAGACCTGTCATTCGATCCGTTTTCGACAAAAATTATTTCGAATGAATAAGAGGTAAATGATTTAATAAAATTCAATATTCTTTTTATTAGTTCGGGTAAGCTCTCTTCTTCGTTGTAAACGGGAATGACTATGGAGATTAGTTTTTTTAATTTCATCCACATATTATACAATAAGAAATAAATTTTGATAAAATTGTAGAGATGAACAAATTTATTCCAGGTACAACCTATGTTCCAGTTTCCGGAAAAGTATTTAATGAAGAAGAAATTAATAATGCGATAGAGGTGGCAAAAGAAGGTTGGTGGACTGAAGGACGATGGACTAAAGAATTTGAACGGGAGTTTAAAAAATTTCTTGGGGTAAATTATGTTTCGTTAGTCAATTCCGGGTCATCGGCTAACTTGGTGGCATTGGCCTCACTTACCTCTTCCGTTTTCGGGGACAGACGGTTGAAGCCCGGCGATGAATTTATCACCTGCTCGGTGGCTTTTCCAACAACGGTAAACCCGGGACTTCAGTATGGTTTAAAACCGATTTTTATTGATGCAGAACTTGACACTTTAAATATTGACGTGTCAAAAATTGAAAAAGCCATTACCAAGAAAACCAAGTTGATAATGTTGGCTCATACTTTGGGCAAACCATATAACCTGAAAATAATAATGAGGCTGGCAAAAAAATATAATTTGTGGGTGGTTGAAGATAGTTGTGATGCGCTCGGTTCGAAATACGATGGAAAATTTGTCAGTTCTTTCGGAGACATTGCTACCTTCAGTTTTTACCCTGCTCATCAGATGACCATGGGTGAAGGAGGAGCTGTTGTTACCAATAATTCACTAATACACAAATCAATCCGCCAGTTTCGTGATTGGGGCCGTGACTGTTGGTGTGATACCGGAATGGATAATACCTGCAGAAAAAGGTTTAAATGGCAATTGGGCGAACTTCCTTATGGATATGATCATAAATATATTTATTCTCAAATAGGCTACAATCTAAAAGCGACTGATTTTCAGGCGGCAATTGGTGTCGCCCAACTTAAAAAACTTCCCGGCTTTATCAAAAAACGTCAGGAAAACTATAAAATTCTTTATGAATTTTTCAGTCAATACAAAAAATATTTTTATTTGATGAGGACCAACAAAAATGAAGAGGTCAGCTATTTCGGATTTCCTTTGATCGTTAAACCCCACTCCCCTTTTACTCGAAACCAATTGACTGAATATTTAGAAAATAACAAAATCGGAACGAGAAATGTTTTTTCGGGTAATCTCCTCCGCCACCCGGCTTACGTCAACCGCAAAAAAAGTTTTAAGATAATTGGAGGTATGGAAAATGCGGACTTGATAATGAGCAATGGGTTTTGGCTCGGCGTATTTCCGGGGATAACAGAAGAGATGATGAGATATGTTATGGAAACTGCAAAAAAATTTATTGAAAATTTTAAAAACTCTTAATTCTATAGAAGAATGAATATCCTCATAACTGGGGCTACCGGATTTATTGGTAGTCACTTATTGAAAAGATTACTTGCACAAAAATATAGAATTATTATTCTTAAAAGAACGACTTCTGATCTCGGTAGGATAAATGATCTGATCAAGGAAATTAGATTTTATAATGTTGACCAATTGGTAAACTTGGATAAAATTTTTGTTGAAAATAAAATAGACATAATTATTCATTTGTCGGCGATGTATTCAAAAGAAGATAAAGGTAAAAAAATGGAGTCTCAAATGGATAAAATAAATATAAAAATTCCAAAAAAACTTCTTGAAACGGCAATAAAATATGAAGTCAAAGGATTCATAAACACGGGAACTTTTTTTGAGTATTCGTTAAAGACTAACAAACCGATTTCAGAAGCAAGTAAGATTGATCCATATAATTATTATACGATCACAAAGATTCAGTTTGAAAAAATATTAGCGGAATCAGCCCGTAATGGGAAGATAAAAGCAGTCACCTTGAAATTATTTTCACCTTATGGAGAAAATGATAATAAGAAGGTAATCCCATTAATTATAAAATCTATTTTAACTGATCAAAGATTATTTTTGACTAAAGGAAATCAAAAACTAGCATTTACCTATGTTGAAGATATAGTTGATGCGTACATTTTAGCTATTAGATATTTAAACAATCAAAATCTTAAGTACGATTTTTTTAATATTGGAAATAATCGCTCATACTCTTTAAAAGAAGCAGTCTCTTTTATTAGAGATATTTCTAAAAAAAATATAAAAGTAGAATTTGGGAAGATAAATAATAACAAAGATGAAAATCTAGATGTTCACTGTGACACAACAAAAGCAAAATTAAAATTAAAATGGGAGGCGAGAACCAGTTTATTATCAGGTTTGAAAAAAACTTATAATTCGTATAAAAAAACGATTTAGTATAATAATCACTATGATAAGCGGAGTAAAGATAAAACAACTTAAAAAAATCAGTGATGAAAGAGGAACGATCTTTCATATGTTAAGACGCGATGATAAAGATTTTAATAAGTTCGGAGAAATATATTTTTCTTCAGTTTATCCGGGAGTGATAAAAGGATGGCATCTTCATACTAGGATGACTTTAAATTACGCCGTTATCCAGGGAATGATAAAATTAGTTTTATTTGACGGTCGAAAGGGCTCCCCCACTAACGGTGAAATAATGGAAATTGTGATAGGTGAAGAGAATTATGTTTTAGTTACCATTCCTCCGCAAGTCTGGAACGGTTTTAAAGGAATTGGTTTAAAAACTGCAATTGTCGCTAACTGCTCAACTATTCCCCATGATCCTAAAGAAATTAAAAGAATTGACCCAATTAAGAATAACATCATTAAATATAACTGGGACATTAAATTTGAGTAGTATTATTTCTCCACTTTAATTTATTAAGAAACTTGTTGATATTTATAAAAAATAATCCAATATATTTATAATTGATTCCTACCATCGTTATTGAAAAATTAGTTTTTGACTTTTGGCCGGAGTTAATGACTGAAACAAATTCGAAACTTTTAATGAGATCATTTAATAATATTTTTTTAAATTCGTAAATATTCGTATGATTCTTTTTGATTTTTTTGAACGATTCTTCATCAGGATTCCGGTTTAATAAAAAAAGATAAAGATTTTTAGTAAATATGATTTTACTATTTATTGCCATTATTTGAAAAAAATATTTATATCTGAGTACTAATCTTTTTAACCTGTTTTTATGTAAAAAACTATCATATAGTTTTGTGATGGGCTTTATATCATCCATTATTTTTTTCTGTTTATCAATAAAAGCCTTATCAATTCCGTATTCTATTTTTGATTTGCTGATAAACCATAAAATATAAGAATATAAATCACTATTTAATCTCAAAAAAATAAGATCTGGAAACCTTTCTTTTAACAGATGATTGTTTGTATACAACAAATACATCAAGTTGGTTAATGGAATGAACCGATGTTGATTGTTTAAAAAAGAATAAACATTTGCCTCTCCTTTGATATTGAAGGGTGTTTTGGCCTCTATTCCGTATTCGTCAACAATATTTGAATTTAAAAAAATCTTTTTTATGTAGGGGCTTATATATACTTCATTGTTAAAATAATCATATTTATATTTATGACTTTTGCTGTTAGATAAATCATTAATCTCAGAATAATAGTTCTTAAAGTATTGGGAATATTCTCTTAATGATTTGATATCAAACCTTCTTTGGTATACAGAAACTTTATCTTTATCAAAACCGCTAAAATGAATAAAAAAAATTTTTTTGGTGTCAATTTTTCCTATATATTCATGTAGGTTGAAATAAGCTACGTTATACCCCGGCTCTTTGATAATATATGCGTCCAAAAAAATAGGAAGATAATCAAGCCATCTTTGATCGACAAAATAAAATTTATTAAAATCGATATAGCAATACTTATTAGTTTTTTCTGCCCACCATCTCAAAAATTTAATTGATTTGTTGCTCCTTTTTAAACCTAAAAATCCGGCATTGAAATAACCAGACTTAACAAAATCGATTTCATTCGGTTCTTTGTTGTCATTAATGTTTTCTCGGATATGGGGAGTGACTAGTGCATCAAAAATATCTAGCTTTTTGATAATTTCATTTAACGGACGGTAAACCAATATGTCTGAGTCAAAATATAATATTTTTTTATAGTGATATTTTTTAAACAGCCATAAAAAAATCGCTGGTTTTACAGCGGTTGATAACTCTAGGACATTATATTTAAATTTTAGAAAATCCAAATTATCTACCGTATCGATCTTGTCAATAGGAATTGATTTAAATAATTTAGAATCAAAATTTTTATTTTCAAGTGTTATGCAATAAATATCAATATCGGGATGATTTTTTTTGAAATATTTTGTAAATAATTGTTGTTGGGGAATATAATCATTGGCAATGATATTAAATACGCAAATATCATTTCTGCTCATATTTTTTGATAGAATATCCTTAATAAAGGATATTATAGTTTATTATGATTCTAATTCCAAACCTTGATAGGAATATTCTCCCCTACCCTTTGCCGCAAGCATACGCTGGATTATTGAAGAATTGGCTTAAAAAAAATCCTTGGGTGACAATTGGAGATGGGGTTACTTTTCCCTTAAAAACCAAGGTACTTAAAACGAAATTGGAAATAAAAGAAGGGACCATTATTAATGGTCCGATGGTCGTTAAGGGTAGTGGTAATGTTACGATTGGTAAGTATGGCGGAATTGCAGAAAACTTATATATCATTTCTTCAAACCATAAAACAAATTATATAGATGTCAGCGGTATGTTCACAGAAGAACTTGATATAAATAAGGGACCTGTTTATATCGGTAATAATGTTTGGATAGGTGATAATGTGACCATTTTATCCGGAGTGACAATTGGCGATGGTGCAGTTATTGGAACTGGGAGTATAGTTACTCATGATGTTCCTGATTTCGCGATTGCAGCCGGTGTACCGGCAAAAGTGATCAAGTATCGTTTTTCAGAAAAAGTAATAGATAGACTTATTAACATCGGCTGGTGGCATTGGGATTATAAAACTATCATCGAAAATAAATTCTTTTTTAAAGAAGAAATAAATGAAAAAAATATTGACCAACTGACAAAATTAATAAATTTGAATAATGACAATGAAGTGACTGATATTAATTTTCAGAATAATAATTCTCTTAAATGGCTTCTTGACGGTTGGGGTTCTAAGGAAGAAAATTATCGTTGGGCAGAAAAAAATAAAGCAGGCTTAATATTTAAGATAAAAGACCCCGCAAAATATAACAGTTTACTATTTTCCTGTCGTTCTTATTATCTTCCTCAGAAAATTAACATATCTATCAATAAAAAATTCATCAGCGCAGTCAGAATATCTAATAATTGGTCGGAATATAAGGTTAATATTACGAACTTAAAAAAGGGAGTCAATATATTAAGAGTCACTTTCGAAAAAGGCTTTTCCCCATTTTTTTTAAAGCAGGGTAATGATAAAAGAAACCTATTTTGTTGTTTTTCTGGAGCCTCTTTAGTTTAGGGTTTTTTATTGATATACTATATCCAAATTAAATTTGGCCGTTATGAAAAAAACAATTTTGATAGCAGTTGTAATTTTTGTTTTAGTCAATCTTTTTTTTAATTTTCAGTCATGGCAGGAAATACTTGTTAAAAAAACTTCTTATAATATCGTATCAGGAGACAGTACTTTATCAGAATTTATTTTGGAAAATAACTATCAACGAATAAAGTCTGGGAAAAATCCTTTTATCCTTGAAAAAAAATTATTTTATCCGTTTACCATAAATGTTGCTTTAAGTGATCCGGGGAGTTCTAATGTAATATTTTTTTTCCTGTTTAGACCCTTTTTAGGGATCCATGAATCGATGTTGTTAGTCGTTCTCATAAATATTTTTTTGGCTAATTTTTTTATGTTTCTTGTCCTTCGAAAATTCAAAATAAGCGGTCCTATCAATGTTTTGTTAAGCTTAAGTTTCGGTTTTATGCCCGTGATTGCCTATAGGGTTTTTGGACATTATACCTACACTTCTATCTATGTGTTTCCCCTTATGTTTTTTGCTGTTTTTAATTTTATTGAAGCAAAAAAAAGTATATGTAAAATATCAATGTCGATTTTGATCGGTCTATTGATGATGTTTATTCTTCTTTTAAGTTTTTATTATTTTATAGGGGTATTATTCTGTTTTTTCTTTTATTTTACCTATTACCTTATTTTTTTTAAAAAACAAACAATAATTTTTATTATTGAAAATTTTAAATATTTTTTATTAACAATCATTTCTTTTTTTATATTTATTATTCCGTGGTTATATTCTGTTTTTCAGCTAATCAAATTAAAACAATTAGAAAAAACTCAAAGTTTTGGAGGAGCTATTGATCTTTCAGGTGATTTAGCCAGTTTTTTTATTCCGAGTGAATATAATCCTTTTTATAAGATGCTTATCACAAAATTGTCTGGTTATTCTCTTGTTTTTTCGAAATTAGCCAAATTATATTTTAGTAGCACCCAAAAATTTATTTATCCCGGTCTGATTATCCTGTTTTCATATATTAGTATTGTACTTTTCAAGAAAAAATTACCTTTAACTTTATGGAAGAAAATTAAAATCCATTTTTTTATTAGCCTTTTATTCGCCGTTATTCTTCTTGGACCATTTTTAAAAGTATTTAATCGTTGGTATATTAACTTAGATGGTGTGGCTGTATTATTTCCTCTTCCTTTTTTACTAATTCATTATTTACCAGGATTATCATCAGTTAGAGCGTCGACAAGGTTTACACCATTATTTATTTTTTTAGCAGTAATTGTTTCGGCGCATTTCTATAATTATCTTTATGAGAAGATTGGGAAGAAAAACAGGATTATTTTAATAAGCGCATTGATAATAATTTTTTTCTTCGACCAATATGCGGTTTTACCAAAACAACCAACGGCATACTTTCCAATGACGATATATAAATATCTGAAAATTTCAAAAATAGAAGGCACGGTGTTTGAAATACCTTTTACCGTCCGAGACGGCTTTAGTTATTTAGGTTTTATCCATGCGATCGGACCAATGAATGGTCAATTAATTCATGGAAAGCCGATAATCGGGGGCTACTTTCCAAGAATCAATTCGGCCATATTTAAGTATTATAGGAATAAAAAGTTCATTAATTATGTAGCGGCAATTATAGATAAAGGTAATTTTAACCCTCTAAAAGAAAAACCCGGACCGGTAAACATTTTTCCATACGGTTATTCCACGGAGACAATCAAACAAGATGTCATTGACTTAAATATCAAATATATAATCCTCAAGGAAGATGAAAGATATTCCCAAACTTTGAACGATCTAATAAAAAAAGTCGGTTTTAGAAAAACATTGGAAGATAATTCCTATTCTTTGTATGAGATATAAAAAATTTTATCAGATTATTTTTGCAATTGTTTTATACATAATTATTAATGTTTTTTTTCACCAGCAGCTTTGGGCCGAACTGAAATTTGATCATTCCAAGGTAAATGCCGTTTACGGTGAGCAAATGGGAATTGAATGGGACGAAGAGAAAGTTTACCAAAATATGAAAGCAGGTAAAAATCCCTTTAGTGAGGTTAAGGATATTCTCTATCCTTTTGGCACAAACTTTATCACTACCGATTCAGGAAATGCTTTTTTCTTTCCTTTTTTGCGTCCCTTTATGTCTATACATCAAGCAACTTCAGTAATTTGGGCAGTGCAAATAATATTAGCAAACATCGGTATGTTTCTTTTATTGATCGGTCTTGAAATCCCCTACTTTATTTCCTTAGCAATAGGTTTTTGTTTTGGCTATACGACTTTTTTAATGCCTCGGATCGGCCATATGACGTATTTTGCCATCTACGTTTTTCCCTGGTTTTATTACTCTTTTCTAAACCTTATCAAAAATAATAAACCATTATTAAAAATAATAAATAGTGTCGCCGCTTCATTGTTTTTTATTTTAGCCTTATATCATAATCTCTATTATTTTATGATATTGATTCTTTCGATTGTCTTTTTGCTAACATATCTTTTGGTTAAAGAAAAAGATCTCTTATTTAAAACTCTTAAAAATAATGCTTCTTGGTTAATTAGTATTTTAATTTTTACGGTTATCTTTGCATTTCCATGGTTAAAAGTTACCTATGAAACATTTAAATTTGAAATGCTTCCTAAAACTGAGGGTTGGGGCGGAGCCGTTCAATATTCTTCTGATCTATTCGGATTTCTGATTCCAAGTATTTACAGTTATTTTTTTGGTAGATTTAGTGAGTATCTTGGCTTAAGATTCTATTTTGCCAACGGAATGTTTGAAAATTACACTTATCCAGGATTAATAATTATAGGATCTTTGTTTACAGGTCTATTTTTAATGCTGAGAAAAAAAATTAAGAAAAATGATTTGCGATTAATATTTCCTTATCTTTTCGTTGCTTTTTGTTTTTGGCTTCTGACCTTGGGCCCTTTTTTGCATGTATTTGGCAAATGGCGAATTCCAATGGATGAAGATATCAAAATAATTATCCCGCTCCCTTATATAATTCTTCATTATATTCCTTTCCTGAATAATTTAAGGAGTCCCGGACGTTTGATAGTTGGATTCATCTTCTTTGCTTATATTGCCAGCGCATATATTATTAGCTTTATTCTAAAAGATCGGCCAAAGTTTTTAAAAACAATATTTTTCTTACTAATATTATTAGTGATAATAATTGACCACTATTTTAAATATTCAGTTTCTCCATCAGCTAATTTCTTACCGGTAGCCATCTATAAGACAATAGCCTCAGATAAAAGTAAAGTAACAGTTATGGAAGCGCCTTCGGTCATCCGAGATGGTTTTACTTATTTCGGCGACGAGAGCGGATTTAATTTTTTTAATAGTCAGTTGATCTATAATAAACCTGTCTTATCTGGCTATTTTGGCAGAATCCCTTCTTATAAGCGTGAATATTATATTCGTAGTCCTCTTTTGGGATACTTTGGCCGTTTAATGGATGAAAATATAATCAATAATGGCAGTTTTGATAAATCTGATTGGAAAAATTGGCAAAAGATAGATATAAATAAAGCAAATAATGTCCTCAACTTTCTTGATGTCTCGTATTTTATTATTGATAATACCAAAACCTATTCAGCTTCAATATCAGCTGATTTGATAAATCTTGACTTTAAAAAAACGATGGATGAAAAAAATTTCTCCTTATGGAAAAGAAACGTGGACCAAAAAGAGTACTTAACGGTTAACATAGGGAAAGATGACGAAATGTATTTAGGGATGGGATGGTACCAAAAAGAGAACAATGGCCGATGGGCAACGGATAGATCATCAGTATTATTTAAAGTTGTTAAGGAGAGAAAATTTGTATTGCATTTTGACGCAGTATCTTTTTATAAAAATATACCGACGGAAATTTATGTTGACAAAAAGAAGATCGGAAATGTAATTATTTCGACAAGTCAAAAACAGTTTAGTTTGCCGATAAACTTTTCTTTGGAAAAAGGCCTTCATACTGTTTATTTCATATTTGATAAATCATACCGAACTATTGATGGGAGGAAATTAAGCGCAAATTTTATTACAATTTCTCTTGAAGAAGATAAATAAATGATAACGATAATCTTTATGGCTATAAAAATTATTTTATTGATCTTTTTTTGTGGCTACGGTTTTACTTCAATCTTTCTGCCAAAAACTTTGCGGAGAGGTGGATTATTATGGTTAAGCTTTTGGTTTGGAACAATTATTATCGCCTTACTGGGAATTTTTTTTAGTTTAGCAAAAATTCCCATGAACGAAGCCAAGTACATAATTATTTTTCTATCGGGTTTAGCATGGGTCTATAGCTTATATAAGAAAAAGATATCATTTTATTTTTCAAAAGAAACAGCTTTAATTAGTTTTTTAACAACAGTAATCATTGTATTCAATTTATATCCCCTGGTTATCAAAGCGGGTTTTCCAACAACAATTTCACTAAGTAACCTGGACCCAATTTCCTATAATATGGTTTCAGATTTTTTTACAAAAGGAACAGTTCTTCAGGGCAAAGAGCTTATTCCATATAAACCTTATTTATGGGCAGTTGGTGATCTGGTTCATAATGGCTTTCGTTGGGGGTCCCCAATGATTTTGAGTTTTTTTGCCAACGTATTTAACGTTAGGTCTTATCAAATATTTTCGATCATTTTAACTCTATTTTTTGCTTTTACCTACCCTTTGGTTTATTTTCTTGCAAAAATATTGGTCAGATCAAAAACAAAATATTTGGCAATCCTAATATTCCTTACCTATGGAATGAATTCGACTCTTCTTTACATGCTTTACAATGTTTTTTTTGCCCAAATTATTTTTTCCGGGATCTTTTTATTGATTCTCGTTCTTATGGTTTCATATTTAGGTGAGATTAAAAAAACAAACACTAACTTTAATTCTTTTGACTTTTTGATTGCATTGAGTTTAGCGGCTCTATCCTCAATATATCCGGAAGGAATTTCTTTTATCCTCATTCCTTGGGCGCTCTTTTTATTATATAAATTGACAACAAAGGAAAGATTGATCTATCTGATTATTTTTGGAAAGATATCTCTACTTATCTTATTGATAAATCCCATGAGTTTAGGAACTGCCATAATATGGAACTTTAAAGTTCTATTAAACACTACTAAAACGGTCTGGATTGGTTGGGAAAAAATAAGATATGCTTCGCCATTTGAAATGATGGGGTTTTATAATTTATATTTTTCCCGTAACTTGCCTGTACTTGTAAATCTGATTATAGGCATTCCGATAATAGCCTTATGGGTTGCGGGCTTTCTAAAAATAAAGGAACGGATATTTATATTCTTTCATTTAACTATTTTCTTAATTTTTTATTTTGTATACAAATTTATATTTCCTAATTATTATACGTATTTTAAAGCAATCACATATAGCTTATTTTTTTACTCGATACTATTTTCCATAGGTTTGGAGTATTTTATTAATTTATTTAAAAATAAGATATTTCTAACCGTTATAATAATAATTATATTTATTTTATCTTTAAGGTCGGCCTATAGAACAATTTATCAATTATATTATCATCCCAGGATAGTTGACCGATCTCTTGTCTCTCTCGAAAGTCTAAATAATAATAAAAAAATTTTGGAACCATTTTTTACCGCTGACGTATTTTTAGGCGAATACGATCTTTGGAAAAGATTGTGGAGAGAATATCTTTTAATGGATAAAAATATTGTTACCCAACAAAATATTAATCAGGAAGATATCAATAAGAAAAATATTAGTTATGTTTTAGCGGAAAAAGATTTCTTGAACTACTTGGAAAAAAAACTGATCTTTAAAAATATAATTTGGCAAAATAAATTTTATCAATTAGGAGAAGTCAAAAATGAAAAATCTTTTTAAGGAAATTTTGATTATAAGTCTTTTTTTTATAGTCAGTTTATCTTTTTATTATAAGGTTTATTGGCATGAGCTTATCTTTGATCGGTCAACTATCGGTGCGGTATATGGTGAAGTTCAGGCGACCGAATGGGGAATGGAAAATATTTATAGAAATCTGATAGATAAGCACAACCTTTTTTTGCCAATTACTACTACTTTATATCCATTTGGGATAGATGTTGTGGGTGCTGACGCAGGTTCTGCTTTGCCATTTATTTTCTTTCGACCTTTTCTATCACCGCATCAAGCATTGTCTTTAATGGTAGTGGTAAATCTTATTTTAGCTAATATCGGCATGTATCTATTATTAAGAAAATTAAAGTTTAAAAGGATACTGTCAGTCCTTTTAGGACTATGTTATGGTTATATGACTTTTTTGATGCCAAGATTGGGTCATCCGGGATATTCAACGATTTATCTTTTTCCCTGGTTCTATTATTCTGTAATATCTTTTATAAAATCTGAAAGTTCCAAGCTAAAGATCATCCAGTCATTTTTTATAGTTTTTTTCTTCGTGATGACCCTTTGGCAAAATATGTACTATTTTATAGTTTTAGTTGTTTCTATATTCCTTTTAGTTTTATATTATCTTCGATATTTCTTAAAAGAAACAATTTTTTTTGTGAGAAAAAATTTTCTTTATTTATTGCTTATTTTTATTTTTACCGCTCTATTTCTTTTTCCTTGGCTAACGATTTTTTATAAGACGTTATTATTTGGCGAGGTTTCTAAAGGAAGCGGGTGGAATGGCGCAATCGAATTCTCCTCAGATATATTTGGAGTGTTTGTTCCAAGTGTTTATAATTATTACTATGGAACGCTGATATCTGCAATTGGTAAAAAAATAACTTTTATCGGTTCGATTTTTGAGAACTTTAATTATCCAGGAATAATTATAATTATTGCTTATATTTATCTAATATCGTCATACAGAAAGATAACAAAAGAAAATAAAACGATAATTACCCCATTTTTTTTAACAAGCCTGGCATTTTTAATATTAACGTTAGGACCATTTTTACACGTTGCCGGCAATTGGTGGATACAGCTCGAGGATAATATCCGTTTGGTTTTTCCACTTCCATTCGTTTTTCTTCATTATCTGCCATTTATCGGTAATATCAGGGCGCCGGGCCGCTTGGTAGTGGGTTTTATTTTCTTTGCCTATATTGTTTGTGCCTATGTTATTGATTATTTTTTAAAGAATAAGTCAAAAACTTTCAAAATATGTTTTTTTGTTGTTTTATTTATAATCTTTGTTATTGATCATAGGATTGCCGATATTGGTTCACCACTTCCTTATGATTACCCAAAAAAACTATATTCCTACATTGAAAAAGATAGATGTAAAGATTGTAGTGTATTGGAAATCCCTTTTTCTGTCCGTGATGGTTTTACATATCTAGGTGATTATAATTCAATCGGAATGACCGTTGGGCAATCGTATTATAAAAAACCTTTTATCGGCGGCTATTCTGGACGGATCCCCGACTATGTGAAGCGTTATTATCTTAATAATCCACTAGTAGGTTATTTGGGTAGACTGATCGATCTGGATATAAAAAATAACCCTGGTGTTGACCAAAGTGATTTGAGTAATTGGCAAGAACAGAATGTCAAAGAGGCCATTGATTCTGTCGATTTTTTAGGTTTGAAATATATTATTGTTGATGAAAAAAACAAAAAAATAAACATAATAACTGATTTTTTAAATAAATTAGGTTTTGAAAAAAAAACTACCGATAAGAATTATTCCTTGTATTTTAGGGAATTAGAAAAAAAAGAATTTTTGAACATGGATTTAACTGCCAAAGACAGTTCATTATTTTTAGGTATGGGTTGGAATACGGAAGAAGAAAAATTTAGATGGGCTAATAGAAGGAGCTCCGTCATGTTCAAGATCAACCAACCGAAAGATTTAGTTCTGAACTTTAATGCGGCTTCTTTTTACAAAAGTCAACCGTTGACCATATACATAAATAAGGAAGAGATCGGTAAGCTGATTATCGACACAAAGATAAAACAAAATCAGATTAAGATAAACAAAAACTTTCTTAATTCAGGAATAAATACAGTTTACTTCATTTTTAAGGAAAGTTTTAGACCGTCTGATGTCATTGATAATAATCTTGATGAAAGACAGCTGTCGGGACAATTCGAAAAAATTTGGTTGACGGAAAAATAAAACCTATGAATACAATAATTAGCCTGGTATCTATATCATTTTTTCCGATGATAAATATTATTTTCCTTTTTATCTTGGGTTTTGGATTGACTCAATTGATACTTCCTCGGCAACTGAAACAATATCATCTGTGGTTAAGTCCATGGACGACTATTATTGTTGCCATTTTTAGTTTAGTGATAACAAGCCTGTTTGGTTTATCGGTTATACAGGTAGCTCCATTATTGATAACGTTTTTTTTACTAATTGACATTTTTGTTTTAGTAAAAAGGAAATTTTCATTCAGTATCAATAAAATCGAGGATCTTATAATACTTTTTTTTATTATTATCACAATCATTTTTAACCTCTCCCCTCTTATCAGGCGTGATAGGATATTAACGACGATTTCTTTAGGCAATAATGATGTGATTTCCTATACGACCACGGCTGATTATTTAAAAAATCATTCCATTGCTGAAAGCTTCGAAAGTAAAGTTGAAGAATCAACAGGTGTTCTCCTTAAGGATGGTTATCGTTGGGGAACGCCCATTATAAATTCTTTTTTTCTCGTTTTATTAAATTTAGAGGGATATCAGTACACATATACTTCTCAGGTGGTTTTATTCTCTTTGTTTTTACCGTTAGTATATATATTTTTTAAGATCCTTTTTAAACCCAGCATTTTCGGATTAATTATGGCTAATGTACTCATAGGCTTCAATGCAAATCTGCTTTATATGCTATATCATGATTTTTTCGGTCAAGTTCTTTTTTGGGGTTTAGAGATGTTGTTATTTATTTTTTTATATCTGTATCTACATTCCTCAGAAATAGAAGAAAAAAAATTAAATTTCTACGATTATATCCTGGGAATACTGGTCGCAACCTTGTTTTTTTCATATCTTGAGCCGGCGATCTTTATGTTTGCTCCTTTAGGAATTTTTTTGATACTAAAATTATTTATTTTAAGAAAAAACATATCTTGTTACATCGAGGCTTTAATAAGAATCTTTTTCATTGCCTTTATTACCAGCTCAATCTCAATCATTCGCGCCATTGTCCTTGCCTTTCAACAGGCTTTTATGGGCAATCCTAATCAGCCTATTGGTTGGCAGCTTTTTCGCAACAAAATTCCCTATGCTAATCCTTTTGAGGCGATGGGTTTTTGGAGTATTCATAATTTTGAACCAATGGTGACGCCTCTAGCAATCGCCCTCTCCACAATCGTAGTATTAATAATTGCATATGGTTTAATAAAAAGCCGCTATAGATTAATAACAATTAGTTACTTTATTTTATTCATTCTTTTTTATTTTTGGACAGGAATCAGTCTAAAAAATTTTTTTGCTTATAATCGGGCAGTTACCTATACTTTGCCTTTTATAATAATATTTTTCGTGATTGGCCTATCAGTTATATTTGAAAAACATAAATATCTAGGATTATTTTTGTTGATTATTTTTACCGGATTTACTGGATTTTCAGCCGTTAAATTTAACAAAAGATTCATCAGAGAACATCTTGTTGTTGATAAATCCTATATCTCTATTTCAGAACTTAAAAATAAAAAACTGACAGAACCAATCTATTATGAGGGTTTTATTGAGGACCAGACGCCATTGTGGAAGCAAATATGGATAAGTTATTTTCTTTATTCAAAGGATATATCCAAAGTACCGACGGTATTTGATAATAGTCAATATAAAAATAGAGTTCCCGATGGCAGTCTAGTTTTAATATCAAGACCGACTTCTTGGATCGGTTCACCCAGCATTTTATTTAAAAATATTGTTTGGAGCAATAATTATTATCGCTTAGGCAGGCTATGTAATAGCGAAGCTTGTCTTTTAGATTCAAAAGAAAGTTTAGAAAAAGTTAGTATGGGGGAAAATAAATATGAAGATACGTTGCTAATATCAGGTTGGGATATAAATGAAGGAAGTAGTCGATGGGCTAATGAAAAGGAGTCCAAACTACGGTTAGCGGTCAAAGATGGGTATTTTTCAAAAATTGCTATTGAAGCAGTGGCACTTAAAAATCCCCAAAATCTGACCGTATATATGAATGATCGAATAATCGGAAGGATCTCCATTGGAACCGACTGGAAAAGCTATAGTCTGCCAGTTTATACCGGAATTTCGAGGGGCGTTTATAATATAAAATTTGAATACTCTTATGGCTATAAACCATCAGATGTCATCCCAGGAAATCTTGACAATAGAATTTTATATGTTAACTTCAAAAAAATTGCTTTCGAATAAGAATATGAAAAACAAGTGGTTGTCCCTGACCTTAGTGATAACAGGTTATCTTTTAGTAAATATTATCTTTAATTCTTTTATTTGGAAAGATATTATTTATCCGGCACCCAGCAATATTCTTGTTTCCTACGGTGAATCCCCGACCTACGAAGTTATAGCGGAGGCAGTTAAAAACAACATCCTTTCCGGTAAAAATCCCCTCGCAACTTATAAAAATATTTTTTATCCGACGGGTTGGAACTTTGTCGTTGACGATATAGCCCCTATAAATGGATTTTTCTTTATTTTCTTAAGACCTTTCTTTGACATTCATCAATCGTTGATGTTAATTATAGTTTTTAGTATCTTTTTTTCAAATTTATCGATGTATTTATTACTACAAAATCTGAATTTTAAAAAATTAGTAAGCTTTGTAATGGGGTTAGTGTATGGATTTACACCATTTATTTCTATGCGTTTTGGCCATCCTGATTATGTGAGCCTTTATTTTTTTCCGTTGATAACACTCTTTATTATTTTAATTGAAAGATCAAAAAAAACTTGTCAAAAGATTCTTTACGGATCTTTATTAGGTATAACTGGAGCCGTACTGTTATTAACAAATCTTTACTATACTGTAATGGTTTTTCTGTCTTTAATTATTTTAGGTTTGATGTTATTTATTTTTGATAAAAAGATCCTATATAAATATTTTTTAAAAAACATTTTATATTACGTAACTGCCATTTCAACTTTTCTTTTACTGCTTTATCCTTGGTTAATAAAAACAATCGAATATATAAAGTTCAATAATTTTAAAACGATTGCTTCGATTGAGAACTATATTCCCTTCTCGGCTGATATCTCAAATTTTTTTTTGCCTTCAAAAGCAAATTTTATTTACAAACAATTTTTAATTAAACTCTCAAGATTATTACCGTACACAAAAGATATCTTCGAAGACTTCATCTATCCAGGATTGATTCTGCTTATAGGAACATTAATAATTGTTGTTCAATGGAAAAAAATTCCGAAAATTATCAAAATAATATTTTCAGTTGGTTTTATATTTTTGATATTAACGCTAGGACCATATTTAAAAATTTTTGGAAAAACAACTTCACTACCTTTGCTGTATGCCTTTTTATATAGAATTCCTCTTTTACAAATGGCTCGAGCTCCCGGACGTTTTATAGTAATTTTTATTTTTTTTGCAACGATATGCGTTACTTATGTTATTAATAGGAATTTATTAAATAGATCAAAGAAATATCAAATATTATTTCTTTTATTTTTATTTTCTATTTTCTTAATTGATCAAAATTATGGAAGTTTGATCCAGACGCAACGGATGCGACTTCCAATGAAGATTTATCAAAATTTGCTAAAAACTAACCACGGTCCGGTATTGGAAATTCCTTATTCAATAAGAGATGGCTTAAGATCTCTTGGTTATAAGCATGCCATTTGGTATCCGTGGGCTCAACGTATACATCAGCAACCAATTTTTAATATCTACGCAGGACGATTGAGCGAAGACATTTTTCGTTATTACTATAATGATTATTTGTTTGGATCATTGGACAAATTAATTAATGAAAAATCTGACGATTATCTTGATTTTGAAACTAACTTTAATGATGAAAAATTCAAACAATCATTGGACTTTTTTAATATTCATTCAATAATTCTTAAAAACGATGAAAAATATTCTTCTTTAGTGGAGTCGCTGATCACAAAATCTGGGTTCAAAAAAGTCCTAAAAGACGGGGAATATGATCTTTTTATAAAAAATACTTTTGAACAACAAGAATTTTTGAAACCAGACCTTACTTCAATGAATGATAGTATGCTTTTTGACGGTTGGTGGGATGGTGAGCCGGATGGAAGATGGACACGCGGTAGTGTCAGTAAAATTTTATTTAAGACCAATAATAAACATTCATTGAAGCTTCAATTTTCTGCTGTTACTATTAAAAAAACAGTCAAAACCAAGGTCTATGTAAATAAGATATATATAGGAGAGTCTATTTTTAAGCCAGATCAAATTTCAAACTACAGTTTTGAATTAGGAAATAGTTTAGCGGTAGGATTTAATGAAATTATTTTACGATTTTCTACAACTTATCGCATACGAGATGTCACTGATAGTAAAAATGATTTGCGAGAAGTATCTTTATTCATGAAAGATATTGAGATCAAAAACAAATAATTACCCTTTTTTAACCATGGCGATGAGGGACAGACCAAAAGGAAAATCAAAATATTTTATTAAAATACTCTCTAAATTTAAGGGAATCTGAAGAAAAAAATTAATAAAAGGATTAATATCCTTAACATCAGAAGTATTGTCATGATGATTAATTAACTTTTTTAAAATTCTCTCAATAACAATTGGAAAAAATAAAAGACTGTTAACATAGGTAAGCTTTAAGATCTTAAAATGTTGTTTTTTCAGAATGTTCTTTAGCTCGGTTTGATAAAAACGGTGTTTTGCATGAACAGCCACATCATGATTGCTAAAAAGAAATTGATAGGCAGGAACTCTTATAAAAAGTGTTCCGCCGGGTTTTAGTATCCTGTAAAATTCGCCGATTGCTTTTATATAATTTTTTACCCGTTTGTGATACAAAACGTCAAAACAGGTGATTAGGTCAAATGATTCATCCTTAAAAGAAATCTCATCGATACTTCCTAATTTAATGTTTGCCAATTCTCTTTTTTTGCAATATTCTATTGCATTTGACGATATATCAATGCCTGAGACCTTTCCAAAATTTTTTAAAAAAAGAATATTTCTTCCTGTTCCACAACCGGCATCAAGAATCTTTAATTGTTTTTTTTTGGGTAAGTACTTTTCAAATATGGCTCTGGTAATTTTTCTCATTCCCTTATACCAAAAGTGATTTTCTTCTAATTCATACATTATCCGGTATTCTCGTATTTCCATGAAGTTATAAATCGGTTAAATATTTGTATAGCTTGGTTATTGAAGTATTCCAATTAAATTTTTGACTTTGCCTCGTTCCTAATTGCCCCAATTGTTGGGCAATTTTTGGGTTATTGATCAAATATTTAATTTTATCCTTTAGGTCATAGTAATCATAAGGATTAAAATATAAAACAGACTTTTCGCCTACTTCTGGTAAGGACGAGCTATTTGAACTTATAACCGGAGCGCCCAAAAACATAGCTTCAAGAATAGGTAATCCAAATCCTTCGTATAGGCTTGGATAAACGACCGCGTAAGAATTTTTTATTAAATCAATTAGGTAATAATCATTTAAAAAATCAAAAACGATTATCTTATTTTTGTCTATAACCAAGTAATTTTCTTTAATAAAATTGATAACTCTTTTCTTTATTTTTCCCCAACCTTCTCCTCCCAACAAAACTAATTTAAAGTCTTCGGGAATAAGGCCCTCATTTTGAAGGTCAAAAAATGCTTGAACCAAGTTAATAATGTTTTTTCTTGGCTCAAAGGTGCTATAAAAAAATAAGTAGCGATTTTTTTTCAAGCTATCAACCTGCTGAGCGGCGGTTTTACTTAAATCCTCAAAAAGAGAATCATGCTTTGAGAAAAAAATAGGATCGATCCCCGGATAGCAGATAGTAATCTCTTTGTGAGCAAAAACAGGATAATATTTTAATAAGTCTCTTTTGGTTGATTTACTTATACAAACAATTCCCTGACAGTATTTCTGGGCAAAGAAAAGTTTCCTTCGAAACAGATCGATAGTTTCGAAGCGATGATACTGACTCATGGTTATGGGTGTCAGATCGTAGATAGTTATAACATTTTTATAATTTTTCATAGGATAAAAACAAGTTTCGGAATGATAGACAATAGATACTTTGTGTTTGATAAACTCTTTGTTTAAAAATGAAATATATTTTTGAAAGCGGAGTTCATTGATAATATTAAAATATAATTTTTTGATTGGTAATATTTTGTTGATAATTTTGAAAAAAGGTCTAAAAAAAGATCCCATAAGATACATTACGAATGAATAATTTTTATTAAGAACAAGAGTATCGTTAATAAACAAAAAAACAGGATCCTTCAAAAGATCAAGAATATCTTTATTGATAGGCGAAAAAAGAAGGTCTCGATTAAAAGTAAAAAGAATTATCTTGGCATTTTTATTGTTTTTTCTAATATAGAAGCTCAAGGCCTTCATCAATCCATAATAGTATCGATAAACTCCGGATTTATCACCAAAACTTCCGGATGCTAAAAGGAGCGGGCTGATTTCAAAAGCGATGTTAAATTGAGAATTTTTGTTTACTGACATCCAAACATTTTATCACATTTATAATAATGTAATATCATTATTGAATAATAAACAGAAATAAATTAGAATGTGGGCTATATGAAGACACATTTTTTAACAATAAAGGACTTTGAAGAAAAAACTCAAAAAAATATATATAAACAAAATTATATATCGACCCGTTTGATAGAAGGAGTAAAGTTGGTGGATATTAAAAATATTCCAAGCGAGGAAGGTGACTTTTCTGAAATAGTCCGCCTAAATAAAGGGAGATTAAAACAAATTCCCGATTTTGAAATTGCCCAAATCAATCGAACCCGACTTTTACCTAATTCTATCAAAGCATGGCATCTACATTTTAAGCAAGATTTTGTCTGGTACGTATCCCCTTTTGATCATCTGTTTGTAGGATTGTGGGATTTAAGGAAAAAGTCAAAAACAAATGGACAAATTATGAGAATTATTTTAGGAGCGGGAAGATCTCGATTACTGCTTATTCCAAAAGGAGTAGCTCAAGGTACGGCAGTTTTTCAACATTTGCCTTTGGATTTATATGTTTTAAGCGACCAAGAATTTAATATAAAAAACCCCGATGAACGAAGATTACCATGGGATAGTCTTGGTCAAAATTTTTGGTTTCCGAAGAAAGATTAATAAACATAATGTATGAATCTATCTTTCAATCACACAAAACTTAAAGCTTCTAAAAAAAAGAAAGAGATAATTAAACATATAGGCCGTGTTATTGACAGTGGTATTTTTATTAATGGAAAATCTGTCCAAGAAGCAGAACGGCGCTTAAAAAATTATTTTGGGGCAAAATATTTTATAACTTGTGCTTCCGGTCACGATTCGTTACTTTTAGCTTTGCAATCTTTGGGATTAAAAAAAAACGATGAGATAATTTTTCCGGTCAATGCCTATCCGACCGCTTTTCCGATTTTCATGAACGGACTAAAAGGAATACCGGTTGATGTAGATGACAACGGACAAATAGATCCGATTTTGGCAAATAAAGCAATTACCCGCAGAACCAAGGCAATCGTAATGGTCCATTTATATGGATTGGTAGGAAACTTAGAAAAAATTATTGAAATATGTAAAAAAAATAAAATTTTTTTAATTGAGGACTGTGCTCAATCTTTTGGAAGCCGCTATCAAGGTAAATTGGTTGGGACTTTTGGAGATATTGGTTGCCTTTCTTTTTATCCGACTAAAAATCTTGGCACTCTTGGAGATGGAGGAGGCATATTGGTTAAGAGTAAAAAGCAATTTAATTTTTTAAGAAAAGCTGTTCAATATGGAGAAAAACATCGATATCAAAGTGAATTTATAGCTGGTCATAGTCGTTTGCCAGAGATTCAGGCAACCGTACTTAATTTATATTTGAGGAAAATAAATGAGGAATTATTAAAAAGAAAGCTTTTAGCTCATTACTATCTACAACAAATAACAAAATATGGCTTAAATAGATATATTACGGTGTTAATTTCGGATAAAGAAAGTGACCCAATGTGTCATTTATTTGTAATTAGGGCTAAAATGCGTGACAATCTTAGAAATTTTTTAATGAAAGAAAACATTGAAACCTTTATCCATTATCCTCTTAACATTAATAGAGTTTGTGCTTTTAATTTTTTATCAAAGAATAATTATCCTAATGCTGAAATTTTGTCCAAAGAAATTATTAGTCTTCCATTCCATCCGTATCTTAAAAAGAAACAAATAAATTTTATTGTAAAAAAAATATTTAAATTTTATAATAAAAATCATTGAAAAAAATCAGCGGTTTATCAATTATCTTTCCTTTTTTAAATGACGAAGCGACTGTAACGCGTCAAATCATATGTGCATATGCGATAGGTAAAAAAATTACTTCTAATTTAGAGGTAATTGCACTTCACGGCGGTAACTCAAGAGACAATACTTTTGGCAAAATTGAAGAAATGAAATTAACATATCCAACTTTAAAAATCATCAATAAACCCGGTAATAAAGAAGGATATGCCGTGATCAAATATGGTTTCAAAAAAGCGACTAAAGACTGGATTTTTTATACAGATGGAGATGCTCAATATCATTTAGAAGAGGATTTACCGAGGTTAATTAAAAAACAATTTGAAACAGGTTCAACAGTAGTTAACGGCTATAAAATCAGAAGGCACGATAGTATAATAAGAGTCTTATTGGGAGACGCTTATCGTTTATTAGCAAAAATAATATTTAAATTACCAATCAAAGATGTTGATTGTGATTTTCGTTTAGTCAAAAAATCATTGCTAGACAAAATTAATCTTGAAAGCAAAGATGCCTCAATTCTTCCGGAACTAATAAAAAAATTACAGTATGCTGATGGTAAATTTTCTGAGATTCCGGTAAATCATTATCCAAGAACATATGGAAAGTCTAATTATAAGATACTTGATTTAATAAAAGAAAAACTTGTCGGAGATATTAAATTATATATTCTTTTAAAGAAAAAGGATTTACTTTAAATTTGTTTGTTGTGGTCTTTTTTTTGGAGAATTTCTACATATTAAGAGGGCTGATTTCAAAGTCAATATCCACTTTGTTATTTAATCAAATTTATCTGTTAAAAAGGTATAATGTTGTATGGACAGCTCTTTAGCGGTGATCATCCCTAATTACAATAATATCGAAGGTCTTCACTATTTGTTAAGTTATTTTAAAAAAAAACCTTACGAGATTATTGTCGTTGATAATAGTAAAAAAAATCTTGGATTTGCGGGAGGAGTAAATAAAGGGTCGGAAAATATAAGAACAAAATGGACGTTGATCCTAAATGATGACATAGAATTTAATGATAAAGAGATAATCAATAAATTAATCCAATTTGCCGAAGAGATGAAATTAGATGCGGTCTCTCCTATCTTGAGGAATCCGGATGGAAAGGTTGAGAATCATGGATATAAAGTACTTCCCATTGGAAGAATTAATTTGGTTAAAGAGTTAACGGGTTCACGGGTTAACGAGTTGGATGGATTGACAGCTGCTTGTTTATTGGTTAAAACGGAAGTATTTAAAAAGCTTGGAGGGTTTGACAAAAAATTCTTTGCCTATCTTGAGGATGTGGATTTTTTTCTAAGGTTTAAAAAAGCCGGTTATAAATTTGGAATTATGGAGGTCGAAGTTCTTCATGACCACATGACGACAACCAAGACGATGGGAAATTTCAAAGCCCGCCAGGATATGATCAATTGGTGGAGGTTATACTTCAAACATCCGGAGAAGTTCAAGTTTAATCTTGATTTTATAATAGAGAGATTACGAAATGTATCGGGGTATATTAAAGCCAGTCTAAAAAAATAAAATCTGTGCTAAAATTAACACATGGGTGAGATTGAATTTATCAATGTCGATAAATACTTTTTTCTTCAACATCAAAAAACCATCAAAGAATTAGTGGCGGCGATTTTTCATCAAAAAAAAACTTTAGAGCGTGTTCATGCTCTGAAAAATATTTCTTTTAAAATTGATAAAGGTGAATCGGTCGGGATTATCGGAAAAAATGGCGCCGGCAAATCAACTTTACTTAAGCTTATGGCCGGTGTTTCGTCTCCAACAAAAGGCAGGGTAAATATCACAGGCAGAATATCCCCTCTTATTGAACTTGGCGCCGGATTTCATCCGGAATTGACAGGAAAAGAAAATATATTTTTAAACGGGGTTATCCTAGGTATGGAAGAAAGTTTTTTGGTTGATAAGTTTCAGGAGATCGTGGATTTTTCCGAAATTGATATGAAGTTTATCTACACACCGGTCAAGTATTATTCGTCGGGAATGTATATGAGATTGGCTTTTGCTGTAGCTATCTTTACCCAACCGGACATACTGCTCATCGATGAGATTTTGGCCGTTGGTGACACCGCCTTTCAAATTAAATGTATTAAAAAAATGGAAGAGTTTAAAAAACTTGGAGTGACAACTCTTTTTGTTTCTCATTCACTGGAAGCGGTCAAACAATTTTGTTCAAGAGTAATATATATGAAAGAGGGAAAGGTAGAATTTGATGGAGAGGTGGAGGAAGGAATTAATAAATATATTAATGGAAGCTAATTTTCAATTTTCAAATTTTCAATTTACATTGAATTATACAATGATTCAATGAATCAAATTGAAAAATTGATTAAATGAAAATTTATTGAAAATTGTAAATTGGTAATTGAAAATTATACTATGTTAAAGTACTGGTCTTTATTAAAGAAACTTACGCTTAGGGAAATCAAGGCCCGGTATAAGCAATCCTTCTTAGGATTTTTCTGGGTTATTTTGAATCCTCTTTTTCAGATGATCATCATGAGTTTTGTTTTTTCCAGAATTATGAAGATGACCGGAATAGGCGTTCCCTATCCGATCTATCTTTATGCGGGCTTGCTTCCCTGGTTATTTTTTGCTAATTCTATTTCCTCGGCGATGGGTGCCCTGACAAATAACGCCCCGTTAATTAAAAAAATTTACTTTCCGCGGGAGATTCTAATCCTCTCAACTTTATTTGCGAAAGTCTTTGATTTCAGTTTGGCAATTACGATCTTTATTTTAATGATGATTATTTATAAAGTACCATTTACTTTTTTTGCCTTTTTCTTTTTTCCGATATTTATCCTACAGTTTATTTTTACTTACGGACTTTCCTTACTTCTCTCGGCTTTAAATCTTTTTTACCGAGATATTCAATATCTGTTTGACTTAGTAATGACCCTTTGGTTTTATGTTACTCCGGTGATCTATGCAACAGAGTTTTTTCCGCAGGAATATCGTTATATTTTTAAAATTAATCCGATGTCGGTATTTATAAATGCCTATCGTCAGGTATTGTTTAACGGAACCATTCCGAATTGGGAGAGTTTGAGCATCGGATTAATCGCTTCTGTTGGATTGTATCTAATTGCCCATCATATATTTAAAAAATTAGAAGGCATGTTTGCAGATGTTGTGTAGGGAACAAAAATTTTTGTTCCGTACGATATTTATGGAAAAAATAATTAATTTTTATAAAAGGAATCGAATAAAATTTCTGATTTTCTTCAGCATTTTTGGTCCGGCGACGATTACGGCCATGGCCGATAACGATGCTTCTGGGGTAGCTACTTACGCAATAGCAGGCGCTAAACTTGGATACCCAATTTTATTCGCCTTATTTTGGATAACAATTTTATTGGCAGTTACTCAGGAAATGGGAATGAGAGTCAGTTTGATAACTAGAAAAGGGTTAGGTGATTTAATCCGAGAATTTCATGGCGTAGAGGTGGCTATATTTATTTTTATTGCTTTGGCAATCGCCAATATGGGAACGATCATCGTTGATGTCGCCGCCTTCAAAACTACTGCGGAAATGTTAAATTTACCGGTGCTTCCGCTAATTGCAATCATGATGGTGGCAATTTTTGTCTTTGTAATAAAAGGTAATTATAAACTGACCCAAAACATTATGCTATTATCATCTTTTTTTTATCTTGCTTATATCTTTTCTGCTTTTAAAGCAAATCCCGATTGGAATTCAGCCGTCAAAAATCTTGCTTGGCCACAAGGAATTGATTTTAATCCAGAGTATTGGAAAAACTATATTATTATCGGACTTGGAGTTTTGGGTACAACCATTACTCCTTGGGGCCAGTTTTTTATCAGTAGCTTTGGCTTAGACAAAAAAATTAATGTCGGTAAAATTTTTTATTCGCAAATTGAAACTTATTGGGGGGCTTTTTTAACAAACTTTTTTTCCTTCTTTATGATTGTAGCTACGGCGGCCACTCTTTTTGTCAATAAAATTTCCTTAATTGATGGTTCTCAAGCTGCTTGGGCCATAGAACCTTTTGCAGGAAAATTAGCAGCTTTTCTTTTTGCATTTGGAATTATGAATGCCGGTTTTATGGGTATAGTTATCGTTGGCTTATCAACTACATACGCATTTTCCGAGTTTTTTGGTATAACAGGAAGTCTTGATTCCCCATATAATAAAAGCAAGATTTTTTACTTAATATTTATTGGTCAGATTTTTGTCGGAACTTGTATTGCAATGCTTCCAGGTGTTGATCTTTTTAAAATCGTTGTCGCCAGTCAGATTTTAAACGCTATGGCTTTACCACCGATATTTTATTTTTTAATTAAGTTTACAAGCAACAGTGAAATTATGGGAAAATATGTTAATAATAAATTTCAAAAATGGTTTGCGATTGGTGGGACGGTGGTTATAACGCTTGCATCACTCTTCACTGCAATTTACACAATTTTTTCATATAGATGAACGGTTACAAAAACGCCTTCATCACGGGCTCCATTGCTTATGATACGATCATGAACTTTCCGAACGAATTTCAAACTTATTTTCACCCGGAAAAACTTCATCAGATAAACGTTTCATTTGTTGTCAACAAACTTGAAAAGCAATTAGGTGGAACAGCTTGCAATATCGGATATAATATTGCCCGAATTTTCAATAAAAAAACTTTAATCCATATATTGGGTACAGTTGGCAAGGATGGAAAGGAGTTTGTAAGATTTTTTAAAAAAAATAATATTGATGTCAATGGCGTTATTATCGACAAAAAGTTGTATACCTCGGCCGGGTCGGTTATCACTGATATAAAAAATAATCAGATATGGGGTTTTTATTATGGAGCCTCGGAAACAATTCCTTATATTGATTTTAAATTAATCAATAAAGAGACCGACCTTCTGGTAATCTCGGCCAATCATCAAAATTCTTTTTTATATTTTCAAAATATGGCAATCAAAAATAAGATCCCCTATTTCTACGATCCGGGAATGACACTGACTTGGATAAAAGATAAAGATTTAATGGCAGGGGTAATGAATTGTCGATATCTGGTTGGAAATGATTATGAAATTGCGATGATCTTGAAACGGTTAAAGAAGTCCGTTAACGAGTTAACGGATTATGGGTTAAAAATAATAACAACGTTGGGAGAAGAAGGTGTTCGTTATCAGGAAAAAACCCTAGGGACAATTCATGGATTGTCCTTACAAATAAAATCAATCAAGGTAAAAAATATGATCGATCCGACAGGAGCAGGAGACGCATGGAGAGGTGGTTTTATCGCGGGCTTGTTAATGGGTAGTTCTACAAAAGATTGTTTAAAATTAGGAAACGTCATGGCTAGTTTCGCCATTGAGAAATATGGAACGGTGAATCATAAGCCAACGAGGAAGGAAATTAATAAAAGACTAAAAAGCCTTTAATTTCCAATTTTCAGTTTTCAATTTTCATTGAATTTTCAATTAATCAATTTTCAAACATTGATAATTGCAACATTGTAAATTTATTGAAAATTGCAAATTGGTAATTGAAAATTTATATTTACACATGTATCATTACGAAATGAAATATGATATCAAGGATATTAAGCTTGCTCCTTTAGGAAAACAATTAATTAATTGGGCTTATTTGCAGATGCCGGTTTTGGATTTAATAAGAACAAGATTCAAAAAAGAACAGTCTTTAAAAGGCGTAACAATCGCCTGTTGTCTTCATGTCACTTCAGAAACCGCAAACTTGATGATCACTTTAAAAGAGGGAGGAGCTAAAGTATTTTTGTGTGCGTCCAATCCTCTATCTACCAATGATGCGGTTGCGGCATCTTTAGTTAAAGATCACGAGATTCCGACCTTTGCGATAAAAGGCGAAAATAACAAAAGTTATTATTCCCACCTGAACAGCGTCCTTGACGAAAAACCTAATCTAACTATGGATGATGGTGCAGATTTGGTTGGTTTACTTCATAGCAAAAGAAGCGATTTATTGAAAAATGTAATTGGTTCCTCGGAGGAAACGACAACGGGAGTAATCAGACTGCGCGCAATGGAAAAAGATAAAGCTTTGAAAATTCCGGTATTGGCTGTCAACGATAATTTGACTAAACACTTATTTGATAATCGGTATGGAACCGGTCAGTCAAGCATCGACGGAATAATCAGAGCGACCAACATATTGCTAGCCGGAAAAAAGTTTGTCGTCTGCGGATATGGGTGGTGCGGACGAGGAGTTGCAATGAGGGCCAAAGGAATGGGAGCCCATGTAATCATAACGGAAGTTGATCCGGTCAAGGCGCTTGAGGCGTTAATGGACGGATTTTTAGTAATGACATTAAAAAAAGCAATTAAACAAGCCGACATAGTGATTTCAACAACCGGAGACAAGCATGTGATCAATGAGGAACATTTAAAGGCCGCAAAACCAGGGGTTATCTTGGCAAATGCCGGACATTTTGACGTTGAGATAAACAAAGATGCCTTAAAAAAATTGGCTAAAAAAATTACACGGGTAAGGCCAATGGTTGAAGAATTTAATTTAGGGACAAAAAAGATCTATCTTTTAGCCGAAGGAAGATTGGTAAATCTTGCGGCGGCCGAAGGACATCCAGCTTCAGTTATGGATATGAGCTTTGCCGGCCAGGCGATGGGGGCGGAATTTATTTGGAAAAATAAAGGCAAGTTGAGAAACAAGGTTTATTCACTTCCTCAAAAATTAGATGAGGAAATTGCCCGCTTGAAATTAAATTCTGAAGGTGTTAGGATAGATAAATTAACTAAAGAGCAAAAAAAATATTTAAATAGTTGGAAAGAAGGAACTTAGAGAAGGAATATCAAGAGAGATGGAAAGAGATTTAGCTCGATATTATCCATCCAGCAGCCGATCCCGCTTAAACGGGGCACGGTGCTAATCCTAAAGAGGATACGTTCCGCTTAGCGGAAAAAAATAATATGTATACGTTTACTTCAGAATCTGTTTGTTCAGGACACCCCGATAAAATTTGCGATCAAATTTCTGATGCTGTTTTGGATGAAGCCTACAAAGTAGACAAATATTCCCGAGTCGCCGTTGAAACAATGGTGACGAAGAATTTTTTAGCAATGGCCGGAGAGGTAACTTCAAAAGCAAAGCTTGACTATAAAAAAATTGCTCAACGGGTAGTGGAAAATCTTGGTTATATAATTCCAATCTTAAATTTTTCGGCAAAATCAGAAATTATTGTTAAAATTCATACCCAGTCACCCGAAATTTCCGTAGGAGTTGATAATCTCGGCGCCGGTGATCAGGGAATGATGTTTGGATATGCCAGTAGTGAAACTAAAGAATTGATGCCCCTACCGATTATGCTGGCTCATCGGTTAGCAATGGGAATAGACATGCTTCGGGAGACGAAACGTCTCCCCTACCTAAGGCCGGACGGAAAAACTCAGGTAACCGTCGGTTATGAAAAAGGTATTCCTAAGACGATCGAGAACGTTGTTTTAGCAGTACCTCACGGTGAAGAAGTTGAATTAAAGCAAGTTAAAGAGGACCTATTTAATCATCTGGTTGTTAACGTGTTAAAGAGTTACGGGTTTAAAATTAAAAAAAATAAAATGATTGTCAACGGAACAGGAGCATGGCATATTGGAGGTCCGGCGTCAGATACAGGAGTAACCGGACGAAAAATTATTGTTGACACGTATGGTGGAATGGCTCGCGTTGGCGGTGGCGCATTTTCCGGAAAAGATCCGACTAAAGTTGACCGTTCAGCTGCCTATGCCGCCCGTTATTTGGCAAAAAATATTGTTGCCAATAAATTAGCCGACCGCTGTGAGGTCAGACTAGCTTATTTTATTGGCGCAACAAAACCGGTAATGCAGGAAACGGAAACATTTGGAACCGGAAAAAAATCGGCAAAAATAATAAGTAGTTTTACAGACAAGTTATTGGATACATCTTTAAACGGAATAATTGAGGGATTAGATTTGAGACTGCCTATTTATTTTAAAACAGCAGCGTACGGACATTTCGGTCGTGATTTATTTTCCTGGGAAAAGATAAAAAATTTATAAAATTATTTTTTCCAATCTCTTTTTATTTTAAGAAAATCTTCTCTAATAGAAAGATCAGCTATATGAAAAAACCACTCTTGAAATATTTTAACAATAAAAATTACTATCAAAATTAAAATGTAAGTCGTTCCTTGCAAGATTAAAGGAAAATAGTTTTTACCGAAAAAAATCAATATAAAAACCCACTCAAAAAAATTTGGAAAGAAAAGAAGAATTCCCCTATATCTGCTAATATAATAAACAAACTGACCGATTAATCTGTAGATAAAAAGAATTAATAAAAAGATCTTATAGTCAGGATAATTAATATTTGAAAAAATCATTATATTAATAAACCACCACAGGTCTAGATTTTTGTCGATTAATTGATAATGTTTTTTTGATACAACCATATGGGCAAAATCTGCATCGATTAAATCAAGAAAAACTGATAAAATAATGGATATCAAAGGCCAAACAAATATTAAGGGAGCAGTCAATATTCTCAGCAAAATAACAAAATAATACATTAGTAAAAGTATATGAAAAATAAATTAAAAATAGCAATGATTTTTTCGTCTGATCCGTCTCAAGCCGGCGGAGTTCAAGAGCATATTGCATATTTGTCTAAAGAGTTGAAGAAGCTTGGTCATAGGGTTGATGTTTATGGTCCTGAAAAAAACATTTATCCGTATATTAATTATCATCCTATCTCTAAAGTTGTTATTTTGCCCGTACCTAATGGTAATTGGGCCAACATCACTGTAAAAAATGATGAAAAACACGAAGTAGCAGAAATAATAGAAAAAGGGAAATTTGATATTATCCATATTCATGAACCATACATTCCTTTTATTAACTGGGACATATACAAAAATACTACGGCTGTGAAAATATCCACTTTTCATACTGCATGGAATAACGATTCCATAATCAATTTAATTAATCCATTTTTAACTTTTTTTAAAGAAACCTTCTCATCATATTTTAAAGCAGCCATTTTTGTCTCAAAGATCGGAAAGAAAAGATGGAAGGACTTATGCGAAATAAATGTAATTCAAAAAGTTATCTATAACGCTGTAGATAACACTGTTTTTACACCGGTAAAAAAAGATAAAAACAAAATAATCAATTTGTTGTTTGTGGGAAGGATAGTTAACAGAAAGGGGTTAAAATATCTTTTGAAGGCAATTAAAAAAATAGTAATTAATTATTCAAATATTAAATTAACTGTTATCGGAGATGGGCCGGAAAAATTAAAATTAGAAGAATATGTCAGAAACAATAAATTAAATAGATTTGTAGAATTTAAAGGTGAAATATTAGGAAAAGAAAGAATAGGCTTTTATCAAAAAGCCGATATATTTTGTGCTCCATACACAGATGAAGCTTTTGGAATAACGATTCTTGAAGCTTTATCCTGCGGGATACCTGTGGTTGGTTTTAAAAATGAGGCGTTTTTAGAGATTCTTAAAGGTTACCCGTATCCGAGATTATTTGTGACTAATAAAAATGTTTTAAGGTTATCAGAGGCTTTAAGAGAATTAATAAAAAATGAAAAAAAAAGAGAGGAAATAGGCAAATGGGGAATAGAAAGAGTTAAAGAGTTTAATTGGATTAAGACTGCAAAGGAAACAGAAGAGTTATATCATCGAATTTTGAAAACATGAAAAATATAAAAAATTTTGCTATTATCGCCCACATCGATCACGGTAAATCAACATTGGCGGATCGACTGCTTGAGTTGACCGGAACTGTCGAAGCCGGTCATCATGAGGCTCAGATGCTTGACCAAAACCCGATTTCACGTGAACGGGGAATTACAATTAAATTAGCACCGGTTAGAATGAATTATCAAAATTATGTATTGAATTTAATTGATACTCCGGGCCACGTTGATTTCTCTCATGAAGTTGATCGAACGCTTGCTTGTGTTGAGGGAGTTGTTTTATTGGTTGATTCGACCCAGGGAATTCAAGCCCAAACGATTGCCAATGCCTACAAAGCGATAGAAAAGAATCTGGTCATTATTCCGGTCGTCAATAAAATAGACATGGTTAACGCCGAAGTAGAAAAAACAAAGAAACAACTGATTGATTTCTTAGGTATTCGAGACACTGAGATTTTTTGTGTATCGGCAAAGACGGGAGAAGGAGTGCAAAAATTATTGGAAACAATAATTGAAAAAATCCCTTCTCCAAAAGAAACCTCGGAACAAACCGCAAAAAATTTGTTATCCTCGGTTTCTTCAAACAATATTCAAGCTTTGATCTTCGACTCCTACTACGATTCTCATCGCGGAGTAATTGCTTTTGTTCGTGTGTTTGACGGGGAATTAAAAAAAGGCAAGAAAGTCCGGCTTTCCGCTGCTAATGAAACTTTTGAAGTTCAGGACGTCGGGTATTTTAAACCGGAATTAACTTCACAGGAATTTCTTACAAATGGTGATATCGGGTATGTGGTTACCAATTTAAAAGATATCCATAAAGTTTCCGTCGGTGACAGTATCGTGACCGATCCTTCGTTATCTTTACCTGGATACAAAAAAGTCAAATCTATGGTATTTGCTTCTATTTTTCCGACAGATACCGGAGATTATCTTAACTTGCAAAAAGCACTAGAAAAGTTATATCTTAATGATTCTTCGTTGGAGTTTTCATCTATTCATAGTACAGCTTTGGGAGCGGGATTTAGAGTCGGTTTTTTAGGTCTCTTGCATGCCGACGTAGTCCGAGAAAGGCTAGAACGGGAATTTGATCTTTCTTTAGTGCTAACCCCGCCTCAAGTCAGATTTAAGCATGAAAACAATAATTTTTTTGAGCCTTACGTCAAAGCCATGATTGTTTGTCCCGATACCTATGTCGGTGTTGTCATGCAATTATGTCAAAACTACCGGGGAAAATTTATCAATATGGATAATAAAAATCAAACTGTTTTGGAATACGAGCTACCAATGTCAGAACTAATCTCTGATTTTTTTGATAACCTGAAAAGCGTTACTTCTGGTTATGCTTCTTTGGACTGGGAATTTTTGCGCTATCAACAGGTAAAGGCAGATAAACTAGAGCTACTTCTTAATTTAGAACCGATCGACGAATTTAGTGAGGTCGTTGTTGAGGAAAGAGCATATGATAAAGCCAGTTTTTTAACATCCCGTTTGAAAGAATTAATTCCCCGTCAGCAGTATGAAGTAAAAATTCAAGCAAAATATAAAGGTAAAATTATAGCCTCTTCTCGTTTAGCTCCGTTCCGCAAAGATGTTTTAATTAAAAGCGGAAAATTGGTTGGCGGAGGCGACTTTGGCCGAAAGCGGAAACTTTTGGATAAACAAAAAGAAGGCAAGAAAAAGATGAAGATGATCGGAAAAGTTGAGATACCAAAAGAAGCTTTCATGAAATTATTTAAAAGATAAAATTTAATGTTACTTCTTTTGTTGTATCTTGGCAATTTTGTAAATTGAAAACAAAAGTATCACTCCAGCCGCATACTGCGCCGGTGCCAGAAAACTTTTATACAAAGTCGCATCAATAAATACTGCAAGGAGCGGATACACAAGTTCGAGAATAGTTGATACATTTGCCTGAACTTTTTTTAATCCCCGATAATAAATTACGACCGAAAACATTCCGGTAGAAATTGCAATAAGTAAAAATCTACTCAGTTGAGACAAAGTTGGTGAGCCTAAGCTTTTACTTTGACCAAGAACAAAGACCATCCCAAATGCCAGTATGCTTGTTAAAAAAAATCTTATAGCTGTTATATACATACTTGGTCTTTTTTGCAGTGCTAACTTTGAAAGAGCTGTCGAGGATCCCCAGGCAAAGGCTGCGCCAAGTGCATATAGTGCGGCAACCATGGTCCCTGTCCCGGTCGAGAGATTAATTATGCCATTTTTGAACGTAACAAAATAAGCGGCAACCAAAGCAAGAATAGCCCATTTGATATAGGATTTTGTAATTTTTTCTTTAAGAATAATTGCCGCTGCAGAAATTGCAAAAATGGGTTGCAATTTTTGAATAAGATAAACAACGCTAAAAGAAATAAAATTTGTTTTGAGAAGAGCTGTGGTAAACCATAAAGTTCCAAGAACCCCACTGAACATGGAAATAAAAAGAAGTAGAAAAAATTCTTTTTTTGTTATGCCTTCTTTTTTAAAAGTTAAGATAAGATAAGGTAAAAGAATGGCTGCTCCGAACAAATGTTCATAAAATACAATAGTAATTGAAGGTAATGAGAATAAACTTCGTCTGATAACTCCATCTAGTGCCCAAAGGGAGGCCGCAATAACAATCAACAATGGACCGTAGCTAAAAAATTTACGCATATGAAACTAAAAAATTAATAATGTCCGGAGTGAAGAAAGAAGAAATATAATACAAAAAACAATGACTTTAATAAAAAAGCCACTATCTTTTCCTTCTTTCCTCCCGACTGTACGGTCGGCCCCGGAATTACACCGGATCATGTCCCGCTGAGCGGAACTCGTGGGCTATACCACCGATTGGGAATCACACCCTTCCCCGAAGGAACGATTAAGAACATTCTACAAATTAAAAATATTTTTTGCAATGTCAATTGATTTCGGATACAATAAAGGCCTATGCAATTTGAAAGTATCCATATAAAAGGAAAGGGCCGGGGAAAACCGATGGGATTTCCTACTATTAATTTAAAGATTCCGGATAATTTTGAATTAAAGAACGGTGTTTATGCGGTAAAAGTTGTAATTAAAAATAAGATTTTTAAAGGAGCTTTACATTATGGACCAGTACCGACTTTCGGAGAACCACAAAAAAGTTTGGAAGTTTATTTAATTGATACAACTTCACAATTGGAGGATTTAGAGAGTGAGAATATCAAAGTAGAAATAATTAAATTTTTAAGAGATGTGATCAAATTTAGGTTAGTCGAAGATTTAGTTGAACAGATAAAAGAAGATGTTAATAAAATAAAAGAATTATCTTAACTTGAAATTTGAATATCTTTCCATTCAATATTTTTATCCTTCTTCATAAACGTTAACTGTCGTTTAGCGTATTGTACTTCTTTGTTGACCCAATCTTCAATAGCTTTTTCTTTTGTTAAATAATTATTTAGATATTTAATTATTTGTTGATAACCGATTGTTTTCATTCCCGGATCACTTGATTTATATCCCATTTTTAAGAGTTTTTTGACTTCCTCGACAGCGCCATTTTTAAGCCTCTCCTCTACCCTTTTTCCAATCACCTGACGAAGCTTAGATTTATCTTTGTATCTAAGACCGATGAAGATTTTAGGGACACTCTTTATACAGTCAGTCTTATTTAAGACTGTCTTTATCGAAGATTTTGCAATTTCGATCTTCCTTATTAATCTTCGCGGGTTTAACTGATCACTATGATTTAGATTCTCAAAAACAGTTTTATTTAGTTTAATAAGCATTTTTTGTAAGTAATCAACTGACTTATTATTAAGTTTCTCTCGAAGTTTAAAATTTGGTGGACTTTGATTATCATCAAATCCATAAAGAAAATGTTTTAAGTATAGGTAGGTTCCGCCGACCAAGATTGGAGTTTTTCCGCGTTTTTTGATATGAGTAATTATTGGTGTTATTTGTTTTACAAAATCAAACGAAGAAAAATATTGATCTGGGGTCACAATATCATATAACCAAATTTTTTCTTTAGGTATGTCTTTTCCAGTAATTATATCTAGATGTTTGTAAATCTGTCTAGAGTCAAAATTGATAAGTTCTCCGTTGTATTTTTCTGCAAGTTCTAAAGCAAGTTTTGTTTTTCCGGTCGCTGTTTGACCAGTGATTATGATCATTTCTGCATTTTGGCGGCATCTATTAAGTTTTTGTATAAATAGACCACGTCAATTGGTCCGCTTCCTCCAGGGGTTGGAGTATAAAAAGAAGCAATGTTTTTTATTTCACTTTCATCGTAGTCGCCTTTCAATCTGCCATTTTCTTTTCGGACTCCGGTATTTATCAAAATAACTCCTGGCTTAAGCATTTCAGGAGAAATAACCTTCTTTCCCGTAGCAGTAATGATTATATCTGCAGTTTTAAAATAAGATTCGGGATCAACCGTAGTAGAATTAATACTAATATAGTTGATATTGAGATTTCCAAGAGTATTTCCAATCGGTTTTCCACCGGTAATTCCCCGGCCTACGACAACGACCTTTTTGCTTTTAAGAACATTTTTAAATAATAGTCGGTCCCGTTTTAAGTCTACAAAAATCACATCCTGTTTTCTTTTACCGTCATAAATATATTTAATTATTGTCATAACTGCCAAACCGAGGGGAAAAATAAATTCTGTTTTTTTCTTATGGCCCTCAATCTCTTTTAATAAAGGAATATAATCATAAATACTATCCGTTGATAGCTGTGCAGGAAGAGGCTGTTGGATTATAATACCGGTTATGTCGGGATTCATTACCTCTTTTTTTAATAAGTTGGCAAAGTCAATAAAATTTGGGGTTTTTACTAAATGAACTAGTTTAAAATTGATCTTTAAAGCTTTGGCCATTTCTGATTTAATTTTTACAAAGGAAAGTTGTTCAGGCGCGTTACCGACCAAAAATACTGTTAATCCAACAGGTTTTTTTATTGTTTTACGGTCCTTTTTAAGTATTGCAAGAAGACTATTTGCGATTTTCTTACCATCAATAAACATGGTGGTAATTATATCATATTTTTACACGCTGGTGGCGCTGACAATTCGATCTGTTTTTTCTGAAAATCTCATCAGAATAACTCCTTTTGCCGTTCTTGACCGTGAAGGAATATTATTAAGCTCCATCTTTACAATTTGTCCCAACGCACTGGTGATAATTAATGTTGTGTCGCCTGGTTCGATTATCGCAGAATAAGCGACTGAACCGATTTTTTGATCGACAGAGGTAATCTTGACTCCCTTTCCGCCCCGGTGTTGTCCTTTAAAGTTAGATAGCTTTGTTTTTTTACCTATTCCCCTTTCAGTTAACACAAGAATGTCTTTTTTAAATTCTTCATCTGAAAAAACATCGGCCGCAATTATTTGTTGATCTACTTTTGCGTCCAGATCCATGCCTTTGACTCCGATTGAAGCTCTGCCTGTCGGTCTAATTTCTTTTTCCTTAAAAACGATAGCTTTACCATTTTTTGAAGCCAAAATTACGTTTTTCTTGCCGTCGGTCAGCTTTACCCAAAGAAGTTCGTCATCTTTTTCTAATCTGATCGCGATAATGCCGTTGGTTCGAATATTAATATAATCTTCAAATGAAGATTTTTTTACAGTACCGTACTTTGTTGACATGACCACAAACATATTTTTAGCTTTCTCCATCGTTTCCGCACTATAGCTAAGTATCGATGTTATTTTTTCTTCTGGTTTAAGGGCAACAAGGTTAATGATCGCTTTCCCTTTGGAAATACGAGACCCGACTGGAACATCCCAAACCCGTGTTTGAAATACCCGACCCTGATTACTAAAAAAGAGCATATAATCATGAGTCATTGCAGTGGTAATATAATACACATTATCAGTATCCTTCGTTTCCATACCGGAGACTCCTTTGCCGCCACGATGTTGAATACGGAATGTTTCACGAGGAACCTGTTTTATATATCCTTCTTTTGTCAAAACTACAATTACTTCCTTGTTTTCAATTAACTGTTCATCGGTAATTTCACCCGGTTTAAATTTCATTACCTGGGTTCTTCGTTCATCTCCGTATTTTGTTTTTAAGTATATTATTTCTTCTCTGATAACTTTAAGAATTTTGAATATATCTTTAAGTAAATTTTCCAGATATGAAATAGTTTCTTTTAAAAGGGCCAACTCATCTTCTATTTTGTTTCTTTCCAAGCCGGTTAAACGTCTTAACTGCATTTCCATAATCGCCTGAGCTTGAAGCAAAGACAATCCGAATTTTTTCATTAACTTTTCTTTGGCTTCCGGTTCATCCTTAGATTTTTTGATAACGGCAATCACTTCGTCAATATGATCAAGAGCGATCAGATAGCCTTCTAGAATATGGGCTCTTGCCTTAGCCTCCGCCAGTTCGTACTCTGATCGTTTAACAATAACCTCGACTCGATTTTTAATATATATTTCCAAAATAGTTTTTAAAGATAATGTTTGCGGAACACCATCAACGAGGGCAACAATATTAACAGGAAACGATGTCTGAAGATTAGTAAACTTAAAAAGATTGTTTAATACCTTTTTATAAGATGCATCTTTTTTTAATTCAATAACCACTCTTATCCCGTCCCGATCTGATTCATCTCTAAGATCAGAAATTCCAACTATTTTTTTTTCGTTAACTAAGTTGGCGATCTTTTCAACCAATAAAGATTTATTAACTTGATAAGGTAGTTCATTAACAATGATTGCCATTTTTCCCTTACCCATATCCTCGTCAGTCACGCGGGCCCGCATCATTATCGACTTCCGACCCGTTGCATACATTTCTTTAATATCGGCGGCTCCATAGATAAGACCGGCGGTTGGAAAATCCGGACCCTTTATAAAAGTAAGCAAGTCTTCCAAAGTTGTATTGAACATTAATTCCCTTACGTCTTCCATCGGCGACTTTTTAGCGCTTTTTTTATCATTCAGTTTGGCTTTATCAATCATAAAAACTAATGCGTCTACGAGCTCCGAAAGATTATGGGGGGGTATTTTTGTCGCCATTCCAACCGCAATTCCTTCAGCCCCCATCAGTAAAAGGTTGGGGAGTTTAGCCGGCAGATAGATTGGTTCCTTTAAAGATCCGTCAAAATTATCAATGAACGGAGTAGTTTCTTTTTCGATATCGGCTACCATTTCGTCAGAAATCTTAGCAAGCTTAACTTCGGTGTAACGCATGGCCGCTGGTGGATCACCATCAATTGATCCGAAGTTGCCTTGTCCTTTAATTAACGGGTAGCGCATAGAAAAAGTCTGAGCTAGTCGAGCCAAAGCTTCGTAAACTGAAGAGTCGCCATGCGGATGATACTTTCCGAGCACCTCTCCAACAACTTTTGCCGACTTGGAAAACCTAGCACTTGAAGTCAGTCCCAACTTGTACATTGCATAGAGAATTCGGCGATGAACGGGTTTTAAACCGTCACGAACGTCCGGAAGAGCACGAGAAACAATAACAGACATTGCATAATCCAAATATGCCCGTTTCATTTCGGTGTTTATTTCAGTGACTTGGACATTGTTTGACATAGATTATTATTCGATTATTTAAATTAAAAATGGCGCTAACAATAAAGCAACTATATTTAACACTTTTATCATTGGGTTAATGGCCGGACCGGCAGTATCCTTATATGGATCTCCGACCGTATCTCCGGTAACCGCTGATTGATGAGCAAAGCTTCCTTTGCCGCCAAAATGGCCTTCTTCGATATATTTTTTAGCATTGTCCCAAGCGGCACCACCTGTAGTCATAGAAATTGCCACAAAAAGTCCTGTAATAATACTACCAAGTAATAATCCCCCTAAGGCTTTTGAACCAAAAGCTAAGCCAATAACAATAGGTGCTAACACCGGAATAAGAGCCGGGACAATCATTTGTTTTATAGCCGATTTAGCAACAATATCCACTGCTTTACCGTATTGAGGTTTGGCTTTTCCTTCCATCAAACCTTTGATTTCTTTAAACTGTCTTCGTACTTCATTGACAACAGCCACACTTGCCTTTCCCACAGCTTCCATTGCAAGAGCTGCAAAAATATAAGGTAGTGCACCACCTATAAAAAGGCCGATAACTACGTAAGGATCTGATAAAGAAAAAACAATATGTCGACCAAGCTCTTGCGTGTAACTTGTAAAAAGAACCAAGGCCGCTAAAGCAGCAGACCCAATCGCATATGCTTTAGTAATGGCTTTAGTTGTATTTCCGACTGCATCAAGTGAATCAGTGACTTTTCTAATTTTTGAATCAAGTCCGCTCATTTCAGCTATTCCACCGGCATTATCGGTAATCGGACCAAAGGCGTCAATTGAAACAATGATTCCGGTCAATGACAACATGCTCATTGCAGCTACCGCAATGCCGTACAATCCGGCAAAATAATAGGCTAGAATCATTGAAAGAGAAATTATTGTAATAGGAGCGAGAGTTGATTTCATAGATAAAGCCAGTCCGGCAATAACATTTGTACCATGTCCGGTTGTTGATGCTTGAGCAAGATTTTTTACGGGAGAAAATGTTTTTGAGGTGTAATATTCAGTAATGACCACCATCGCGACCGTCAATATTACTCCTATTAATGAAGTATAAAAAAAGCTAATTTTTCCTGGAAACATTGATACGGTAATAAAATAAAATCCAATTAATGCGGTTATGGCGCTGACAGTTAAACCTTGATAAAGCGCCATCATAATTTTATTTCCGGATAATTTGACAAAAAAAGATCCGATTATACTGGCAAATATTGAAACTGCGCCAATCAATAAAGGATAATAAATAATTGTTTGATTACCGGGAAAAGTTAATTTGCCAAGAATCATGGCGGCAATTGCGGTTACCAAATAAGTTTCAAAAAGATCGGCTGCCATACCGGCATCATCCCCAACATTGTCTCCGACCAAATCTGCAATCACTCCCGGATTACGGGGATCATCTTCAGGAATATTTTTCTCAATTTTACCAACCATATCTGTTCCGACATCAGCGGACTTGGTAAAGATTCCCCCACCAAGACGAGCAAAAACCGATATAAGAGAGCTTCCAAAAGCCAATCCGATTAAAGGTTGGAGGCTGGCACTTCCGCTGTAAGTAGTTAAAAGAAGATAAAATCCTGAAACTGCTAAAAGAGCCAGTCCGGCGACCATAAAACCAGTGACCGAACCGCCGGCAAAAGCCAAAGAGAATGCTTTCCCTAAACCGTCTTTTGCGGCTTGGGCTGTTCTAATATTACTTTTTACAGCGATAGACATTCCAACGATTCCCGCTATTGCAGAAAAAATAGCTCCGATGGCAAAACCAATAGCTGTAAACTTTCCAAAAATAAAATATAAAATTACAAAAAAAATTAAACCAATGATACTAACAACTGTATATTGACGTTTCATATAAGCGTTGGCTCCCTCGCTTATAGCGTCAGATATTTGGTTCATTTTATCATTACCCCTTGGATGTTTAATAATTTTTGCGGTAAGCAAAACTCCGTAAAGAATAGAAAAAATACCGGCAATAATTGCAGGTTGGGTTGAGTTAAAAAAGTTTGTGAACATAATATTATAAAACTTTTAATTATAGATCCAAATTCGCCATCTTTGCGTGTGTAACAATATATTTTTTTCTTGGTGGAACTTCGTCACCCATCAACATTGAGAAAACATGATCACTTTCTTCAGCATCAGAAATTAAAATTTGTTTTAAAATTCTTCTTTCCGGGTCCATCGTTGTGTCCCAAAGCTGATCGGGATTCATTTCTCCAAGACCCTTATATCTCTGGACGTTAGGTTGACTTGATTGTTTTGTCAATAATTGAGCTACTATTTTATCTTTTTCCTCATCGGAATATACATAATGAACTTGTTTACCCTGTTGAACTTTAAAAAGCGGGGGTTGGGCTGCATAAAGATGTCCTTTGCGAATTACATCAGGCAAATGTCTGAAGAAAAAAGTTAAAATCAAAGTTAAAATATGTTCACCATCGACATCAGCATCGGTCATAACAATAATTTTATGATAACGGAGTTTAGAATAATTTATATTTTCTCCAATACCCATGCCGAGGGCAACAACCAAATCCTTGATTTCTTTAAAAGCTAAAACTCTATCCAAATAAGCCCGTTCAGTATTTAGAATTTTACCTCTCAAAGGAAGGATTGCTTGAAATTTTCGGTTACGGGCTTCTTTGGCCGTGCCACCAGCGGAATTACCCTCAACCATAAATATTTCACAAAGAGCAGGATCCTTTTCCTGGCAGTCAGCTAGTTTTCCAGGAAGAGTGGCTCCTTCTAAGGCTCCTTTTCTCATTACGGCTTCTTTAGCTGCTTTGGCTGCCAGTCTGGCTTTTTGAGCCAGAAAAATTTTTCCAAGTATTTCTTTACCAGTTTTTGGATTTTCTTCAAAATAGGTTTCCAATGCTTCAAAAACCGTTTGTTGAACTAATGTTTGAATTTCTGAATTACCTAACTTTGTTTTTGTTTGTCCTTCAAACTGTAGATTAGTAGCAGGCATTTTTATGTAGATAATGGCCGCCAACCCCTCTTTAACATCGTCACCAGAAAAAGTTTCACTATTTTTGTCTTTTTCCCCTAATTCTTTTTTGGCATAGTTATTTATTGCTTTAGTGAGAGCAGTTTTAAATCCGGTAAGATGAGTACCGCCTTCATGAGTATTAATGACGTTAACGAATGAGTGTATGTTTTCATTTAAAGAATAGTTGTATTGGATTGCAACTTCAACTTCCTTATCTTCAACTTGTTTTTTAATATAAATAGGGTCATGAAGAGTTTTTTTACCACGATTCATGTCTCGAAGAAGTGAAATGATTCCCCCATCAAAAAAATAGGCAAATTTTTCTGATGTTTTTTTATTAAAAATTCTAAAGTAAACATTATTTATTAAGTAAGCTCTTTCTTTAACTTGTTTTTTAAATATTCCATTATTTATCTCAATTGTTTCTTTAAAAATTTCTTTGTCAGGTAAAAAAGAAACTGCAGTTCCCTGTTCAAAATTAAAATTTAAAATAGATTTTTCTACTTTTTTAACCGGTGTTATTGGTTTACCCCTTTTATATTCCTGTCGATAAATTTTATTTTCACGCTTTACCTCAATTATTACATGGTCGGATAGGGCATTTACAACTGATGCTCCAACTCCATGAAGACCTCCGGAAACCTTATAAGCTCCAACATTAAACTTTCCACCGGCATGAAGCTTTGTCATAACCAGCTCTAAAGCAGAGATGTTATATTTTGGAACTTTCTCAACAGGAATTCCCCGGCCATCATCAATAACCGTCAAATAATTATTATCTTCAATTCTAATTTCAATCCGACGGCAAAAACCTGCTAATGCCTCATCAATTGAGTTATCAATAATTTCGTTTAAACAGTGGTTTACCCCGTATTGAGCAGTAGTTCCTATGTACATTGCAGGACGCTTTCTGACCGGTTCGAGTCCTTCAAGAACGACTATCGAATCGGCTCCGTAATCAGATTTATTTTTAGACGCCATAAGTATAAATATTAGCTTGTTTTTGGCTTAAAGTCAAAACATTTATCCAACTTCTACGCCCCGACGTTACGTCGGGGCTAGATTAATAAAAAACTTATTTTAACTCTACTTTTCCTCCAGCAGTCTCGATCTTTTTTTTAGCTTCTTCAGCAGCTGGTTTTTTAACATCTACTAACAGATCTTTTGGTGCGGACTCTACCAATTTTTTAGCGTCCATTAGCCCTAGATTAGGAAGAATTTCTCGAACGGCTTTGATTACTCCTAATTTATTGTCTCCGGCGGCGGTCAAAACAACGGTAAAGCTGGTTTTTTCTTCAGCAGCAGGGGCAGCGCCTCCAGCGACT
>Ga0172379_10000620_pt1 | contig 86521 bp, 77 predicted proteins | sample GrowelOW334metaG_FD_119756 | JGI IMG/M metagenome (GOLD analysis project Ga0172379, IMG submission 119756) | Groundwater microbial communities from an aquifer near a municipal landfill in Southern Ontario, Canada - Groundwater well OW334 metaG | ecosystem: Environmental > Aquatic > Deep... | reverse complement strand
TAACAAGAAAAGTTTTAATTTTAATTAAGAAAAGTGACTAATTTGGAGATTATATAATTTGGCAGTTAAGTTAAGATTACGCAGAATGGGAAAGAAGAGACAACCAATTTACAAGGTTGTTGCGGCTGACTCTCGTTCACCAAGAGACGGAAAATTTTTAGAAGCAATTGGTCTTTACAATCCGAAAGCGACACCGCTTTTTGTTGATATTAAAGAAGATCGTGCATTGTATTGGTTAAGTGTTGGCGCCCAGCCGACCGATACCGTAAGAAGTCTTCTTCGTTCTAAAGGAATTACGTTAAAACAAGAATTACTCAAACGCGGTGCACAACCGGAAGAAATTGCTACCGCGATGGAAAACTGGAATAAGCTTAAAGAAGCTTCATCTGAAAGAAAAGCTTCGAAAAAAGAAAAGAAAAAAGAGACCAGTGCCGCAGAAGTAAAGGGCGCTGCTTCTGACGAAAAAGTAGAACAACCCGCTTAAATTCTTTAAGTGCTGCTGCTCAACTTTTTTACTTAATTCCAAAAGCTCCCGTCTCTAATTAAGGAGATTCTTCCATGAAGGAGTTCATCGAATTCATAGTAAAACAACTCGTGGATAAACCTGAGGCTGTTGTCGTTCGAGAAAAAGTGAGCGAAGAGAAGAAAGTGATTTTTTCTTTAAAGGTTGAGCAGAACGATATCGGGAAAATAATCGGGAAACAAGGAAGAACAGCTATAGCTATGAGAACGTTGTTGACAGCAGTTGCTGCTAAGCAAGGGAAGAAAGCAATTTTAGATATTGAAGGCTAACACCTTTTGAGCGATTTTGTCCTTGTCGGTAAAATTATTTCTCTGTATGGAAAAAGCGGCGAAGTTAAAGTAAAATTATTTGACGAAAGTTGTGAAGATAGTATTCCTTTAGATTTTTGTTTTGTTGATTTTTTCGGAAGCAAAAAAAAATTGCAGATAACATCAGCTAAACAGTCAGGAAAATTTTTAATCCTTTTATTTGAAAGCTTTGAGTCGCAAGAAGCGAGTTCTATTCTTCTTGAAAAAGAAATTTTTCTTGAAAAAGATGAAGATGAAGCTAAAGAACAGCACGAATTCAGTTTTTTAATTAAAGATTTATTGCACAGCGAAGTTTTTACGTTCGATGGACTGCTCGGAAAGGTAGTTGATGTTCTTTCTCTTCCGGGTAACGATGTTTATGCAGTTGAAGACGGAAAAGGGAAAGAAATCTTAGTTCCGGCGCTTAAACAGATTATAGACAGGTTTGATAAAAAGGAAAAGAAACTTTACTTAAAAGTTGAGAAGAGTTATTTCGAGGATGATGAGAATTGATATTATTTCGGCTGTACCTGAATTACTGCAAAGTCCTTTAAACACCAGCATACTTAAAAGAGCACAACACAAACAAAAAGTAGAAATAGTTGTCCATAATCTTCGTGATTATGCATTTGACAAACATAGACAAATTGATGATAAACCGTTCGGAGGAGAAGCCGGAATGCTTCTGAAACCCGAACCGTTCTTTGCGATACTTGAAAAATTAACTGCTGAACGCGTCTACGACAAAATTGTTTTAACATCCCCGCAGGGAAAGTTATTTACGCAAAAAGTAGCGAATGATTTTTCGCTTTGCCAAAACATTATTTTTCTTGCAGGTCATTATAAAGGAATTGATGATCGCGTACGTGAGAGATTTGCAACAGACGAAATATCGATTGGTGATTTTGTCTTAACCGGAGGCGAACTTCCAATTTTGCTGATGGTTGATGCAATTATCCGGTTAGTGCCCGGAGTGTTGAACGATAGTCTCTCTGCCTTAAATGATTCTTTTCAAGATGGAGAAAATATTTCTGCACCGAATTACACACGCCCGGCAGAATTTAAAGGAATGAAAGTTCCCGATGTTTTGTTAAGCGGAAATCATCAAGCTGTTCAGCAATGGCGTGAAGAACAGTCGAAACTAGTAACAGAAAAATGGAAAAAAAATAAATTAGCGGAGTAAATCATGATTAGCTTACATGAATTGTTGCCAGAGCAACAACCAAAAATAGAGATGCCGAGTTTTCGGTCTGGAGACCACGTTAAAGTTCACGTGCGTGTTATTGAAGGTGACAAAGAAAGAATTCAGGCTTTCGAAGGGGATGTTATCAGCATCCGCGGAGGTCAGGAAAATAAAACGTTTACCGTAAGAAAAATTTCTAGCGGTGTTGGAGTTGAAAGAATCTTTCCATTTCATTCTCCTAAAATTGCAAAAATTGAACTTCTTAAAGAAGGCGATGTACGAAGAGCAAAATTATTCTATCTTCGTGAACTCTCCGGTAAAGCCGCAAGAATTAAATCTAAAAAAAATTAATTAAACGACAAGCCGCCGTTTGGCGGCTTTTTTCTTAATATGAAGTATCTATTCCCAGACAATCTTTTTGCTCGTTTTTTTACTTTTTCTTTTACTGAAGAAGAAAAAAGAGAGATCATATTTTTGCCATCTGCTCAACTAACCGCAGCATTAAATAAAGAGACAAATGCCATCGGATTAATTCCTACGTTGGATCTCCTAAAAAATGAGGACTTATTTATATCAAAGCTTGGCGGCGTTTCATTTGAAAGCGAATTTTGTAATTCGTATTTCTATTTCCCCGCAAGCGGAGAGCAGAAAAAAGTTACAGAAGTTTCCTTGGCGGGTGATGTTTCTTCTATTGAAGCTATCCTCTGCAAAATATTATTTGCAGAACTTTATGATCAAGAGGTGAAAATATTGCTCAGCACAAATCAAGTTGCAAATATTGAAACTCCTTTGTTGCTTGTTGGTGATACTAATCTGACGAATGAAAAATATTTGAAAGGAATTAGTTTTGCCGACGAGGTGATTGAAATCCTTTCTGCCCCTTTTGTGAATTATGTCTTTGCCGGAAAAGAAAAAGAAACCGTTGAAAATTTTAATAACAAGTTTGCTTCGCTGATTCCAACGTTGTACGAATCAATCCTTCCTTTTTTAGCTTCATTAACCTATCCAGATGAATTAAAAGATAAAATAAGACAAGACTTTTCTTCTTTTGTTTTTGAGTTTGATAGCATGGATATTGATGGAATAGCACAGTTGACCCGTCTGCCTTACTATCATGGAATGATCCCAGAAATTATTGAGCTTAAGTTTGTTTAACAAAGAAGGACATCAAAATTTTTTTTGATGCCCCTCTTGATTAATTTATAACGCGATATACGAAACACTCAGTACGTTCGGATTTTCTTGAATTTTTTGTAACCGGGCTGCAGAAATTCCTGTCTTAAATTTCATTGTACAGCTTGCTATTAAACCTCCGTCGAAATTAATATTTTCTATCTCTTCAATATTAACACCTTCTTCAGTTATTACAGAAAAAATTGAAGAAAGAACTCCCGGTTTATCGTAGTGCTTTACAACCAATTGATAACCCATCTCTACTGTTTTTGCTTTGTTTACCCAATGCGCAACTACACCGCTCTTTAAAAAATCTTTTATAATTCGAACCGTTTCATCTGCAACTGCGTTCTGAGCTTGTTCGGTTGAAGCGCCGATATGATGAGTTATATAAATGTTTTTTGATTGTTGCAGCGGAGAAGAAACCGCACCTGATTTTTGCTCCGGTTCTCCTTTGAATACATCAACAGCAACGCGAATATTTTTTTCTTTGATTGCTTCAAGCATTGCTTCTTCGTCAATAATTTCAGCGCGTGAAGTGTTAATTAAAAAAGTATTCGGATGCAAGTATCCGAACATTTCTTTATTGAATAAGCCTTTAGTCTGTGGTGTTAACGGAAGATGAATTGAAATAATATCGCATATCGGAAGAATTTTATCCATTTCTGTAAATTCTTTTATAATATCGCTTTCAATTCGGAAAATATCTTTTCCGTAAACATTCATACCGAAAGCATGGGCGCGCTTTGCAACTTCTTTTCCAATATTGCCAACACCGATTAGTGCTAAGTTTTTTCCAAACAACCCTTCAGCTTTAGAATACTCGCCTTTATTCCAAATACCGTTTTTAAAATCCATCACATTATCCGGAATCCGGCGGTCAAGCGAGAGGATTAATCCCATTGCCAATTCAGCTACGGCTATTGAATTCATGCCGGGGCAATTAGCAACGTAAATCCCTTTTTTATTTGCTGCAGAGATATCAATATTATTAACCCCGGCTCCGGCCCGGATAATAAGATTAAGCAAATTTGCTTTTTCGATTGCGGCAGCATTCACTTTTGTGGAACGGACCACAAGAATATCTACATCGGCTACTGCCTCGTGTAAATTGTTTTCTATTAATTGTGGGGTGTAATCAACTTCCAGTCCTAACGCTTTCATTTGAGTTAGATATTTTTCCGGAAATTTATCGGCTACTAATACTTTCATTTCGTTCTCCCTGTTTGTTATGGTTATAAAATCTATGGAATTTTTACGTTAAATTTTTTTGCATTATCGATTGCTCTTTCATATCCTGCATCAGCATGGCGAATGATTCCCATTCCCGGGTCGTAAGTGAGTACGCGTTCCAGTCTTTCTTCCGCTTCCTTTGTGCCATCTGCGACCACAACCATTCCAGCATGAATTGAATTTCCGATTCCAACGCCTCCTCCATGATGCACAGAAACCCAGCTAGCTCCGCCAATCGCGTTCAACATTGCATTGAGTATAGGCCAGTCAGCAATTGCATCGCTACCGTCCTTCATTGCTTCAGTTTCGCGATAAGGAGAAGCAACCGAGCCGCAGTCGAGATGATCACGTCCGATAACAATTGGTGCAGAAACTTTTCCATCTGCAACAAGTTGATTGAATATTTTTCCCATCAGTGCACGTTCACCATATCCAAGCCAGCAAATGCGTGCTGGTAATCCTTGAAAGTGGACGAATTTTTGTGCTTTGTCAATCCAATTTATTAAAGCTTTGTTTTCCGGAAAAGTTTTTTTAATTGCTTCATCGGTTACAAAAATATCTTTTGGATCACCGCTTAAAGCAACCCAACGAAACGGACCTTTACCATCACAGAACAACGGGCGAATAAATTCCGGAACGAATCCGGGAATGTCAAATGCGTTTTCAACACCGTTGGCTTTTGCTTCTCCCCGAATATTGTTTCCATAATCGAAAGTTATCGAGCCGCGTTTTTGAAATTCGAGCATTGCTTTTAAGTGAACAACAATGGTCTCTTGAGCATGTTTAATATATTCTTGCGGATTTTCATTTCGAAGTTTCAAGGCTGAATCGAAATCCATTCCCATCGGAACGTAACCGTTAAGCGTATCATGCGCTGAAGTTTGATCGGTTAAAATGTCAGGAATAATATTTCGTTCTAAAATTTGTGGAAGGATTTCTCCTGCATTTCCAAGCAAACCAACAGATAGCGCTTTTTTATTTTTTTTCGCATCAAGTACAAGTTGAAGTGCTTCATCAAGCGATTCTGAAAGTACATCAAGATAACCGGTATCAATTCTTTTTTGAAGACGGGTTTTATCGACATCAATTCCTAAAAAAGCGGCGCCGTTCATGGTTGCTGCAAGCGGTTGAGCGCCTCCCATGCCGCCTAACCCGGCGGTGAGTAAAAATTTCCCACTCAAATCCGCATTAAAATATTTTCTTCCGCATTCTGCAAATGTTTCGTACGTTCCTTGAAGAATTCCTTGCGTACCGATGTAAATCCAGCTTCCTGCAGTCATCTGTCCATACATCGTCAATCCAAGAGCTTCAAGTCTGCGGAATTCATCCCACGTTGCCCAGCGGGGAACAAGCATCGAATTTGAGATAATTACTCTTGGTGCGTTGGAATGTGTTTTGAAAATTCCAACCGGTTTCCCGGATTGCACAAGGAGCGTTTCATCGTTTTCTAGTTGACGCAAAGAGGTTACAATATTATCAAACGCTTCCCAATTTCTTGCAGCCTTTCCTTTCCCGCCGTAAACAATTAGTTCCGCGGGATTTTCTGCTACTTCGGGGTCCAGGTTGTTCATCAACATCCGTAAAGCCGCTTCCTGGACCCAACTTTTACATGAAATTTCTTTTCCGCGCGGAGCTGTTATAATTCTTTGCCCGGACATTTTTAATCCTTAAAATGATTATCGAATAAAATTTCGTACTGCATAAGAATGGATTTGTAGAGCCATTTTTTAAAGAACCATCCTTTTTTTATTTGTTCTCTAAAATGTTTAATATTTACCTCAAGTTGATAGCGGAAACGGGTGAACTCATCTTTTGTTAATTTTATAGTTTCGTCATCGGTTTTAATTTTATCAAGAATAGAAGAGAGCGCCTTTACTTCAGCAAAATATTTTTGATCTCCTTCTGTTTGTTTGATGACTGTTTTACAAATGTTTTGTACAAGTTTTTTATCGTTTTTATTGAACTCGAAATTATAATTTCTGAACTGTAGTTTTTTCATTAGTGCTTACTTTTTTAGTGAAAGAAGTTGTTCTCTGATTTTTTGATAACCAGGTTTTATTATGCTATAAATGTATGCAAGTCTCTCCTCATGATGCAGAAAAGCCGACTTCATTGCATTGATCGTTATTTTTTCAACATCATCAAGTGAAAGATTAAAATGTTCGGTAGCTGTAAGGAATTCTTTTGTCATTGTGGTGTCGCTCATCAGCCGATCATCTGTATTAATTGTAAGACGGAACTTTAATTTGTTTAAATACCCAAACGGATGATTTTCAACTTTATCAATTGCCCCGGTGTGCACATTGCTTAACAGACAAATTTCAATGGGGATTCTTTTATCCAGGATGTATTGAGCCAGATCTCCCATGCTAATAAAGTTACCATCTTTATCAAATGTTATGTCCTCAAGAATTCTTGTCCCGTGTCCAATACGATGGGCTCCGCACCACTGAATAGCTTGCCAAATAGATTCTTTCCCAAAGGCTTCTCCGGCATGAATGGTAATGTTAAAATTTTCGCGCTGGCAAAATTGAAAAGCTTCGATATGTTTTTTCGGAGGGTAACCGCCTTCTTCTCCGGCTAAGTCGAAACCAACAACACCCCGGTTGCGGTAATTAACAGCAAGTTCGGCAAACTCAAGAGCGTTTTTCATATTTCGCATTGCGCAGATAATTAAACCAAACCCAACTCCAAAATCCTTTTTCCCTTTTTCCAATCCTTCAAGAACCGCGTTAACAACATCGTCATAATGTAAACCTTTGGATGTGTGAAAAACAGGTGCAAAACGGGTTTCGACATAACAGACACCGTCTTTTTTCATATCTTCCATCATTTCATAGGAGATGCGGGTTAAAGACTCCTTTGTCTGCATTACTGCAATGGTATGCTCAAATCCTTGCAAATATTCAATCAGATTTCCTTTGTTTGCACCGCGGTGGAACCATTCTGCAAGTTCTACGGAGTCGTCGGTGGGAAGTTTCGTGTACTTTATTTCTTTCGCAAGTTCTATAATTGTTGACGCTCTTAACCCACCATCGAGGTGATCGTGGAGTAAAACTTTCGGTACAGAACGGATAATATCTTCAGTGTTCAAAATTCACCTCATTTTTGTTTCAAAAATATCCTTTTTGCAACGGAAAAGCAACGAAGTAAAATTCTATTCTCTTTCTTCTGTGAAATTTTAGCTTAGGCTTGACTTAACAATTTCAAATAACTAAGTTTGAATCGACAATAATTTAAATATGGAGAATTAATGAAACGTGTAAATATTTTTACAGCGATAGTGTTAGGGGCTTTTTTAACTTTTACCGGCTTTCAATGCTCATCAACTGAACTAACGAGCGCCAAGTTATATATTCAACAGAAAAATTGGGATAAAGCTATTGAGGCATTGAACAAAGAAGTTACCAAGAACCCGAAAAGTGACGAAGGTTTTTACCTTTTAGGTGCAACCTATGCTGAAAAAGAAAATATGGATAAGATGATTGAAAGTTTTGATAAGTCATTAGAAGTAAGCAAAAAATATGAGAAAGAAATCACTAGCGCAAAAAAATATCATTGGGCAAATTTCTTTAACAAAGGGGTTGCATTTTTTAATAGAGCAGCGCAACAGACTGACCCTGATAGCGCAACTATTATGAACAATAAATCCACGTATGCCTTTGACCAAGCGATCAAATTAGAACCGGATTCAATAGATGCTTACAAAAATTTAGCTTACGTTTATATGAACATGCAAAAATATGACGATGCAATTCCTAATTTTATGAAACTGATTGAAAAAAAGAAATCACCTGACGCCTATAAATATGTAGGACAAATCTATTACAACAAGGGTGTTGTTGAACGCGATAAATATGAAAACTCCAAAGTTGCCGCCGATAGTATAAAGGCATTAGACTATTTTAACAAAGCCATTTCGATATTGGAAGATGGGAAAAAAGTTAGCCCAAACGATACCGACATTTTACTCTACTTATCTAATTCATATATCGCTGCCAATAAAGTTGATGTTGCCATCGATGCTTTTAAAGCGGGCGTTGCAGCTGAACCAAACAATAAGTTTTATCGTTATAATTACGGAGTTCTTCTTTTAGGCGATAATCAATTTGAAGAAGCAGCAACTCAATTTAAGAAAGCTGTTGAAATAGACCCTGCGTATCAAAATGCGATCTATAATTTGGCGGTTACTTACGTTAAATGGGGTGCCAAGATTGCTAAAGATCATGAAATTGCAAACAAAGACGTTAAAGACGCTAAAGAAGAAACTCAGGCAAAAGAGAAATACAAAGCTGCATTACCTTATCTGGAATCATACGTTCAGAAAAAATCTGACGATGCTCAAATTTGGGAGCTTTTAGGTAAAGTTTATACCGTAATGGGAATGCCGAACGATGCATCGAATGCTTTCAAAAAAGCCGATGCCATCAGAAAAGGCAAATAATTAAAATGAATCCAAACGAGCAAAACCAACAGATCAATATTGAACTTGGCGAAAAAGAAGCCGAAGGGATCTATTCTAATTTGGCGATCATTACACATTCGCCTGCCGAATTTATTATAGATTTTACGCGCATCGTTCCCGGTGTTCCAAAAGCCAAAGTACACGCGAGGATAATTACTACACCCCAGCATGCTAAACTTTTGATGCGGGCTTTAAAGGATAACATCGATAAGTTTGAACAACGGTTCGGAGAAATACATGTTGAGGCTCCACCCAATCAACAATTTGGGTTTACTCCCTTTATCAAAGACGAAAAAATTAACTAGTATAGTACGGCTTATTCACAAATGAATAAGCCTTTTTTTTGTGTCTAAAAACAACTGCAGAGCAAAATTAAACGCCGGGGTTTGATTTATTAATTTTTATTAATTATGTTCTCATAAGTAATAAGATTTTTCTCTTCATTTTCATTAAATAAAAAGGTAGGATATGAAATTCTCACTACTTCCTTATCGGAAACCAGTCGGAATTTTTTTGTTGCTGGTTCTGATTTCGTTTATGCAATCTTGCGACATTAAATCACCGACAGCCCCAAGTTGGGATGTTGCGCTTAATGTTCCGCTTATCGATACAACCTATTCGGTTTTTGATATGATCAAAAAAGATTCTTCGATCGTAAAACCGGATTATACGAGACAAGGGCTTTTAGTTTATAGTACAGTAAAAGAAGTAGAAAAAATAGAGGTGAGCGATAAACTTAAAGTTGACGGATTTTCTACAAGCAGTTCTAAACAGATTGGAAGTATTACCATAAACGGAGAATCAGCTCAAGCTGACATCGGGTTTAGTTGGTCTCAGTATCTGAGCAACATACCTCCAGGAACGCAAGTAATAGTCCCGGATGAAAGCAACCGTTCAGCTTCAAATGATTTATCAACGGTTACCCAATTTCTCAGCGCAAAATTTGAATCTGGAACAATTACTATTGGGATAAAAAATAATTTTTCGCAGTATGTTACTTTAACCATCAGCGGTTTGACCATAAAGAATAGTGCGACTAATGAAATTGTTGCACAATCTTTAGCTACACTTGTTGTTCCACCGAATTCGACCGGAAGCTTTCCGGCAATTTCTTTCAATCCAAATGTTACGGTCTCAAACCAGTTGAAATTTGAAACAACAGTTTCAGTAGCCGGAAGCGGAACAAATTTTGTCACGCTGCCACAAACAGCTTTTTCGGTTACCACTAATTTTTCAAACCTTTCGATCTCAGAGGCGACCGCTAAAATTCCACAGCAGAATCCCATTGAGATTGATAGCACGCTCATTATGGATGAAACTTCAGCTCAACCTACAAAATTCAAAACAGTTAAAATTGCCACGGGAAGTTTGAATATTACGCTTAGGAATAATCTTGATGTTGACGCTTCCGTATCAATGGAAATTAGTAATCTTTTAAATGCTTCCGGGAATATATTTTCCGTAAGCAAGACTATAACAAGAAAAAGTACAACCAAGTTTGTAGACAATATTTCACTGAACGATTATTCGCTTGTTAGTTTGGATAATAATCCCACGAATAAAATTCATTATAAAGTTACGTTTAATTCAAATGCTTCATCAGACTACCGGACAATTAGCAAAACAGATGATTTTCAGGCAACTGTTGATTTCAGTGCTTTAGGAATAAAAGAGTTTGACGGCTTAGTAAAACCTACTGCGCTTGATCAAACGCGTTCTGCGATCAACTTAGATACAAAAGAACTCCAACAGAAATTTGGTTTTCATCAAATCAATTTCAACAAACCGTTGCTTGAACTGCATTTAGTCCCATCTCCCGGAGCAAAAATCAATTTCCAAATAGATGGAAGACTTGAAGCGCAAAATTCTCTCGGAGAAAAAAGTACGCTTTCGTTAAATGCGAATACTATGGACAAAACAACCATTACTGAATCTGATTCGGTAATTATTTTAAATGCTGACAGTGTAAGTAATTTCTTCAAGAAATTCTCAAAACTGCCCGATTCAATTTTTGTTTACGCAGGCGGTACGCTAAACGCGAATTATCAACAGGTCACAGTTACTAATACCAGTTACGTTTCCGGTAGTTCTAAAATTGAGTTTCCACTTGATCTTGGTATTAGCGATGGGGTGTTTACCGACTCAATTAAAATGGATTTCGATACCGATAAACAAAAACGAATTCGTGATCTTAATACTGCCGACATGAATTTGATTTTAACAAACGGTTTGGCAGCTTCGTTTACGTTTACAGGAAAACTCTATGATAGTACCAACACATTCTTGATGTATTTCCCTCCGAAACATGCGGATCAGGATACCGCAATAACCGTTACCGGCGGCATTACCGACGTGAATGGGAATGTGGTTACAACAACTACGCAAACGGTTAATGTAAAAATTGCGGCTGGCGAATCCGATTTAATTGCTCGTGCAAAGTATATGCGGATTTTAGTTAAACTTAATACAAGTCGTTCAAGTAATCTTCCCGTCAAATTTAAAACGATAGACGACATTCGTATAGAGGGTTTTGGCGGCGTTAATTATAAAGTTAATCCGTAGGAGAATGAACGATGAAAACAATTTTAATAACAGCAATCGTATTACTTTTTTCTTCACAAATTGCCGCACAATCAGCCGGTTCTGTAGGCATGACCGATGCGCGGTCTGTTGCACTGGGGAGAACCTATACTGCCGCCTCAAACGGATTAGGCGGCTTAGGAACCAATCCGGCGACAATTTTTAATCGAAGAGATTCTACACGAAAATGGGAAATAATAATTCCGTTTCCTCTGCCGCAACTCGGGCTTAAAGTCGGGACAAATTTTTTCTCCATCAATGAATTCAATTATTTCTTTGGAGAAAACAGCGTTGATGCCGATGGGAAAAAAGTCGGAAAATATTTAACTGCCGAAGATAAAACGCGCTTTACAAATTTATTTTCTGAAGGAGGAACATTTCAGACCGATGTACAAGCAACACTTTTTGCGATCTCGTTCAAACCAAGTGCAAAAGCCGGAGTATTTACTTTTGCTATCGGGGATGTGTTTGGTTCAAATGTAACAATCCCGAAAGGCTTGGTTGATTTATTAATGAACGGAAATACGCCGGGAGAAATATTTAATTTTAATGATACAAAAGCGCAAGCTTGGTGGTTAAGAAAATATTCTCTTTCTTGGGCGCATGGAATGAAATTTTTGCCGAAAATTTTTCAAGATTTCAACTATGGTTTTTCTTTTAATATTGTTTCGGGATTCTTTTATGTCGGAATAGATAAAGTGAACAGCCAATTTTCGACCGGTGCAAATAATGCCCTAACAATTCAAAATGATTTTATGGCTCATTCATCGTTCTCCTCCGATTTTGGTGTTTCATACAGTTTCGATTCTACTTCGACAAAACCAAAAGCCTCTTACGGACCATCTCCTTCACCTGCCGGCAATGGATTTGGAGCTGATTTTGGCTTTTGGGGAAAGATCAATGATGTTTGGGCGGTTGGACTTTCGTTTACTGATTTGGGAAGTGTGAAATGGCAGAAAAACGTAGCAGAGTTCCAAGCTAACTCGGAAGTTATTATAACAAATTTGTCTGACACGAATCAAACTAAAGATTTAGGTGATAAGCTGAGCGGGAAAGACGAAAGCAAATATATCGATGCAATTTCAACGCCACTTCCTTCAGCAATGCATGTTGGTGTTTCATTTCAACTTGATAAATTTGTGAATGGACATTTCCCCGGCAAGATGTTAATCGTTGCAGACTATAATCAAGGCTTCAACGATCAACTTAGGAACAGCAAGAAGCCACGTTTTTCTCTTGGTGCAGAATGGGTTCCGAAAAATTGGTTTCTTCTCCGGACCGGCATTTCAGTTGGGGGATTTGATAAATTCGGTTGGGCTTTCGGTACCGGGTTTGATTTTGGTTTATTAGAACTAAACTTTGGCTCACCTGATTTCCATTATCTGTTACAACCAAATGGCGCAAAGAGAATTTCCTTCGCAATGGATTCAAAGTGGAAATTTTAATTGTTTAACTTAAGAAATGATATCCCGTCAATTCGGGATATCATTTCTTTATTCTTCTATTTTGAGATTTCTTATCGCTAATCATTAATTCACTTTATACTTTTAACTTTTATCTTTTTACTAACATGAACTACCGCCAGGCGAAAAACGGCAAACTGATGATTGAGATACTTCCCAATAAATGCGACTTCTGCGGATGCTGTGTTGGTGTATGTCCCGAAGATGCTATTGAATTAAAAGAGGCGGAAATATTTATTATAGATGAACGCTGTACGAACTGTTCTAAGTGTGTCTGGAGTTGTCCGATTGAAGTGATTAAGTTTAATAAGAATGGAGTAAAAGGGCAGTAGACAGTCTCCAGTCTGCAGTCTTCAGTCGGCAATTCGCAATTCACAGTTGGCAGTCAGCAGTAGGCAATTGGATGTTATGAATAATTGAAGTGAACAAAATGAGTAATGGATTTAAAAACTTGCTGGTTTATAAGAAAGCGTTTGCTTTAGCGATGGAAATATTTGAAATCACCAAAACGTTTCCGAAGGAAGAAATTTATTCTTTAACTTCTCAAATCAGAAGATCATCCAGGTCAGTTTGTTCTAACATTGCAGAAGGTTATAGAAAAAGAATTTATGAGGCTCATTTTATTTCTAAAATATCCGACTCTGATATGGAAAACAGTGAGACTCAAGTTTGGTTGGATTTTTCATTGGCTTGTAATTATATCTCCAAAGAACAGTTTCAAGACTTGGTAAATAAAGCAGAAGAAGTTGGAAGACTATTAGGTGATATATTAAAGAATCCTCAAAAATATTGTTGAAGTATTAATCAAATAAACACTTCTGTTAAACGCTGGTTCCTGATTTTGAACTGCGGCTTGCCAACTGCATTCTGCCGACTGCTCGATCATTTCTCAACACTTTTCAACACCAGCAACTTATACACCCACAATTTTTTCTTATACGCCGCAAATTGTGACAAGCCGGTTTTGTAATGAACTCTTGAAAAATAGCTCGCTTTTTTTACAAAAACATTATAAAGAAAAGTCCCGAACATTCCCCAGAAAGCCGCGAAAAAAAATCTTACTACAGACGGATAAACTTCTTTTGTAACATCATGTTCTTTTTCAAGAGCAAATCCAAATTGCTTTGCGCGTTTGACAAATTCTTCAGAACTTAGAACATCTGAAACCGCCCACCCGTTGAACATGAGATTCATCAATCTGTTTTTTTCAAAAGGGTAGTCGAACGATTTGAAACAATCTGCAATAACAATTTTACCATCGGGTCTTAAAACTCTTTTCACTTCTTTTAGAAAATCAGATTTATCAGTTGCTGTCTGCATACTTTCAATTGCCCATACCGCATCAAAAGAATTATCATCAAACGATGTTGCTGTGTAATTCATTGGATAAAAGGAAGCGAGATTGCCGACTCCATGCTGCTTTGCGAATTCGGTTGCTGTAGAGGCTTGCTTTTCACTTAGTGTAATACCGGTAACTTTGCAGCCGATATTTTTTGCTAAAAAAATTGCCGACCCGCCGACTCCGCAGCCTGCATCAAGCACAATATCGGTCGATGTTATTCCTCCCAGCTTCGCAAGAAGTACATTTGTGTTGAGGACAGCCTGATGTAAATTTTTTATTTCTTCACTCCAGATGCCATAATGCAAGCCAAGGCTTTTTTCTAATTTCCACCAGCGCCGGTAGTGGTTTTCTGTTTGATCGTAATAGTTTGCGACATCCTGAGGCGTAAAAGTTTTCATCAGCGACTTATATTAATGAATGACATTGGTTCTTTGACTTCTAAAATTAGGTAATTATCATCATAAAGAAAAGGAAAAGAAAAAGAAGTCGAAAAATTTTATGTAAAAGTAAAATTAATTTTTATCTTTGTCTAAAGTAATTAAAGAAAAAATTGATTTGAAAAACAATTATGATGTTATTGTTGTTGGCGCGGGACCCGCAGGTTCAATAGCTGCACGAAGCGCTGCAGAAAAAGGACTTTCCGTTCTCTTACTTGAAAAAGATAGAGATGTCGGTTACCCGGTCCGATGCGGAGAAGCAGTTGCCAAAGCCGGTGTTGAAGAATTTATCACTGTAGATGATAAATGGGTTGCTGCTAAGATAAATAAATTTTCATTTGTTGCCCCTAACGAAGCCGAAGTAACAGTTCAATTAAGTGATGTCGCTTATGTTTTAGAGCGCAGGTTGTTTGATTATGAACTTGCCCGCACTGCGGCTGCGGCTGGTGCAGAAATACTAACACGTGCTTATGTAAACGGGCTGTTGATTGAAGAAGGAAAAGTTTGTGGTGTTAAATATGAATATCAGGGTGAACAAAAAGAAGTCCGCACAAAAATTGTAATTGCTGCCGATGGTGTAGAATCACGTGTCGGGCGTTGGGCGGGAATTCCTACGCACGTTGATTTTCGCGATATGGAAAGCGCAGTACAAGTTACTGCCGCCAACATTCCAATTAATCAAGACACACTCTATTTCTATTTCGGACAAGACGTTGCTCCTTCAGGATATTTTTGGGTTTTCCCGAAGGGAAATAATAAAGCGAACATCGGAATTGGCGTCAGCGGTTTGATCGGAAAGAAAAAATCAGCACAATCTTATTTGGATGATTTTATGTTGAAGCATTATCCGGATGCCCCAATCTTAACAAGAATTGCTGGTGGAGTTCCGTGTGGAATTACTCTGGATAAAATTTCTGCACCGGGAATAATGCTCGTTGGAGATGCAGCCCGGCAAGTTAATCCTTTGAGTGGCGGTGGAATTGCCAGCGGGATGATAGGCGGAAGTATTGCAGGTAGCATTGCTGCCGATGCGGTTAAAATGAATAAACTTGATCATGTTTTGACTTATGATAAAGCCTGGCATGACCGTCTTGGGAAACGTCATCTTATTTTTAACCGGATAAAAGAGGGTATTTATAATTTCCCAGATCAAAAATTTAATGATATCGCCGACGCATTTGTAAAAATTCCGATGGATAAGAGAACGCTGGGGACACTCTTCAGAACAGCCTTGTGGAACAAACCTTCTCTGTTGATCGATGTTGCAAAAGTTTTTCTGTAACAAACTACATAGAGAATTTATTCTTCAACTTAAAACTCTAGACTAATTCCTATAGTTGGCAGAATACCGATGGATTGGTTTTTTACAACTTTCTTTTCCCGCTGATCCCATCTCGGGTAACCGCCGTTTTTGTTGTTGTAAATATTTTGAAGATCGAGATAAGTGATTAACGTATACCGTTCGAAAAACCAACGCTTATCAACACGTAAATCTAAACTATGCAACGGATCCAAACGAGATGAATTATAATTTGCCACACTCTGAGTTCCATCAGCATTAAACGGAGTAGAAGGTTTTCCGGATGCGTAACGGAATTTAAAACTTGATTCAAGACTGTTACTAAAAATAAATCCTCCGCTCAAATTAAAAATCCAGCGCTGATCAAAACTACCGTACCGCTTAACTCCATCGAGCGCTATAAATTTAGATTCGTTATACGTGATACTCAGAATTCCATAGTGAGGACTGTCGGAAGATTTTTTCTGAATTGAAACTTCGATCCCGCGGGAAAATCCCTTCCCGGCACTAACCAAGGGTTCCAACCCGAACGCGGAAAAATTATCTTCCGAGCCCGCGAACCCGGTGCCGGTGTTTGCAAGCGTTAAATAAGGACGAACTGAACTTGTCGGGTAATTTGAGTAATCTTTATAATAGAATTCATTTTTAAAAAGAAGATCATCTTTAATGCGATGGTCAAAACCAAGCACAAATTGATTTACTTGAATGGCTTTTAGATTTTTATTTACTGGATCACCACTTAACCAAATATAGGAAGGGAACTGGTGATACATACCTGTGCTGAAATTAATGTTAGTGATTGGAGAAAGCATGTAAGAAAGTGACAATCTCGGACTACTGTAATATTTTGTATTGATCGCATCGAAGTAATCTAATCTGACACCGGCATTTGCCGTAAATCTTTGAAAAAATATTACGTTATAATTTAAATATGCCCCATATTTATAATAGTACTTTGCAACATCAACGGAGTTGATAGGTAACGTTTCACCGAAAGTTGTTAGAAATGGAGGGAAGAAAATATTCGCGTTAAACTTGATTAGCTTTGCCTCCGCGCCAATATTAAGTTCGGTGAGTTTTGAAGTTTTGTATATAAGATCAAGTTTTAAAACATTCTCGGCTTCGCGTGAGGTGTTAAGGAAAATTGGAGTTAGCAGCGAATCTTTTTGAGAAGTATTATAATCAACAAAATTCCGGCTAAAGGAAAGGGTGAAAAATCCATCATTAAATAATCGTTTGTATTGAATTGCGGTAGCGTACTGGATCTGATCACTTCCTAAAACAGTTGAATTTTCATACCGTTTATCTTGTGTATCGTTAAAGTATTTTACGTTATCAAAAGCGCTGATAAAAAGAAATGATAAAGAACTTTTGGGGTCAATGTCAAGATCGTATTTTGAGAGGACATCATAATATTCGGGAACAAAGCCAAAGCCGGCTGCTTTGAAAATAAAATCGAGATAACTTCTTCTTGCGGAAAAAAGAAAAGAGGAATTGCTTGATAGAGGTCCTTCTAGATTTACTCCAAATTGCGAAGCAGAAATAGTAGCTTTGCCTCCTAATTTATCCTTTCTTCCCTCGCGTAAATTGATTTGTAAAACTGAAGAAAGCTTATCGCCGTAAAGAACCGGAAATCCCCCGGTAGAAAAAGTAGTTTCCTTTACAAAATCAAGATTAATAAAACTTAAAGGTCCCCCGGTTGCACCTTGCGTGCCGAAGTGATTAATGTTAGGAATGGGAATTCCGTCGAGCAGATACAGATTTTCTGAAGGAGCGCCTCCGCGTACGATCAAATCATTTCTTCCGGCATCTGCTTGAGCTACCCCTGGAAGAACTGAAAGCGCCCGCACAACATCTTCAAATCCGCCCGGAGATCTTCGTATTTCCTCATAGCTAAAAGATGTAACGCTATTGGTCTCAAAGGGATTTTTCAAAAAATAATCAGAAGTAACCGTTACTCCTTCGAGTTCTAAAACTGATTCCTTCAATGCGAAATCTATTCCGGTAGGCTTTGCAGTGTTGATAATTATATCTGTTTTTATTTCGGGTGCATAACCGATTGCAGATACTTTTAACTGATAAGCTTGCGGCGGCAAATTTAATATTCTAAAATTCCCAGAAATATCAGATTCTGTTCCCTTTCCCGTACCTAATAATGTGACTGAAGCAAATGGAATAGGTTGATTTGTCGAATGATCAAAGATTTTACCATAAAGTGTTCCGGTTAGTTCTTGTGCTTCCACCGCAACGATAAACAAATAATAAAACAAGATAAAATAGATAGCCTTCATCGAATCCTTAAATTTTCTGTAAATAACGCTGTAAGATGCAAAAAAGTTTCCAGAGGTCTAAAAATGAAATTCGCCTAATTCATTCAAGATTAGTATATTTGAAAAAAGATTATTCATTTAAAGACAGAAAAATTGGAACAAATCAGCAACCCAAAGCATCCGCAACCAGCAACTGAACTTGAGTGGTATAAAGAGGCTTCTCTCTTAGGGGATAGTTTTTTTGTGGTGTTTAAAAAAAAGAGAAACTTCGACGAGATTGTGGTCAGCGAAACCGTAAAAAAAATTATCGGCTGGGAGAAAGAGCAACTCATCGAACAAAAAGGAAAGCTATTTTCGCTTATTCATCGCGATGATGCCGTTCAAGTAATCAAACAAAATAACGAGTTCCTCATTTCTCAAAACAATGTTGCCGATTTTCATTACCGGATCGTTTTGGAAGAAAAAAAGGAAAAGTGGATTCATGAGCGGATTTCTGTAGAAAGAAATAAGACCGGTACGATTGCAGCATCTTTTTCTTTGTTTACGGATGTGACAAAATATTATGAGCAAATTACACAGTTGCAAAAATCCGAAAGTAATTTACTTGAAACGTGTGAAGGAAAAGATAAATTCATTAACATTCTTTCTCATGATCTCAGGGCTCCCTTTACAAGTATTCTTGGGTTTGCAGAAATTTTAATTAATGAACCAAATCTTCCTCTAAAAGATAAAAACGAATATCTCAATTACATTTTAGAAGCTTCACAAAATCAACTTGAGTTTATTAATTATCTACTCGATTGGTCACGCTTGCGTACCGGCTCACTGAAAATTGAACCGCAGCGCTTAAAAATAGCGGGCGTTATTTATAATTGTGTTTCTACGCTTACCGGAAACGCAATGAGAAAAGGGATTGAAATAAAAGTTATTGTTGTCGATAACCTTTTTATTCAAGCTGACGAAAGAATGCTAAAGCAGGTAATCTTAAATCTGCTGACAAATGCAATAAAATTTTCATTTGAAAATTCTAAAATAGAAATTACCGCCGAACAGTTTAACGAGAAACAAGTTGAATTCGTTATCCGCGATTTTGGTGTTGGGCTTTCAGGTGAAGAGCAGGAAAAAATATTTTCTATTGAATCCTCTTTTACAAGTGTAGGAACAAAAGGGGAAACCGGAACTGGTTTAGGTTTGGCGCTGGTAAGGGAAATTATTGAAAAGCATAATGGAGAGATTTGGTTATATTCCGAAGAAGGGAAAGGAACGGAGTTTCATTTTACTTTACCTCTTCCCTCAAATAGGATATTAATTATTGATCGTGATAAAGGTACTCTTGCACAAATAGATGCTATTTTAGAAAACAATTTTGATGAATTCGAAATTCTGCATGCAGAAAATGGATATGAAGCGTTAAATATTATTTCGGAGAAGATCCCGATGCTGGTCGTTGCCAATCATCAAATGCCGTTGATGACAGGATTGCAGTTTCTTGAATCGACTAAAAAGGAAAACGGCAGCCTGCAGTTCCCAATAATTATTATGCTGCACGCCAGCGAATTGGAACAACGGCAAGCCTACATTTTGCAAGGTGTAAAGCACTTTGTGCATTTGCCTTTGCAGGAAGAAGAACTTTTATATACTTTTAAAACAACCTTAAATTAATAAATATTTTTTTTAAGCTTAACTTTTGTTTGGTGAATATTGCATGGAAACTTTGAATGGAAATAGATACTGGTTCGCTTTATACACTAAGCCGCGTCAGGAATTTAAAGCAGAACTTCAACTGAGAGCAGTTGGTCTTGAAGTCTATTTACCGAAAATAACCCGGCTGAAACAATGGAGCGACAGGAAAAAAAAGATTACCGAACCGTTAATTAATAGTTATATTTTTGTCAACTGTGTCGAGAAGGAACGCTTGTTAGCACTCGAGCAAGACGCGATTGTCCGGTGTGTATTTTACTGCGGAAGACCGGCTAGAATTCCTGATGATCAAATGCAGAATTTTATTGACTTTATAAAAGACGAAGAAGATTATTTTGTGGTCAACGGAATTGTAAAAGGAACGAAAGTGCTGATTAAAGATGGACCTTTTACCGGAGTTACCGGTGTTGTTATAGAAGACCCTTGCGGCAGAACGGTTGCCGTCTCTATTGAATTACTCAACCGTACCGTTGTGGCCAGGTTACATGATAATGTAAAACTAGATGTGCTTTCACCTCAAAAGGAACTCAATGAAATTTCAAACTGATTTAGCCACACTTAAAAAAGGAGACCGTGTTGATCATTTTCTTATGATTAGACGCAGTGAACTTAAACAAACAAAAGCCAACAAACCGTTCGTTAGTCTTGAGCTTGGCGATAAAAGTGTTTCCCTCCCGGCAAATTTGTGGGACAATTTTAACTCCATTCTAAGCGAATTGACAGTTGGGGCAGTTGTTCAAGTTGAAGGAGTGATCGAAGAATATCAAAACTCTCCCCAGCTAAAAATTGAAAATATAAAATTGCCGAAACCTTCAGAAAATATTTCCGCCGAATTTTTTCTTCCCAGATCAAAAAGAAATTTTGAGGAAATGAAACATGAGTTCTACGAATCGATTTCTGAAACAGAAAATGGTTACTTGAAAAAATTGCTGAACTCACTTTTTGACGATAAATCATTTGAAAAATTTTCCAAAGCTCCGGCGGGAAAACAATGGCATCACGCTTATATCCACGGATTATTAGAACATACATTAGAAATTATAAAAATTTGTAAATTAATGGCAACGTTTCATGAAGAAATAAATAAAGACTTGCTTGTTGCCGGTGCAATGTTGCATGATTACGGAAAAATGGAGGAACTGGTTTTCGATTCTGCTTTTGATTATTCAGACAAAGGGAAATTGCTGGGGCATATCGTGCTTGCATCTTTAAAAGTAAATGAAGCGATAATTGAGATTCCGGAATTTCCCGAAGAACTTAAAAATCAACTACTTCATTTGATCTTAAGTCATCAAGGTAAGTTGGAGAATGCATCTCCGGTTGTGCCGAGAACGCTGGAGGCAATCGCTCTCTATCACGCGGACGAACTCAGCGCGCAAACCAACGCCTATAAAAGCGCGATTGCTAGTGATGTGAACGCACAATCTGATTGGACAAAATATATTTCATTAATTTCGACCCAACTTTATAAAAAAGAAATTCTTAACCAATAAATCAAAGAGGTGTGTATGAAACAGAAACAGTTATCGGTATTGCTCTTTTTCTTTCTCTTCTTTTCGTCTCTCGCATTTTCTCAATCAGTCGATGAACTGATAAAAGAAGGTGATAATTATTCAATGAAAGAATTCAATAATCAAAAAGCGCTCGAGGTTTTACTCAAAGCGGAAAAGCTTGATGCTGACAATCCCGAAATCCTTTGGAGGATCAGCCGGTCATATGTTGACATTGCCGAGCACATGCCGGGCAGTTCGGATGATCAGAAGGATGCCCAACTTGTGAAATATCAACTTGCTCTTGATTACGCAGAAAAAGCGGTAAAGGCGGCTCCAAATTCATCTGTTGTTTATCTGCGCCGCGCAATTGCCAAAGGAAGAATTGCATTATTTAAAGGGGTTTTCAAAGTTATTGGTTTGGTAAACGATGTTAGAAAAGATTGTGAAAAAGCTATAAAACTTGGTAATGGTGGAAACGAAATTCAAGCTTCATCACATTATGTGTTGGGAAGAACGCACGCAAAGGTTTGTGAAAAACCTTATCTCGTTCGTCTTCCGCTGGGGCTAGGTTGGGGAGATATGGATGTCTCTTTTGCGGAATTTAAAAAAGCAATTGAGCTTCGTCCCGACTTCCGCATGTATCATCTCGATTACGCAAAAGCGTTGATTGAAGAAGATGAATATCAAAAAGCTAAAGAAGAACTTTATAAGTTACCTTATATTAAAGTAGTCGATGAAGATGATGATATGTTTTTGGCTGAATCGAAAAAATTATTGGAAACAATAAAAAATAAATAAACGAAAGTTTTCCGTGCTTCAACATTATGAAAAACTGAAAACCGTTCTTTCATCTGCGAATAAAATTGTGTTTTTTACGGGAGCCGGAATTTCTACCGAGAGCGGAATTCCGACTTTCCGTGGTAAGGACGGTATTTGGAATAAAATGAAACCCGAAGAACTCGCAAACTTTAATGCGTTTCTTCGAAATCCCCAACTTGTTTGGGACTGGTATCAATATAGAAAAAAAATTGTGCATCAAGCCTCACCGAACGCAGCTCACTTAGCCATTTCCGAACTTCAAAACTATTTTGAAGAAGTTACTGTCGTAACACAAAATGTAGATAATTTTCACCGCCGCGCGGGTAGCAAAACAGTTTATGAACTTCATGGCAATATCGAAAAGAATTATTGCATCGAGTGTAAAAAAAGGTATGATGATGAAAATCTAGTTATTGAAGAGAAAGTCCCCAGATGCGAATGCGGTGGACTGATACGTCCCGATATCGTTTGGTTTGGTGAATTCCTTCCTGAAGAGGCATTATCGTTAAGTGAATTAGCTGCCGAAACGTGCGATGTTTTATTTATTGTTGGAACGTCTGCGGTGGTTTTTCCGGCGGCAAACATTCCTTACCTCGCAAAGCGGAATGGAAAATTTTTAGTAGAAGTGAATATTGAAAAAACGGAGTTATCAAACATTGCCGACCTTTCGTTGATCGGGAAAGCGGGAGAAATTCTTCCTCAAATTTTACAACTTGTTAAAGAAGATAAAAATTATGGCAAAAAGCAAAGTTAAATTTGTCTGTACAAATTGCGGATGCGAATCTCTCCGCTGGCTGGGGAAATGCCCGGAGTGCGAAAGCTGGAACACATTTCAAGAAGAAATAGTGGAAACCGGAAAGCAAAAAAATATTCTACAAACGAAAACCTCACTTCCGAAAAAGATCAATGAAATTTCTTCCTTTGAAGAAGAAAGAATTAAAACAAAGATTGAAGAGTTTGACCGGGTTTTAGGCGGCGGACTTATTTCCGGTTCCGTTGTTTTAATTGCCGGTGATCCCGGAATTGGAAAATCAACGCTTGTTTTGCAAGCGGCAGCAAAGATCAATAAAACAGTGCTTTACGTTTCGGGTGAAGAATCTGCCCAGCAGATCAAACTTCGCGCTTCCCGGCTAAAAATAAATTCTGAGTCACTTTTGGTACTTGCCGAAACAGATCTGCATACTATTCTTCATGTAATAAAAAATGAAAGTCCGAAAGTTGTAATTATTGACTCGATTCAAACGATGGTTAATGCAAATTTTGAAAACTCTGCCGGAACGGTTACGCAAATTCGCGAATGCACGGCAACGCTTTTAGAAAGAGCTAAGCAGGATAACTTTTCAGTAATTATTGTAGGACACGTTACAAAAGACGGCACCATAGCGGGACCCAAAATATTAGAACATATTGTTGATACCGTCATTCAATTTGAAGGAGATGTTAAAAATTCTTACCGCATTCTCCGCGCAATTAAAAATAGATTTGGCAGTACAAACGAAATTGGCATTTTTGAAATGCGCGATACCGGTTTAGAAGAAGTTACAAATCCTAGCAAAGTATTTTTAGGAGATAGAGAAACACTTATCAGCGGAAACGTGGTTACAGCCAGTATTGAAGGGACGCGCCCGCTATTGATTGAAGTGCAGGCGTTAGTAACTCCTTCACACTTCGGAAATCCTCAACGTGTTACAACCGGCTTTGATTACCGGAGATTATCAATTTTACTTGCCGTATTAGAAAAGCGGGCGAACATAAGAGTTTCCGCTCATAATGTGTTTCTTAATTTAGCAGGCGGCGTAAAGATTGATGAACCTGCAATTGATCTTGCTGTCTGTTGTGCTATTGCTTCTAATTTAACCGATAAAACTGCCGACCCGAATTCAGTTGTTGTTGGAGAAGTAGGTTTGGGAGGTGAGTTAAGAAGTATTAGTCAAATTGAAAAAAGAATTATCGAATCGGAAAAGTTAGGTTTTAGCAGAATCTTTATTCCTTCGGCTAATAAAAAATTATTAAAGACGAAAGTTTCGATAAAAGTCATCGGAATTGGGAACCTTTCCGAAGCACTGACACTTTTGCTCTCTTAAAAAAAATGTGGAATTCCTTTGCTTTTATCAAAAAAAGGATTAGCTTAGGGCTGTAATTAATTCATATTTCATTATTTCAAAGGTTCATTAGTGAGTACTAAATTGTTCGTTGGGAGTCTTCCCTGGTCTGTAGATGACGATGCTTTAAAGTCAACATTCGAAGCTCATGGCAGCGTCGTATCAGCAAAAGTTGTAAAAGATCGTGAAAGCGGTCGTTCTAAAGGTTTTGGTTTCGTAGAAATGTCTACAGATTCTGAAGCTCAAACAGCTATGCAAGCTCTTAACGGTTCGGAAGTTAATGGTAGAAATATCATTGTTAACGAAGCCAAACCGAAAAACTAAGCGTTTTTGCTTTCTGATTTAAGGCGTCTTTTGACGCCTTTTTCGTTTTAAAGATGAAGATAGCAAAGGGGAATTTATGCAACACCAAAGTACTCTCTCCGGGTTCCCGTTAAGAAAAAAACGGAAAACGAATTAACTTAGCAGAATTACTAATTGATAATTCAGCGTAATCTTTCCAGCGGTGGGCGTACATAAATGGTTTATGCCGTACAAACAAATGCCGCCAAAGTGTAATATTCAAACCCATCACCGTTTACGATGATCTTTTTCTTACAGCTTTATCCCAATCTATCGGGATAGAGCTGATTACAGAGTAAATATATTTTCGTTTCCTCTTGCCTTTCTCAATATTTATTTGGAATTTTGCAGCAAAGAAAAACAAATAACTTCCTGGAGCGGTTTTATGAGTGATTTTTCTTCCCCTGAACAAAAAAAACAGTTACACCAAAATACACTTACCTTAAGTTTCCTTCTATTATTATGAAAACAACATTACTCTTTTCCTCGTTACTATTATTTACCGCTTTAACATTTGCCCAAGTGCGGTTTGTAAGCAAAACCGGCAGCAGCACACCCCCCTACACAAGTTGGGCAACGGCAAGCGACAGCATACAGAAATGTATTAACGTTTGTAATGATGGTGATACAGTTGTTGTTGCAAATGGAGTGTATAAGGAGTTCTTAATAACAAAAGCAGCTATAACACTTCTTGGCAGCAGTATGGATAGCTGTGTTATTGATGGTACAGGGTTGGGTGTGTATTATACCGTTGAAGCAAAAAAGGATATAACTTTAGCAGGTTTTAAAATAATTGGCAAGGGTGTTAGTACGGGCATGTGGAATTCAGTAGTTGCTTCGCTTGGTTACAATGTCAATATTAATGCATGCATTATAACTAATGCAAATGTTGGAGTGGATGTTACTTCATCAAGCGGAAGAATTGAAAACCTACTAATTAAAGATGTTGAAATAGGGGTGCATACCTTTTGTGCTTATGATACTTGTAAACCGGTAATAAGTAACTGCTTAATACACCTTAGGCATGATCAAGGGAATTCATTAATGGGGATTGATAATTATCATAACGGACAGCCGACGGTAGATAATAATATTATTCTTGGGCCACCGAAAGAAGCTTATGAGGGTATTAGTAATATAATATTTTTAAAAAATATGAAAGTAAGGGGAAACCTGATAGCTGGTTTTTTTATTAACATTGATGTAGCAGCGGTTACCGATACGGCAGTGATAGTCAACAACACATTGCTCGATTATCAATTAGGTAATTCAAGCACTCTTGGAAGTATTTGGTTTGCCGGAGATAATACATATCTACGGAACAATATTATCGCAAATAGTTATATTGGGATTAGGGTTGAAGGATCTCCTAATACCGATTACAATCTGTTCTGGAATAATTCCGCAGATGCAACAGATGCAAGAGGAATTGGCGCTCATGATATTTTTGCAGACCCGATGTTTGTAAAAGATACTATAGCGTATTCAGGAAAGGGCGATTTTCATTTACAAAAATACTCGTCTGCGATTGATGCCGGTGATCCATCTATTCTTGATAAAGACGGAAGCCGGAGCGATATCGGAATGTATGGCGGAATCCTCGGGTCTCTTTATACGTATCTTGATCTTGCCCCAAAAGCGCCCGGGGGACTAACGCTTAAAGCTGATTCGGGAAAAATTTATCTGATATGGAAAAAGAATAGTGAAGCGGATTTTAAGCAATATAGAATTTTCAGAGATACCGTCCCTAATTTTAATGCTGACTCAACTACATTCATTACTACTACAACTGATACTTCTTATACTCATTTGATTCCCGTGCAAATTGATAAATTTTATTACAAACTAACCGCGGTTGATACAAGCATGAATGAATCGGAGGTAAGCGAGGAAGCGGGAATCAATTTAACAAGTATAGGAAATGAATGGAATGTAGTATACAGTTATAGGCTTTATCAAAACTATCCAAATCCTTTTAATCCCAAAACCATAATATCCTACCGGCTCAAAGAAAAAGGATTAGTAAAAATTACCATCTACGATATCAAGGGGGAATTGATACAATCGTTGGTAAACGCTGAACAAACTGCTGGGTATTATGAAGTACCGTTTAACGGGGAGTATCTTTCAAGCGGGATCTATCTTTACCGCATAGAAGCATTAGGGGAAGGAAAAATTCCACGGTATATGGAAATGAAAAAAATGTTGTTAATAAAATAAAAATATCGGGAGCAGCTCATGAAATTTAGTATTACGCGATGGTTCTTTTTCTTTGTTTTCCATATCTCTTTTTTATCTGCGCAGGTGCCTTATTTAGATAGGTATGATGGTATCCCGATAATTGCCCATACAAATAAAAAATCTTCGGAAATCTCAAATGAAAATCTGTTGAAGATGAAAGAGTTGGGAATTTATGGTTTTTATGCCACGGATTTAGACCTGACTAATTACAACAGAATAAAAACCCAGGGATTAAAAATGTTCCCACTGCAGATATGGACTGCAAATCCCTGGGTTGTTTATTATACCGATGCAGTTTATACGAAATGGGAAGCTGAAGGGAAGGGAAATGGATTAAATGGTGATATGGAATTAAAGCATAATACTTCTATAGGAATCCCTTTTACCGAAGGGAATACAAGCGGGATTGTTACCAATTCCGCTTCTTCAGACAAATTAATCTACGGACCAGGTTACTACCAATATGTTACGTATAAAGAATTACCCGTATCCGGAAATGATCCGATACGATATAGAGCAAACTATCGTTTGAAAGTTAAGCGGATAGATGCCATTGCGCTGCCGGCGGAGTATTTGGATAGCGCTGTATGCAAACTCCAAATTGTGGCTTCAAATCCGGCAAACAGCAGCGAAACCACTATACAAGAGATGACATTATCTGTAAGAAATTTTCTTGAAAATGGAGGTGGGTGGGATGTCTGGGAAACAAAATCATTTTTTCCATATACATTAGCAAGTTTAGTAAACATTAACCAAACCGAACATTTAACCCCGTCGGGAAATCAGAATCTGATTAGTCTGGAATTAACAACGCAATACATGCAATATAAAGTTGTATGGCAAGGGCGCACTTTCTTAAAATTGTATGTTGATTATATCGAAATTTATGATTCAAAAGCAAATGAGCTGATAACTTCACCAACAGTTCGTACTAATATTGCTTCATTAGTTTCACAATATGCAGATACCAGTGGGGTTCTTGGTTGGTTTGGCTTAAATGAACCCTCCAGTATAGATAACTACGAACCTTTTAGAATTGTTGATAGTTTAGTACAAAGTGTTAACCCGAACCTTCATCTCTATACAACATTTACTACCGGATACACCGCCGCTTATGGAGGACAATATCCTGGTTTTATGGAAGGAAATGGTTCAGTCTATCCGGGAACAGAATTTATTAAAAGATCAAAGCTCAAATATCTTTCTTTGAATACGTATATGTATGACTATCCTTATTCCCTAGGAGAAGAATCGTACCGTGAACGTAACATCGCATTAGTGACAAATCTAAATTTAACTCAACTCCGAATTGATGGGGCTCCAATTCCCTTAAGCCACTCCACACAAAGCGGGAAATTTTGTAATATATTGGGGAGCTATGTTCCTTCAAATACGCAAATGAATTACCATATTAATTTAGGTCTATTGTTTGGGATGAAGGAACTGACTTGTGATCCATTTTTTACACTTACGCTTAACAATAGTCCATATCGAGAAGGGTTGGTTAATTTTGAAAGTACACCACCAACGCTTACGCCATTAGGACAGTTTTGGAAAGATATCATAAAACCAAGAATGAGCGGTCTGGTTGGGAAGACCATAAAAACGCTCACTCCTACCAGCCAATATTATGAAAAAGATTTAGCATCTACGTCAATCATAAATAATACCTTCTTAAATAAACTTGAAAAAAATCCAACTAATCTATCTGGTGCATTCATTGTTGATTTAGGTTTCTTTTCAAATCCAACCGACTTGAACAAAAAATATTTTATCGTCGTAAACAGATATTACAGCGAATGTGAAAATTTGAGATTTTATTTTCAAAATCTAAACGATTTCAAAAACTGGGAAATAACTAATCTTGTTACCAATACTAAAACAACTATTGTAACCAATACTGCGAATGAGGCAGAGCATACAGATGTTATACCAATAGGCGATGCCGGACTATACAGCGTTTTACCGGTTGTAAAGTATGGCGGTACATTAGCGGCAAGCGAAACTATCTCCGGCAGCTTACAAATGGGAGGGAATATCATAGTTCCAACCGGTTTTACCTTAACCTTAGCGGCTAATTCTGTTATTAATCCAAATGGCTTTTCTATTGTTTCAACAGGTGGTACTATCACTATACAAAGCGGTGCAACGGTAAACGGAGCTATATTAAAGACCGGCAGCACAGTAAAAGCAATTTATCCAACGATGCTAGCGGCGTTAAGCGCTGCCGTATCGGGTCAAACGGTAAGTGTAAGCGGCGCACAAACTGTATCCTCAAATTTAACAGTTCAATCAGGTGTTACTTTATCAATAAATTCAGGTGCAACAGTATCATTTAGCGCGGGTAAAAAGATTTCAGTTTACGGCAACCTTACAGCTAACGGAGCTACTTTTATGGGGAACGGTTCCAAGGGTTATTGGCACAGTCTTAGTTTTTTCGCCAATAGTAGCGGAACTATTCAATCTTCAACAATCAAAGATGCTCAATGCGGTATTTACACTACCACCAATGCAAATGTAATTATCTCAAATAATACTATCACAAATAATTCTCTCTACGGCATTAGCAGTCTAAGCAATTCTACAATAAACGTATCAAACTGTACAATCTCAAACAACGGTATAGGCATTAATACGTATTCAACATTAGCGACAATAACAGGGAGCTCAATTCTTAATAATACAAATTATGGTATTAAATCTGACAATATTGGCTATAACAGCGATCTCTATTGGCATGATAATACGTTGCATGGCAACGGATACGCAATTGTTCTTAATAACGCTTCACCCTGGATTGGGAATTGCGATTTGAGTGATAATACCCATGGTGTTGTTGTCAATTCAAGCATGACAAGTTTTGCGGTAATACCGGAAGAAAATTTAAATATGAGAGGCTATAATACGATTACTTGTTCAGCAACACCTTTATTTAGAGCCGACAATTATTCGACTGTTTATATGGGATATGATTCTGATGGAGGATACAATAGTATATTCGGAAGCGAATTACCTGATATGGAGGCAAAAAATCATTCAAAAATTTGGGCGGACAATAACTATTGGGGTTCGAGCCAACCAGCGGTGTACGCGGATGGAACATCATCGATTTTTGCAAGAACTCCCTTACCTTCTGATCCAAACGAAGGTTCTTGTTCGAACTACAGCATGGCATCTAAAGAGGTGATAAAATCACCTGTATTAAAAAAAATGTCATCCTCAGCGCTAGGAGATAATTATTCAAAATATGGAGATGCGATAACCAACGGTCGTAAAGGAAATTTTCAGAAAGCAAAGGGAACCTTACTCTCAATTATAGAAGGTGAATTCGATAATAAATATTCTCCTCTTGCTCTTATCACTTTTTATGAATTCACTCTCAATGAAAAAAGAATAAAAAACAAAAGTGGAGAAGTGGATTCATTGAACACCGATTTAAATGATATACTTGAAAAAGTTATTAAGCGAGCTAAAGAAGATTCGTTAAGACCTTTTGCGCTTCGCCTGCTCGCTCGCGAAGCGGCACTGTCTAACAACTCTCTCGAAATGCTTTCTTACAATAAAGAACTTGTTGCTAATTATCCTAACTCAAGTAATGAATTATCTGCGCTGTTCGATTTGATAACCTATTATACCGACATTGAACAGGATGTGGCAAAAACAGATGAGTTTTATGCTCGTATGGTTAAAGCTTTTCCCAATGAAGACCTTACCAAATTTGCAGGAATTAATCTTGGTAAGAATAAGGGAATGCTAAAAAAGGGAACTTTAGGCTCTGAAGATAAGATCCCGACAGAATATTCCCTTAGCAACGCCTATCCAAATCCGTTTAATCCAATTACAACAATAACTTATCAGATCCCCAAAGCGGGTTTTGTAACACTAGAAGTATTTGATATTCTTGGTAATAAAGTAAGTACCCTCGTGAATCAGCAGAAAGAAATAGGAAAATACACTGCTCAATTTGACGCTTCCTCACTTGCAAGCGGGACGTACGTTTACCAGTTGCGGGTAAATGATTATACTTCTACCAAGAAGATGATGCTGGTTAAGTAAAAAGTAGAAAGTAAAAAGTCAAAGGTCAAAAAGAAGAAGTCAGAATAAAGAAGAAAGAATTAAAATGTAGCAGCTTGCCATTTCGCCCAAGCGGGACAAGCCGCTACAACTTTTCCCATCTTTGGGTCAGTGACACTCAAAAGGCGGAATAAATAACATAATCAAACAACTATCATAAAGGAGTTCTGTATGGAACAAAATCTTATCTCAGCCGAATTAACGGCTGAACAAGTAACAACCATCAATCAATCGCTTGCTTCGGCAAAAGAGCTTCTCCCATTTCTCCTCACGCTCACTCCCGAAGAAAAACAGATCATTCCAAAACTTGGGAATGTACTAAAGCCAATGGTTGATAAAGCTGAGGCAGCGGCGGTGCAGTATCCGCAAATATTCAGCGGTACATTTAACCGTGAGGAATTTCTGAAAGATTATGCGTTGCTGCAAAAACTTGAACCGGTAGCCGCAATACTAAATCCGCTTCAATCAGCTGTAGAGGACACTCTGATGGCTGTAGGGAGCGACACGTTAGTGGCGGCGTTAGAAGTTTATGCCGCGGTTCAGGCTAATAAAGGAAAAGTGCCGGGACTTGACACCTTAGCCGACGAGATGAAAGTCTTTTTCCCGCGAAGTAGAAAGAAGACGCTTCCCGCGAATACGGTTCAATAGTCAGTCAAATACTTCCCATCCCGGAAAGGAGTAATCCCACGTCCGGGATATTTTTTTATCCTTCGCGGGGATAATTTTCATCAATTAGAGGGAAGTTTTCATCCATGAGAAGAAAGTTTTACCTCCGGAGGGGGAACGGTTATCTTCAGAGGGATAAAATTTCCGCGAAAATGGCAAAAGTTTTCGTCTAAGCGAAGGAAAATTTCCTCCCGGAGGATAAACGTTTGGTCTTGGAGAGGGAAGTTTTGTTCCCGGAGAAGAAAACTTCCCTCAAAACGGGGGAAATTATGGTTAGTGAGGGTAAAATTATATCGTCTAAGGGGAATCGTTTACCCTCTAAGTGTAAACGTTATAACTCATTTATTAAAAGATACTACACGCAGATCCAAATTCTCCGTGGTGGACTTACTCCTTTACGTTTTCTGCTTCTTCTTTTTCGCCGCGGGGAAGAGAACGTTGTTCAGAATTAACCGGTAACCGGGAGAATTTTTGTGCAGCGATAATTCAGTTGGAGGATCGCCGACCGCATGTTGATAATCTTCCGGATCGTGTCCACCGTAAAAGGTAAAAGTCCCTCTTCCAAAATTCCCATGAATATATTTCACTTGATCAGTTCCGGCTCGTTCACCAAGAATGATAACCGATTTTTTAATCAACTCTTTTCTAAACATAGTTGTCTGCCCCATAAATCCCTTAATAACATTTGCATGGTCTTGTGTAAGCATCGTCGGTACGGGATCGTATTTTGCTGAAAAGTCGAACAGTGTGAAATAATCATTCTGAAAATCTAGAATCTCGGTAGGCTGGATATCTATATTACTATATTCGTAAATAAAGGGATTCATCTCCAGTTTGAAATTTTCAAACGCGAGGGTGTTTTTAAAATCTAACTTTGCTTGAGCATTTTGATCCGGAGCATCGCCGTCATACATTTTATCGCAGATATCCACTTTCTCTGCGGCAAGAGCAATATCATAAGAATCGGTAGCTGAACACATCGCAAATAAAAATCCACCATCGGCAATAAAACTTTTAATTGAGAGCGCGATGGCTTTCATCATCTCCGAAACTTTTTTGTAACCCAATTTTTTCGCACTCGCTTCATAGCGTAATTGCTGGTCGATGTACCATTGAGCGTTGCTGTAACTTCCGTAAAACTTTCCGTATTGTCCGGTAAAATCTTCGTGATGGAGATGGAGCCAATCATATTTTTGAAGTGAGCCGTTGAGCATTTCATCATTCCAGAGTTTGTCGTAAGGAATTTTGGCATACTCAAGTACAAGGGTAACCGCATCATCCCATGGTTGAAATCCCGGTGGAACGTAAACACCAATCTTTGGCGCTTTTTCTAATCGAACAACATCCATATTGTGGTCATCACTTTGAACGAACGCGTAAATTGCTGTCGCCTCCGAAGTAGTTAGTGTAGAAAAAGAAACCCCTTCGATACGGCATTCATTTTCAATGGATCGTGCATAATCTAAAAGGAAAGAACCTCCCCGGTAATTGAGCAGCCAGTCGGCTTTTAGCCCTTGTTCTAAAGCGTGGAAAGTGATGCCGTAAGCTTTTAAATGATCGGTTTGCGAAAGATCCATTTGAATGAGTATCTTATTCTGCGCAAAGACAGAGCATGAAAAGAAAAGGAAAAAGAGAATTTTTTTTAATGGCATTTTTGTAAAATTATTTTATCAACGAATCGGTTTAAAAGAAAAACGCAACTCAAAATAGGAAAGAGTTGCGTTTACAAAAAGAGCAAAAAGCGTTACGCTGATTTTCTACCCGACTCAATGTAGATCGGTTCGGCTTTTTCCATCACCACATCGCGGGTAATAATACATTTTTCAACTCCCGTTTTGGAAGGGGCATCAAACATAATATCGATCATAAAATCTTCTAAGATTGAACGGAGTGCACGCGCACCGGTTTTTCGTTCCTTCGCTTTTTTAACAATGGCATCTAACGCAAACGGATCAAATTCCAAATCAATTCCTTCCATTGCTAAAAGTTTTTTGTACTGTTTTAGAATCGCGTTCTTTGGAGTTGTTAAAATATTTTTCAAGGCTTCATCACTTAACGAATGCAGCGGAGCGATAACAGGTAAGCGTCCGATTAACTCCGGAATAAGTCCGAAACGCAACAGGTCTTCCGGCTGTACAAGTGCCGTTAACTCATCATCGGAGAGTTCTTGCTTACCGCTGATATCAGATCCGAATCCCATTTTGCTTTTGTTGATACGCGAGGCTATGACTTTTTCAATTCCTTCAAACGCTCCGCCAACGATAAATAAAATATTTTTCGTGTTCACGTTTAACAAATTTTGTTCGGGATGTTTTCTGCCCCCCTTCGGTGGAACACCTGCAATAGTTCCTTCTAAAATTTTCAACAATGCTTGTTGAACTCCTTCGCCTGAAACATCGCGTGTAATACTTGCGCCTTCACTTTTGCGGGCAATCTTGTCTATCTCGTCGATGTAAACAATTCCTTTCTGAGCTTTTTCAATATTAAAATCGGAAGCTTGCAACAAAGAAACTAAAACAGTTTCTACATCATCACCAACGTAACCGGCTTCGGTAATGGTAGTAGCATCGGCAATAGCAAAAGGAACATCGAGAATTTTTGACAATGTTTGCGCTAATAAAGTTTTTCCAACCCCCGTAGGACCGAGTAACAGAATATTACTCTTTTCAATTTCAACATCGTCAAGTTCAAAAAATGTGCTTTTTGAGTTCACTCTTTTATAGTGATTGTAAACAGCAACCGAAAGGGTTTTCTTTGCCCGCTCTTGACCGATCACATGTTCGTCCAGTGTTTTTTTGATGATATCCGGAGTTAACAAACTTGCTTTCCCCGGCTTTACCGTATTGTATGCCGCCAGATTATTTTTTAGAATATCCACGCTGCTGGTTATACATCGGTCGCAGATGTAGACATCTGGACCGGCAATCAAGCTGCCGACTTCCGAGCCGTCTCTACCGCAAAATGAACACTTAACAATCCGGTTATTTAATTTCTTTGCCATTATATCTCTCTAACTTATTTTATTTCGTAATTTATTAATCGCTTCCCTCGCTTCATCAAGATACAATGAATCGGGGAATTTTAGGAGAAGATTTTGATATTCTTCTATTGCTTTAGCCGGATTCTTTAATCCGTACTGGTAAATTTTAGCCGCCAGCAAGTTAGCTTTGTCGGCAAAAATATTCTTTTCATCTCTTTTTAGCAAAACATCAATTTGATCCAGCGCTTCCTGGTAATTATCTAAACTGATTGAAGATTCAATCCAACGAAGTTCAGCTAATTGTTTGATGAGAAAAGGCGTTTGTTCAGTTTTAAACAAAGAGGAAAAAGTCTTTTCCGCTTTATTGAACTGATTTCCCAATAAAGCAAAATCTCCTTCTGCAAATTTAACTAAAGTTAATGAATCATTAAAAGCCGAAGTGAGCAGAAATGAAAGTTCCATCGCATCATTCGAAATATTGTCATTTGAGGCGGAAACTAACTGGCGAAGCAATTTATTCGATTCGATGAAGTTTCCTTGAAAAAACGCCATTTTTGCTTTCCAGAATTTAGCTTTGTTTTTTTGTTCTTCCTTGGTTCGCGGATTTCCGAGAATTTTTTCATAAAACGACGAAGCCTTCTCAATATTCCCTTGTTGAAGCTGCATTGCCGCCATCTCAAAACAAGCTTCCGGGTAAAAGTTTGAAAAAAGAAAATTTGAAATAATCTTGTTAAAATATTTTTCGCTTTCTTTTGTATCACCGATTTTGTCGCTATACAAAAATCCAAGGTGAAACATCGCTTCAACACCCAATTCGGAAAAAGGATTCTTTTCCGCAACTTCTTTATAAATAGAAAGAGGTTCATCGTATAATTTTTCCGGAAAATATTTTTTAGGTGGAAAAGATTTCCATAGTTGGGAAGAATCGGCTGTTTCAATTTCCAGTTTTGCTTCCGAATTTTTTGCGAGGCTTAATTTAATTTGAAGTTGAAAAGGAGCGTCGGGATATTTTTTTAACAGATAGGAAAAAACTTCCGAAGCAGAAGTATATTCTTTTGCGGAGGACAATTTCATAGCAAAATTTAAAAGATCGCTTCCCTTATATTGTTCTTTGTTATCAAGCGTTTTGTAGAGCGAAAATGCGTTTTCATATTGCCGGTTTGCCGTATAAAGTATTGCTAAAATATTTCCGATTGCGGGAGATTTTTCCGGTTGTTCGTCCTGGAAAACGTTGATAAATGTGTTTAACGCTTCACTCCGGAGCGCATAAGTAAGTATCCGGGATTCAACACTTGGAAACTGTTTTTCGTCAGCTTTCAGAATGGTTATAAATTCTTCAGCGCACTTGGTATAATCCATTTTGAGCGCGTAAAGATTGGCTAGATCGTAGCCTAAATAAAAATCGTTGTTAGAAATTGATTTTGCTTGCTGAAGCAACTCGATAGCTTTATCAAACGCGCGTAGCTCAATAGCGGTGTTCGCAAGTACGCGGAAAAACATTGCATTATTCTTTCGGCTCTCTAAAAAATCATCCCACAATTGAAAAGCTTTTTTTTCTTCTCCATTTAAATAGTAGGTTGATCCAAGCATTCCGACAAGCGATACGTTATCTTTTTCAATTGACAATTTCTGCTGGATTAATACGCTTGAATTATTGTATTCTTTTAATTGAAGATAGCATTTATTTAACGCCTGGAAAAAAACGAAATTCCCCGGTTGAGCTTTGTACAATTCTTCGTAAATCGTTTTTGCTTTAACGTATTCACCGATCTGCTCGTAGCTTTGCCCAAGCATAAACCGGTTCTGCAGATCACCTTGTTGCGCAAAGAGGAATCCTGCAAAAACAAAAAAAAGGATGACGGGACTAAATTTCATTTAAAATGTTTTATCTTTTACTAAATTGACGGACAACTCCCGTTAAAGTTCATTTTCCGAAGAACAATTTCATCGAGTAAATAAGGAGAAAGGCGGCAAAAACCTTTTTTAGCAGTTGCTCCGGTACTTGAACGGCAACTTTGGAAGAAAAATAACTTCCTATAATAAAAGTAACCGCCATAATTATTGCTGCTTTTAGATTCATACTACCGGCTTTGTAATAATTGATAACAGCCAAAATACCGATAGGAGGTAGAAGTAATGCTAGTGAAGTGCCCTGCGCTTGCTGTTGAGAGTAACCGAGAATCATTGTTAACGCGGGAATAATAATGATTCCTCCACCGATTCCCAAAAAGCCGCTCATAATACCGGCAGCAAGACCGATAATTAGATAAATTGCTAGTTCAAACATCATCTTTTCTTTCGTGAATTTTAGAAGTTTTGTTAATTTCCATTATCAATTTAAAACAATTTAATCCAGCGAAAAATAGAATGCCAAAAATCTTATTTACCCTTCTTCTCCTCTTTCCGTCATTAGCTTTTGCTTTTGAAGCGCCCGGAGATAGCATAAAATATGTTTTTGATGAAGTTTCGGTGGTTGGAGATGGTGGCAAAGCAGATGTAAAAAGAATTCCTGCTTCGATTGAAAACGTAAAAATAGATGAAAGCAGCAACAAAAGTTTAACAAATGCCGTAAAAAATATTCCGGGGATTTTTCTCCAGCAAAGAAGCGGGGGAGAAATGCTAACAAAAATTACCATGCGAGGATTCGGCGCACGTTCTAATGATCCGCAAATTACCGGAATAAAAATTTTAGTTGATGGATTCCCGGAAACGGAACCTGATGGAAGAACTTCGCTTGATCTTCTTGATGTATCGGCTTTTTCACAAATTGAAATAGGAAAAACGAACAGTTATAACTTGTTCAGCGCTGCTTCCGGCGGATATTTAAATTTTATTACCGAGAGAAATTTTATTCATCCCTTTTCTGAAATCAGTTTTTCGTTTGGTAGTTATGGATTTCAAAAATTTCAAGCGGAAGCCGGAAGCAAATTAAAAAGCGGATCCGTTTTTGTTAATATTAGTAATACAAAGTTCCTGGGATGGCGTAAGCATTCGGAGAACTACTCAACCAATTTTAATTTCTATCTAAAAAATCAACTTGATGAACTATCGAGTTTAAATCTTTCCGTTGTCGGAGTTTCAAGTTCTTACAAAATTGCCGGACCACTAACTCAACAACAACTATTAACTGATGAAACGGAAGCAAATCAAACATTTCTAAAACATGATGAACGGCGAAGTATTGAAGCTTTACGGATCGGATTGTCGTATCAGAAATATTTTACCGAAGAGCAATCGGTTGCAGCTTCCTTTTTTGTATCTCCAAAAATATTGATGAGATCTCAAAAAAATAGCTACCGGGATTTTAACCGCGTCCATCTCGGCGGAAAAGTGCAATACAATTTTGTAAAGAATTTTTCTACTGAAACCGTAAATAAATTTTCTTTGGGAGTGGATAATCAATACCAAAACGGTCCTTCGGTGTTTTACTCTTTATCGGCTACAAATGAAAGAGGAACAACACTAAAGCAAAATAAAAACGAAGGGGGGCTGAATTACGGACTTTATTTTCACGACGAGCTTTCTTTCAAGAGCGTTATAATTGATTTTGCCCTCCGTTATTCACAAGCAAAATATTTATTAGATGATTTTATAGACCCGCTCCTCTCCGACAAAATTACGTTCGATGCTGTTACCCCTGGATTTGGGGTTTCCTTCGCTTTGAACGAAAATAATTATGTCATGATTCATTACGCAAAAGGAGTTGAAAATCCTGCGTTTAATGAAGTTGATCCCCCTGCCGGATTGGATACACTTACGGGCTTAAACCCATTATTGAAGCCTTCAACATCGCACACGGTTGAAACTGGATTTCGTGGAGATTTTTCATTGAAGGAAACTTTTATCAATTCGGTAACCTATAACATAATAGGTTATTCGCTTGTAACGTATGGAGAATTGGTACCTTATCAAGTTGCGGGAGCTTCATATTACGTATCTGCAGGAAAAACTAAACGTTATGGAGTTGAAGCTTCACTTTCGCTTTCAACTGACTATTATTTCATGTTTGAAAGTTCTTTAACATTAGCAAAAAATTATTTTGTCGATTTTCATAACAACGCCGGAGATTATGCAGACAAAACCATTCCGGGTGTTCCTGCAAGAATAGCTTCCGTTAGCATAGAATATCAAAATCCATCGCTTCCTTTTATTAATTTGCGGTATACCAATCTAAGTCAAATTTATATTGATAATGCAAATTCGGTCGCTGCCGGGCAGTATGATAAATTTGATTTGCAGTTCATGTACCGCATGAAGATAAACCCGGTTGCGATTAATTGTTTTGTGGAGATTGAAAACATTCTCGACAAAAAGTACATCTCATCAGTTTTCGTTAATGGTTCCGGCGGCGAATTCTTTGAACCGGGATTACCAAGAAATTTCAGTGCCGGTGTGGCGCTAACCTATCAATTTTAATTATCAACGGAGAAAAAATGTCAAAAAAAATAACACTCTTTTTACCTTATAACGGTTTTACCTATACACAGAAAACGGTAGCTTCATTTTTAAACTCCGGGCTTGTTGAAGAAATATATCTTCTTACAACCAAGCAAGATTTACCGGAAGTTGAAAATTGTAAAATCATTTTTACAAAAAATTTATTGGGTTCTTCAACAATTAAAGAAATTGTCTCAAAGACAAAGACCGACTTTACTGCAATAGTAAAACAAGATACGTTACTGGAACTCGGTCAATTTGCACTGGAACGGTTTGTTTCAATTGCTGAAAACACCTCTGCAGGATTGGTTTATTCCGATTATTATGAAATCAAAAATGATGTGCGACAACCGCATCCTACTATTGAATATCAAGAGGGAAGTCTGCGTGATGATTTTAATTTTGGTGATTTTTTATTATTTGATTCCAAGGTGATAAAAACACTTTCTTTTGATGAAGGATATCAATTTAGTGGTCTCTATGATCTGCGGCTGAAAGTCTCGCAAAAAAATAAAATAGTTCGTATTGGCGAATTCCTTTATGCTTCAATTGAGTCGGATGAACGGAAGAGCGGTGAAAAAATATTTGATTATGTTGATCCCCGAAACCGCTCAACGCAAATTGAAATGGAACAAGTTTGTACGCATCACTTAAAAGCCGTTGGAGCTTTTTTAGAACCTGAATTTGAAAAGATTGATTTCGGCACCGCGGAATTTAAATTTGAAGCCTCAGTTGTTATTCCTGTAAAAAACCGTACAAAGACTATCAGTGATGCCATTCAATCGGTTCTAAAACAGAAAACAAATTTTGCCTTTAATCTGTTTGTTGTTGATAATTATTCCGATGACGGAACAACGGAAAAAGTTGCAGAATTTGCAAAACAAGATTCGCGGATCATTCACCTCATTCCCGAAAGAAAAGATTTGGGAATCGGCGGATGCTGGAATGAAGCGGTTCATAACGAAAACTGCGGAAAATTTACCGTACAGCTCGATAGCGATGATATGTACAGTGATGAAAATACGCTTCAAAAAATTGTAGATAAATTTTACGAAGATAATGTTGCTGCGGTGATCGGTAGTTATCTAATGACAAATTTTCAATTAGAACAACTTCCTCCCGGAGTAATTGACCATAAAGAATGGACGCCTGAGAACGGTAGAAATAATGCATTGCGTATAAATGGACTCGGCGCACCGCGCGCTTTTTATACTCCGGTTCTGCGTGAGGTAAAAATACCAAATGTGAGTTACGGTGAAGATTATTCGGTTGTACTCGCAATATCTCGGCGTTACCAAATCGGGAGAATATATGAGCCGTTGTATTTTTGCCGCCGCTGGGAAGGCAACACCGATTCAGCTCTTTCAATTGTGCAAATGAACAACCACAATTTTTACAAGGATAAAGTTAGAACTTTTGAACTCTTAGCAAGAATAAAGAAAGTTAAAAGTGGAAAGTAGCAAGTTGAAAGAAAACAAAAATTATTTACAATTAGTAAGCATATTATTTAAAGAGCAAAAGTTAAATTGGGAACAGTGTAAAAACGGATACGCTACGCTTGATTCCGTTGAAGTGAAAGTTTTTCACTTTGAAAATTTTTCGATCAAACTTCAATTTAATCCCGGCAGGATGATCTCAACATCTGCTAAAGTTGATGCAAAATCAATAAATGAACGGAAGTGTTTTTTGTGTAGAGCGAATTTGCCGAAAGAGCAGCAAGCAGTTGAATATAAAGATGATTTCTTTATACTGGTGAATCCATTCCCAATATTTCCGGAACATTTAACCCTTCCTTCACTACATCACACAAAACAGGAGATTAAAAATTCATTTCCTGTGTTGCTGGATTTTTGTGAAGACTTATCACCTGACTTTTCTGTTTTCTACAACGGTCCCAAATGCGGTGCTTCCGCCCCCGATCATTTGCATTTCCAAGCCGGGACAAGAAATTTTATGACGATTGATCATGAATATGATTTGCTAAAAGAAAAGTATGCGGAGAAAATAACAGAGAACAATTCACTGTGCGTTTATGCAATTGATGATGGTTTACGCAAAATGATTGTCTTTGAAGGTGAAGTGAAATCTGAAATTGAGAGAGCTTTCCAAATATTTTATTCTTCTTTCACAGAACTTACCGGACAGTATGAAGAACCGATGATGAATATCGTTGGCGCATTTCAAAACAAACAATGGCGGATTATTGTATTTTTAAGAAGGAAACATAGACCTGATGTCTTCTTTGATGCGGACGAAGAGAAAAGAATTTTACTAAGTCCTGCAGCGGTTGATATTGGCGGAGTATGTATCACTCCACGCGAAAAAGATTTCGAAAAAATAACTAAAGAAAAATTAGAAGAAATTTTTAAAGAAGTTTTTATTGTTGAAAAAGAATTCAATACTCTTAAAATAAAATTGAAGAATGATCTCGAAAATAATTACTCTTGACTCATAAGATCGGCGATAAACCGTAAGTTTTGATTTTTAGAATTAGAAATAATTATTTTAATGATCGCGGTAAGAGGAACGGCTAAGAGCATTCCGAGAATTCCCCAAATATAACCCCAGATCAATACCGAAAGAAGAATAGCTATCGGATTTAAGTTTAAACGCCTGCCGATCAATTGCGGCTCTAACAAATTAAAAAATGCAGTTTGAATAACTCCCATACCACCGGCAACTAAAAGAGTATAGCTTAACGACTCGTATTGAATAATAGCTATGAGTGTGGGTAGGACCAATGCAATTGCTGAACCAATTGAAGGAATGAAATTAAGAAAAAAAGTCAGGAGTCCCCACATAATAGGGAAGTCAATACCTAAAATGTAGAGAAAGAAGCCGACGAAAATTCCTGCTAAAAGGTTGATTGATATTTTCGAAATAATATATTTCTGAATTTGTTCTGTAATCGTATTTAATGTTTTTGCAAGCTGATGTTCAGTTTCTTTTTCTTCTTCATCGGAAACTTCCACCGGTGTCTCAGTTACGTCTGAATTGGAATCATCACCATAATACCTGCGCCCGATTGCTGCGTAGATAGCTTTATGTCCGCTTTCAATAAAAATGAAGAATAGAAGAATAAAAAGAATGTTTCCCACCAAACTGAAAGCTGAATTGAAAACTCCTCCGGCAAGAGCTTTATAATCAAGTTTTGTTAATATTTTTTGGAGAGAAAAATATTTAAAATAAGGATCGTTAATGCCCATCCCTACGGCTGCTTTTCTAACAATTAAATTAAGTTTGGAAAAATAATTTGGGAGATCATCAGTTAATCGCATCACGGAATCTACAACAAATCGAATAACTCCAAATGAAATAAACGAAATAATGATGATGTTAAAAACAATGATGATCCAGAGAGGAATTTTTTTTTCGGTTAAGAAAGTATTGACCGGTGAAAAAAGAATAAAGAGAAACGATGCAATAACAAAAGGAAGCAGGATGCTCTGTAATTCGGAAAGAAGAACTCCAAGCGCTACTAATCCGAGGATAGTAACGAAAAAGATTAAAGTAGAGCTAGATTCAAATTTTTCTTTCATGCATTTATTCTAAAATTATTCACTGTAAAAGTATTCATATTTTTACTATTCCCAATGAAATTGAGAAGAATTTTCATAAAAAGTGAAGAAAACAGCCATATCGATTTTTTCTTTTTGACATTAATGAAATATCGATTATTTTTGACTGCACATATAAATTAAAAGTGCATAAATAGGTAGACTTTTTCATTATTTATTTTTATAATCAACATAGTTATCAAGTATGTGAGAGTAGGGAGGCTTACACATGAGAATTGATAGACAATTATTTTTATGTTCAATCATTTTATTTTTCTTATCCTTTTCTGCTTTCTCTCAGACAGGTAAAATCTCAGGAAAGATTACCGATGCTGCTAACAGCGAAGGGATTCCTTTCGTAAATGTTGTTGTCCTGGGAACCACTCAGGGCGCTGCATCAAATTTAGATGGTGATTTTGTAATCATCAATCTTAAGCCTGGAGTTTACTCCGTCCGGATAAGCGCTATTGGATATAACACCGCAACCTATGAAAACATTAATGTTTCAACAGGACTTACTACTGCCTTAAACGCAAAATTAAGTTCCAATGCGGTTACAATTTCTAAAGACGTCGTTATTGTTGCGGAGCGCCCTATGGTGCAAAAAGATCTAACTGCATCAACCTCAATTATGAACGACGAACTTATTTCCGAACTTCCTGTAACCGAAGTTGGTGATTTGTTGCAACTGCAGGCTGGTATTACCAAAGGCGGCGGTGGTGAACTTCACTTACGCGGCGGAAGAAGCGGTCAGATCGCTTTTCAAATAGACGGCGTTCCTATTACCGATGCGTATGACGGAAGCAATGTTATCGATGTTTCGACTAATTCGATCCAGGAATTACAAGTTGTCTCCGGCGCGTTTAATGCTGAATTTGGTCAAGCGATGTCCGGGATTGTCAATATTGTTACAAAAGACGGTGGTGACAATTTTAATGGAAGTTTGCAATCCTATGTCGGAGATTATGTCTCGTCAAAGAATGACAAATTCTGGAATATCAACAACTTTAATCCAACAGCGATACGAAATTTTGAAGGAAGTTTAAGTGGTCCGATTCTTCGGGAAAAATTATTCTTCTTTGTTAATGCAAGGTATTATTACAACACCGGCTATTTTTACGGGAAGAGGGATTTCCTCGTAACCGATTTTGCACGCGAAAAAGATGCTTCGCAAGGCGGAGGATATTTTGTACAGAAAAGTGGCGGTGGTGAATATGTTCCGATGAACCCCAATGACCGCGTTTTTGGCCAGGCGAAATTAACCTATCGCATAGGCAGCGGCATGCGTTTAAGCTATAATTATATTCTTGATAAACAACAATACCAGGATTACGACGGCAATAACAGATTAACACCGGACAATAATCTTCATAGATTTAAAACAGGCTATTCAAACACTGTCAGTCTTAATCATGCATTATCCGCTTCTACGTTTTACACGTTAAATCTTTCTTACTTCTATAAAGATTATCATCATTATTTGTTCGAGAACGTTTACACCGGAGATCCGGCGCAACCCACTTTTTATGTTGATAATAGCTTCTTGCAGACACCGCCTTACAGTTTTGCTATAGGCGGAACAAATACTAATAGATTTACGCGAAATACATCGTCACTCTCTGCTAAGTTAGATATGACCTCGCAATTGAATAAAGAAATTTCCATTCAATTCGGCGGAGAATTTAAGAGGCATCGGTTATATTATGAAAATATTAACCTGCAGCCGTTGTTAGTGGATGGCTCGAAAACATTTCCTTACAATGTTACTACTCCTGCAGCTACGTCAACCGACTATGACAAATATATTAAAGAACCGACGGAGATGTCCGGATATTTTCAATCGAAGTTTGAAGCCTTCAATTTAATTTTCAATGCCGGTGTTCGCTTGGATGTTTTTAATCCTAACAGTTTTATCCTCAGTGACCCGACTGATCCCGATATTAATAATCCAATACGTCCAGAAAATAAGAGCGTTTCACTTGCGGAAAGAGAAACCTACTGGTATAAAGACGCAAAAATAAAATATCAACTTAGTCCACGCTTAGGAATTGCGTTTCCTATTACGGATAAAGGCGTTATTCATTTTTCGTACGGTCATTTTTTCCAGCTTCCTTCTTATGAATTGCTTTACTCTAATCCCAATTTTAAACTTGCTGATGTTTCCGGTAATGCAGGGCTGGTTGGCAACGCAGATCTGAAACCGCAAAAAACCGTTAAAGGAGAAATCGGACTTCAACAACAGATAGGTGAAGATATCGCTATCGATGTTACCATGTTCTTCGAAGATTTTCGCGATCTTATCGGAACGCAGACAAATGACGTTTTAGTTTTTGGAGGATCCAAATCCTACAGCCAATATGCTAATTCTGATTTCGGATTTTCTAAAGGAATTATCGTAAAGTTTGAAAAACGTTTCATGGATGGGTTAGCTATAAATCTTGATTATACATATGCTGTTACAAAAGGAAATGCTTCTAATCCTGCCGATGCAAGAAACGCTGTGTTAGGCGGTGCGGCTCCGGAAACGTTTATTACTCCGTTAGATTGGGATCAAACCCATACTTTGAATCTTACGGCGGCTTATACAGTACCTGATAATTTTGGATTTTCTTTAATCGCCAATTATTATTCAGGCCAACCTTATACGCGTCAACCAAATAAAAACACGCTGGTTACGCAAAACGCTTTCCCGAAGAACAGCGACACGAAACCGAGTATTTTTAATATTGATATCCGAGCCTACAAAGATTTCAAATTTAATGGTTACAAAATTTCATTGTTTGTTAAAGTGTTTAACCTGCTCGACCTCGATAACCCGAGAGGGGTTTATGGCGATACCGGGGATCCATTATTTACGTTTGGAAAGTTGGACGCTCAGAAAATCAATCCTACGATGTATTACAATACTCTGGATGAACTTTATACCAATCCGACATTTTTTTCAGAACCGCGTAGAGTTGAGCTCGGCGCTTCCTTTAACTTTTAACACTAAGGCACTTAGCTATGAAAATAAAATATTATAAAAATTTAGTTCTCATCGTTTTACTTGCGGCTGGCAGTCTCTTTGCTCAACGAAGTGATCCGAGTTTAAGAAGAATAGGATTTCATAAAGGAAATAGAGTCGCTATTTCCTTTTATAACGATGGACAAATCTCCGGATATAATGTCGGGACCGATATTCGCGGTGAATGGCCTAGGGGTTCCGGCGAAAATTATATCGGCGACTGTATTCCCCTTATCGGACTTGAATTTGTTAATTTAAAGGGAGATACTCTTCATTCTGTCACCATCTCGCGCGGACCAAGAAATGGACAGGGGAATGAAAAAAATCCCACATATAATTATTTCTGGGGTTTTAACCCGATGCCCGGTTTTAATAATCCCGCCTATGAAAGTAAGATTAATGAAGGAATTGCAATGAGCCATTTGCCTGGCACATGGCCTATTGGCGGTTGGCGTGATCATCCCGATTGGACAGATCCAAATGGCGTTTCTGAGTGGGACGGTTATTTTGGACGCGGACAAATTAATGCTGATCAGGAAAGCTATTATTGGGCAGATGATCAATGGGATGATGAATTTAACGGTGCCGATAATGTTGTAAACCTCAATGCTACTCTTTTTCAACCTGATTCTACTGATCCTACAAGACACGGAATGGGTTTGCAATTAGCTGTCCGTGGTTTTCAGTGGGCAAGTTTTCTAGCGGAAAATACAATCTTCTGGTTGTATGATATAAAAAATGAAGGAACCTATAATTTTAAAAAAGCTGATTTTGGAACTGTTGTTGGTACCTTAGCCGGTGGCGATGGAGATAGCGGCGACGATCTTGGATTTTTTGACATTGATGCTTGGATAACCTATTCTTGGGATAACGATGGAATTGGTAACCATGGACAAAAGGTTGGATATGTTGGCTACGCTTATCTTGAGTCTCCCGGCAATCCTTTTGATGGAATTGATAATGATGACGATGATCCAAACCCGGTTGCAAAAACTTTTGTGAAAACGGATTTCGATTCGATAGTTTATAAGGCTGGTGATGTAGTTGTGTTAATTGATCCCGTCACTTACGTAAGAACTTTACACACGGTAACACCTACTCAAGATACGGTTTATTCGATGGGAGTCAGGTTTATCATTAATCCCGGTGTTACAAAATTCCGCGAAGGAAACATTGCCTCTACCTCAGGCGGAGTTTCAATTCCCTCAACTACCGCCTATGATGGTATTGACAATGATCTTGATGGTTTGATTGATGAGAATGAAGCGATTCATTTTGAAACAAGAAACAAAAAAGGTCTCCCCGGTTTGCGTTATAAAGATTATAAAAACAATATTGCTGTTGATGACCCGTTGATTGATGAAAAACGGGATAACGCAGCTGGAAATATTGTTTCAAGTTATGTTTTGGACGCTAATAAAAATGTTCTCCTAAAATCACATTTTTTCGGCGATGAAGATGGTGATTGGGATCCTTTAGTTGATGATGTCGGCTCCGATGGTGTTGGAAAAGATGACCCGAATTATATACGCCCCGATGCCAATGGAACTGAAGGAAATGGAATCCCTGACCAGGGTGAACCGAATTTTGGAAGAACAGACCCGGATGAATCAGATCAAATTGGGCTAACAAGTTTTAATTTCTTTGAAATTTCTGCAGCTCCTGATTTAAGCGATGATGCACTTGTTTGGACGAGAATGTTCCCTGGTAGATTTGATGTTGTCCCTCCCAGACCGATGGATGGAGACTTTATTTATGCTTCCGGTTATTTCCCTCTTAAACCAAACCAGACCGAACGGTTTTCGGTTGCTCTTCTTTTTGGTGTCGACTATAATGATATTACCCGCAGCAAAAATATTGTACAACAAATTTATAATGCCGGGTATAAATTCCCGCAACCTCCTAAAAAACCGAAAATTACTGTTACCCAGGAAGATGGCAATGTCGTTATTTATTGGGATGGAAATCCGGTAGAAAACTCAAAAGATTTTATTACTAAGAAAAAAGATTTTCAAGGATATAAAATTTATCGTGCCACCGATGCTGGATTTATCGATTCCCGTCAGATTACAAATGCCCTCGGAACGTTATCATTTGATAAACCGATCGCTCAGTTCGATCTTAAAGATAGTATTTCAGGATTCTTTTATCCTTCAGCCTCTCTCCTTGAACAAGTTGGGGGTACAACCTACTATCTTGGATCCAATACGGGTATTGTTAATAAATTTATTGATTCGACGGTTATCAAAGGTGAAACATACTACTATGCAGTTTGCGCTTATGATGCCGGTGAAGCAAAGTTAGATATTTTCCCTTCGGAAAATTCAAAGTTTATTGATAGAACAGCGACCGGGGAAATTGTTACTGATGAGAATACGGGGCATATAACTCCGGGGTTCCGCCCTTCAGGATATAAGCCTGCTAAAATCGGTTTGTATCAAAAATCAGCAAATTTTAGAGGCACCGGTTCGGTTGAAGTTGAGATGGTGGACGATCATGCAATTCGTTCTAACAATCAATATCAAATTGCTTTTCAAGATACCGCATTGCAGGGGTATACCTCTAATTGGTCTTTAATAGATTTAGTGACTCCGGATACGGTGAAGATTCCTTCTTTAAGTGCCCAATATCTTGTTAAACCCGGAGAAACAATTTCGGTTCCGAAAAATGTTGAGATTTTTGTTAACGGCGTGTCTAAGGTAACTGATACCACGATCTATGTGGGAACAACTGACACGTTAGTTGATAAAAGCACTACCTTCAACGGCGAAACAAAAATTGTTCATGGATTTAGAGTGCAACTATATAATGACAACGTGATTAAAACAGATACTCTCAGATCTAAATTCGAAGGGATTTCTTCAACAGTAAGACTTCCAAAGTATTCGTTTAGAGTTTTCCCTCCTCCGCAAACCAAACCTTCAGCGGCGGGAATTCCGATGCCGTATGATTATCAAGTGGAGTTTTATAATGCTCCTGCCGATACATCGGTTGCCGATACGTTAGGTCTCTTTGCTTCAGATAGATACCCCGCTAAAGTGGTTAATTTTAAAGTAAAGAATTTAACAACCGGTAAGTACATCAAATTTGCTTATTGGACTCAGGGAGTGTTAAGCACTGCTTATTATATTCTCTTTAAGGAAGATATTGGAGGGAAAAATTATCGGACGTTTAATGTTACAATTACTTATGATACGCTAAACGTTCCTCTCGAAACTTCCGGTTTCCTAAAAATCTATACGACCAAACCGTTCAATCGAAATGATCAAGTTACTTTTTCTATTGATCAGGCTAGCATAGATAACGGTCTCGCGAAGAGTGATTTAGATAAGATTAGAGTAGTTCCGAATCCTTATGTGGTAACGCACGAGGCGGAATCAAGGTTACTGAGTACGCAAACAAGCGGTAGAGGGGAAAGAGAAATTCGCTTTACCCGGATACCTCCCGGATCGAAAATTTCGATCTTTACGGTGCGAGGTGAATTAGTGAAAACCTTAACGAACAACGATCTGTTTGTGGGCGATGTCTATTGGAATTTACGTTCCGATGAAAATCTAGACGTTGCGTTCGGCGTGTATGTATTTGTAGTGGATGCGCCGGGTATCGGAACCAAAATTAGCAAATTTGCTCTCATTAAATAACGGAGTTTGAGAGATGAAAAAACTTTTTATTATTATAAATGTATTGATCTTTATAACCGGACTTTCTTTTGCACAAACGAAAGTCGGTTCAACTGCGGCGCCTTTCCTTAATATTGGTGTTGGTTCCCGCCCGGTTGCAATGGGCGGCGCCTTTTCTGCTACTGCGAATGATATCACTTCGCTTTATTGGAATCCCGCAGGCGCTTCCAGAATTACCGGGAATGAAGTATTCTTCGAGCATACCAAATGGTTTGCGGATATCACCTATAATTGGGCTGGTGCTGCGTTAAACCTGGGTGATATGGGAACTGTCGGATTAAGCTTAACCTATCTTGATTACGGTAAGATGGAAGTAACAACGTTGCGCGAACCTGATGGAACCGGCGAAATGTTCTCCGCAAAAGATTATTCTCTTGCGGTTACCTACGCCTATAATCTGACCGACCGCTTTTCTATCGGCGGCAATCTTAAATATATTAACCAATCTATTTGGAATACCTCCGCTTCTGCGGTTGCAGTTGATCTGGGAATTCTTTTTAATTCGGATTTGTATGGATTAAGAATGGCTGCTACTATTACCAACTTCGGGACCGATATGAAAATGGATGGAAAAGATCTATACGTCCTACACGATATTAACCCGAATATTTACGGTAACAATGACCAAATTCTGGCTACCTTTAACACCGACAATTTCCCTCTTCCTTTAACGTTTAGAGTCGGGTTTGCAATGGACGTCCTAAACACGGAAGAGCATCGCTTAACATTAGGCGCAGACGCGATGCATCCAAACGACAATGCCGAATCGGTTAATGTTGGTGCGGAATACGTCTTTGAAAATATGATCGCACTCCGCGGCGGATACAAATCATTGTTTCTCACAAACTCGGAAGAAGGCTTAACTCTTGGCCTTGGACTGATGTATGAATTCTTCCCCGGTCTCGGTGTATCTCTTGATTACGCCTACCAGGATTTCGGTATGCTAAAAAATACCCAGCATTTTTCTATGGGTATTAAGTTCTAAGTACTGTTACTCTTTTAATTGAAAAAGGCATATCATTTTTGGTATGCCTTTTTTGTTTTTAAAGTTAAAAAATCATGCACGGTTTTGCCTTTATAAACAAAATTTAATTAAATTTCTTTCGATGAATGGAAAATCTTTAGACATACTACAAAACCAATCCCGATATTGCTAAAGTAAGAATTTGATGACGCATAAATGAAAGTTGAAAACAAAAACAGTGTTATAAATGAGAGATATTAAAATAGATATTAAGACCATATAAAATGGAAAAAGAAAGAATAGCCAAACTCAACCAATCTTTTGAAGAATATGCCTACGAGCAAGACGGTGTAGAATATTGGCTTGCCAGAGAATTACAGGAACTTTTGGGTTACGCCGATTGGCGTAATTTTTTAAATGCTGTTGATAAGGCAAAAGAAAGCTGCAAAACCACTGGTGAAGCGGCTTCCGACCATTTCGTTGATGTCAACAAAATGGTCAAGATTGGCTCTGGTGCAGAAAGAAAGCAGGACGATATCATGCTTACCCGGTATGCCTGTTACCTCATTGCTCAAAATGGCGATCCTAAGAAAGAACAAATAGCCTTTGCACAAAGCTATTTTGCCATACAAACCCGCAAGCAGGAATTGTTGGAAGAACGTATCCAATTGATGGAACGGTTGAAGGCAAGAGAAAAATTAGTCGCCGCCGAAACTGAATTATCAAAAAATATTTACGAAAGAGGTGTTGACAATAAAGGCTTTGCCAATATCCGGAGCAAAGGCGATTGGGCTTTGTTTGGCGGTAACAACACCAGTGCAATGAAACGCAAATTAGGCATTGCCGCAAACAGACCGTTAGCTGATTTTTTGCCAACCATTACCATTTCTGCCAAACAATTGGCTACTGAGATTACCAACTTTAACGTAAAGAAAAATGATCTGAAAGGTGAAAACAAGATTACCGGTGAACATATAAAAAATAATCAGGATGTTAGAGCCCTATTGGGGAAAAGCGGAATAAAGCCTGAGCAATTACCAGCCGAAGAAGACATTCAAAAGTTGAAAAGACGACTTGAATCGGACAATAAAAAATTGTTGAAGGATGCCAAGAACCTGAAAGGGAAAAAAGGCAAATAGTTTTTTATAAAACTCCACTTCGATAGCAAACAACAATTCCAGTTAGAAGCGGTTAAAGCCATCACTGATATTTTTTAGGGACAATCTTTAAGCGACGGTGACTTTGAGTTTTCAATCATTCAGCCATTCGCACACTTCTTGAAAATGGTTTCGTCTTTAAAAATCCAACAGATGGCACCCCCCCTTAAAAAATATTTCTAACATTTCCTTGCTTTTGTCAACCAATTTCCACTTATTTTTGTAGAACAATTAAGTTCTTTTATTTTAAAACATTTTTAGGAGAATGCTCATGGCTAATACAGAAACAGGTCATGCAAAGAATGTAGCTAATTTTGAAGACCTTATCTCATTTTGTACCGGTTACGGCTCAAGCTACAACCCTGCTAAAGATCCAATCAAACTTCAGGCGTTAATCGCACTGCACACCGAAGCCGAAAATAAAATGGCGGAAGTAAATGCAGCGCAAACTCCCTGGGCAAATGCAGTTGCCGCACGGGAAATTCTTTTTGAACCGCTAAGCACTTTTATCACCCGTGTTGTTAATGCCCTTGCTGCTAGTGACGTGCCCGCGCAAGTAGTCGACAACGCAAAAACTATTGCAAGAAAAATTCAAGGAAGAAGAGCAACTCCTAAAAATGCTCCTCCTCCTCCAGACCCAGCGGTTCCCGAAGAAGAAACTGCAAAAAACATTTCAGCCTCTCAAATGGGTTTCGATAACCGTATCGACAACATGGACAAACTCGTCCAACTCCTATCCGCCCAACCAGGCTACGCTCCAAACGAAACCGACTTGACTACTGCGGCATTAACAACTTTGCACGCAAATATGAAAACAGCCAACACCGCTGTAATAAACGCTTACACTGCTTTAAGCAATGCCAGGGTAGCAAGGGACAAGACTCTCTACCAGCTCAAAACCGGCTTAGTTGATATATCTGTTGATGTTAAGAAATATGTTATAAGTGTATTCGGTACAACAAGTCCCCAATACAAGCAGCTAAGCGCTTTAAAATTTACACGCCCTTGAAAAGAAGTAGTAAATTAATTTACACATGCAACATTATCAATTAACCCCGGCAGTTATGCCGGGGGTTCTTTATTATTGAATAGCCCCGACATTTATGTCGGGGACTAAATAAACAAGAAGTCCTGGGCTTTAGCCCAATTTCAGCATTTGTTTTGGCTAAAGCCATTTACTTTTTTGCTAATTATTCCACGACCTGAAGGTCGTGGCAATTGAATATATTATTTTGAGTAACGTGACTTCTTAAATAAAAGACTTCCTCCGTTAAGAAACTGGTTTCAGTATCGAAAAATGAAGTAACATGAAAGGAGAAACATCCCCCCTTATTAATAAAACAACCCTCCGCATAGCTGCAACTCCCTCCCTAATAGTTGTAACTTTAATCCTTATGAATGAAACACTCATCCGCATGGATAAAACTTCCATCCTTACAGTTGCAACTTCCACCCCTTTTGATGCAACTCACATCCTTACAGATGAAACTCCCATTCTTATAGGTGAAACATTCATCCTCATAGATAAAACTTCAATCCTAATAGTTACAACTTCCACCCCTTTTGATGCAACTCACATCCGCATAGATGCAACTCCCGCCCTTTTCGATAAAACTCTCATCCTTATAGCTGCAACAACCATACAGATAACTGAAACAAGCAACCCCGGTATTAAAACCCTCATCCTCTTGACTAAAACCCCTAATCTTATAACTAAAAAGCTAAATTTTCCATTCTTTAATAGATGTAGCCATTTGCCTACTCTCCGTTTCTAAGAACCGCCCGGGAAATCCCCCTCAACTTAATTTCGGAGTTGCTTAAAAATGTGCCTTAAAAATTTTGCTTAGGCATTATAAACTGGTTTAATTTGATAGAGAATTATTTGTAATTTTAGACAATTAATCACGAAAGATAGTGCATGCTAAAATACGTTTTTCTTCTTCTCAGTTTTAGTTTGATCATTCAAGTAAAAGCGCAAACCGGTGATGAAGTTATCGCAAAAATAGGAAATATTCCCGTTACCCGGAAAGAATTCATTCAGCGTTACGAGATGATGCCGCAGCTTGACCGGCAGATGAAGGGGATTACTCCCCAACTGAAAGAGGAGTTCCTTTACGGAATAATTTTCGAAAAATTATTCGCCCAGGCTGCTCTTGATCAAAAACTTGATACTGCGGAAATAACTGCGTACAGCCTTCATGAATTTGAAAAAATGTTCGTACGCGACGCGCTCTACAACAAAGAAGTTAGCGAAAAAGCAAGCGGGAAAGCCCAGCTTCTTCTTTCGCAGTATCTCGCAAACGCTACCAAAGTTTTTACTCAAACGTTGTACTCAAAAGATGAAAAAGAAATAAACAATTATTCAAATCTCTTAGCCAAAGGCTTGCCGTTCGATAGCCTTATTGTCGAATTGCCCGAACAATCAAAAGACACCATCACTTTTGAAATTGGGATGGAAGACCAAAACTTAGAAAGGCAAATATTCTCTCTGCCGGAGAATGCTAACACCGCACCAATCCATTTTGAGGATGGCTGGTATATTTACCACATCATAAAGAGATATGAACCGATCTTAGAAAAATCGCAAGGTTGGGAAAGCGAATATCAAGCAATAAAAAAAATTGCCCGCCAACGGGCTGAAAGGGAATTTTATCTCCGGTATATGAAAACAATTTTTCTAAATAAAAAAGTTGAAGCCAAAGCTTCTTTATTGAAACTAACCGGCGAAAAAATTGTTATACTCTTAGAGACAAAAAAAGCCGGTAGAAAAAATAAAGAGGATAAACTTTATTTAAGCACTGAGGATTTTTACAAGCTTGAACATGCACTGCTTGCGGATTCTCTTTCAAACGTTTTTATTAAGCTGGAGAAAAAGAAGATTCCGTTAAAGAATTTTATCCGGTTCCTAAATTTTGAAGATCCCGGATTTGCCACCTCCGATCTAAAGCATGTTCTTTCAATCCTAAATGCAAAAACGAGAGAGTTTATTGAGCGGGAAATTCTTGCCGATGAAGGATACAAACAAAAACTGGAACAGACTAAGGAAGTAAAAGAATCTTTTGGCATCTGGAAAGATTTTCTGTTGCAGCAGGCAATGCAAAGCAAGTTCCTCGATTCTGCTAAGGTAAGTGATGACGAGGTTGCTGCATATTATGCAAAACGTCAGGCAATGAAAGAATCCGCCACGCTTGTAAACATTGTTGAAGTCCTTACGAACAAACTTGAAACGGTTGATACGGTTCTTCAAAAATTGAAGGAAGGCGTTGACATTAAAATGCTCGCCCAACAATATTCACAGCGCGAGACTACTAAAAACAGCAGCGGAGAATTTGGTTTCTTCCCCACAACTTCATTTGGCGATATCGGAAGAATTGCCGGAACGCTAAATGTTGGTGAAACATACGGACCGTTAAAAGTCCCCGAAGGGTATTCAATCTTCAAAGTTATTGGCAAAAAGAATCCCGAATTTACCCATGACGAAGAGTTCGCGGTTATGAAAGATAAATTAAAAAGAGACTTAGCATTTAATAAACTAAGAAATTCAATAATCAAATATTCGGTCCAATTAGCCCGGAAATATGGAATTACGATAAACGAAAATATTTTAGAAGCCACACCGGTTACAAACTTGAATTCGGTCGTTTATCGTTATATTGGTTTCGGCGGAAAAATTACCGCCGTTCCAATGATGACCCCTTTTACTGATTGGGTCGAACAATGGAAAAATAATACAAATACACCATAAACTTATTACAATATGAAAACACAACTTGAACTAACATTGATGCCGGAGAGCGCATTTTCAGATGCAATCATTCGTTCTGAAATAGCAAGACAGTTACAAATTTCCGTAGAAGAGATAAAAGGTGTCCGGCTCATCCGCCGTTCTATTGATGCGAGGAAATCACCCGTTTACAAATTACTTGTTGATGTGTTTGTAAATGAAATTCCTTCTGAAGAAAGTATTGCGGTTGAGTATAAACCGGTGAAGGGAAATAAAAAAGCTGCCGTTATCGGCTTTGGTCCCGCGGGAATGTTCGCCGCCCTGCGTTTAATTGAACTCGGTATCAAACCGATCATTATAGAACGGGGGAAAGAAGTCAGCGGAAGAAGACGTGACATTCATCAGCTTATGGTAAACCGTGAGGTTAATCCTAATTCAAATTATTGTTTTGGTGAAGGAGGTGCCGGAACCTTCAGCGATGGAAAGCTTTATACAAGGGCAACCAAACGGGGTGATGTAAAAAAGATTTTGCGGATTTTTGTGCAGCATGGTGGAGCGGAAGACATTCTCGTCGATACACATCCGCACCTCGGTTCTAACAAACTGCCGGATATTGTCACTGCAATCCGGAATACTATTCTAAGATGCGGTGGAGAAATTTATTTCGATTCCTCGGTAACCGATTTCATCTTAAAAGATAAAAAAATGCTCGGCGTTGTTGTGAACAACAAAAGTGAGTTGCTGACTGACGCAGTGTTGTTAGCTGCGGGACATTCTGCCCACGATATTTTTTCTCTGCTTCATAATAAAAATATTTTGATTGAACCGAAATCATTTGCTATGGGCGTACGGATAGAGCATCCCCAGGCTTTGATAAACGAAATGCAATATCATTCAAGCGAAAAAACTGAATATTTACCCTCCGCAAATTATAGCTTAGCCTGCCAGGTTGATAACCGCGGTGTTTTTTCATTTTGTATGTGCCCGGGGGGAATAATCATTCCCGCTTCAACATCACCGGATGAGTTGGTCGTTAACGGGATGTCGGTGTCAAAGAGAAATTCTCCCTACGCTAATTCGGGATTTGTCGTTACAGTGGAACCGGAAGATTTTAAGGAGTATAATAAGTTTGGTCCGTTCGCAGGATTGATGTATCAGAAAGATGTTGAACACTCAGCGTTTGAAGCCGGCGGGAAAAATCAAACTGCACCGGCGCAGCGCGTTACCGATTTCTTGAAGAATAAAATTTCTTCGTCACTTCCCAAGTCATCATATTTCCCGGGGACATTATCATCTCCGCTTCACACAATTCTGCCGCAGCCAATTGTAAAAAGATTGCAAGACGGACTTCTTCAGTTCAACAATAAAATGAGGGGATTCATCACGGAAGAAGCGCAAATGCTCGCTCCTGAAACGCGCACAAGTTCGCCCGTGCGTATTCCAAGAGATAGAGAAACGTATATGCACAAAGAAATTGCAGGATTGTTCCCCGCCGGTGAAGGCGCCGGATACGCCGGTGGAATTATGTCTTCTGCTATGGATGGAGAGAATTGTGCTGATGCGGTTGCGAGGTATCTTAAGGAGAAAGTTTCAAGTTGAAAGTAGAAAGTGAAAAGTAAAAAGTGGAATGTTGAACTAAGAAAAAACAAATAATTCCTAATTCAACATTCCTAATTCCTAATTATAAAAACTATGCCTTTACTCTTTCAACATAACTTCCGGTGCGGGTATCAATCTTCAGAAGTTCACCTTCGTTTACAAATAAAGGAACATTTACCGTTGCGCCGGTTTCTAATTTTGCCGGTTTGGTTACGTTGGAAACGGTATCGCCTTTTGCACCCGGTTCAACCGAAACTACTTTTAAGTTGATGAAAATCGGAATATCAACACTGATAATTTCTTCACCGTTAAAAAGAATTTCTACTTCTTCATTTTCCTTCAAATAATTTACGCCGTCACCAATATGGATAACCGGAACATTTATTTGTTCGTACGTTCCATTATCCATGCAGACCAAATGCTCTCCATCGCGGTAAAGATATTGATATTTTCTTCTTTCAACCCTTACTATATCAAGCGTTTCGCCGGAACGGAAGGTGTTGTCTAAAACTTTTCCGCTGCGCAGATTTTTTAACATCGTGCGAACGAAAGCCCCGCCTTTGCCCGGTTTTACGTGTTGAAATTCAATGACGGTGTAAAGGTCATTTTTAAATTTAATGATTAACCCATTTCTGAAATCGGCTGTTGTTGCCATGAAGGAACTTCTCCTATAGTTATAAAAAATCTTGTTTTATTTATCGTCTCTTTTCGTTTTAAGTCGTATGGATAAGAAATACTAACTTGCGAATCGGTAAGACTGGAAAAATGTTTACACAAATTTAAGGAATTACGGCAATTATGTGAAATGAAATTTACCGTGTTTTGAATCCGATACTTTCAATTAATGTTTTTGCCTGTTGGGCGATATCTTCCGAATCGAAAGAGAGCCTGAACGTACCGCCGGTTCCCTCACGTATTTTTAGCAATTCCATATCCTTTATATTTAATTTATTCTGATAGAGGATAGTTGTTAACTTGTGCAGCACGCCTGGTTCGTCTTTTACATAAACAAAAATATCTGCAAGCTGGTTGATAAAGCCTTTCGAGTTTTTGGGAATTTCATCGCGCCTTTCTTTTGCTTGTTCAAACGCAACCTGCAGCGCAGCGTAATCTTCCTTTTCAATTGAAGAAGAAATCTGCGCGACCGTTTTTTGAAATCCGGAAAGTGCAGCAAGAATAGGTCCTCTGTTGTTGCGGATAATTTGTTCCCAGATCAGAAAATCACTAGAAGCGATTCGTGTTAAATCACGGAAGCCGCCAGCCGCAAAATCTTTAAATGCCTGTTGATCTTCATTTAACGCCGCATTAACAAGCGAAACCGCAACAAGCTGCGGCAAGTGACTAACGTTTGCAACAATCTTATCATGCAGCGATGCGTCTAAAAATTTTATTTTTGCACCGATCGACGTGAGCAGATCAATGAACGTTTGAGAAGAGGGGAGTGTGGCTTCTTTTCCGGTCAAAATATAAATAGCATTTTCAAAAAGGATTGGATCTGAATTTTCATATCCTCCTTTTTCTTTTCCGGTCATCGGGTGCCCGCCGATATAATGTCCATTGCTTGTAAGTGAATTCCACTTCTCTTCAAGAATTTCTTTTACGCTGCACACATCGGTAATAATGCAGCCGGGTTTAACGAGGGGCGCAAGTTTTTCAATCTCTTTAATCGAAAACTCAGTTGGCAGACAGAGAAAAATAATGTCGGAATCTTTTACTTCGGTTGAAGTAGAAAGTTGCTCATCAATTACTTTCTCTGCAATTGCCAGTGCGGTAACTTCCGGCAGATCGAAAGCCGAAAGGAAAATATCCGGTCGGATATTTCTAATTGCCTTTGCAAGTGAACCGCCGATAAGTCCCAGACCAAGAATAGCGATCTTCATTTAGGCGATTTTTCTTCCAATAACTTCTGCGATAAGCCGAATTTGTCTCATCAAATCCATGAATTGTTCGGGTAGTAATGCTTGCGGTCCATCGCTTAAAGCTTTTTCCGGTTCGTGATGCACTTCTACCATCAGGGCATCGGCGCCGGCAGCAACTGCGGCACGAGCCATTGGTAATACTTTATCGCGCAATCCGGTTGCGTGTGAAGGATCGGCTACAACCGGCAAATGACTTTTCTTTTGTAAAACGGGAATAGCAGAAAGATCAAACGTATTTCTTGTTGCGGTTTCAAACGTTCTTATCCCACGCTCGCACAACATTATTTGTCTGTTCCCGCTCGATAAAATATATTCGGCGGACATCAGCCATTCTTCAATAGTTGCGGAAAGTCCCCGCTTCAACATGATTGGAATATTCGTTTTGCCAAGTTCTTTCAACAAAGAAAAATTTTGCATGTTACGCGCGCCAACTTGATAGATGTCGGTATATTTTCCGATCAAATCAATTTGCGCATTTTCCATCACTTCGGTAATTACAAGAAGATTGTAAGCGTCGGCAGCTTTGCGGATAAGTTTCAATCCCTCTTCTCCCATCCCTTGAAATGCGTAGGGAGAAGTGCGTGGTTTAAAAGCTCCGCCGCGTAAAATCTTTGCGCCGGATTTTGAAACAATTTCTGCAAGTGTAAAAATTTGTTCTTCGCTTTCAATAGAACAAGGTCCTGCCATCATCATCACTTCGTTTCCGCCGATCGGAATCCCTTTAATGGTTATAACCGTATTTTCTTTTTGGAAACTGCGGCTTGCAAGTTTGTAAGGCTCCGTTATGCGGTAAACCTCTGCAACGCCGTCGATAATTTTTACGTTGCGTGTATCAAAATCGGGTTTAACGCCGATGGCTCCGAGAACAATTTGTTCAACACCGGTTGATTTATGAACGGCGAATCCGAAATCTTCCAAATGCTTTATAATATTTTCTATCTGTTTGTCTGCAACATTTTTTTCTAATACAATAACCATGTTTCACCAATTACTTTTTTTTATTTCTGAAATTCACTTCCATTTTCAAAGTGCTGTTGTTAGTTATGAAATTTTTTCTCACCGGCTTTTACGGCAATATCAAGATAATCATCTTTTGTTGGAATTGCGCAAGAGTATTTTGGACTGTATGAGCAATACGGACTATACGCAAGATTAAAATCAATTGTGTAAAGAAAATCTTTATCCGGGTTTAATTCAAAATCCAAATATCTTCCAACGCCATAGGTATCTTCGCCTGTAGTTTTATCGGTAAACCAGAGGCTGTAATATTCTGCTCCGCTTCGCGAAGTCCCTTTGTAAACATTCATTTTATAATTTTTGTTCTGAAAAGAAATTGAGACGTAACCGAAGCGGACAACTTTTCTTTCTTCACCTTTTGTTCCATATATAGAAACGGTGTCTTTGGTTTCGTATTCCGTCAATTTGCTTTTGAAAACAAAATCTGGATCAACCTTGTAATATTTCAGCGGTTCAAAATGTTGTTTAGGCTCTTGGTTAAAGGGGGAATCGGCATCATTCATCATCGATTCGTCTTTCTGTTTTCTCTCCTCTTCAATTGAAGCGATATACTTTTGTTGTTCCGGCGTGTATTGCTTTCCACAAGAAACAAGAAACAAAACGAGCAGCAATAAAACGATGTTACTTTTCATCTTCAACTTTCTTTTTCATATCGTGTAAATAAGTCAGCGCTTGCAGCGGAGTTAAATTATCAACTTCCAAATCCTTTATTTCATCGCGGAGCTTGTCGTCTTTAAATTCGAACATATTGATCTGTGCATCGTCTTTCTGTTTCATCTTTGCGAGACGCTCTTTTTTAAGTTCGTACGGAGTTAATTCTTTTCCTTCGAGATTAAACAAAATTTCTTTTGCGCGGTCGGTAACAAATTTTGGTAAGCCTGCCATTTGCGCTACTTGAATGCCGTAACTGTGGTCGGCTCTACCGGGATTAACTTTGTGAAGAAAGATAACTTTGTCGTCATATTCACGCACTTCAACTTTGTAATTTTTAATTCGGGGAAAAAGATCGGACATTTCATTCAGCTCGTGATAATGCGTTGCGAAAAGTGTCTTTGCAGAAATATCGGAATTCTCATGCAGAAATTCTGTTATCGCCCAGGCAATTGAAATGCCGTCAAACGTTGATGTACCGCGTCCGATTTCGTCGAGCAGAATTAAACTTTTTGCCGTTGCGTTATTTATGATGTTTGCCGCTTCTTGCATTTCAACAAGGAATGTGCTTTCGCCAGCGGAAATATTATCGCTCGCGCCGACGCGGGTAAAAATTCTATCCACCAATCCGATGGTTGCTTCTTTTGCCGGGACGAACGAACCGATTTGCGCCAATAAAACCAGCAGTCCGATTTGCCGGAGATAAACAGATTTCCCAGCCATATTTGGTCCGGTTAACAAAATGATCTGCTGTTCTTCGTTATTCATTTTGCAATTGTTTGGAGTAAATTTTTCGCCCGGCGGTAAAATGCGTTCAACAACCGGATGTCGTCCTTCTTTAATTTCTAAAATTGTTGAGTTATCAACCAGCGGTTTTACGTAATTGTACTGCTCGGCAATTTCAGCAAAAGAAAGAAAACAATCGAGCATGGCAACAAGCCGTGCATTGTTTTGTATGGCTTCAGCAAAGGATGAAACGTACAAACGGAGTTCGTTAAAAAGCTGAGATTCCAGTTCGTAAATTTTATCTTCGGCGTTTAAAACTTTTTCTTCGTACTCTTTTAAATCGGGAGTGATGTACCGCTCTGAATTTACAAGCGTTTGCTTGCGAATGTAATCAGCCGGAATTTTATCTTTGTGCGTGTTGCTTATCTCAATGTAATAACCAAATACACGGTTGTAATTAATCTTAAGCGATGAAATTCCCGATTTTTCCCGCTCGGTCTTTTGTAAATTTGCAATCCAATCTTTTCCGTTAAGAGAAATATCTCTAAGCTCATCAAGTTCCGCGCTGTAATTGCTGTGGATTACACCACCGTCTACAAGAGAGAGGGGAGGCGAATCAACTAATGCTAGTTGAATTTTTTCTGCCAACTGTTCAAGCGGTTCTATCTGCTGAAAGATTTGCGAAAGTGCTTTTGATTCTGCGCCGGACAATAATTCTTTTAGATTAGGAATTTTTTTAAGCGAAGTTTTTAAGAAAACAAGTTCGCGTGGATTTGCTCTACCTGTACAAATCTTTGAAACCAACCGTTCGAGATCACCGATCTCTTTCATTTCCAGCAAAAGTTTTTTTCTTATTTCTTTTTTGTTTACTAATTCATCAACTGCGTTTTGCCGCGCGAGGATTGGCTCCAATTTTTTAAGGGGGGCAGAAACCCATTTCTTTAATAATCTTCCCCCCATTGCAGTTTCGGTTTTATCAAGAATTGAAATGAGCGAACCTTCACGTCCGCCATCCTGCATCGAAAAAATGATTTCAAGATTCCGCTTTGTTGAATGATCCAAAAGCATATAATCCGATGGATTATAAAGCGCGACTTTGTTTAAATGGGAAAGATTTGCCTTCTGAGTTTCTTGCAGGTAATTTAGAATTCCACCTGCGGCAATTACTCCGGCGTTGAGTTTCTCAATTCCAAATCCTTTTAGATTAACCGTTTTGAACTGCATCAACAAAAGTTCTTTTGCATATTCAAAATTGAAAATCCACTCATCAAGTTTTGTAATTCGGATTGAGGAATTAATTGAGGCTATCACCGGGGCAAACTCTTCTTTTAATTTTTTAGAAAGAAGAATTTCAACCGGTGAGATTAATTCAATCTGCTGTTTAAGGTGCTGTACGGGAACTTCGTACACTTGAAATTCGCCGGTAGAAATATCGCAAAAAGAAATTCCTGCAAGTTCATCTTTAATTACAAATGAAAAGAGGTAATTATTTTTTTTATGGTCAAGGAGTTTATCGGTGAAGGCTACACCGGGGGTAACAACTTCAACAACTTCCCGCTTAACCAGTCCTTTGGCAAATTTTGGATTTTCTGTCTGGTCACAAATGGCAACCCGGTAACCGGCTCTGACAAGTTTGGGTAAATAGGTATCAACTGCGTGATGCGGAAACCCTGCAAGTGGGACATCTCCGGCAGCTCCGTTTGCACGTCTCGTTAAAGTTATTCCAAGAACTTTAGAAGCCGTTTTAGCGTCTTCTTCAAACGTTTCAAAGAAATCACCGACGCGAAACAGAACAATCGTATCAGGATGTGCTTCTTTTACTTTAAGATATTGGGCCATTAAGGGAGTTTGCATTGCACTTCATTTTGTTCAAAATAGTGAACCAAATTTACCGTAAACTTAACGCATTTGCAATTTTGGGAAGTGGTTTCCTTAATTTCTTTCAGAAGTGAATGGGTAGATAACTTTTTTCCTCTCCATTTTTTACCAGGGTGTGACACAATTAAATACAGTTGAACATAATTAAACAGAGTTAATTATAATTAATTATAATTAAAGGAAAAGCCTTATATTTAATTATAAAATTTTATAATTAAGGAAAAAGTGTGAAAATCAATGAAAATCGAAGAATTTAAAAGCGGTAAATATTTACAGCAATATAGATATAAAAGTTTCTCCCCAACGAAAGTAAATGGATTATGGACTTGGGAAGACGGCAAAATAAACACTTTATTGGCGGAGGCAAACCGAAAACTCGGCGCTTTAGATGCGTTTTCATTGCATGCACCGGATATTGATATTTTTATTGAAATGCATGTTGCGAAAGAAGCAATGAAATCCAGCAGAATAGAAGGAACGCAAACTGAAATAGAAGAAATATTAAAAAAAAGTTCAGATATTGCTCCAGAACGTAAAGACGACTGGAGTGAGGTGCATAACTACATTGAAGCAATAAATACTTCAATAGAAAAATTAAAGACTCTACCACTTTCAACAAGATTATTGAAAGGAGCACACAAAATTCTATTAAAAGGTGTGAGAGGAGAACATAAAAATCCTGGTGAATTTCGGACCAGCCAGAACTGGATTGGAGGAATCACGCTTGAAGATGCAACTTTCATTCCGCCGATACATACAGAAGTGAATGAGTTAATGAGTGATTTAGAAAATTTTTTGCACAACGATCTGATAGAAGTTCCTGTTCTGATTAAAGCAGCGATTTCTCATTACCAGTTTGAAACTATACATCCGTTTCTTGATGGCAATGGAAGGATTGGTCGTTTATTAACCACTCTTTACTTGGTTAGTGCGGGACTTCTGACAAAACCATCACTTTATTTATCGGATTATTTTGAGAAACATCGTCAGCTTTACTATGATAAGTTGAATCAAGTTAGAGTGAAAAATGATTTAAGCCAATGGCTTAAATTTTTTCTTGTCGGTATAATTGAAACAAGCGAGAAAGGAAGTGATACATTCAAAGCAATATTAAAACTTAAAGAAAAGATAGAAGATGAAAAATTGCCGGGACTTGGGAAAAAGTTGTCAACGGCAAAACTTCTAATGAAATATCTTTATAGGAAACCGATTATAAATACCCAGGATGTTCATGATCAATTATCGGTTTCATTTCCTACGGCAAATTCGATTATCTCTGATTTTGTGAGATTAGGAATTTTAAATGAGAAAACCGGGTGGAAGAGAAATAGAGAATTTGAGTTCACAAATTATTTAGCACTGTTTAAGGATAACTAAGAAATGTTGATAATTCTTATAATTTGAAGACAAAGAAATCAACTAAAATGACATCAAATCGGCTAAAAAACGGAGCTAAATATTTTCTTCACTTAAAATTGACTTCTATGTGGTTTTTCACTATTTTTACGCACTTAGAAAAGAAAAAAAGGTAAAAAATATGTACGCAGTAGTCGAAATTGCCGGTCAGCAATTTAAAGTTTCCGAAAAAAACAAAGTGTATGTCCCGCTTTTAGCTCAAGAACCGAATAGCGAACTTACATTTGATTCTGTTTTGTTGGCAGGTGATGAAAACGAAACCAAAATCGGATCTCCGTTTTTAGATTCTCCAAAAGTTTATGCAAAAGTTCTTGAACATGTTCAGGACGAAAAAGTTTTTGTTTTCAAAAAGAAAAGAAGAACCGGGCATGAGAAGTTTAACGGACACCGTCAACAGTTAACAAGAATTGAAATTACTAAAATTGGTTAAAAGGTAAGGAGTTTTAAGATGGCTCATAAAAAAGGTCAAGGTTCTTCAAGGAACGGTAGAGATAGTAATGCTCAACGTTTAGGCGTAAAAAGATTCGGCGGTCAAAAAGTTAACGCCGGAGAAATTCTCGTGCGTCAAAGAGGAACAAAGTTTCATCCGGGAACAAATGTGCAAATTGGCGGAGATGATACTCTTTTTGCAGTTGCTACTGGACTTGTAAAGTTTGAAATTGGTAGAGGAGATAGACAGAAAGTTTCTGTTTACCCTGTAGTTTAACAAACTTAAATCAGAGGAGCTCATGAGAAAAATAACCGTTATTGGTGGTGGGAACGTTGGTTCTACCGCCGCACAAAGAATTGCTGAAAAGCAATTAGCAGAAGAAGTTGTTCTTGTTGATATTCTTGAAGGAATACCTCAAGGAAAAACACTTGATATGTGGGAAAGCGCACCGGTCGAAGGTTTTGATTCGGCAGTAATTGGAACAAATGATTACGCAGCTACTGCAAATTCTGAAATTGTTGTTATCACCGCTGGATTAGCAAGAAAACCCGGTATGAGTCGCGATGACCTTTTATCGGCAAATGCAAAAATTGTTAAATCAGTTACCGAACAAGTCGTTGCTCAATCCCCTAACTCAATCTTAATCGTAGTATCTAATCCCTTAGATGTTATGACGTATGTTGCTAAAAAAGTAAGTGGATTTGATAAACATCGTGTTATCGGAATGGCAGGAATTCTTGATTCTGCCCGCTTTAGACTTTTTATTGCCCAAGAATTAAAGGTTTCCGTAAGAGATGTGCAAGCAATGGTTTTAGGCGGACACGGAGATTCCATGGTTCCGTTAGTACGTTACTCAACAGTTGCCGGAATTCCTATTTCGGAATTAATTTCAGCTGATAGAATAGAAGCCTTGGTTACCCGAGCTCGCAACGGAGGAATTGAAATTGTCAACTTCCTTAAAACCGGAAGCGCATATTATGCTCCTTCCTCATCAGCTGTTGAAATGGTTGAAGCAATTGCCAGAAACAGCAATAGAGTTCTTCCTTGCTCTGCATGGCTTGAAGGGGAATATGGTTTGAAAGATGTTTATTGCGGTGTTCCGGTAAAATTAAATGCAAATGGAATTGAACAAATTCTTGAATTGAAACTAACCGATGAAGAAATTGCGGGACTAAAGAAATCCGCAGACGATGTAACTGCCAATATTAAAAAATTGGATATTTAGTTTTAATATTTTTTTACTGACGCGAAAAAGGCATCTCAACCGAGATGCCTTTTTACTTTTAAACCTAGTAGGATATTTTTAGAATAGTCTCTGTTCCGGTTGGGGTGATATTGTAAAGTACCTCATCACAATAAACCTTCATCAAATAAAGACCACGTCCGGAGTCTCTAAACAAATTTTCCGGTTGCGTAGGATCGGGAATCGAAGATGGATCAAATCCGTTTCCTTCATCTTTTACCTTTATCGTCAACATTTTTTCATCAACAATAAAATCGATATACACCATTTTTGAAGGATCTTTTTTATTGCCGTGTATGATAGCGTTGGTTATGGCTTCAGTTAGAGCAACTATCAATTCCGGAAACCGTTTTTCCGGTAGGTGGATTTCCACAGCAATTTGGTTGAAAAATTCCTCCACAACAATCAAGTTGTTCGGATCGCTTTTTATTTCGAGATGATAATTTTGTGTTTCCAAAAGTTGTTTCTTTTTTTTTGAAAAATAAGGAAAATAATTGTTTCTACAATTTAAAAATTCAACAATACGGCAAAATCAAGATTGGGGAGCTCATTCACTCTTTTCTGGTTTAACGTTACAAACTCATACCAGGCTTTTAGCTGAAGTTGAACTTTCTTTGCAACTGAATAGTAAATTTCTGTTATCGGTCCACGACTTACATAATAGGCATCAAGCACTTTCTCTGTTTTTAAATAGGTATAAGTTTTTAGCGAAAACTGCCGGTATCCGATGAAGAATTGCATGTCCAAATAAGTATAGCCAAGCTGCGGCATAAAAAATGATTCTTGTAAAAACCGGATGGGCTTTAGTGAAAAAGCTTTCCACTTTAATTCCCCTTGTTCTGAAAGGCGCAAATACCCGTTAAATTTCACATCAATATTTCTCATTACCCTCATGGTAGTTGAGTCAAATACTCCGAATTGCCTGAAGGAATAACTTTTATAATTTGGATTTAGGTCTTCATAATCATACACCGTATAATTAGCGGAGACTTCAAAAGCATTGTAGGAGCGAAGCCTTTTACCGGTAAAAGTTCCACCTGATTGCAATTTAATAACGCGGTTTACGTTGTTGTTGGAACTTCGTTGCGATGAGATGTACACCAACTTATTGATGGTTCCCTCTGTCGAGGTGAAAAATTCAAAATAAGAATTTAAAAAACGTGTGTACTTTATTTTGATAATGGAAAGAAGTTCATCTCTATCATCATAATTCTCTTCGCTCGGGGTGTCGTAAGTAAGTTTGTTGTGAAAAAGGCTGATCGAGATATTATCTCTCTTTGATAACTTATAATCACTTAAGATGGTTAAACTCGTGCGTTGTGTGAAATTGTTTTTTTGTGATTCTGAGTTATTTCTCTGCTCGAAGAAGAAGGGATTTGCTCCATCAAAATTATTTGCCAAATGTTTTTCATCCCTCTCGGTAAAGGCTGATTTCATCATAAGATGGAACCCATCTTTTTGATATTCCGCTTCTCCTTCCAGATCAAGTTTTAGCTCATGGATTTCGGTATCAAAGACTGTTTGAGAAGGAACAGAAACTGATTTATACTTTGTGTCTCTAAAAATTTTCCGCCAAAGAACAGAACTGTGCAATGTAAAATTTGTATTCGGAATTATATGGAAATACATGAGAGAATCATCAAACTGGAAATTATTTTCTTTTCTGCTCTGAATATTATTTGCGACCGAATATTCTTTCCGTGTTAATGAGTCAGCTTCGTAATAGAAATCCTTTCTGGTTTCTATGTATGAAATGTGGAGAACGTTCCCGATAAGTTCAGAAAATTTATTTGCCGCTGAAACGCGGAAATCCCTGACATTGTTTTTCCTCGGCAAAATATCTTCCTCTCTTATTTCCAGGGAGGAGACTAAGTCAAATCCATCGCTGGTTTTGGATTGAATATTTGCTACTCCGCCATATAAAATACCGTCATCGTGCACCCCGATCTGCCGGTTACTTGAATACCCGGCAAAGGGGGCTACAAATATGTCGGGGGCAAACGTATACCGTGGGAAGAAAACAATGCTTGATTGTTCAGCGGAATTAATTCCAATTTTCCTTGAATCGGAAAGAATAGAATGATTCACTGCAAATCCTCCCGAAATATTATCATTCAAATTGTAGGCGGTTCCTAACGAAAAAAAATGTTCATCTTTTATACTTTTATCCGATGATTTAATAAGGGTTGATCCGTAGTTTTCTTTCACTGAAAATGAGAAGGCAGATAGGGTTTTATAGTAAAAAAAATTTGTCTGCAATTGATAGGTTGAAAGAAGTTTGTTCAGTTTGGTTTCGAAATAATTTACCGAATCGGTTTTGACCGGCAGCGAAAGAGAATCCTGGTTGATTTCTCCCTGCGCCGCAATCTGTTGAATCCCCAAAGACAATAGGAGTATTAAAAAATATTTCATTTGAGCAGACCGGATACATGTTGTCTTTGAGAAATACTATGCAATAGTATAATGGTGAAAAATATTTCTTGCATAACCTATAGACTAAATACATCTCCGCGTGAAGGAATGGTTATTTCACCAAATCCAGACGCATGTAATCTATCCCGGAATTTTATTTGCTGATCTTCATCGCCATGAACAATAAAGAAGTTTTTCAATTTTGTCTTATTTAATTTGTTGCAGTAGTCTAGTAATTCGTTAGCATCGGCATGGGCGCTTAACGAGTTGAGAACGATAACTTCAGCATTCAGAGGAAATACTTCGCCGAAGATTTTTACTTCCGGTTGACGTTCAACAATTCTTTTTCCCAGCGTATGTTCGGCGCAATAGCCAACTATCAACACGATGTTATTGGCATTCGCAATATTGTTTGCAAGGTGATGCTGAATTCTTCCGGCTTCCGCCATTCCTGAGGCTGAAATGATCATTACAGGTCCGTTAATATCATTCAGTTTTTTCGAATCTTCAACATCGGTAATATATTTTAACTTCTCAAATCCGAACGGGTCGTGATGCTGGTTCATAAAACTTATTGTTTCTTTGTCGAAACATTCAGGATGAAGTCTGAAAATTGCCGTCGTATTTACAGATAACGGGCTATCCACAAAAATTGGAATAGAGGGGACTAACCCCTTTTCAAAAATTTGATTCAGCAAATAAACAAGCTCCTGTGTCCTTCCCACGCTGAAGGAGGGGACAATAATTTTTGCTTTCCGTTGAATTGCTTTCTTTAAAACTGCTGTTAAACTTTCTTCCGATTTGTCAAATGTCTCATGGAATCTTCCTCCGTAGGTACTCTCGCAAATAAAATAGTCAACATCGGGAATTTGTTCCGGATCGCGAAGGATTGGTAAATTAGGTCGCCCCAAATCTCCTGAAAATCCCACGGTAAACGTTTTGCCATTTTCTTTAATCGTTAAATAAACCACCGCCGAACCGAGAATATGTCCGGCATCATAAAAAGTTACGGAAATGTTTTCATCAATTTTGTAGGTGCGATGATAATTTAATCCGACAAACAATTCCATGGTTTCATGCACATCCTGTGCTGTGTAGAGAGGTTCAAAAAGATTTTTCTTCTCCCGTTTTCTTTTTTTATTCACATACTCAACGTCTTTTTCTTGAATATGTGCGCTGTCTAAAAGCATTACCGAGCAAAGATCGCGCGTTGCCAGCGTAGCATAGATGTGTCCCCGGAAGCCCCGTTTAACAAGGTTGGGAAGGTTTCCCGCATGGTCAATATGCGCGTGAGAAAGAATAACAAAATCAATTTCTTCCGGGTCAAAAAATTCAAATGTTCTGTTTAATTCAAATGATTCTTTTCGTTTTCCCTGAACCAATCCACAATCAAGAATAAACTTCTTTTCGCCAACTTTAAAATAATGGAGTGAGCCTGTTACGGTTTTTGCCGCGCCGATAAACTGAAGTTCCATAGTTTTCCTCTGTTTGAATTATTCTTATATTAAAATAAAATTTTTTTCTCGAATTGACTAAGCAATTTTCACCCCGACCTGGAAAAATATACTTCAGGAAACTCCTAAGTAAATTGACATTCAAAGGTATTTATGATAAATTTGAATCCAAAATAATTAAAAGAAAAAATGCTAATTGAATATATCCCCATATTTTTAGTTTTTGGCTTCGCAATCGTTTTTGCGGTAGCTACGGTTTTCTCGTCCAACATTTTTGGACCCGCCCGGCCTAATGCAGAAAAGCAGTCGACTTACGAAAGCGGAATGAAACCGATTGGAACTACTCACGACCGAGTTTCTGTTAAGTATTACATAGTTGCAATGCTCTTTATCATTTTCGATCTGGAAGTGATTTTTGTTTATCCCTGGGCTGTGCAATTTAAAAGACTTTTTACCGAGTTTGGAATTTCTATCTTCTTCGCAATGGTAGTCTTTTTAGTGGTTTTTGAAGTAGGTTTCCTTTATGCTTATAAAAAAGGCGGTTTTAAATGGGATTAGAAAGTAAATTAATCAATGACGGCTTTTTCACAACTACTGTTGATGCATTGGCTGCGTGGGCTAGAGAAAATTCTGTCTGGCCGATGCCGATGGGAATTTCCTGCTGCGCGATTGAAATGATGGCTTCCGGCGATCCGAAATATGATATTTCCCGTTTCGGTTCGGAAGTTATGCGGTTTACTCCACGGCAGTGCGATCTTATGATCGTTGCCGGAACCGTTACGTATAAAATGGCTCACGTTGTTAAAAAGATTTTCGATCAGATGCCGGAACCCAAATGGGTAATTGCGATGGGCGCATGCACTTCTACGGGAGGAATGTATAGAAGCTACAACGTTGTTCAGGGCATCGACCAGTTTTTACCTGTTGATGTTTACGCAGCCGGGTGTCCGCCAAGACCTGAAAATCTTTTAAATGCACTTATTCAGATACAGGAAAAAATTGGAAAAACGCGGGTAAAAGATTTTCCTGATTCACCGCAAGTCGGCTTTGATACAAAGCAGACTGAGCTATCTCTCTCAAAAAATTAAAGCTGTATGAAAGAATTACTAAAAGAAAAATTAGCAAAACAATTCACCACAGTTCAATTTGAATTTAGTGAACAAGTTGATGAATTGACTGTGAAGTTAGATAAATCGGCTCTTCTAAACGTTTGTTCATTTCTAAAAGATGAGGAGGGTTTGAAGTTCAATTTATGCGAAGACGTTACGGCAATAGATTGGGCGACGCGGAAAAATAGATTTACCGTTGTGTATCATATTTTTTCTATGGAAAATAAATTCCGCCTTTGTTTAAAAGTTGATGTTGACGAAAGCGAATGTTCTGTTGAATCTGTTTCTTCAATTTGGAAAGCAGCTAACTGGGCTGAGCGAGAAGCCTATGATATGTTTGGAATTACATTCCTTCACCATCCGGATTTGCGTAGAATGTATATGTCTGAAGATTTTGAATATCATCCGTTGAGAAAAGAATTTCCGCTGATGGGAATACCAGGCACACTTCCACTTCCGAAAAAATAATGAGTTTATGTCTATGCAAAAATTAACTAAAGATGATGTGCACCCAAAGATAGTTCAGGCGTTGCTTGGCGCTGATTCCCATATTACGATTGATGACGCATTAGAAAATGAAATGATCCTGAACATGGGTCCGCAGCATCCTGCAACGCATGGTGTTTTGCGGCTGCTGCTTTGCCTGGATGGTGAGACGGTTATTGCCTGCGTTCCCGAATTAGGCTATCTCCATCGCGGATATGAGAAGATGGCTGAGAATATGTCGTATCTCGAATTTATTCCTCACACCGATCGTTTAGATTATATTGCTCCTCCGGCAAATAATGTTGCTTATGCATTAGCGGTAGAAAAACTTGCGGGGATTACTGCTCCACCTCGTGCGCAATATATCCGCATGCTTCTTGCAGAACTTGCAAGAATGTGTTCTCATCTTGTTGCTATCGGTGCACTTGCAATGGATGTCGGCGCGTTAACAGTTTTTCTTTGGGGATTGCGCGAACGCGAAAAGATTCTTGACTTTTTCGACGTCATTTGCGGTGCCCGTTTTACAACAAGCTACACAAGAATCGGCGGCGTTGCTTCCGATGTTACTTCCGATACGATGAAAAATATTATTGCGTTCATCGATCAGTTTGAAGAAAAATTTGATGAGATGGAACGCCTGCTGAACGGAAACAGAATTTTTGTAGAACGGTTGGAAGGAGTTGGTGTTATTTCCAAGGAAGATGCAATCGATATTGGTTTCACCGGTCCAAATATACGCGCTAGCGGAGTTGAATTTGATTTACGGAGAGCGACTCCTTATCTTTTTTATAATGAGATGGATTTTAAAATTCCAACTTATACTGAAGGTGATTGCCTGGCAAGGTATTTTGTCCGCGCAGATGAATTGCGTGAGAGTGCAAAAATAGTTCGCCAGGTAATTGATAAAATTCCAAACGGCGAAGTGATGCTGAACAGTCCGAAAAAAGTTCTTCCGAGAAAAACAGAGATTTACACAAAGATGGAAGAACTGATCCATGATTTTATGATTGTGAATTTTGGAATTAATCCACCCGTTGGCGATGTATATCAAGCGGTTGAAAATCCTAAAGGCGAACTTGGTTTTTACATTGTTAGTAAAGGAGAAGGACAGCCTTGGCGAATGAAGATCAGGTCTCCCTCGTTTGCCAATTTACAGGCAATTCCTCACTTAGTTAAAGGACAAATGATCTCGGATGTTGTTGCAATCGTCGGCTCTATCGATCCGATTATGGGTGAAGCTGACAAATAATTAGAAATTACGAATTAGGAATTAGGAATGAATTCCAATTTGCAATTTCAGAAATGAAATTGATTCTAATCCCGTTCGGGATTAAATATTGGTAGAATAAAATTCCCTTTGGAAAATAAAATCCCGTAGGGATGATATATGGTTCACGAATAAAAAAGTAGAAGAAAAATGGAATTCAAATTTTCAGAAGAGAACCTTCAAAAGATTGAACAGATACTAAAAAAGTATCCCACAAAGCAAGCGGCGGTTATGCCGGTTCTTTACATTGCGCAAGAACAACACGGCTGGATTTCTAATGAGGTGATGGTGGAAACTGCATCCATTTTGGAAATGAACGAAGAAGATGTTTTTGGCGTGGTTACGTTTTATACGATGTACCATAAAAAGGAAATGGGAAAATATCACATTCAAGTTTGTACCAACGTTTCCTGCATGCTTCGCGGCGGCTATCAAATTTATGATGCCGTTAAAGAGAAATTGGGATTAGACAACGGTGATGTTTCAAACGATAAAAAATTCTCTCTTGAAGAAGTTGAATGTATGGGTTCATGCGGCACTGCCCCGATGATCGCAGTGAACGAAGATTACTTTGAAAATTTAGATAAAGAAAAAGCTCTGCAAATATTAGACTCATTAAATTGATTTTATAAATGGAAAAAATAGTTTTACCGGAAATAGAAAATTTTCATCAGCTTGATGTTTATATTCAAAACGGCGGATACGAAGCCGCTAAATCGGCATTTACGCAAACGACCGATCAGATAATTGATACCGTTAAAAAATCAGGTTTACGCGGAAGAGGTGGCGCCGCTTTCTCTGCCGGATTAAAATGGAGTTTCATGCCGAAGAATAACGACAAGCCGAAATATCTTTGCGTTAATGGTGATGAAAGTGAACCGGGTTCATTTAAAGACAGACAAATTTTAGAACGCAATCCTCATCAATTGATTGAAGGCGCCATCATTGCATGTTATGCGATTGGTGCGAAAAGTGCTTATATCTATGTTCGCGGTGAATATCATAAATGGATAAAACTTCTTCAAAAAGCTCTTGATGATGCCTACGACAAAGGATTTGTTGGGGAAAAAATGAAGGAAACATTCGCGACAGATTTTTTCTGTAATATTTACATTCATAAAGGAGCCGGCGCTTATATCTGCGGTGAAGAATCTTCATTGATGAATTCAATTGAAGGACAGCGCGGCTACCCGCGCGTAAAGCCGCCATTCCCGGCGCAAAATGGTCTCTGGGGAAATCCAACTACAATTAACAACGTTGAAACGATTACCAACATTCCTCCGATAATTAAAAAAGGATGGGAATGGTTTTCTGCAATCGGCGAACCGAAACATCCCGGAACAATTTTATTTGGCGTAAGCGGACACGTAAATAATCCCGGAGTTTTTGAATTACCTTCAGGCACTTTGCTTACAGAGATTATTTACAAATACGCCGGTGGAGTTATCGGCGATAAAAAAATTAAGTGTGTTATTCCCGGCGGTTCTTCAATGCCTCCGTTACGCGGCGATCAACTTGAAGGCGTTAAGATGGATGCCGAATCACTTAAAGCTGTTGGCTCTGCAATTGGTACCGGCGGAATTATGGTGATGGACGAAGATACCGATTTAGTAAGAGTTTTAGCGCGCATTGCAAAATTTTATTATCACGAAAGCTGCGGACAATGTACTCCTTGCCGTGAAGGAACCGGCTGGATGTTGAAAATTTTAAATAGATTAGTCCGTGGCGAAGGAACAAGTAAAGACCTTGATCTTCTTGTAACAATAGCGAAAAATATTGAGGGCAATACCATTTGTGCTTTAGGTGACGCCGCCGCTTGGCCTGTTAAATTTATGATCGAAAGATTCAGAGAAGAATTTGAAGCGATTGTGAAAGATGAAGTTAGCTTAGAACCGAAAAACAAAGTTCATTCGATGCGGCACACGGCAAACCCGATTGCACCGGTACAAGTTTAAGTGATTCAAAAATATTAACATGTAAAAGGCGATTAAGAGATCGCCTTTTTTGTTGTGCATTTTGTGAAAAATCTTTGTGCCCACTGTGGTTAATTTTTTATACCACAAGGTTCGCAAAGGAAAACACAAAGCAGTTTAAACTTTCCGGGTGATGTTATTCTTCCCATCGACCAAAACAATTTTCGGTTTGTGGGTTGCCAATTCTTCTTCATCATATTCTGCATAACTTGCAATAATAACGAGGTCACCGATCTGTACCATTCTTGCTGCCGCGCCGTTCAGACTAATTTCACCGTCTTTTCCGAAAATAATATAAGTTGAAAATCTTGCACCGTTATTCACGTTGTAAATATCAATTTTCTCAAATTCCTTTAAGTCGGCTGCCAAACATAATTGCGGGTCAACGGCGATTGAACCTTCGTAATCTAAGTATGCGCCGGTAACGGTCGCTCTGTGTATTTTCGATTTTAATAAAGTCCTTTTCACTACTCATCCTTTTTCTGTTTTTGATTCATCATATATGCAAAGTACAATCCTTGTAATGCCAATGTTGGAATGATTTCCTTGAAAAGATTTTCATCTTCAAACAAGCGGGAAAAACCTCCCGTCGCTAAAACAATCGGTGGTTCGTCAGCAAATGCTTCTTGAATGATCTTTGCTTTCAACTCTCGGACAATTCCAATCTGTCCGTGGTACAATCCCGATTGAATACTTTCAACCGTTGATTTTCCAATAACTGCATCTGTTTTTTTTATTTCAACAATTGGCAGTTGGGCAGTTTTACTTTCCAATGCTTCCATAGAAATTTTTACTCCCGGAAGAATGATGCCGCCGAGATATTCTTTCTTTTTAGAGATTGCACAAAACGTTGTGGCTGTTCCGAAATCAACAACAATAAGATTTTTGTTCGGATAGAAGTGCATCGCCGCAATTGCATTGGCAATTCTATCTGCTCCGACTTCAAGCGGATTGCGGTATTGAATTTTCAGTCCGGTTTTTACACCAGGTTTTAGGAAGAATGGATCAGCATTAAAATATTTTAAACATCCGTTTCGGAGCGAATGATTCAAATCCGGTACAACACTGCAGATTGAAATATCATGTATTTGGTCGGGATCAATTTTACTTTCACGCAAGACAGAGCGGAGAAAAACTCCAAATTCATCTGATGAAAATTCTTGTTTGGAAGTTTTTCTAAATTGATAAACAAGTTGATCACCATCAAAAACTCCCCCGTGCATTTGTGTGTTTCCAACGTCAAGACAAAGTAACATTTACGTCTCCTTTAATAAGTGGAAAGTGGAAAGTTAAAAGTAGAAAGAGAAGCTTGTTACTTGCCACTTGAAACTTTCAACTTTTTTAAGTTTAAGATTAGTGTTTCAATTTTTTGAGTTAATTCTTCAACCGTTTGGCAAGCATCAGATTTATGGGTTAGGCTGAAGAGTATAAAATTCTTTTGCCGATCTTTTTCATCGCGATCACTTTTATCATTTAAAACGATAGCGTCACAAGCCGCATCATCGAAAAGTTTTTCAACAGCAGCGATTCGTTCTTTTTCATTTTGCGTGTTCGTTAACTTAAAGCCGATAAGTATTAAATCTTTGTTCTTAGAATATTCTTTTAAGTGATTGATGATCTTTTCGTTCCGTTTTAATTCGATGTTTATTTTTTTGCCGGACGAATCAAGTTTTTTTGAAAGAGGAAGTTTGTTCTTCTTTCCATTTATTTCAATGGATTCAACAGAATAATCGCCAACAGCGGCAAGGTGAATAACCGCATCAAAGTTTTCGTTAGCGAGTAAAGATTTCAATTGTTTGTTCAGATCATCAAAACTAAAATATGAAATGAGTTTGCAGTCAAACTTTGGTAGCGCAGAATTTTCCGCGTGAACAAAAGTGATTTCATGAATGTTACGTGAAAAATATTCCGCAATTGCAGCACCGGTTTTTCCGGTACTAAGGTTTGAAAGATAGCGCACTCCGTCAATATTTTCTTTCGTTCCTCCGGATGTTATCATGATTTTTAGTTTGCGTTTTTCAGTAGTTTCATTTTTTTTAAGTGCTGAAAGAATATATTCATAAATGACATCCGGCTCCAACAATTTTCCTGTTCCGGTATCGCCGCAAGCCAAGTAACCTTCGGCAATTGGTAGAATTTGCACACCCCACTCTTTCAATTTGGAGAGCGATGCTTGGGTTGCGGGATGATCGAACATCAGCGTGTTCATCGCCGGAGCGATCAAATAAGGTTTTGAACGGTCATGCGCAAGGAATAGGGAAGTGAGCAAATTATCTGATATTCCCGCAGCAAGTTTATTTATTGTGTTTGCAGTTGCAGGACAAACGATGGTTAGATCAGCCCATTTGTTCAGATTGATATGGCTCATCATCTCTCCCTCTTCAAAGGAATCGGTATAGACTTTATTCCCGGTTAATCCTTCGAGCGTTGCTTTCCCGATAAATTTGAGCGCGTAATCTGTTGCAACTACTTTTACTTCAAAACCATTTTGTACAAGTTTTGAAATAAGAGAAGCGCTTTTGTATGCCGCAATTGAGCCGCTGATTTTAAAAAGAATTTTATAATTTGACATTATCGATCAACCTAACCTTTCCGGCATAAACAGCACCGAGACGTCTGCCGTCGTATTCTTCAATATAATCAACCTTGAAGCCGAGCTGTTCCAACTCAAATTTTATTTCATCGGATGATTTATTCGATTTGAGAAGGCGTGGGAAGTTGAGCGCAAATTCTCGTTCTTTAGGAGAGAGGAGTAAATTTCGTGAACTCAATGCAAGTCCGTCTTCATCTCGCACAGTCGGGCATGCGATTATTTCAGTTTGCAAATAAAAAGCTTCCGCCATTCCTTTTATTAATTTATACTGTTGATAATCTTTTTCGCCAAAATAAGCTCGTCCCGGTTTAATGATGTTCAATAATTTAAGAACAACGGTTAATACGCCGTCAAAGTGTCCGCTGCGGAAGGCGCCGCATAAAATTTTGCTGAATGAATTTTCATGAGCCTGATAAGCGAAATTATCGGCATAGAGTTCTTTATAACTTGGGAAGAACAAATAATCTACATTCAAATCATCCATCATTTTAAAATCTTGTTCAAACGTTTTTGGATATTTCTCAAGGTCTTTTGGATCATTAAATTGTGTCGGATTCACAAAAATGCTTACCACGGTACGAATATTTTCTGAAACAGATTTTTGCACCAGCGACGCGTGTCCCTTATGCAAAGCTCCCATCGTTGGTATGAATCCCAGTTGTGAAGGAGAGAGATTCTCTTCAAAATAAAGGTCATTCCATTCTTTTACAGATTTAATAATTTTTGTCATTAATAACTCTCCTTTTCCGAAGGAAATTTTTGCTCTCTAACATCCGAGCTGTAAGCGTTCAAAGCCGATTTAATCAAAGAAAAACCGTCTAAATATTTACGGAGAAACTTCGGATGAAAATCTTTTGAGCATCCTAATAAATCTTGAAGCACTAAAACTTGTCCGCTTGTATAAACTCCGGCACCAATACCAATTGTTGGGATTGACAAAGTTTCTGTAATTGTTTTGGCTAATGTTGCAGGAACCATTTCCAGCACAATTGCAAAACAACCTGCTTCTTCAAGAGATTGTGCATCTTTCAAAATCCGTTCGGAAGAAGATGTATCATTTCCTTGCAGTTTATTTCCACCGAGTTTGTTAATTGATTGCGGTGTTAAACCAAGATGTCCCATTACCGGAACACCTGCCGAAACTAAGTGTTTGATGCTTTCAAGATTTCCTTCTGCACCTTCAAGTTTAACTGCTTGCGCCCCGGCTTTCATCAGCACATCAACAGATTCAACTAAAAAAGGTAAGCTTTTCTTATGAGCAAGAAAAGGGAGGTCGGCAATCAGAAATTTATTTTTCAATCCTCTTTTAACAGCGGCTACGTGATAACGCATCATTTCGAGTTCAGCATTTATTGTTGTATCAAAGCCGTGCATTACCATTGCGGCGCTATCGCCTACAAGTACTGCGTCAATATCGCTTTCGTCAAGAATTAAAGCAGACCAGTGATCGTAACAAGTTACTACGGAGATCTTTTTGTCTGCGAGTTTCATCGATTTGAATTCTTGTATGGTTTTCATTTTTGCCTCAAACTTGAAGCGATATGAAATTTCACTAAACAGAAGAGTGCAGAGGTTAATGGAATTTCGGTTGAGGAATCAATCGGAAAAACGGAGAAATGTTTTTTTGTTTGCATAGATATCTGTCCCGCCAGGCGGGATCAAGTCCTAAAATTTTAATTTGTGAAAAACGTAGTTGTCTTTTAAGGGATCAACTCGATAAATATTTTCAGTTCAAAAATACAATTCTCTAAGTAATTAGCAAAGGGAAAAGCCAATCCTTACTTTTACTGAAGAGCCATTTGTTCTGCTCTTACGATTTGATAATGGAAAGGGTTAGAATTATTTGAGCAAATTTCAGGAAGATAGTAATTCTTTTCGAAAAAGGAAGTGGGTATTGTATCGAAGAGCTGATCCTTATCAAAATATAGATATTTAACAATAATGCTATATATTTGTTCCTATGAATTTAGAGAAACTTCAAAATATTGATGCATTGTACTTTGGTAGCAACGAAATAGCCCGTGCGTTGTCGATAAGTTATAAATCCGCGCAAGTAACGGCATCACGCTATGTTAAAGAAAATAGGTTGATTAGACTCAAACGGGATTTCTATCTTCTTCCTCAAAAACTTAAAACCATCACCGAGGATGAATTATTTGTTTTGTCAAATGTTCTTCAAACTCCGAGCTATATTTCACTAACATCAGCTTTGAGCTACTACAATTTATCTACCCAACAAATGAGAAGTCATATTGAATCCATTGGCATTCAGAGGACAATTTCTTTTAAAATTACAGATATAGAATTCAATTTTAATAAAGTGAAGAAAGTATTTTATTTCGGTTTCACCAAGATAGATAACCATTTCATCGCGTCACCGGCAAAAGCTCTTGCGGATGCAATCTATTTGACGGCAATTGGAAAGTACAATGCTGATTTTGATGCGATAGATTTAGAGAAATTCAATAAAGCGGAAATAAACGAAATACTAAAAACAACAAATAAAGCGGCGCAAAATTTATGGCAAAAATTAATGAAGAATTACGGACTTTAGAAATTTTTGAAATTGAAGTTCTCCAGTTGCTGAATAAGCAGAAAGTACTCGACCAATTGTATTTTGGTGGTGGAACTATGCTACGGCTATGTCACAATTTAAATCGCTACTCCACCGATCTCGACTTTTGGATTAAACCCCATTCCGATCCGGACAAAATATTTATTGAGATGAAAGCTGTTTTTTCACAAGAATATATATTGATCGACAATCAGAACAAACATTTCACGTTGGTTTTTCAACTGAAAAGTTCAAGGACAAAACGAAGTCTCAAAGTTGAAATAAGAAAGGAACAATATGATTTTGAATGGGAAAGGAAGATAGCTTTTTCTACGTTTACCACCATTCAAGTACAAGTGCGCGGGCTTACGCTTGCCCAAATGATGAAAAACAAAATATCAGCATTGATTTCACGAAAAGTTATTAGAGATTGTTTTGATATCGACTTCTTACATAAACGGGGGATTCAACTTCCTAAAGAAAAGGAGCAGTTAAGGAGTATGCTTGGAATTATTCAGGGATTTAACGAGAAGGACTTTAAAGTTACGCTTGGTTCATTGCTTGACATGGAAGAAAGAGAATTCTATAACGAAACCAAATTTACCTTTCTTGAACAGGAAATTACAGCGAGGATTAACACCATAAACGAATAAAAATAATCTACACAGATTTGAGTTTTATAAAAAAGAGTTAGAATTTGAACTTTCGTTCTTTATTTTATGTTCTTATTTAAGAAAAGATTATGTATGAAAAGAACCACTAAAGATGCGACTGCAGCGTTCGCACAAATTCTTTTTTTTACTTTTATATTAAAGACATAACGATTATTTTGCACTACGAATTAACTATGAAAACAAAAAAGACAAATAACGAAGAAGAAAAGCTTCCCATTGAGTTTTGTACTGAATGTGGTGAAGCATTAGATGATTTTGCATTTACACCGACTAGTAAAGACAAAAAAGCCATTCAAGACAATTTTTCCAACTGCCAAAAAACGGGAAAGTTTAAAGGTGAGTGCTGTTCTAAAGTCTTTATTTCAGAAGATGAAATATTTCTCACTCCATCAGAAGAAGAGTAATCTCAGTCTCAAATTTTCCCCCCTAAAAATTAAGTTCCCCTCTCTTTGATTATTTCATTTCAATTTCTATTTTACACGCGCAATTCATTTATTTCAAAGAGGAGCCGAAATGAAGAATGGTTCGAAGACTCAGTCTCAGGAAAATATTACCTCCGTGATGATTGAAAATCGTGTGTTTCACCCAAACAAAGAATTTACCTTAACTGCCAACATCAAATCGATGGCGCAGTATAAAAAAATGTACAAGGAATCGATCCTCAACCCGGAAAAGTTTTGGGGAGACGTTGCCGGTGAGTTACATTGGTTTAAGTATTGGACAAAAGTAAAACAGTGGAATCCCCCCAATGCAAAATGGTACGTTGGAGGAAAAACTAATTTAAGTCACAACTGTCTCGACCGCCACCTAACAACATGGCGGAGGAATAAAGCTGCGATCATCTGGGAAGGTGAACCGGGTGAAACCCGAATCCTTACCTATCAAGTGATGTTTCGTGAAGTGTGCAAGTTTGCAAATGTTTTAAAACAATTGGGAATAGGTAAAGGAGACCGCGTTGCCGTTTATATGGGAATGGTACCTGAACTTGCAATTGCAATACTGGCTTGCGCACGCATTGGTGCTGTGCATACCGTAGTGTTCGGTGGTTTTAGTTCCGAAGCGTTAAAAGATAGAATCAACGATGCACAAGCTAAACTTGTTATAACGCAAGATGCTGCACTGCGGCGGGGGAATTTAGTTTATTTGAAACCTGCTGTTGATAAAGCTTTGGAAGGAACCCCAACGGTTGAAAACGTTGTCGTTTATAGAAGAATTCCCGATTCAAATATTGCTATGTATCCGGGACGCGACCATTGGTGGCACGAAATAATGCAATCGGTAAATGATATTAACCCGGCGGTTCCTTTAGATTCCGAACATCCTCTTTTCATTCTCTATACTTCCGGCACTACGGGTAAACCGAAAGGCATCCTCCATACAACCGCCGGTTACATGGTTAATACATATCTCACTTCTAAAATGGTTTTTGATTTGAAAGATGAAGATATTTATTGGTGCACGGCAGATATCGGTTGGGTTACGGGGCATTCATATGTTGTTTACGGACCGATGCTAAACGGTGCAACTTCAGTTATGTATGAAGGAGCTCCAAATCATCCCGAACCTGATAGATTTTGGCGTATCATTGATAAATATAAAATTAATATTTTTTATACAGCGCCAACCGCTATACGCGCATTTATCCGCTGGGGAGAGCAGTGGGTGTTAAAACATAACTTATCTAGTTTGCGTTTGCTGGGAACTGTTGGCGAGCCGATTAATCCCGAAGCGTGGATGTGGTATCATAAAATTATCGGGAAAGGAAAATGTCCGATTGTAGATACCTGGTGGCAGACAGAAACAGGATCAATAATGATTTCACCTCTTCCCGGAATTACACCAACGAAACCGGGCTCTTGTACTTTGCCGATGTTTGGCGTGCTGCCGGAAGTTGTTGACAAAAAAGGAAAACATGTTCCTGCAGGCTCGGGGGGATTTCTCATTATTAAAGATACCTGGCCCTCTATGCTAAGAACTATTTATGGCGATAATCAAAGATTTAAAAAAACATACTTCAGCGATTATAAAGGATTTTACTTTACCGGCGACGGTGCCCGAAAAGACAGTGATGGCTATTTCTGGGTAATGGGTAGAGTTGATGATGTAATAAATGTTTCAGGTCATCGCCTGGGAACCGCTGAAATTGAAAGCGCACTGGTTAGTCATCCCGACGTAGCCGAAGCCGCTGTTGTTGCACGTCCCGATGAAATAAAAGGAAGCGCGATTGTTGCCTTTGTGACGCTTGAAAACACAAAAATCCCTTCTCTTCTGTTAAAAGAAGAGTTGCGCAATCACGTTGCTCAAGAGATCGGGCATATTGCCAAACCGGATGAAATAAGATTTTCAGAAGGATTGCCGAAAACAAGAAGCGGAAAAATTATGAGGCGCTTGTTAAGAGAAATTGCTACAAGCGGAAACGTCGTTGGCGATACTACTACGCTCGAAGATTTTAGCGTACTTGAAAAACTGAGAAGCGATGAAGAGTGAGGTAATAATTAGGAATTGAGAATTAGGAATTAGGAATGGAAGAGGTTTCAAAAATGATTTGCTGTGGCAGTTTGTGCAAAACGGCAAGAATATTTTAAATATATTGAAATAGAAATCAGAAGTAAGAATTCAGAATGAAATTTCTTCTGAATTCTTACTTCTAAGAAATAAAATCTAAAAACTTTTGATCTCTGTATGGCTAAGAGAAATTTTAAAAGATAAACATTGTAAGGAATTAGAAGAATGAAAACGGAACTAAAATTCGGAATATTCTTTTCGGTAACACAACTCTTCTGGTTGTTGTTTGAATTTGTCTTTGGATTGCAAACTACGTTTATGAGTATGCACGCGGTTGTTACAAATTTCTTTGCTATTCCGGCAATCATCATTATGGTTTATGCTATCCTTGCTAAAAGAAATGAACTTGGCGGAGAAATAACTTTCTTAAAAGCTTTCATAACGGGAGTTTTTGTGTCGCTTGTTGTAGCTGCATTAAGTCCGGTAGTGTTGTTGATCTTTCATTATCTTATCAATCCCCATTTCTTTTCTGATTTTCAAAATTATGTTGTAAAGATGGGAAAGATGCAGCCGCAGGAAGCCAGGGATTATTTCAATTTGAAGAGTTACATTCTTCAAGGAATATTCGGCGCGTTAATGATGGGAACGGTAACCTCGCTGATTATTGCAGCAGTGATTAAGAAAAAGGCAAAGGTTTAGAGATAGGAGATTGGGGAATAGTCATTTGTTATTGGTCATTTGTAAATAGAATATGAAGAAAATAATATTGCGTTTGGTTATTGACTAATGACTGTTGACCACTGACTAACCTCCCGGCATGTATGATTTTTTACTCCAGGGTTGAGTTTGACAAACATCTTAGTATCGATAGACCGCTCCTTAATAGTGATGGGGTGGCTCCTTAATAGCGAGAGATCACTCCTTAGTTGCGTGAGGTGACAGAATAGTAGTTTAATGCGACAACATAGATGCGAAATGAGACAGAATAGTTGCTAAATGTGATAGAATAGTCGTGTAAGGTGGCAGAACAGTAGGAAAAATTGACAACATAGTAGGAAAATTTGACAAAATAGTAGTGAGATGTGACAGAATAGTTGTGAATTAGGGCTCCTTAGTTCCGAATTTTAGCTCCTTAGATGCGAAATGTGACAGAATAGTAGGACAATTTGACAGAATAGCAGTGTTTTGGAGGAGAATAGTTGGAAAATGAGTCGGAAATGAACTTCTGGGTGACAGAAGAGGGGACTTTGGGACGATGAGACTGTGGGACGAGGAAACTGTGGGACGATGAGACTTTGGGACGATGAGACTTTGTGACGATGAGATTTTGAGACTTTGAGACAGTGAGACTTTGTAAAGATGAGAGGGGGAGATGAATGAATTTTACCACAAGGTTCACAAAGAGAAAAACACGAAGGGCACAAAATTCAATTGTGCTCTTTGTGAAAAACTTTGTGTTCGTTGTGGTTATGTTTTTTTGTTCGCCGCAAAAAAGTATTTGACATTTATTTTTATTTGCCGTAAGATTACAGCGGTTATTTAAAACCATGGGGAACGGGGTTCTTCACTTGAACTTACTTTTCCTTAGAAGGTTGTAAAAAACTAATCTGTTTGCACAAATAATTATGATGTATTCTTGTGTGGAGAGATGACTTCAGATTTCTTTGGTTTGTTTATCATATTCATTAAACAATAAAAGGAGAGTAGAGATGAAGGTCGAGATCAAAAAAGCACCGGTAAGTAGAAAAGTTCTACTTGCGGAGGCAAAGAATTGTTACTCAAATCTTGTTGATAAACCTGAGATGAGTGAACAGGGAATAACGGAGGCGTACATCACCCAATTTAAGGCTGATATTTTAGCCGCCGAAAATTTCAAAACGAACAAAGATATTCAAAAAGAAAAAACCGCCTGGATTGTGCTGTTAAAAGCCAAGCTTAAAGCATGTCAGAAGTGGCTTAAACGGGGAGAATTTTATCTTGAACTCGCCTTCCAACCAAAATCATCCCAAACAGCCGAATATCCCGATTACTCATCCGCCAAGAACAATGCAGTGTTAACGGGGGACGCGATGAACGCCGCTGCAACTGTACTAACTAAATATTTAACTAAAGTTACCGAGAATGGAATGCCCGCAACATTCTTAGCCGAAGGCGTTACGCTTACCGAAGAACTGAAAACGCTTGATACGCAGATTGGCGCTGCGGAGGATGATTTTGAGCAATACACCATTGAAAGAAATCTTGCGCTGCTGAAAGTCTATGATGCGGTAAACACAATAAATAAAGCGGGAAGAATAGTTTATGAAAACGACCCGGCGAAGTTGAAGTCGTTCGAGTCTCCCTGGCCGAAGAGCGAGGCAGGGGAGGATGAGGCAGCAACGCCGCCAGTTGAGCCGCCAGTGCCGCCGGTGGTAAGTTAACGAATAGTTGTCAGTTTTCAGTAGCCAGTTAGAAAAAGACTAAATAGAAAAAACTGATTACTGAAGACTGATAACTGAAAACTTTATGAGGAATATTTTGTGAGTGAAAAGAAAGATGAATCATTAGCGGTCTTCGATACGTTTAGAATCCGCCGTCATTATGATGAGGAAAAAGAAACCTGGTATTTCTCCGTGATAGATATTGTTGCGGCTTTAACGGATCAAAAAGATTTTAAAAGAGCACAAAGTTATTGGACTAAATTAAAGAACCGTCTTAAAAAAGAAGGGAGTGAGATTGTCACAAATTGTGACAATCTGAAAATGTTATCAGCTGACGGGAAAAGTTATCAAACTGATGTAGCGGATGTGGAAACGATTCTTTGGTGAGTGAGTGGAAAGTTGAAAATAAAAAATTGAAAGAATATTTTATAAAGATGCAAGAAAAGCACTTGAGCAGAAAACCGGAAAAAGTGTAATTACCGGCGAGAATTTTTTGCCGCCCAAAGAAACGCAAAGAAAAATTAAATAGTTCGGTTGAGAAAAAGTTAAAAGGTAAATTTGATTACTGATTCGCGGCGGCGAACTGATAACTAAAAACTGAATACTGAATACTATAATGTGGTGCGCTTGTTTGGAATCTCTGAGGAAGTAACTTGAAAAAAATCTGCGGGCTAACATTCCTAAATACCGGGAGTGTTAGGTCGCGGGAAAATTGGAAATTATAATGAAGAGAGAGTTTTTAGTGAAATATAACATTCCTAAACTTGGAGTGTTGGGCTGCAATATTGCAGTAGAAGTAATAGTAATATGGCAAACAATAAATGAACATATTTAAAATTCTAGCATTTTTCTTTTTTGGTGGTTTATTATTCAAGTTGTTGTTTACGCATAGTTTTTTTCAACTCTTAATTGTGTTATCAATATTTGGTCTAGGGATTTATTTTCTAATTAAACATAAATTGTTTTGGAAAATTTATGCAGTAGTTTTTGCAGCAATT